>JAABUQ010001386.1_pt1 | contig 52655 bp, 52 predicted proteins | sample 5560001 | NCBI WGS metagenome assembly JAABUQ01 (sample SAMN10711888, study PRJNA513371) | rock metagenome | isolation source: Antarctica rocks | place: Antarctica: Victoria Land, Finger Mt nord | collected 2015-12-18
GGGCGCGGGACGCTCACTGACGGCGCGCAGAATGGCCTGGATGCGCCCCGACTTCACACGCGATATTCCCCCCGGGCGAATGGCCCGCTCCACCTCGTCCACCGGCGCGTCGCGGACCGCGGCCCAGGGTGATCTTCTTTGACACGACCTCGACGTACTTCGAGGTCGAGGTCGATGACGACGAGGCGGGCATGGGAGAGGATGAGTCCGAGCAGCCAGCCGGCCCGTCGGCCGCTGGCTGAGTCCGGGCAGCGGCGTCTGGGGCACAGCAAGGCTTCCCGCCCGGATCCTACCCCAGGTCGTGATCGGGTTGGCCGTCACCCGGGGCGACCCCGGTCAGGGTGTGGGTGTGGCCGGGCAACACCTCAGATCAGACGGTGATCGAGCAGGTCAAGGCAGACCTGGGCCTCACGACGTGCCTACCAACCTCGGAACCCGGGCTGAGCCGACCAGGCCATTCGCCTCGGGCGGCCCCCAACCGGCCGTCCTGAGACAATCGCACGGTGGACTTCGACCTCGGGCCCGAGCACGAATTGATCCGCCGCACGGTGCGGGAGTTCGCCGACGGTCAGGTGGCCCCCGTCGCCGAGGAGCTCGACCGCACCAAGGCGTTCCCCTACGAGATCGTCCGTCAGCTGGGCGAGCTCGGCTTGATGGGCATCCCCTTCCCCGAGCGCTACGGCGGGAGCGGCGGCGACACCCTGGCCTACGCGCTCGCGGTCGAAGAGCTCACACGGGTGGACTCCTCGGTGGCCATCACGATGTGCGCGCATACCTCGCTGGGCACGCAGCCGATCTACATGTTCGGATCCGAGGAGCAGAAGATGCAGTGGCTGCCCGACCTGTGCAGCGGGCGACGCCTGGGAGCCTTCGGACTGACCGAGCCCGACGCCGGCTCGGACGCGCAGAACACGAAGACCCGGGCGCGCCTGGAGAACGGGCAGTGGGTGGTCGACGGCGCCAAGCAGTTCATCACCAACGCCGGCACCGACATCTCCGGACCCGTGTGCATCACGGCTCGCACCGCGGCGGCGGGGGACGACGGGGCCACGGAGATCTCAAACCTGATCGTGGCCAGGGGCACGCCCGGGTATGAGGTGGGCGAGCCCTATCGCAAGATGGGCTGGAACGCGTCGGACACGCGACCGTTGTCCTTCGGCGACTGCCGTGTGCCTGAAGAGAGCCTTCTGGGCATACGCGGACAGGGCTTTCGCCAGTTCCTGGCCGTCCTGGACGGCGGCAGAATCGGAGTGGCGGCGATGGGCGTTGGCCTCGCGCAGGGAGCGCTCGAGCAGGCGCTGGCCTATGCCCGAGAACGACGAGCGTTCGGCAGCGCGATCTCGAAGTTCGGAGCCATACAGATCAAGCTGGCCGACATGGCCACGGAGATAGAGGCCGCCCGGCTGTTGGTCTACAAGGCAGCGCGCCTGAAGGATCTGGGCCGCCCGTTCACGCTGACCGCGGCCCAGGCCAAGCTGAAGACCGGGCGCCTCGCGGTGCGCTGCGCCGAGGAGGCCGTGCAGATACACGGGGGCTACGGCTACATCGAGGAATATCCCGTATGCCGGTTCTACCGAGACGCCAAGATCCTGACGATCGGCGAGGGCACCGACGAGGTGCAGCAGATGGTCATCGCCCGCGCCCTCGGCGCCTAGGGACACCGAGAGCAGACAGCTAGCTGGTGCCGTCCGGGACGGTCACGGTGCGCTCGGTCAGCGCCGCGGCCGCGGAAGCCGGATCCAGGCGGCGACCGACGACGTCGTCAAGCATGCGTTGAAAGTCGGCGTCCTCGCGCAACCCCGCCTCGAGGCGCCGTCGCAGTCGCGAGGTGGCCAGCGCAAGAACCTCGTTGCGCAGGTTGCGGCGCCGGCGCTCGAGCAGAGTGCCCTCGTCCAGGATGTGGGCGCGGTGCTCCTCGAGCTTTTGCACCAGCTCGTCGATGCCCTCCCCGCGGGTGGCTTCGCAGCGCACGATGGGCACCCTCCACCCGCGCTGAGGGGCCAGGGACAGGACGCCGCGGATCTCGCGGATCATCGTGTCGGTCAGGGGATGGTCGGCCTTGTTGACCACCATCACATCGGGGATCTCCATGACGCCTGCCTTGAGCGCCTGGATCGAGTCGCCCGAGCCGGGCATGAGCACGAGCACAATCGTGTCGGCGTGGTCGATGATGTCCACCTCAGCTTGACCAACGCCCACGGTCTCTACGAAGACGTCGTCCCGTCCGGCGGCGTCGAGGAGCAGGGCCGCCTGCAGCGCCGCCTCCGACAGACCACCCAGGGCCCCGCGATTGGCCATCGAGCGAATGAACACGCCGGGGTCGAGGAAGTGGTCGACGAGCCGGATGCGGTCACCCAGCAGAGCGCCCTGGGTGAAGGGCGAGGACGGATCCACCGACAGCACGCCGACTGAGCGGCCGGCCGCGCGGCGAGCCTTGGTCAGAGCGCCGATCAGCGTCGACTTGCCCACGCCGGGGGGGCCGGTGAAACCGTAGACGGCCGCCTGACCCGTGTGGGGGTAGACCTCGCGCACGAGCTCCCAGCCCTCAGGCCGGTCATCCTCCACGAGGGAGATCGCGCGAGCGAGGGCGCGACGATCGCCGTCGAGCAGCCGCGCCGCCAGCGAGCGGCGCTCTCCGGGCGGGGTGTCAGACCTTCTCACGCGGTGAGAATCATGCCAGGGCGACCCACCCCGCCCCAGGCCAGCGCACCGGCGACGGCCCGTGCGGACAGGCGCCGGGGATTACCATGCCGCGCGTGGACCAGCTTTCCCAGACGCTCCCGGAGGTCGAGAGGCACGCCGAGCTCGCCGTGCCCGTGGCGGTGGCCACGGTCGGGCCCCAGCGATTGCCTACGCCGCTGACCTGGCGCGAGCCTCCCCCGCCGCTGGCTGGGAATCCGCTGCGGCTGCTGGGGTTCATGCGTGACAACCACATGCTCAGCTTGGGATATGCGCGCCTACTGGCCCGCTGGCTGTGGGCCAAGGCACGCTGGCGCGGACGCCTGAAGACGGACGGCATCTGCTTCATCTGTCCGGGGGTAAAGCTCGAGATCGGGCACGGCGCACAGCTTCATTTGGGCCGCTGGTCGTGGTTGGGCCACGGAACCAAGATCCGCGTCCACGAGGGCGAGGTGCGCATCGGGGCCAAGACGGTGATGGGGCAGGAGTGCACGATCTCCGCGTTCCAGCACGTGTCGCTCGGACGCGAGTGCATCGTGGCCGACCGCGTGATGCTGATCGACTTCGACCATGGCGTCGTCGAAGTCGACCGTCCCATCCGCCTGCAGGGCATCTACAAACGCGACGTGCGCGTCGGTCACAACGTGTGGATGGGCTACGGCGCCTGCGTGCTCCGGGGAGCCACGGTGGGCAGCAACAGCATCGTGGGCACCAACGCCGTGGTCACCAAGGACGTGGCCGCCAATGCCGTGGTGGGCGGCGTGCCGGCGCGGCTCATCCGCATGCGCGCACGGCCACGCACCATGCGCTGGGCCTAACGTCCCGTCTCGACCCGTCCCGTCCCGTCCCGCCGGCCTCTCAGAGCACGCCGTGTCGGGTCGCAGCCTCAGGCTCGTCCGACCGTCCGCGACCACAGGTCGACGTTCCGAGCGAGCACCGGATTGTGGACTGACCGCTCGAGGCTCATGCCCAGCTTCCTCGCCACTCGCTGAGAGCGCCGGTTGTCGGGGTGGATGATGGCGATGAGCTCTCTGAGTCCCACCCGCCGCCTGGCATCCTCGAGCGCCGCGGCCGCCGCCTCGGTGGCCAGGCCACGACCCCACACGTCGCGCGCCAGTCGCCAGCCGAGCTCGGGTCGGTGCGCGATCTCGGGCAGGAAGGTCGGGAACGCCACGCCCGCGAAGCCGAGCAGACGACCCCGCAGTGGCGCGCTGCGGCCCTCCAGGGCCCAGGGCCCGAAGCCGTGTCGTGCCCAGTGCGCCGAGCTGGCGCTGAGAAAGGACCGCACCGCCGCGGCGTCGACGGGTCGATTGAGATAGCGCGTCACCTCGGGGTCGCCATTGATCGCGACCATGGCCTCCTCGTCGTCGGCGCGCCAGCGGCGCAACATCAGCCGCTCGGTGCAGATCGGGGACGCCAGCACGGCAGCCGCCGCCCCCTCAGAGGATCCCGACGCGCGGAGATCACTCACGAGCGACACACGGCCAAAAAGTCCAGGGCGCGCTCCATGCTGGCCGAGGCCTGTGGGCGCAGGGTGAAGTCGCGCGCGGAGATGGCGGGCCCGAAGCGCGCGTAGAAGGGACGCGTGAGGCCCAAACGCGGGTGCACCGTGTCCCAGCCGAGCCTGAGTGCCAACTCGTGCAGTCTCAGCTTGCGCGCGTGATACAGGCCGTAGAACTGCACGTCTGCGAAGGACGCGCGGCACAGCTGCGTGAACTCCTCGAAGCGGTATTCACGCACATGCCAGGGATTGCCCGAGCGCTGCGCGCCCTTGGGCGCGAGGGTCAATACGTTCGGCGTGGTCACGAACACCACTCCGCCGGGACAGAGCATCGACGCGAAGTGCCCGAGCACCGCTGCCGGGTCGCGCAGGTGCTCGATGGTCTGCAGGAAGACGACGGCATCGGCCGGCTCGGCGTAGGTCTCGACCATGGCGCGCTCGAAGCGCAGGTTGGGAAGCTCGTAGCGCAGACGGGCGTGCTCGTGGGCCTCGGGGTTGGCGTCCACCCCGACCACGCTGGCCGCGCTGGCCGCCAACAGGGCCGCTCCGTACCCCTCTCCACAGGCCATGTCGATCACCCGGCGTCCGACTACAGAAGCGGCGATCCACCCGTACACGGCCAGGTGGCGGCGGTACCAGTAGTTCTCCTCGGGCACGTCGGGCAGCGTGCGCTCCCCAGTAAGCGCCAGCGGCGGCACACCGGCGGGCTGGTCGCGCTGCTCGTAGAGGGGCGCAGACACGGCGCGCGAGTATAAGGTCCCCCGATGGCGTCATCTCTGAGCCACGAGGGCATCCGCGAGGTCAACACCCGCTACCACGACGTCGCCGCCCACGGGTATGACTTCAAGTGGGGGATCGACTTCGGACAGGCCGGCCGCGCCCAGGTGCTGAGCAAGCTTGGCAAGGCGCTCGGCCGACGCCTGGGAAGCTGGGGTCACTCGCTGGAGATCGGCGCCGGGACCGGGTACTTCTCGTTGAACATGCTCGCGGCCGGAACGGTCCAGCGCGCGACGTGCAGTGACATCTCTCCGGGCATGCTCGCCGCCCTCAAGGTCAACGCGCAACGGCTGGGCCTCGAGGTGGCCACCGTCTCTGCCGACGCCGAGCACCTGCCCTTTCCCGACTCGAGCTTCGATCTGGTGTTCGGGCACGCCGTGCTTCATCACATCCCCGATCTCGCGCGCGCCTTCTCGGAGTTCGAGCGAGTGCTCAGGCCTGGGGGGACTGTCCTGTTCGCGGGTGAGCCCTCGCGCTTGGGCGACCGGCTTGCCGCGGTTCCCAAGCGCGCCGCCGTGCGTGTCGCGCCGCTCTGGCGTCGAGCCGTGCGCGCCCGGCCGGCCGGCCCGGCCGAGGGGGAACAACGGGACGCCGCGCTGGAGCACGTGGTGGACGTCCACGCCTTCGCGCCGGCAGACCTGTCGGGTCCCGCGCGGGCCGCCGGCCTGGTGGACGTACACGTCACCGGCGAAGAGCTGCTGGCCAACTGGTTTGGCTGGACCAACCGTACCCTGGAGGCCAGCGCCGAGCCCGAAGACGTACCGTGGGTATGGCGCCAGTACGCATACCGTGGCTACCTGGCGCTGCAGGGCCTCGACCGGCACCTGCTCGAGTCCCGTCTACCGCCGTCGATCTTCTACAACCTGATGGTCAGCGCGCGCCGGCCCGAGCAGTGAGCCATGGCCGAGGCGAGGGTGAGCGACTTCCCGTTGTTTGCGCTCGGGCTGGTGGTTCTCCCCGGCGAGCTCGTCCCGCTGCACATCTTCGAGGAGCGCTACAAGCTGATGATCGGTCGCTGCCTGGAGTCCGAGACGGAGTTCGGGGTCGTGTGGCTCTCCGACGATGAGCTGCGGCCCGTGGGGTGCGCGTGCGCGATCGAGCGGGTCGTCGAGCGCGCGCAGGACGGACGGCTGAACATCTTCACGCGCGGAACGCGTCCCTTCTGCGTAATCGAGCACCAGGACCACCTTCCCTATCCGGCGGGGACGGTGACCTTCCTGGAGGACATGGAGGACCCACCTGAACCCAGGGTGGCCGACCAGGCGCGGGAGGTCTACGCCGAGCTCGTGGAGGCGGCCACCGACAGAAGCATCGAGCCGGACGAGCTGACCCGCATGAGCGCCTACGCGATGGCCGCCACCGTCGACTTCGGAGCCGACGCCAAGCAGAACCTGCTGGAGCTGCGCTCCGAGAGCGCCCGCATGCGACTGCTCACGCGACTGCTTCGAGCCGCCATGAAGCGCCTGGAGCTCGCTGAGCGAGCGCAGGCGCGTGCCCACTCCAACGGGAAGGTGCGCTTCTAGCCCACCCTGCGCGCGGCATCACACCGCACTCTCATCGCGGTAGGTGGCAGTCTCCGCGGGCGATCTGGCGGGTCAGCAGCGCCAGGCGGAACAGGGCGGGCGGCTGACCCGCTGAGTCGTCGCTGAAGCGCAGGTGCCCGTCCTGATCACGGACGGAGTAGTTGAACACCGGGGCGCTGCCCGCCGGCAGGGCAGCGCCCCGCGCCAGGAGCGGCTGGATCTGGCGCTGCAAGTCACGCGCCGCCAGCAGCTCGGGGGCGCTTATCGGTTGCGGGGACTTCTCATTACAGCGAGCGGTGCCACCGTCGTTGACCACCAGATCCAGGGGTGCCCCGGGCACCGTGCCGGTGCGCTTGACCTCGAACAGGTCGGCGGACAGCACACCGCCGCCGCACCCCGCCACCAGCGTGCCGAGGGCCAGCGCGGTCGCCACGGCCACGGTCGGGGGCAATCTCAGACGCACACCGCCACGCCGCCCCGGCGTGGATCGCCGCCTCCCCGCAGACGACCCCCCACTGCCTCGCGCTGGGCCGCCTGCACGCCGCCGAAGAACAGGTTGGGTGCCCGGAAGCGCACGACTTCCCAGCCGCGACGCTCGAGCGCGCCGAGGCCGATCCCCGGCTCGGCGTACACCACTCCGTCCTCGTAATGGACCCGCGGAGCGCGGACCGCCTCCTCGGCGGTCAGGCCATGGTCGACGACACCCACGATCGTCTGCAGGATCGCCGAGCGGATGCGATTGGAGCCGGCGCTCCCCAGCACCAGCTCCGGGACGCCGTCACGCAGCACGACCGACGGCGCCATCATGCTGGGCATGCGCCGCCCGGGAGGGTGGCGGTGAAACCCCAGGGGGTTGAGGTCCTGCTCCCCCATGATGTTGTTCAGGTGGATTCCGGTCCCCGGGACCACCACGCCGGACCCCTCGCCGTTGGTGGCGGTGACGCTGCAGGCGTTCCCGTCCCCGTCGAGCACCGAGATGTGGGTCGTGGAGCCCAGCCGAGAGGAGAGGAACCGGCGCAGGAAGCACGGGTCGGCGAGGCCGTCGACGAACTCGGCTGTGCGCTCTGACTGCGCGGCCTCCATCGCGTCGATGACGCACTCGAGGGAGGGCGGTGCCGGGCGGGCGTCGAGCAGCCCCAGCGCGTAACCCACCAGGATGCCGCCGGCCGACGGGGGCGGATTGGTGAGCACCTCCCGATCGCGATAGGCAACCCGCACCGGTTCGCGCTCGACGGCCTCGTAGGCGGCCACCTGGCCACGCGTGAGTGAGCCGCCGCGCTCCGCGACCCAGTCACACACCGCGGCGGCGAGGTCGCCACCGTAGAACGGGTGCGATCCCTCGCGGCCCAGGCGCGTGAGCGAATCGCCGAGCTCGGGGTCGCGCAGGATGTCACCCTCGCGCAGCAGCCGGCCCTCGGGCGCCCACCGGGCGGCGCATTCGGGCGTGCTGGTGAGGATCTCGGCCAGGATCTCGGCGACGTAGGCCTGCTCGGCGTTGACGGGAACCCCCCGCCGGGCCATCTCGGCGGCTGGCTCGGTCAGCCGCGCGAGCGGCGCGGTTCCCCAGCGGGCCGCCGCCTCGCAGACACCAGCCGGCGTCCCGTAGAGCCCGCACGAGGCCGGCCCGATGTGAAACACCTGAGCGGCGTCGCCGAAGGACACGTCGATGGCCCGCAGCTCGGCGGCCAAGGCCCGCTCAGGACGCTCGGGAGCCTGCACGAAGAAGTCGAGCAGCACGGGTTGCTGGTCGGCGGCGGCGACGAGCATGTAGCCGCCGGCACCCAGGCCGGTCAGCAGTGGCTCAGCCACGAAGGAGGTGAGCATCGCCGCCACCCCGGCATCGACGGCGTTGCCGCCCTCACGCAGGACCATCGCTCCCGCCTCCGCGGTGAGCGGATGACCCGCGGCAACCACCCCCCGCGTTCGGTCAGCCCGGCCCGGCAAGGAGGCTCCGAGGTTGCCGTGCTCCACAAGCCAGCGGGCGAGGACGCCGCATGACGAGGGCAGGTGCGTCCGGACGCGTCAGCCGCGAGGCAGGAACTCAGGCACCTCGAGCTCCTCGACAGTCAGGCGGCTGACGCGCGGCTCTCGCGGGGTCGGCCGGTACTCGCGGGCAGCGCGCCGGTACTCGTCACTTCGGTGATCGCGCACGGGCTCGCGCGTACGCTGGATGCGCGGCTCGCCAGCGGGCTCCTGCAGAGGCTGAGCGCGCCTGCCACGGCTGGGACGCTCGCCGAAGCCGGTGGCCACGACCGTGACCCAAACGTGATCGTCGAGCTTCTCGTCAACCATGGCTCCAAAGATGATGTTGGCGTCAGGGTGGGCCGCTTGGGACACCGCCTTGGCCGCCTCGTTGACCTCCCACAGGGAAAGGTCGCGTCCACCCGTTATCGAGAGCAGGATGGAGTGCGCGCCGTCCATGGACGTCTCCAGCAGCGGCGACGCCACAGCCTGGGCGGCGGCGTCCAGCGCACGCGTCTCGCCGGTGCCCATACCGATGCCGAGCAGCGCGCTGCCGGCCTCGGACATGATCGTGCGCACGTCGGCGAAGTCGAGGTTTATGAGGCCCGGCAGCGTGACCAGGTCCGAGATGCCCTGCACGCCCTGGCGCAGGACGTCGTCGGCCACACGGAAGGCGTCGACCATCGACGTTCCCTTGTCGAGCACCGACAGCAGCCGGTTGTTGGGCACGACGATCAGCGTGTCGACCTCGTCGGCCAGCGTCTGTACCCCGCGCTCGGCCTGCTCGGAGCGACGTGAGCCCTCGAAGCCGAAGGGCTTGGTCACGATGGCCACGGTGAGAGCCCCGATCTCGCGGGCGATGCGGGCCACTACCGGTGCGGCGCCGGTACCCGTTCCCCCACCCGCTCCCGCGGTGATGAAGATCATGTCCGAGCCCTTGAGCAAAGCCTTGATGCGGTCGTACTCGTCCATCGCCGCCTGGCGACCCAGGTTGGCGTCCGATCCCGACCCCAGGCCACGCGTGAGCTGCTGACCGATGTGCAGGGTGACGTCGGCGGTGGACTGCTGCAGCGACTGCAGATCGGTGTTGATGGCCAGGAACTCAACCCCCTCGACCTCCGCTTCGACCATGCGGTTGACTGCGTTCACGCCGGCCCCGCCGACGCCCACCACGCGCAGAACCGGGTTGGTGACCGGGGCAGCCACCCCGAACGCCTCGCGGGCGTCACCGCGCGCGAAGGCGTCGCGGGCCGTCTCCGGGGACGGCGCGTCGTGGCGGGACAGGGCCCCGCCGGCCGGCGTAGCGGGGCGGCTCGACGGCTCGAGCATGTTGCCGGGCAGCTCTGAGGAGAACGCGTGGCGCAGGCGCTCCTGCGGCGAGGGCACGCGCGGCCCGGCCGGCGCGGGGCTGTCGCTGCGCAGGCCGGGGTGAGGCGGGGCGCCGCGCTGCGCGGACGCGCGGGGACCGTCAGGCTGACCCGATGTCGTCTGATCGGGGGTGGCCGCGCCAGCGGGGTCGTGGGAGGCGTGCGGCTCCTGAACCTCGCTGCCTTCCTCGCCCTGCTCCTCGGTGCGCCGAAAGAGGGCGGCCAGAGGTCCTTCGCGCATGCTTGCGCGCCTAGCGTTTGCCATGAGCGAGCACCTCCTGCGCCAACTGGCGATAGGACTGAGCCGCCACCCCGTCCGGCTCGTACTTGAGCACGGACATGCCCTTCACGGGTGCCTCGGCGAAGCGCACGGTCTTACGGATGCGCGACGCGAAGACGCGCTCACCGAAGTTCTCCTCGAGGATCTCGATGGCCTCCTTGGCATGGATCGTGCGGGCATCGACGAGGGTGGGAAGGATACCCTCGATGTCCACGTCGGGATTGAGGTTCTCCCGGATCATCGTCAGGGTGTTCTGCAGCTGGATGAGCCCGCGCATGGAGAGATACTCGCACTGCACGGGGACGATCACCTTGTCAGCCGCCGTGAGCGCGTTGATGGTCAGCAGCCCCAGGCTCGGGGGGGTGTCGATGCAGACGAAGTCGTAGTCCTCGCGGATCGGCTCTAGCGCCTTCTCGAGTGAACGCTCGCGACCGATCATGGTCGACATCGCGATCTCCGCCCCGGCGAGGTCGATGGAAGCGCACGCGATGTCGATCTCACGCCGGCGGATCACCTCGCGGATCGAGGTGCGGTGCACGAGCACGTCGTACATCGAAGACTCCAGCGTGTCGGGGTCAATGCCCTGGGACATGGTGAGGTTGCCCTGCGGATCCATGTCCACGCACAGCACGCGATGCCCCTCCTCCGCGAAAGCGGCAGCGAGGTTGAGGGTCGTCGTCGTCTTGGCCACGCCACCCTTCTGGTTGGCGAACGCGATGACCTTGGCCCTTCCATCCACGGCTGGCTCCGATGCTCGAGTGGTCGATGGCCGTACGCCGTGGGTATTCGCAGGCCGGGGTGTTATTCCTGCACGGAGGCCCTTAGCACCGCGGGCGGCGGGAGGACGTCCAGGTCGTTCCCAGCCCGACATCGCTCACCGCCCCTGCCAAGCTGAGGCCCCGATGTCCCGCCCCCGGCTTCAGATCCCACCGCCACTGGACCGCCGGCTGGTGTTCGTGACCGGCAAGGGCGGAGTGGGCAAGTCGACGGTGGCGGCGGCGCTTGGCCTCATCGGTGCGCGCCACGGCAGGCGCACGATCGTGGCCGAGCTCGGCCGCCGAGACGACATCTCGCGATTCCTCACGGACGGCGACGCGCCCACGACCTCGTCCCAGTACGCAGAGCGCGAGCTGTCAGACGGGCTGTGGCAGATCTCCATCGACCCCGACCTGGCCATGGAGGAGTACCTCATCGACCAGCTCCCGGTGCCTGCGCTGGCGGGACGTCTGAGCTCCAGTCGCACCTTCAGTCACCTGGCCGCGGCGACGCCCGGCCTGCGCGAGGTGGTGGCCATCGGCAAGGTGTGGGAGCTGGCTCAGCCGCAGCGACACACCGAGGGCGCCAGCCCCTACGACCTGGTGATCGTCGACGCGCCGGCCACCGGCCACGGACTCGCGCTCCTCGCTGCGCCGCGCGTCATTGCCGCGGCCACCGGAGTCGGTCCGGTCGCCCGTCAGGCCCGTACGATCCAGGCGATGGTCAGCGATCCTCAGATCACCGGCGCCGTGGTCGTGGCTCTGCCCACGGAGGCAGCGGTGGCCGAGACGCTCGAGCTCCGGGAGGGCATCGCCCGCGAGCTCGGCCTGCGCTGCGAGCTGGTGATCAACCACGTGGAGGCCGACCGCTTCGCCGCCGCTGACGACCGGCGCCTCGCGGCCGCCCAACACCGGCTGGACGGTCACCTCCGCGAACCGGCGCCCACGGCTCTGCGCGCGGCGCGCGCCCAGGTCGCCAGGGTGCGCGCTCAACAGGCGCCGGTGAGCCATTTGTGTGCGGCCTGGGACGGCCCAGCGGCAGTGCTGCCGGCGTTGTTCGCCGCACGGCTCGGTCCCGCGCAGATCGCCACGCTGGCCAGCGCCCTGGAGAGCCAGCTGAGCGGCGCGGTCACCGCGCCATGAACCTCGAGGATCGCCTGCGGGGAAAGCGCATCTGCATCTGCGCCGGCTCGGGCGGAGTGGGCAAGACGACCACCTCGGCCGCCCTGGCCCTCGGCCTGGCCGCGCGAGGCCAGAAGGTGGCGGTGGTGACCATCGACCCGGCCAAGCGTCTGGCTACGTCTCTCGGACTGGAGGCCCTGGACAACGAGCCGCGACTGGTCCACCCCGCGCTGTTCGCCGAACAGGGAATCGAGGTCCGCGGAGAGCTGTGGGCGATGATGCTGGACGCCAAGCGCACCTTCGACGACCTGATCGGGCGCCTGGCTCCCGACGAGCGCGCACGCGAGGAGGTGCTGTCCAACCGCATCTATCAGGAGCTGTCCTCGGCGGTGGCCGGGTCACAGGAGTTCACCGCCATCGCCAAGCTCTACGAGCTCGACCGCGATGGGCACTTCGACACGATCGTGCTCGACACGCCGCCGTCGCGCAACGCTCTGGACTTCCTCGACGCCCCGGGACGGCTGACCCAGTTCTTCGAGGGACGGGCCCTGAAGGTGTTCCTGGCGCCCACCGGGTTGGCCGCCCGCGTGGTCGGTCGCGGCACGGGCGTCGTCTTCTCGATCCTCACCCGCGTCACGGGCGTCGACCTGGTGTCAGATCTGTCGGTCTTCTTCCGCTCCCTGGGCGGCCTGCTCGACGGGTTCCGTGAGCGAGCGCGCGGGGTCGGCCTCCTGCTGCGCGACCCCGCGACAACCTTTCTCATCGTCACGTCGCCCGAGCGCGAGCCCACCGAGGAGGCCATCTTCTTTCACACCAAGCTCGCCGAGGCGGGCATGCCCTTTGGCGGGCTGATCGTCAACCGTGTGCACCGCGACGGCCTGGACGGCCACTCCGAGCTTTCAGTCCGCGAGATGCTCGGCGACGAGCTCGGCGAGCACCTGGCCGCGCGGGTGGCGCACAACCTCGCCGACTTCGACGTGCTGGTACAGCGCGACGTCGCGAGCATCGCGCTGTTGTCAAAGGAGCTTTCCGAGCCACAGCCGATCATCGTGCCCCACCTCGACGCCGACGTGCACGACCTGGCTAGCCTGGCCGCCGTCGAGGCCTATCTGTTCGCGCGGTCAGGACGGTCAGCTGATGGCAAGCGCAGCACGAGCGGCTGACGCCAGGCATCGCTGCGCGCGGGTGCGCTAGCGGCCGACCGACCCGACGAGCTCACCGTCACCCTGCTCTGCGAGCAGCTCATCGGCCACCCGATCGAGGTCGGCGGACAGGTGCCCGCACACCACGTCGCGCAACAGATCGCGCAGGTGGTCCGCGATGGCTCCGACGGTGGCGTCTGACCCCTGCGCGTCACCGGCCGACCCGTCTATCACGGCCCGCTCGAGGGCCAGAGCGCGAGCCACGCGCTCGGCCAGGGCGACTCGGCGCTCGGGCACTGCGCAGAGCACGGCCATGCGCTCGGCCAGCCTTCCGCTCTGCGGGCCCTCCGGTTCGAGCAGCGCTCGCAGGGCCAGCAGGTAGTCGCTCAGCGCCTCGTCGTCGCGAGCACGCGCACAGCCCAGCTCATAGCGCCGTAGCGCCCAGGCCACCTCGTTGCCGTGCGGCGCCCGGCGCGAGACAAGGTTGCAAAAGGCCCGCAGCTCGGCCTCCTGCTCAGGCGACACGACGAGCATCCCCCGTGGTCGCCCCCCCGCCCCCAGGGCGAACGCCCGCCAGGCCCCGCTACCCACCCGCCACCAGGCCAGGGGGCCGAGGGTGACGCGTCCATCGCCGAACAGTCGCAGAGCCCGCAGCAGGTCGCGCAGCACGCCATGGGCGGCCGGCACGGCGGTTCGCGGGTCGCCACGCTCGCTGATCAGCACGGCCAGCAGGTGCCCGTGAGCCTCATCGAGCCCAAGCACCTGCTCCGGTGCGTCCGGTACGCCAGCGGGCTCGGACAGCGCCAGACCGCGAGTCAGCTCAAGCTCACCGGAAGCCAGGACCACGCCTTGCAGGGTGGCGACCACGACCAGCCGCTCTTGAGTGGGCCCACCGGACTCCTGCAGCCGAGCCAGGGCGACCTCGACGCGCTCGGCGCGCAGCTGGAAGTCCCCCTGCTCGGCGAACACGTCCTCGAGCAGGAGCTCCAGCGCCTTGGCGGCCCACTGGGCGGCAGGGCCAGCGGGTGCGCCGGCGCCCCGAACCGCGAGATAGCGGTCCAGGTCCGCGATCGCGCCCATCGCCTGCACGGCGCGCGCCCGGCTCGGTAGGTCCCCGAGCACGGCGCGCCGTTCGCGGATGAAGCGGTCAGTCAGCGGCCGGTAGCAGTACAGCGGCGTGGCGTGACGTCTGGAGGACTCCGCCACGACCTCGAAGGGCACCTCGGCCCCGCCCGCCGTCTCGGCCATCAGCGCGGCGGAGGCGTCCTTCAGGTACTCGCTCAGCGCGGACTCAAGCTGAGGCGATCGCATCCACCCGCGGTTCGCCGAACCGCGGCGCGCTCCTGCTCGAGCACGACCGCACGCAGGACAAGTTGCACCGCCATGGGTCGATCGTCGATCGGCGCGCAGGCGCCGCCCGACGCGATCAGAGCGCTAGGCGGTGACGGCCTGGCGCGCCTGGCTCAGCGGGCTGAGCTCATCACAGTCGCGCGACAGCCACAGCTCACCGTAGGCGCGCATGTCATCGATGATGGGGAGCAGCGCGCGGCCCTTCTCGGTGAGTGCGTACTCGACGCGAGGGGGCACCTGGGCATAGGTGTGGCGCGCGACGACTCCCTCATCCTCGAGCGCGCGCAGGCGTAGAGACAAGGTGCGCGGGCTGATGCCGCTGAGCGAGCGCTCCAGTTCGCAGAAGCGCGAGCGACCCTCGGCCAGGTCTCGAACCAGCAGCAGGGTCCACTTGGCGCACACGATCTCGGCGGTCCGACAGACCGGGCATGTCTCATCTACGGCCATCGGAGCCACTTTACCAAGTGAAGTAATTTGAGCGACCGCGAACCTCGTGGCCCGGGCCGGACGGCCGACCCGCGTTGGACACGTCATGCCGACGTCGGCATAAGGTGTCTGATGGCGACCTTGCGTAGCGAACGACCGCTGTGACCGCCGCCGAGCTCAGCGCCTTGCACGGCGCGCGAGCCGACAGGAACACCTCTGGCAACCCCGACGACGCCCGATGCCCGTCGCGCAGGTATGAGACCAGCGCCTCGCCGCCATCATGCGGAAGCGGGAGCCAAGCATCTCATAGGCAGACGGGGACTTGTGCGCCTACTGCACGAGCAGCGGAGCGCCGGCGCGCGATGCGTACCCGACCGCCTCGCCGAGCACCTCGAACAGATCGCGGCCGTCCTCGGTGACGAAGTAATTCGACAGGTCGGTGATGTCCTCGCTTATCTCATCGTCCCATGGGGGTCGCTTGGAGCGATCCTCCACGTCCCACACGACGTCGGAGGGAGGAAAGCGACGCAGCTCCTCGCGGATCTGGTCGAGTTCGGCCAGGGCCCGGTGGGCATCCTGGGCGCTGAGCTCGCCCCGGTAGAGCTCGCCCATGACCGTCGGGAAGCGCGTGCCCCAGCCCTCGGGCTCCAGCCGAGCGCTGATCGTCGAGAAAAAGGCGTGAAGGAAGTCGCCGGTGCCGACCGGCCACTGGTTGCTGCGGACCCTCAGCCCGACGGCCATGGGGCGAGTCTCCGACGGCCATGGGCGCGAATCTAGCGGATGAAGGTGATCTGATCGGCGTGGATGGCCCCGCCCGAACGCGACGCGATGCGGCTGGCCAACGCGTCGAGCGTCTCCGGGGACACCGCCTGGCCGCGCACGTCCACCACCACGGACTGGGTGGTGGCCTGCGGCAGGTTCCCTGCGCGGCTGGTCGCCTGTCTGGTGACGTTGCTGACCAGGTTGGACTGTCCCTGGGGCGTGGTCACGTCGTTGGTCCGGTGGTCCGGTGGTCATCCACGGCTCGCGCGCGGTGCGCCAGTGGCGCCGGGTCGCCTTCCGCGCATCGCGGTCAATTACGGCGAGGGGCTGACGCTCCCGCGCGAGCCCGAGCCCGAGCCACACGCGACCAGCAGCTGGTCGCCGCACAGCAGATCTTCGATCGGGTTCGCTCCATGCGGCGCTCGAGCCCTGAAACGCCACGCCCGGACCAAACGCGAACGTACGACACGGAGCCACGGTCGATGACCGGCTGGCGGCACCCGATCGACGTGAGAGCATGCCCGCATGAGCTCCAGGCGCATGCTCGTCGCCGTTGCGCTCGCGCTGCCCGGACTGGGTGTCGGCGCCGGCGCCGCGCAGGCGCGGCTGCCGGGGCTGCTGACCGCTGTGTCCAACGGCAACGACTTCGGCGTGCGCCCTGCAGTCGTCGTCTACACAGGCGATGGCGGAGGCCTGCTTGGGGTCCCCGACGCGTGCCCGGCCGACGCTTTCCCGCGAGCTTCGGGCGGCTGCGCTGGAGGACCTGGAACGCCCGCTTAGCCGCCACCACGGGCACGGCCTGGCTCGACGACTGCGTTCCCAACTGCGCCCAGGGGCACTTCCATTCCTACCGGGCGGCGATTCGCGCCGATCGGGTGCGCGACGGGCACTTCACGCACCTGCGCATCGCCTATCGCTACCGAGGCAAGCAGGTCGTCGACCAGCGAGTGCTCGTGCACAGCGGACGCGCCTACACCTGGGGCTAGGTCGCACGTCACCGCAGCCGCCGATTACCGCCCCGGTCCCCGATCACTCGATCACCCCACCCTGCCTGCGCGCCGCGGCAGCCGGCTGCCGTGCTGTGAGCTGTGGGAGCGAGCGACCCAGACCGTCTTCGGCGCGGGCGCCGCGGGCGCCCGGATGATGCCTGTGGGCACGACCGAGGTATCGAGGACCGTCACTCGCCGCGGTCGCCCAACCGCCGCGCGGAACGGGCGCTCGGCTCGTCGCGCGCAACCGCGCCCCGGGGCCGAATGCGAGTTGCGAGTCGCTAGACAGCCGTCAGGGGCGCGGGCGGGCGCTCGCGTACAGCGGCTGCGGCGGCCACATCGTCCATGGACGTCGCGCGCCGGCCGTCGGCCTGCACGAGCAGCTTGAAGTCGTGCGGGCTGGTGGCCACCTGCATCGCATCCTCGAGCTTGACGCGACCGGCCTTGACGTGGTCGAACAGCGCCTGGTCGAAGGTCTGCATGCCGTAGTAGCCGCCCTCCGCGATGACCTCGTGCAGCTTGCCGGTCTGATCGGGGTCGGTGATCATGTCGCGCACCCGCCCGGTCATGCGCAGGATCTCGCAGGTGGCCACGCGTCCACCGGACGCGCCCGGGACCAGGCGTTGGGAGACGACGCCCTTGATCGTGCCGGCGATCATGGCGCGGGCCTGAGCGTGCTGGTGGGGAGGAAAGAAGTCGAGCATGCGGTTGATCGACTCCGCGGCGTCCACCGTGTGGATCGTCGACATCACCAGGTGTCCGGTCTCGGCCGCGGAGAGCGCGGTCTGGACGGTTTCCTCGTCGCGCATCTCTCCAACCAGGATGACGTCGGGATCCTGGCGCAGCACGCGGCGCAGCGCTCGCTTGAAGGAGGCCGTATCCATGCCCACCTCGCGCTGGTTGACCACCGAACGCTTGTCCTGGTGGACGAACTCGATCGGGTCCTCAATGGTCACGATGTGCTTCGAACGGGTGACGTTTATGTGATCGATCATCGCGGCCAGGGTCGTCGACTTACCCGATCCGGTCGTGCCGGTGAGGAGCACGATCCCCCGTTCCTCATCGGCCAGCTCCCGGATCACCGGCGGAAGCGAGAGCTCCTCGATCGTGGAGATCTTGTGGGGGATCGCCCGGCAGACCAGCGAGACGTATCCGCGCTGTCGAAAGGCATTGACTCGGAAGCGGGCCACGCCGTCGAGCTCAAAGGAGAAGTCGACCTCGTTGTCGGTGGCGAACTCGTGGAGCTTGTGCGGATCGCTGAGCAGCACCTGCAGGCACCGTTCGGTGTCCTGCGGACCGAGGGGCTCATCCGCGGATCGCGCCTGCAGCTCACCGTGTATGCGGAACTGCGGTGGGGAGCCCACCTTCAGATGAAGGTCTGATCCCCCGCGGGTGACGAGGTCGCGCAATGAGCTCTGAACATCGAACACGCTGCTCTCATCGGTGCGGACAGCTCGCCACTTTAGGTTGGTCAGGGCGCGGCGGACGAAGCGCGGCGCTCAGGCGACGTCGCGCAGCTTCTGTGCCTCGGCGAGGCTCTGCAGCTTCTTGAGCGACTGGTTCTCGATCTGGCGGATGCGCTCCCGGGTGACATTGAAGGTGCGCCCGACCTCGTCGAGGGTGCGCGGATGCTCTCCGCCCAGCCCGTAGCGCAGCTCGAGCACGCGGCGCTCGCGGTAGGACAGGTTCTCGAGCGCCTCGCGCAGAGCTTCCTTGGTGAGGATCTCGGCCGCCCGCTCGTACGGGGACTCGGCCCGCTCGTCGGCGATGAACTGGCCGAACTCCGATTCCTCCTCGTCACCGACCGGCTTCTCCAGCGACACGGGCGCCTGGGCCGAGCGCTTGATCGAGTCGACCTCCTCCGGGTCGATGCCGGTGACCTCGGCGATCTCATCCGGCGTGGGCTCGCGTCCCAGCTCGGTCACCAGCTTGCGCTCTGCCCGCCCGATCTTGTTCAGCTTCTCCACCACATGCACCGGAATGCGGATGGTGCGGGCCTTGTCGGCCAGGGCACGCGCGATGGCCTGCCGGATCCACCAGGTCGCGTACGTCGAGAACTTGAAGCCCTTGCGGTAGTCGAACTTCTCCGCGGCCCGCACCAGGCCCAGCGTCCCCTCCTGGATCAGGTCGAGAAAGGGCAGCCCCTGGTTGCGGTAGTTCTTGGCTATCGAGACCACGAGGCGCAGGTTGGACTCGACCATCTTCTGCTTGGCGTCGAGGTCCCCGCGCTCGATGCGCTTGGCCAGATCGACCTCCTCCTGCGCGGTGAGCAGGCGGACCTTGCCGATGTCCTTGAGGAACAGCTGCAGGGAGTCGGTGGTCATGTCCGGCTTGAGATCGATCGTCGCCTTGGCCTTGCGGCGACCGCGCTTGTCCGGCGCGCGCTCGACTTCCTGGGCGGCGGCGGTGGCGGGATCGATCTCCTCCACCAGCTCGATCTCGGACTTCTCCAGGAAGCCGTGCAGCTCCTCGACGTCGGACTCGTCGAGGTCCAGCTCGGCCGTGGCCGTGGAGATCTCCGAGTAGGTGAGCACCCCCACCTGCTGACCCTTGGAGAGCAGGCCCTTGATCTCTTCCAGTTCCTGAAGTTCGACTACTGACATCTGGTCGGGTTCCGTTTCCGTCGAGGCGCGCGGCGGGCAGACGCCGCGCCCGATATTTGAGGGGCGCAGAATGGTCGTAGCCGTAACCCCGCCGAGCCTATAGCTTCAACTTTGGCCTACTGTAACGCCTCGCCTGGGGCGATCAAGCGCGGGTCGCGTCGGAACACCCGACGACCTCTCCCGCGCTCGGGGCGGTGCTGCTCTCCTCCTCCGTCGCTCTCATGTACATAGAACACCGCGGTGCGGGCCAGGTTTCTCATGTGAGCGACGCGCCGACGCGCCATGGTGCGCGATGATGTGCGCCATGGCCGAGAAGGAGAAGCGCTCGGGTCGGGGGCGCAAGAGCTCCGGCGACATGCTCGCCGGACTCCCTCGCACGCGCCCTCAGCGCCCCAGCGCCCGCCGTCAATCGGCACACGCCGAGTCACCCGCCGAAGGGACGCCCGACGCTGCTGGGCCGTCCGGTCGGGACGCGAACGCCGCCGATGCCAAGCCTGCTCCCAAGGCCCGCTCGGGCGTCCGGCGGGCCGGCGCCTCCAAAGCGGGCACGAAGGGCACGACCGGCAGGGCGAGCAAGGCCAAGGATGTCGCGGCCAAGGACACCCGCGCCACCACCAGGTCCAAGGTTGCGAGCTCCGACAAAGCCACACCTCCCGCACCGGGCAAGGCCTCAGAGGCCGCCAGGACCACGAGCCCTGACAAGGCCGCCCGCCGCCGCGCCGGCGCCAAGCCCACCACCGCCGCCAAGACAGGCACTGCCAAGGCCGCCCGCCGCCGCGCCGGCGCCAAGCCGACAAGCGCCGCCAAGACAAGCGCAGCCAAGGCCGCCCGCCGCCGCGCCGGCGCCAAGCCCACCACCGCCGCCAAGACAGGCACTGCCAAGGCCGCCCGCCGCCGCGCCGGCGCCAAGCCCACCACCGCCGCCAAAGCCTCCGGTGACCAGAGCGGCATCCGCGCGACGGGCGCCACGCAGGTGGCGCAGGAGTACCCAGCGCCGCGGCAGGGCTTTGCCGCCGAATCCTCAGACTCCATCGATCCCCCTTCCGGGGCGGAGGTGCTCAGCTCCGCCGCACAGGCGGCCGGCGAGCTGGCCCAGATCGGCTTTGGCGCCGTGCGCGGGGCCCTGTCGCGGCTGCGCCCCTGACAGGCGACTCGGCGCCGCGCGTCACCGATAGGCGCGGACCGTAGGTGTCCGTGCCCGCTGAGCGCACCGCGTGGTCACCCGCCGGCCCGGTCAGCTGAGCGTTTGTATACTCGCGGCCAACGCCGAGCTCGCGCGACACCGTCGCGAGGGGCGGGGGACCCAAAGCGGGCGAACGCCGTCCGCAGGGGCGAATCGGTCCACACGCGACCGTAGCGCGATATAGCGCGAGCCCGTCAGCTCACCCCGTAGGCATCAGGTTCGATCTGCCGATGTCGCGCTCAACCGTCGCCACGACCATTGCCGCGCTCGCGCTCACCTGCTCGGCGAGCGCTGCACCCGTGGCGTGGGCAGACGCCGCGGGCGGCTCGATCGCACCGGCTCCCGCCGCCGCCCCGCCGGTTGGGCGAAGCGCCACGCCCCTCCCGAGCGTCGCGGTCGTACACGGGACGGTGAGCATGCGCGTGCGCGCCGCAGCGGTCCTCGGGACCGTGCTCGACTTCCGCGGCAGGGTTCCGACCCACGACTCCGGCGGCGGCATCCTGGTGCAGCGGCGCGTCCTGCGCGGAGGGGACTGGCTGCCCGCGGCCCGCGCGACCATCGATCGGCACGGGGCGTTCGTGGCCCGCTGGCGCACCAGCCAGGTGGGCCGCATCGCGGTCCGGGCAGTGGTCGTGTCGACCGGCCGCTCGGTGCCGATGCGTGGGCGCAGCTCCGGGGCCGGAGAAGCATCGTCCTCGATCCGGATAACCGTCTACCGGCCCGCCCTGGCCACGATCTTCGGGCCGGGCTTCTACGGCCGACGCACGGCCTGCGGTCAGATACTGGCGCGCACGACGGTGGGCGTCGCCAACCGGACCCTTCCCTGCGGGACCATGGTGGAGATGAGCTATTCCGGCCGGCGCCTGTCCCTTCCGGTCATCGACCGCGGCCCCTACGCCAACGGTGCGGACTGGGACCTGACCTCCGGTGCCGCTTCGGCCCTGGGGGTGCCGGGCACGGTTCGCGTAGGGACGATCGTCATCGGGCGAGTTGCGTCGACGCCCTCCCTGGGCTCAGCTCCAGGGGCCCCCGCGCCGGCTTCCGGCATGGCCCCCGCTCCTGCTGGCTCCTCGCCTGCGGGCGGCCCCACCGGCGGAGCCTCGGCCGGAGGCTGAGTCAGGGCGAGCGCTCGGGCTCGCCCGCGGCGCTCGGCTCCCTTTCAGTCGTGCGCGGCGAAGGGGCGTCCGGCCGCGCGCGCCGCATAGAGCCCGACGTCGGCCCGGGCGGCCAGCGCAGCCGCATCGGTGCCGTCGTCAGGGCACACGGCCGAGCCGATCGTGACCGCAAGGGGCACGCCCCGGTGGGACGCGCCCGAGGCCACGGCGCGCGCCAGGCGCTCCGCGAGCAGCGCGGCACCGGCGGCATCGGTGTCGGGTGTGATCAGCCAATAACGACCTGCCGCCTCGCGCGTGAGCGCGTCGGCGGGCCGCAGCTCCCGGCTCAGCGCGCGCTCGACCGCGACGATCAGCTCGACCATCTCGCCGGATGCGTCGGCGTGACGCAGGCGGTCGATGTCGGCGACCTCGACGAGCAGGACCGCGAAGGGGAGGCGATCGGCACCGTAGCGCTCCAGGCGTCGCCCGATCGAGCCCACCCACGCGGTCGGACCCCCGCTGGCCATGTCAGATCCGTAAGCCCTGGCCCGGCCCCCGGTGGCGGCTGGCACCGCTACGCGTTCCTCGGCCGTGACTCGACGCGCCTGCAGGTTGCCCAGTGGCTCCGCCTGCGCCGCCCGTGACACCCTATCCCCCGATGAGGCCCGCTGGGCGTCGGGCCCCGGCCCGACGCTGACATCCGCAGGGGGGTCACCCACAGGGGCCGGGACGACACCGCCCGAGATGGCCGCGGCGCACACGATCGCGCACACGTATGAGAGCCGGCTGGCCAGCTCGGACACCTGCGCAGCCTCGGGGTCGTGCAGGTGCTCGAGCAGCGCCCGCCACAGAACGGCACGCAACGCATCGACCACGCTCACGGTCTCCGCGCCCTCGCGGGCTCCGCCCAGCAGCCCTGCGCGGGCCGCCAGGCCACTGAGCTCCCCTCCGGGGCGCAGACGGTCGAGCTCTGCGTCGCTGGCCAGGGCGCGCGCCACCTGGCCAGCGAGGGCCGGCGCCTGACGAGCCAGATCGCCGACGGGCAGGTCACCCGCCCGCTCCAGGGGTGCGGCCCCGATCAGGGCGATCAGCCACGCCTTGGCCAGATCGGGAGCGCCGGCGACAAGCGCGGCCACCGGCGCGTCCGCAACCGCCCGCGCGCGGACGGCATGAGCGTGGTGGTGGCTCACGGTGCGGTGAATATCAGTCGGGCAGGACAGCACCGCCCCCGCCGCCTCTGCGGGTCGTCCTGGCGGCGCCCGCAGGGCCAGGGACGCCGACGCGCGATCATGTCCGCAGGTGACCCCACCCGATCTGTCCATCGCCGAGGCTCGCAGGGTTGTCCTGGACTCCGTGCGTCCTCTGTCCTCTGAGCGGGTGGCGGTAACCCGCGCGCGAGGGCGCGTGCTGGCCCAGGAGGTGCGGGCGCACGGCGACGTACCTCCGTTTCCCAGCAGCGCCATGGACGGCTACGCCGCGCATCCCGGGGCGGCCGGGCGGCGCCTGCTCTTGGTTGGCGAGTCGCGAGCGGGTGCGCCCGCCTCCCGACCGCCCGCGCACGGAGAGGCGATGCGCATATCCACCGGCGCCGCGCTCACCGATCCTGCGCTGGCGGTGATCCCGGTGGAGCACGCGCGAGAGTGCGACGGGTGGGTGACCCTGGAGCAGGAGGCGCGGGCGGGACGCCACGTGCGCGAGGCTGGAGAGGACATGCGCGCTGGTCAATCGGTGCTCGCGACGGGCTGTCGACTGGCGGCCGCCGAGCTGGGCGTGGCGGTGGCCGCGGGCCATGATCACCTCCTGTGCTCGCGCTCACCCCGCGTCGCCGTCGTGTGCAGCGGGGACGAGCTGCGTCCGCCCGGTGCGGCCCTGGGTCCGGGACAGATCCACAACTCGAACGCCATCACCCTGTCGGCACTGGCCGAGAGCGCCGGCGCGCAGGTGGTCAGCAACGACGTGATGGTCGATGACGCCGCTCACGCTCGGGCAGCCCTTGGCCAGGCGCTTGCGCGCTGCGACGTGCTGCTGATCTCCGGAGGCGTCTCGGTCGGCGTGCACGACCATGTGAAGGACGCGCTGCGCGATCTGGAAGTCGAGCAGCGCTTCTGGCGCGTGGCGCTGCGTCCCGGTCGGCCGACCTGGTTCGGGGTACGCGATGACAGGCTCGTGTTCGGGCTACCGGGCAATCCCGTCTCGGCCATGGTCACCTTTCTCCTCTTCGCGCGGTGGGCCCTGGCCGCTCTGCAGGGCGCGAGCATCGCAGTGGACCGCCAGGTGGCCATCCTGGCCACGGCGCTGCCCCGTATCGCCGACCGCGACGAGGCGGTGCGGGTGCGCGTGACCGAGACCGGCGAGGAACGCGTCGCGATTCCCACCGGGCCCCAGGGGTCCCATCAGCTCACCTCGATGCTGCGCGCGGACGCCCTGCTCGTGGTGGAGGCGGGGACCGGCATGCTGGCCGGCGGCTCGCGCGTGCTCGTGGAGCCGATCTGATGGCTCGGGTGCTGCTCACCGGGGCCACGGGCTACGTCGGCGGCCGGCTGCTGCCGCGGCTGCTTTCCGACGGCCACGAGGTGCGCGCGCTCAGCCGCAATCCCGACGGAGCGTCGCTGCCCGCCGAGGTCGAGGTCCGCAAGGGCGATCCCGTGGCCGACGAGGGTCTCGACGAGGCGCTCGCCGGCGCCGATCTGGCCTACTACCTGATCCACTCGATGGGTCGCGGCAGCGGATCTGCCTCTCGGTTCGCCGAGCGCGACCGAGAGGCCGCGGGCAACTTTGCCCGCGCCGCTCGACGTGCGGGCGTAGAACGCATCGCCTACCTGGGCGGACTCGGAGGCGACCACCCTGAGTCCTCCGAGCATTTGCGCAGCCGCCACGAGGTGGCCGAGATCCTGGCCGAGGAGGGACCCCAGCAGATCTACTTGAGGGCGGCCATGGTGATCGGAAGCGGCAGCGCTTCGTTTGAGATGCTGCGTCATCTCGTCGGCCGCCTGCCGGTGATGATCTGCCCGCGCTGGATCGACACCCGTACCCAGCCGATCGCCATCAGCGACGTAGAGGAGGTCCTGGCCCTGGCCGCCAGACGCCCCGACCTCGCCGGTGAGATTCAGCTTGGCGGTGCCGAGGTGCTCACCTACCGGGACATGATGGACAAGACGGCGATCGCGATGCAGCGTCGTGTGCCCCGGGTGCTTGAAGTGCCCATGCTGACGCCGCGGCTCTCCTCCTACTGGGTGAGCCTGGTGACCCCGGTGGAGTCGGGACTCGCGCGCCCGCTGATCGACGGCCTCAGCGAGGAGATGCTGGTCTGCCACAAGCCCCCGGCCGGCGTCAACGAGCGACCCCGCGACTTCGAGGCAGCCGTTCGCGAGGCGCTGGACGACCACCGCGCCGAGATCCCGTCGTCCTCCTAGCCAGTCGGCGCGCGATCTCCGGCCTGGCTAGAGCCTTTCGGCCCGCCGCTACCCTCCCGACGATGAAGGCGCGGATCGCGATCGCCGTCGCGGGCCTGATCACGGTCGTGGTCGGCCTCCTGCTGGGCTTCTCGCGGCAGCTGCTCAACCGGGACAAGCGCGTCGCCTCGGCCAGGATCCTCGACCCCACGGACTCCACCACGACCGACCCTTCCGGCGCCGTGCGCTCCGTTCAGGGCGCCGACCTGTACCTCGACGCCGCCGACCTCGACCGCATCTGGTCACCCATGCATCTTGAGCGCCTGGCGCGTACCTACTGGCGCTTCTTGACCCGCGCCACCCTCGGGCTCGTGCACGTCCGCTACACAGACCGTGAGCGCTTCGTGGTGCTGGCCTTCGCCCCCCTGAAGCTGCTCACCTTCCAGGCGCCCGAGTATGAGATGGACGCGGATCGAGGCATCGTGCGCTGGCGCATCGAGCGCGGCTTGCTGGTGGCGGCCAGGGGACGCGGCGGCAACGGGTACCTGCAGATCGACGTGCATCGCTGTCCGGCCGACGACCACGATCGGCCCGGACAGGCCCGTTGGCACGTGGAGGTGGAGGTGGCCAACTTCTATCCCGCGATCGCGTCAGGCATCGGACGCTGGGTGTACAACGAGACACAGTCGCGGGTGCACGTGATCATCACGCACGGCTTCTTGCGCTCGCTCGCGCGCCTGGACCTGGCCGAGTCGCGCGTCGGACGCTTCGCCAAGCTGGACGAGGTTCCCGATCCGCCCGCGGTGGGCGTGCGCTCGCCCACGCCCGCGCAGCAGGAACTGACCGCGCGCAACGCCGCGTAGCGGCTCCGCTCAGATCCCGGTAGGGCCGCGCCTGGCCACGCGCCGGCTCAAACCCGCAGGTCAGCCGAAGCGCGCGGCGCCGCCGAGCTGGCGCATCTTGGCGCGGTCGTGGCGCGCGCTGATGCGCCGCACCGTGCCCGAGCGCGAGCGCATGACCAGCGACTCGGTCGTGGCTCCCCCCGCCGAGGGGTAGCGCACGCCCTCGAGGACGTCTCCGTCGGTGACCCCGGTGGCGGAGAAGAAGACGTCATCGCCGGCGATCAGGTCGTCCTTGTCCAGCACACGCCCTGGGTCAAAGCCGGCGTCGACGGCCGCCTGGCGCTCGGCGTCGTCGCGCGGCCACATGCGTCCGAGCAGCTGCCCGCCCAGGCACTTGATCGCTGCGGCCGTGATCACCCCCTCAGGGGTTCCCCCGATGCCCCACAGGAGGTCCACCGGGGAGGCCTCGGTGACGGCTAGCAGCGCCGCGGAGACGTCCCCCTGGGGGATGAGGCGCACGCGGGCGCCGGCCTCGCGCATGGCGCGGATGCCCTCCTCGTGGCGCGGGCGCTCCAGCGTGACCACCATGACGTCGCCGATGTCGGTGCCCTTGCGCTCGGCCACCAGGCGCAGGGTCTCAGCCAGCGGCCGGTCCAGATCGAGCAGGTCGGCGATCTGCGCCGAGCCGGCGAGCTTCTCCATGTACATGGAGGGGCCGGGGTCGAACATGCAGCCGCGTGGAGCGAGGGCGATCACGGCCAGCGCGGCGGGCATGCCGTCGGCGGCGAGCGTGGTCCCCTCCAGCGGGTCGACGGCGATGTCCACCTCGGGAGGCGATCCGTCGCCGATGCGCTCACCGTTGTAGAGCATCGGCGCCTCGTCCTTCTCGCCCTCGCCGATGACCACGATCCCGTCCATGGACACCGACCGCAGGGCGTAGCGCATGCCGTCCACCGCGGCCTGGTCGGCGGCCTCCTTGTCCCCCCTGCCGATGCGGCGCGCGGCGGCCAGCGCGGCGTACTCGGTGACCCGAACCAGCTCGAGGGCCAGGTTGCGATCCGGCCGCTGGGGATCGGCGTCGCCAGAGCTCAAAAGACGCCGGGGGGCTTGCGCGGCTGCCCGCCGCTCGCCGCCGTGCGCTGGGCCGCCCCCACGAGCATGCCCACCGTGGCCACCAGGGCCACGAGCCATCCGGGCTGCAGGCTGATGGTGGCCCGAGGGTCACCGGGGCGGGACAGGAAGCCAACGACGAGCACGAGTACCAGGGCGATGACGGACACCAGGGCGGTGACCTCCCCGCGGGGCCAGGACAGCTTGTGGTCGCGGATGACGACGTAGGCCAGGATCAGGGGGGCAAGCGCGGACACCAGCAGCGGGTAGCGCAGGGTGGGGAACACCTCCCAGGCCGACACCAGAGCCGGGTGCACGCCGTTGATCTTGGAGTTGGGATTATCGTTGGTGGAGTACCAGTGCAGGAACAGCGACACGCCCAGCAGCACGCCGGAAAGGCTGGCGATGAGCTTCCCACGACCCAGCTTCTTGAAGTGCACGGCGCCAGCGTACAGCCCGCGCGGCGCGCGTGGGTGGCTCGGCGCCCCTGATACGTTGGCGCCGTGCGCTCGTCCGCCACCCGTTGCGATGCCTGACGCGCGCTGGGGGCTCACGCTGCCCCTCCCGGCCATGGGGCTGGCCGACAGCGTGCCGCTCATCCAACAGGCCGAGCGCGACGGGTTCGACGACCTGTGGACGGGCGACACGTCAGGGCCCGACGGCTTCACACCGCTGGTCCTGGCCGCCGCCCACACCGAGCGCGTCCGTCTGGGCACCGGCATCGTCAACCCCTTCACCCGCGGGCCGGCGGTGCTCGCCCAGCACGCGGCGGCATTGCAGGACGCAAGCCGGGGGCGCTTCGTGCTCGGGCTGGGCTCCTCGTCGAACGTGATCGTCGAGCGCTGGAACGGCGTGGCCTTCGAGAAGCCGCTGTCCAAGGTGCGCGAGGCCGTGGCGCGACCGCGGCCCGTACTGGCCGGCGAGAAGGGCATGGGCGGCTTCCGCCTCGACCAGGCACCTCGCGTGCCGGTGCCCATCTACGTAGCGGCGCTGCGCGAGCGCATGCTCACACTCGCCGGCGAGATCGCCGACGGCTGCTTCGTGAACTTCCTGCCCCTGTCGGCGGTGGAGACGGTGGTCGGCTACATACGCGCCGGCGAGACGGCCGCCGGCAAGGCCCCCGGAAGCGTGGACGTCGTCTGTCGCTTCATGAACATCGCCCAGCCCCGGGACGAGGGAATCGGTCTGGCGCGGTGGATGTTCGCGGCCTACGCCACCGTGCCGGTGTACAGCGCGTTCTTTCGCTGGCTGGGGTGGGGCGAGGAGCTCGACCCGATGCTCGCCGCCTGGCAGGCCGGTGAACGTCAGCGCGCGCTCGAGCTGGTGCCCGATCGACTCATCGACGAGGTGTTCGTCTTTGGCTCGGCCGCGCAGCAGCACGAGCGCCTCGCCCGCTTCGCGGCGGCCGGCGTGCGCACGCTGGTGCTCACGCCCATCGCCCCGCCCCCTGAGCTCGGGCGCGTCATCGGCGAGCTCGCCCCGCCCGCCGAGAGCGCGGCCCGGTGAGCTCAAGGACGGAGGCGGGTCCGTGAGTCAGAGCACGAGCGTCATCGGAGTGGACGTGGGCGGCACCAAGGTATCGGTCGCGCTCATGCGCGACGGCGTGCTGGCCCAGCCACGCCTCGAGCACACCGAGCAGTCCGACGGCGAGGCGCTGGTGAGGCAGCTGGGCGACCTGATCGCGGCCGAGCTCGAGCGCGCCTTTGAGCCGGTCACGGCGGTGGGGATCGGCATCCCGTCGGTGATCGCGTGGGACAGCGGCCGCGTGCGCGCGAGCGTCAACGTGCCGCTGCGCGACGTGCCGCTGCGCGACCTGCTGCACGACCGCCTGGACCTGCCGGTCTACGTCGACAACGACGCCAACTGCGCGGCGCTGGCCGAGGCTCATGACGACGAGGGTCGCCTGACCGTCTCCGAGCTGGTGATGCTCACCGTGGGCACCGGCGTGGGCGGCGGCATCGTCACTGGCGGGCGCATCTTCCACGGCGCGACCGGAGGCGCCGCCGAGCTCGGGCACATGATCATCGGCATGGACCTCGACGATGACGTCCCCGCCGCGGGGCCCTTCCCCCAGCCCGGGTCGCTGGAGCATCTGGCCGCCGGGCGAGCGCTGGACGATCTGACCGCGCGCGCGGCCGCGGCTCATCCGGACTCCGCACTGGGCCGGGTGCTGGCCCGCGAGGGCCACGTGGCGGGCCCCGACGCGGTCAGCGCCGCGCACGACGGCGACGCGCGGGCGTCAGCGGTGATCGCGCTGCTGGGGCGCCGCCTGGGCGTGGGCATCGCCAACGCGGTGAACATCTTCGACCCCGAGGTGGTGGCCGTGGGCGGCGGCGTGTCCGCCGCCGGCGAGCTGCTGCTCGGGCCCGCGCGCCAGAGCGCTCAGCGCTTCATACTGCCGGGGGTGGGAACCCGTACGCAGATCCGCCTCGCCCGATCGGGACCGCAGGCGGGCGTGCGCGGGGCGGCCCTGCTGGCCGGTCAGGAGTCCGAGCACCGGGCGGCCCACCAGCCCGAGCACCGGCGTGACCGTTCACCCGCCCTTCACACCCCGCAGCCCAAGCCGTGAGCGCCGTGGCGCCCACCGTGCCCGCACGGCCCTCGGCGCCACGCCCTGCCAGCCACCAACCCGACACCATGGCCACCGCCGCTGAGAAGGCGACCGGAGCGGCCCGCGACGACCACACCGGGAGACCTCCATGAGCACCACGACCGAAGCCGCCCAGCTGGACGAGCTGTGCATCAACACGATCCGCACCCTCTCGATGGACGCCGTGCAGAAGGCCAACTCGGGTCATCCCGGGGCGCCCATGGGTCTGGCCCCTCTGGCCTATGTCCTGTACACGAAGGTGATGCGCCACAACCCCTCAGACCCCGACTGGATCGACCGCGACCGCTTCGTGCTGTCGGCCGGCCACGCCTCGATGCTGCTGTACTCGATGCTCTACCTGACCGGCTATCCGCTCACGCTGAACGACATCGAGCGCTTCCGCCAGGTGGGCTCGCCGACCGCGGGCCACCCCGAGCGCAAGTACACCCCGGGGATCGAGGCCACCACGGGCCCGCTGGGCCAGGGCGTGGGCATGGCGGTCGGCCTGGCCCTGGCTGAGCGCATGCTCGCGGCCCGCTTCAATGTCGGCGGGGAGGACGTGGTGGACCACCACACCTTCGCCATCGCCAGCGACGGAGACATGCAGGAGGGAGTCGCCTCCGAGGCCTGCTCGCTGGCCGGGCACCTGGGACTGGGGCGCCTGGTGCTGTTCTACGACGACAACAAGATCCAGCTCGCCGGCCCCACCTCGGAGGCCTTCACCGAGGACGTGGCCGCGCGCTACGCGGCCTACGGCTGGCACGTGGACGATGTGGGCGAGGACATGTCGGTGGCGCGTCTGGAGCGGGCCACGCGGGCGGCCATGGACGTCAGCGACCGTCCCTCGCTGGTCATCGTGCGCAGTCACATCGGCTTCGGCAGCCCCAAGCTGCAGGACACCTCCAAGGCCCACGGGTCGCCGCTGGGCGAGGATGAGGTCCGCGCGACCAAGGAGGCCTACGGATGGGATCCCGATGCCCACTTCCTGGTGCCCGAGCAGGCCCTGGAGCACTTCCGCGCCTGCTGTGCGCGGGGCGCCGAGGTCCAGGATGAGTGGGAGCAGCGCTTTGCCTCCTACCGCGAGGGTCATCCCGAGCGGGCCCGCGAGCTGCAGATGATCGACGCCGCCGCCATGCCCGAAGGCTGGGACGCCGACCCTCCGACCTTTGTCCCCGACGACGGTCCCATGGCCACGCGCAAGGCCTCCGGCCAGGCGATCCAGTGGGCCGCGAAGGCGGTGCCTCAGCTGGTGGGTGGCTCGGCCGACCTGTCGACGTCAAACAACACCGACATCGAGGACGGGGGCGACGTCCAGCGCAACAGCTTCGAGGGTCGCATCCTGCACTTCGGCGTGCGCGAGCACGCCATGGGCACGATCGTCAACGGCCTCTGCCTGCACGGATTTCGCGCCTTCGGGGGCACCTTCTTGACCTTCTCGGACTACATGCGCGGGGCGGTGCGGCTATCGGCGCTGATGAAGCTGCCCTCGGTGTGGATCTACACGCACGACTCGATCGGGCTGGGTGAGGATGGACCCACTCATCAGCCCGTCGAGCACCTCGCCGCCCTGCGCGCGGTGCCGCGACTGAACGTGGTGCGTCCCGCCGACGCCAACGAGACGGTGCTGGCCTGGCGCTTTGCCCTGCGCCAGGACGAGGCGCCCACGGCCATGGCCCTGTCGCGTCAGAACCTGCCCGTGCTCGAGCCGCAGGACGTCCCCGACGACGCCATCGAGCGCGGGGCCTACGTGCTCAGCGACGGAGGAGGCCCCGAGCCCGACCTGATCCTCATCGGGACCGGCTCAGAGGTCTCGCTGTGTGTCGAGGCGGCCGCGCGGCTGACCGGCGAGGGGGTGGCCGTACGCGTGGTCTCCATGCCCTGCATGGACACCTTCGCGCAGGCCGAGCCCGCCTACCGCGACAGGGTGCTCCCCCCCGCGTGCGCGGCCCGGGTCGCCGTCGAGGCGGCCAGCCCGCTGGGCTGGGACCGCTGGATCGGTGCCCAGGGCACCTTCCTGGGTATGGAGACCTTCGGCGACTCGGGGCCCGCCGAGCAGGTCTATGAGCACTTTGGCATCACCACAGAGCATCTGGTTGCGCTCGGGCGCGAGGCCATCACTCGGGCCGGAGCCTGACGTCGGCCTGAGGCCTTCAGACAATGCTGTGAAGCTCTTTATTTAGAGATCAAATGGATCCGGAGGCGAGTTCATGGGCGTAGCGACGCAGGTCAACGAGCGGTTGGCGGCGCTCACCCGGGCGGGCACCAGCGTGTGGCTGGATCAGATCCGGCGCAGCCTGATCGAGGGTGGCGAGCTGGGCCGGCTGGTGGCCGAGGACTCCCTGCGGGGCGTGACCTCCAACCCGGCGATCTTCGAGAAGGCGATCCTCGGCTCCGACGACTACGACGTGCAGCTGCAGACGCTGGTCAGCGAGGGAGTCAGCGGGGATGAGCTCTACCGCCGCATGGCCGTGCTCGACGTGCAGCTGGCGGCTGACGTGCTGCGCCCCGTGTGGGAGGAGTCCGGCGGTCGCGACGGGTTCGTCTCGCTCGAGGTCGAGCCCGACGGCGCCCACGACACCGAGCTGACCATCGAGCAGGCGCGCATGTACTGGGAGCGCGTGGGCCGGCCCAACGTAATGATCAAGATCCCCGGCACCACCGAGGGCGTGTCCGCGATCGAGGAGATGATCTACGAGGGCGTCAACGTCAACGTGACGCTGCTCTTCTCGGTCGAGTCCTACAGCAATGTGGCCGAGGCCTACATCCGCGGACTGGAGCGCCGTCGCGAGGAGGGCAGCTCGCTGGACGTGAACTCGGTGGCCTCCTTCTTCGTCTCGCGCGTGGACAGTGAGGTGGACAAGCGCCTGGAGAAGCTCGGTCGCTCCGACCTGGCCGGCACCGCGGCGCTGGCCAACGCGCGCGCCGCCTACGCGCGCTTCAAGGAGATCTTCCGGGGGGAGCGCTTTGGCGAGCTGGCCGCGGCCGGAGCCCCCGTGCAGCGACCCCTGTGGGCCTCCACGGGGGCCAAGAACCCGCTCTACCCGGACACCATGTACGTCGACGGGCTCGTCGCCCCGGACACGGTGAACACGATGCCCATGGCCACCCTGGAGGCGGTCGCCGAGCACGGCGACATCAGCGGGGAAGCCACGGCCGAGCGCGATCCCAGCGCCGATCTGTCGGCACTGGCCGACGCGGGCATCGACATGGAGGAGGTCACCCTCAAGCTGCTCGACGACGGCATCGAGGCCTTCGTCACCCCCATGAACAAGCTGCTGGCCGGGATCGACGCACAACGCGAGGCGCTCATCACCGGACGCCCGGAGACGATCGAGGCGGCGATCGGAGAGAGCCTGCGACAGCCCATCGCCGACACCGCTCGACACGCCGAGTCCGAGCGGGTGGCGCGGCGCATCTGGCGAGGCGATGAGAGCCTGTGGGGCGCCCCTGGGGTACCCGAGATAGCCAACCGCCTGGGCTGGCTGACCATCGTGGACTCCATGCGCGAGCAGGTCGGTGACCTGCACGCGTTCGCGCGCGGGTGCACCGACGACGGTCTGACCGACGCCGTGCTCCTGGGCATGGGCGGCTCCAGCCTCGCGCCGGAGGTGCTGCGCCGTTCCTACGAGGCGGCGCGGCATGCCGCGGGGGAGGACGCCGTGCCCGACGGAGCCATGCGCCTGCACGTGCTCGACTCCACCGACCCCGGGGCGATCGGGGCAGTGGGGGACCAGGTCGACCTCGAGCGCACCCTCTTCGTGGTCTCGACCAAGTCGGGGGGCACGATCGAGACCCTGTCGCTGTTCGCCCACTTCCGCGAGCTCGTGGTCGAGCGCCTGGGCGAGGAGGCCGCCGGAAGTCGCTTCGCGGCCATCACCGATCCGGACAGCTCGCTGGTGGCGCTGGCCGAGCGCCACCGCTTCCGGCGCACCTTCCTCAACGACCCCGACATCGGCGGTCGCTACTCGGCCCTGTCGCTGTTCGGGCTGGTGCCCGCCGCGCTCATGGGCATCGATCTCGAGGCGCTACTCGACCGTGCCGGCGTGGCCGAGCAGGGGTGTGCGAGCTTTGACTCGACCACCAAGAACTCGGGGCTGTGGCTCGGCCTGGCCCTGGGAAGGCTGGCCCGGGAGGGCCGCGACAAGCTCACCTTCGTGGTCTCCGAGCCGCTGGCGAGCTTCGGGCTGTGGGCCGAGCAGCTGGTGGCCGAGAGCACGGGCAAGCAGGGCCGCGGCATCCTGCCGGTGGCCGACGAGCCGCTAGGCGAGCCCTCCGCCTACGGACCGGACCGCGTGTTCTGCCATCTGCGCAACGTCGACGAGCCCGATGAGTCGACGGACGAGGCGCTGGGCGCCCTGGCCGAGGCGGGCCATCCCACGTTGACCCTGGGCGTCCACGGCCCCGAGGACCTCGGACGGATCTTCTTCTTCGCCGAGTTCGCCACCGCCACGGCCGGCTGGGCTCTGCAGATCAACCCGTTCGACCAGCCCAACGTGCAGGAGGCCAAGGACAACACCGACCGGGTCCTGGGCGAGTACGAGTCTCATGGGAGCCTGCCGGACATCGACGAGGCCGACGACGCGGCCCTGGCCGCACTGCTGCACGACAGCGCTCCGCCGCACTACGTGGCTGTGACCGCTTACGTGCAGCCCTCGGAGGCGCTCGACCGTGCGACGGCCGGACTGCGAGCGGCCATCCGCGAGCGCACCGGAGCGACCACGACGTTCGGCTACGGCCCCCGCTTTCAGCACTCCACCGGCCAGTTCCACAAGGGCGGCCCGCCGGTCGGGCGGTTCCTGCAGCTCGTCCACGACGGTGAGCGCGACATCGAGGTGCCCGACCGTCCCTACAGCTTCGCCACGCTGAAGAACGCCCAGGCCACCGGCGACCTGCAGACCCTGCGCGAGCACGGCCTGCCGGCCGAGCGGGTGCGCCTGCACGGCGATCCGGCCGCGGCCCTGACCGAGCTCGAGCAGCGGATCCGGAGGCTTTCCTGATGCAGATGGGCTTCGTGGGACTCGGCCGCATGGGCGGCAACATGGTGCACCGCATCCAGCGCGACTCCGAGCACGAGGTCGTGGCCTTCGACCCCAACGCCGAGGCGGTGGAGCACGCCGAGGGCACCGGTGCCCACGGGGCGAGCTCGCTCGCGGACCTGGTCTCCCAGCTGTCCGCGCCGCGGATGGTCTGGGTCATGGTGCCCGCCGGCGAGACCACCGAGCGGGTCATCAGCGACCTGACCGGGCTGCTGGAGCCAGACGACACGATCGTTGACGGCGGCAATACCAAGTGGACCGACGACAAGCGCCGCGCGGCCGAGCTCTCCGAGCACGCCATCCACTACGTGGACGTGGGCACCTCGGGCGGCGTGTGGGGCCTGGAGGTCGGCTACTGCATGATGGTCGGGGGGCCGCCTGAGGCGGTGGAGCGCCTGACGCCGATCCTCGACGTGCTCGCCCCCGAGACCACCGACTTGAGTCGCAAGGCCATCGGCGCGCGCGGCTGGCAGCACTTCGGCCCAGCCGGAGCCGGTCACTACGTGAAGATGGTCCACAACGGCGTCGAGTACGGGCTCATGCAGGCCTACGCGGAGGGCTTTGACCTCTTTGACAAGTGCGAGTACGAGCTCGACAAGGCCAGGATCGCCCACCTGTGGGGGCAGGGATCGGTGGTGCGCTCCTGGCTCTGTGAGCTGGCCGCGCGGGCCTTTGAGCACGACGGCAACGAGCTCTCCGACCTGGAGGGCTACACCGCCGACTCCGGCGAGGGCCGCTGGACGATCGCCGACGCCACCGACAAGGACGTGCCCACCCCGGTGATCACCGCCTCGCTGTACGCGCGCCTGTACTCGCGCGGCAACGGCGACTTCACCCACCGGGTTCTGGCGGCGCTGCGCAACCAGTTCGGCGGCCACGCGGTGCGCAGCGCCGGCGGCGTCTCCAGCGCCGGCACCTCCTCGCCCGCTGCCGGATCGCAGGCCGACTACGGATCCGGAGGGCACTGATGGCCGCCACCGCCCAGCCGGAGAACCCGCTCACCGCCGGGCTGGAGCGCCAGCCCATCCATCCCACCACCCTGGTCATCTTCGGAGCCACCGGGGACCTCTCCAAGCGCAAGCTGCTGCCGGCGCTGTACAACCTTGCCCACGAAGGAGCCCTGCCCGAGCGCTTCCACCTGATCGGCGTCTCGCGCAGCGACATGCCCCACGGCGACTTTCGCGAGCTCGCGGTCGAGGCGATCAACAGCTTCTCGCGCCGCAAGCCCGACGGCGACGTGCTCGAGCACCTGCTCGACGAGGTGCGCTACATCCCCGGCTCCTTCGACGACGCCGACGTCTACCAGACGCTGACCGACACGCTCGCCGAGTTCGACCAGGGAGCCGGCCAGCCCCTGAACCGCGCCTTCTACCTGTCCACCGCCCCCCACTTCTTCCCGATCATCGTCGGGGCCCTGGGCGAGCACAAGCTCAACCGCCACGAGAGCTCGGAGGTGCGGGTGATCATCGAGAAGCCCTTTGGCACCACCCTGGCCGAGGCGCAGGAGCTCAACCGCGAGGTGCTGTCGGTGTTCGCGGAGCGTCAGGTCTTTCGCATCGACCACTACCTGGGCAAGGAGACGGTCCAGAACATGCTCGCCTTCCGCTTCGCCAACGGCATGTTCGAGCCCCTGTGGAACCGCAACTACATCGACAACGTGCAGATCACCGCGGCGGAGGACATCGGCATCGGCACGCGCGCCGGCTACTACGACGAGGCCGGCGCCCTGCGCGATCTGATCCAGAACCACATGCTGCAGCTGCTGACGCTGCTGTGCATGGAGCCTCCTGTCCAGTTCTCCGCCGACGAGGTGCGCGACGAGAAGGTCAAGGTCCTGCACGCGGTGCCCGCCCCCACCCCCGAGCAGGTCCGGACGATGGCCATGCGCGGGCAGTACGCGGCCGGCGTGTCGGCGGGCGAGCCGGCCGAGGGCTACCTCCAGGAGGACGGCGTGCCCGACGACTCCAACACCGAGACCTTCGCCGCCCTGCGCCTGACCGTGGACAACTGGCGCTGGGCGGGCGTTCCCTTCTATCTGCGCACCGGCAAGCGCCTGGCCCGCAAGGTGACCGAGATCGCCATCACCCTCAAGCCGGTGCCCCATCTCGCCTTCTCCCACGACGCCGAGGGCGTGCGGCCCAACGAGCTGGTGCTCACCATGCAACCCAACGAGGGGGTCTCGCTGCAGCTGGGGGCCAAGGTCCCGGGCACGCGCATGACGATCGCCCCGGTGAACATGGAGTTCCTCTACGGCACCGCCTTCCTGTCGGAGTCGCCCGAGGCCTACGAGCGGCTCATCACCGACGCCATGCGCGGTGAGGCGACGCTGTTCACGCGGAACGACGAGGTCGAGGCCCAGTGGCGCATCTGCGACCCGATCGTGCAGACGTGGGCCGCCGAGCCCGGTCCGCTACCCCAGTACGGGTCCGGCACCCAGGGTCCCGGCGAGGCCGACAGACTGCTGCGCGAAGCAGACCACTGGCGAGCGATCTAGGGACGCGGAGCGTCCTCTAAAGGCCCTGGAGCCCATTGACGGGGATCAGCGACAACGTCTGGAGCGCGAGCGACACCAGTCCGGGTGAGGTGGAGGCGGCCTTGCGCCACCTGCTCTTCGAACGTCACGCCCAGAACGCGAGCTTCGTGCCCGCGCGGGTGCTCAACCTGGTGTGCGTGGTCGACAAGCAGTGGAGCGGGGAGATCGCCAACCGCCTCGGGGGCGTGGGGCGCAGCCACGCCTCGCGCACCATCGTGTGCGCGGTGGAGTCGGGCCGGCGCACGGTCGACGCCGTGGCCATGGTGGCCGCCGAGCAGGACCCTCAGCCGGGAGCGCTGGCTCCCACGCGCGAGACCGTCGTGCTCACGGTGGGCGACGGTCATCTCGACCACCTCGACACGCTGGTCGGGCCGCTGGTGGTCACCGACCTGCCCACGGCGGTGTGGTCCCCCCACGGCCACCACCGCGCGGTGGACGCCCTGCGCACGATGGCCCAGGTGGCGCTGCTGGACACCGACGACGAGGCCGACCCGACCGAGACGCTTCCGCGGGCCCGCTCGCTGGCCGAAGAGCTCTACGTCGTCGATCTGGCCTGGCTGCGCACCACGCCGTGGCGCGAGCGCATCGCGGCCACCTTCGATCCCGTGCCCCTGCGGCGCGAGCTGGCCACCGTCAGCTCGGTCGAGGTGCGCCACCACCCCGAGTCCAGCGCCTCGGCGGTGCTGCTGGTGGGCTGGCTGGCCTCGCGGCTGGGCTGGCGCACCGAGCGCCTGGCGCGCCGCGACACGCGTCTTTCGGGGTCGGTCCACAGCCGCCGTCAGGACGTGGCCATCACCCTGGCCCCGGCGCCGCAGCAGCAGGTGCGTGGGCTGGAGGGCCTCACCCTGCAGACCGCCTCGGGGCGCCACCTGTCCCTGGACCGCGGCCCGGGGGGCCTGCGCGCGCGCTATCGCAACGACCACCGGCGCGTAGAGCGCGAATGGACGGTGCTGGGCGCGTCGCGGGGAGAGGGCGGCATCCTGGGCAACGCCATCCGTCAGGCCCTGGCGCGCGACCGCACCTACCTGCCCGCCCTGGAGGCGGCGGTGAGGATGGCCCGCTGATGGACGGTGACGGCGTCGGCCGGTCCCGGGGCTACGTGGCCAGCGACGTGCCGCTGGGCGGCAGCCCCTTTCCCGCCATCGCCGAGTACGCGTTCCTGTCTGACTGCGAGGTCACCGCCCTGGTGGCGCCGAGCGGAAACATCGAATGGATGTGCCTGCCGCGCATGGACTCCCCCAGCGTGTTCGGCTCGATCCTGGACCGCACGGCCGGCAGCTTCCGCCTCGGGCCCGCCGATGTCTCGGTGCCCGCAGGACGGCGCGCTACATCCCCGGGACGATGGCCCTGGAGACGACCTGGGGGACGCGCTCGGGATGGCTGATCGTGCGCGACGTGCTGCTCGTGGGGCCCTGGCACCACGAGCGCGAACGCTCCCACTCGCACCGGCGCGCGCCGACGGACTATGACGCCGACCACGTGCTGCTGCGCACCCTGCGCTGTGTGGGCGGGTCGGTCGAGGTCAACCTGGACTGCGAGCCCATGTTCGACTACGGGCGGATACCGGCGCGGTGGGAGTACGACGGCGACGGGTATGAAACGGCAGTGGGGCGCGGTGAGGGCGTCGACGTCACCCTGCGCCTGAGCAGCGACCTGCGGCTGGGCTTCGAGGGTGGGCGCGCGCGGGCGCGTACCACGCTGCACGACCAGCAGACCGCGTTCGTGGCCCTGTCCTGGACCGAGCATCCGGCCCCCACGGACTTCGACGAGGCCTACCGCCGGCTGGTGTTCACGACCAAGTACTGGCACGAATGGCTGTCCAAGGGCAGCTTCCCCGACCACCCGTGGCGGGGCTACCTGCAGCGCTCGGCGCTGACCCTGAAGGGACTCACCTACGCACCGACCGGAGCCCTGGTGGCCGCGGCGACCACCTCGCTGCCCGAGTCTCCCGGCGGCGAGCGCAACTGGGACTATCGCTACAGCTGGATCCGCGACTCGAGCTTCATGCTCTGGGGCCTGTACAGCCTGGGCTTCGAGTGGGAGGCCAACGACTTCTTCTACTTCGTGGCCGACATGGCCGAGGGCGAGGAGCCCCTGCAGGTGATGTACGGAGTGGGGGGCGAGCACGAGCTGACCGAGCACGCCCTCGATCACCTCTCGGGCTACGAAGGGGCCCGCCCGGTGCGCGTGGGCAACGGCGCCTACAACCAGAACCAGCACGACGTCTGGGGCATGGTCCTGGACTCGGTGTTCCTGCACACCAAGTCGCGCGACGCCCTGCCCGACCGCGTGTGGCCGACCCTGTGCCGCCAGGTCGAGTGCGCGATCAAGCACTGGCGCGAGCCCGATCGGGGCATCTGGGAGGTACGCGGCGAGCCCCGGCACTTCACCTCCTCCAAGCTCATGTGCTGGGTGGCCTGCGACCGTGGTGCCCGACTGGCCCTGCTGCGCGAGGACGATGAGAAGGTGGAGCGCTGGCAGGCGGTCGCCGACGAGATCCGCGAGGAGGTGCTCGAGCGCGCCGTCGACGAGCGCGGTGTCTTCGTCCAGCACTACGACACGACGGCCCTGGACGCCTCCGTGCTGCTGGTGCCGCTGGTGCGCTTCCTGGCCCCCGAGGACGAGCGTGTGCGGGCCACCGTGCTCGCCGTGGCCGACGAGCTCACCCTGGACGGTCTGGTCCTGCGCTACCGGGTGGCCGAGACCGACGACGGCATGTCCGGCGAGGAGGGCAGCTTCGCCATCTGCTCGTTCTGGCTGGTGTCGGCGCTGTCGGAGATCGGCGAGCACCGGCGCGCGCGCCAGCTGTGCGAGAAGCTGCTGTCCTACGCCAGCCCCTTGGACCTGTACGCGGAGGAGATCGACCCCCGCTCCGGTCGCCATCTCGGCAACTTCCCGCAGGCCTTCACCCACCTGGCGCTGATCAACGCGGTGATGCACGTCATCCGCTCGGACCTCCAGGTCGCGGCCGAGCAGGAGTCCCTGTCGGCCAGCATGAAGGCGTCCACCCTGCGCACCGGGATCGAGGACCGGTGACCCGGCTGACCACCGTCGCCGACGCCGACGCGGCCGCCCGTCGCGCTGCCACCGAGATCGCGGAGGTGATCGCCGGGGCGCGGGCCCACCGTGGTCGGGCCCACGTCGCCTTGGCCGGCGGGAGCACCCCTCGGCGCGCCTACGAGCTGCTGGCCGGCATGGTCGACGAGTGGGAGGGTGTCGAGCTGTGGTATGGGGACGAGCGCTGCGTAGAGCCCGACGATCCCGACAGCAACCACCAGATGGTCGCCGAGAGCCTGCTCGAGGCGATCGCCGCGCGCTCGTTGGCGCCTCCGCGCGAGCACCGGATCGCGGGCGAGCTGGGCGCGTCGGAGGCGGCGCGCCGCTACAGCTCACAGCTGCGCGAGCAGCTGCCCGCCGGCGAGCGCTCCATGCCTGAGCTCGACCTGGCTCTGCTCGGCCTGGGCGAGGACGGACACACCGCGTCGCTGTTTCCCGGGCACCCGCAGGTGGTCGCCGAGGACGATGTGTGCCTCGCGGTGTTCGACGCCCCCAAGCCGCCACCCGAGCGGGTGACGCTGAGCATGCCGGTGCTGCGCGCTGCGGCGCGTACCGTGCTGCTGGTCAGCGGCGCGGGCAAGGCAGACGCCCTCGCCGCGGTGCTGAACGGCCCCGACCGCCACGTGCCCGCCAGCCTGCTGCGCTTTGGACGGCTGCACATCATCTGCGATGACGCCGCCGCGCCTCCACCGGTGCGAGGGTGAGTGCCCCGTCACCGAGCTCGTCGAGCCCGCAGCCGCGAGCCGCCCGGTCGCCGGGGACAGTGCCACGACCTGACGCCGGGGATCTCGAGCTGGTGCTCGTGCGCCACGCCGAGACGGCGTGGTCGCTCAGCGGCCAGCACACGGGGCGCACCGACCTGAAGCTGACCGACGCGGGTCGCGAGGTCGCGCGCGGCCTGAGCGGCCCGCTGCGCGGCTGGCACCCGCAGCGCGTGCTGGTCAGCCCGCTCGAGCGTGCGCGCGAGACCTGCCGGCTGGCCGGTCTGGGCGCGCACGCCGAGATGCGCGAAGAGCTGCTCGAGTGGGACTACGGCTCCTATGAGGGCCGCACGACCAAGGACATCCGCCGCGAGCGACCCGACTGGGACCTGTGGCGCGACGGCAGCCCGGGCGGCGAGTCCGCAGAGCAGGTGGGGGCGCGGATGGACACGCTGCTGGACGATCTCGCGAACGTTCGCGGCACGGTGGCGATCTTCTCCCACGGACACGTGCTGCGGGTGCTGGGCGCGCGCTGGGTCGGCCTCGAGGCGGCGGCCGGGGCCCTGCTGGCCCTATCCACGGGAACGATCAGTGTCCTCGGCCACGAGCGCGAGCGGCGCGTGCTGTGGCGTTGGAACGAGCGCCCAGCGCCGGATCGGGGTCGTTCTGACGCCCCCGCGCGCCAGCCCGAGGCGCCGCCCGACCAGCCCGATGTGTAGGTTCTGAGCCTATTGGGCAGTTTCGGGGCTAGCCGCACCGGGCCGCGACCCGCCGCTGCGCTCACCGCCCCGTCCGCATGGCCACCGCCACCCTGCAAGACCCTGGCCTCTTTAGCCCGGAGGCGATCCTCACAGGCCTCGAGCATGCGCGGGCGGTCACGCTGAGCCTCACCGGCTCGTTGTCGCGGCGCGACATGGAGGCCGTGCACTCGCCGCTCATGAGCCCGCTGGCCTGGGACCTCGGTCACATCGCCGCCTATGAGGATCTGTGGCTCGTGCACCGCCAGAGCGGGGCGCCGCTGTTGCACTCCGACATGGCCGAGCTCTACGACGCCTTCGAGACGCCGCGGGCGGTGCGAGGCGACATCTCCCTGCTGGACTGCGGCGCGGCCCGCGACTACCTCGAGCGGGTGCGCGCGCGCGCTCGCGCGGTGATCGCCGAGCGGGGGGCAGGTGACGGACTCGTGCATGAGATGGTCATCCAGCACGAGCACCAGCATCACGAGACGATGCTCCAGGCCCTCGGCCTGGCCCGGCTGCCTGGCCACCAGCGATGCGGGCGGCGGGACGGACCGCAGTCGGGCAGCGGGCACAGCGGACTCGAGTACGTCGAGGTGCCCGCCGGTCCCTTCTCGCTCGGAGCGCCCGCGGGGCGCTTCTCCTATGACAACGAGCGTCCCCGCCAGCGCGTCGAGCTTGCCGCCTTTCGCCTCGGGCGCACGCCGGTTACCAACGCCACCTGGCTGCGCTTTGCCGAAGGCGGCGGCTACGAGCGCCGGGAGTGGTGGTCTGACGAGGGCTGGGCCTGGAAGGAGGAGTACGACATCACGCACCCGGGGGGCTGGGTCACGGATCCGCCCGCAGGCTGCGCCGCCCACCCGCCCCCCGGCGGACCGGCGCAGCGCCTCGGAGGGCGACCGGTTTTCGAGTGGCGCGTGGCGGGCTGGGAGCCCCTTCACCCCGATAGACCGGTCGTCCATGTGAGCTGGTTCGAGGCCGACGCCTTCGCCCGCGCGCACGGCGCGCGCTTGCCCACCGAGGCCGAGTGGGAGAAGGCGGCGACCTGGGACCAGCACAGCGGCCAGACGCGCAGCTGGCCGTGGGGAGAGCAGCCAATCAGCCATCCGCGCGCGAACCTCCTCGATCACGGCCTGTTCGGAACCGCCCCCGTGGGCGCCCATCCCGGCGGTGCTTCGGCGTGCGGAGCCCTGGGCCTGCTGGGCGACGTGTGGGAGTGGACGGCCAGCGCCTTCGACGGCTACCGCGGCTTCTGGGCCCATCCCTATCGCGAGTACTCCCAGGTGTTCTTCGGCTCGGCCCATCGCGTCCTGCGCGGCGGCTCGTGGGCCACCGCCGCGCGCGTGGCCACGCCGACGTTGCGCAACTGGGACTTGCCCCAGCGGCGCCAGATCTTCGCGGGCGTGCGGCTCGCCCAGAGCGGATGATGGCCGCACCCGGCGCGGCGGGCGAGCTCATCCGCATCGACTGCGCCCTGGATGCCGGGCCGGAGCGCTCGCTGGCCGACGACGTGCTCGACGGGCTCACGCGACCCTTCAAGGAGCTGCCCCCCAAGCACCTCTACGACGCTCGCGGCGCGTCCCTGTTCGATCGCATCTGCGAGCAGCCCGAGTACTACCCCACCCGCACCGAGCGCACCATCCTGGCCGAGCGAGCCGCCGAGCTGGTGGCCCACACCGGAGCGGTCGAGCTGGTCGAGCTGGGGTCCGGCACCGCGTCCAAGACGCGTGTGCTGCTCGACGCCATGCGGGCCGCGGGGCACCTCGAGCGCTACGTGCCCCTCGACGTCACCGAGGGTATGGTGCGCGACTGTGCGACCGAGCTCGTAGCCGAGTATCCCGGCCTGCGCGTGCATGGCGTAGTGGGCGACTTCGAACGTCACCTCGCGCACATCCCGTCCCCCGTGGGGCCACGCCTGGTGGCGTTCCTGGGTGGCACCATCGGGAACTTCACCCCGGGCAGCCGACGCTGTCTGCTGCGCCAGGTTGCCGAGCTGCTCGGTCCGGAGGACCACCTGCTGGTAGGCACCGACCTGGTCAAGGATGCATCGGTGATCGAGGCCGCCTACGACGACCGGGCCGGAGTCACCGCCGAGTTCAACCTCAACGTCCTGCACGTGCTCAACCGTGAGCTGCAGGCCGACTTCGACGTCGGGGCCTTCGAGCACGTGGCGTTCTTCGACCGCCAGCACGAGTGGCTGGAGATGCGCCTGCGCGCGCTCCGGCCGCAAACCGTGCTGATCGGTGCCCTCGACCTGCAGGTCAGCTTCGCCGCCGGGGAGCAGCTGCGCACGGAGATCAGCGCCAAGTTCACGCGCCCGCGCGTGGAGGCCGATCTGCGCGCGGCCGGACTCGCGCTGGACGAGTGGGTGACCGACCCGCGCCAGATGTTTGCGCTGTCCTTGGCGCGCACCGCGCCGCTCACCCCGGGCGCGCCCGACGCGCCGCAGCCGGACCGGGGTCGGGCATGAGGATCGAGGGCAGCGGCGCACTGGTGGTGGGCGGCGCATCCGGGCTGGGCGAGGCGACCGCGCGTGCTCTGCACGAACGCGGCGCTCGCGTGCTCGTCGCCGACGTCAACGAGCAGGCCGGGAAGGCTCTGGTCACCCAGCTGGGTGAGCCGGCCCGCTTCGTGCCCGCCGACGTCACCGTTCCCGGCGAGCTTGAAGGGGCGGTGAGTCAGGCCGCCGAGGCCCCAGGGGGCCTGCGCATCAGCGTCAGTTGCGCCGGCGTGGGCTGGGCCGAGAAGGTGGCCTCCAGCCGCGGCCCGCATGCACCGGAGCCCTTTTGCAGGGTGATCGACGTCAATCTGGTGGGCACCTTCCATGTGCTGCGTCTGGCCGCGTCGGCCCTGCTCGAGTCCGACCCGACGCAGGACGGCGAGCGCGGCGTGTGCATCAACACCGCCTCGATCGCGGCCTACGACGGGCAGGTCGGCCAGATCGCCTACGCCGCGTCAAAGGGCGGGGTGGTGGGCATGACGCTGCCCGCCGCGCGCGACCTTGCCGCCGCCGGCGTACGCGTATGCACCATCGCTCCCGGGCTGTTCGATACGCCCCTCCTGGCTGGCCTGCCCCAACCGGCTCGCCAGGCCCTGGGAGCGCAGGTGCCATTTCCCTCGCGACTGGGAATGCCGGCCGAGTACGCGGCGCTGGCCTGTCACATCGTCGAGAACCGGATGCTCAACGGTGAGGTCATCCGCCTCGACGGTGCGCTGCGGATGCCTCCACGCTAGAGGCCATGCCGGTCCGGGGGCGCAGCTCCCTGACCGGGGGGCGCAGCCCCCCGCCCGGCCCTAGAGGTCCAGGCGGCCGACCCCGAGCTCGTCGAAGCCCACGTGGTGGGCCAGCTCGTGGCGTACCGTGCGCACGACCTGCTCGCGCAGCATCTCGGGATCGTGAGCGAAGTCTCGCCGTAGGGTGTCTCGGAAGACGACCAGGCGGTCGCACGTGTCATCCCGGTGAGCACCGTCGCCCTGGTACAGGCCATACAGGTTGCGGCGCCCGCCATGGTCAGAGACGACTACGGCGACGTGACCCAGGGCGTTGCGCAGCAGGTCGGGCAGCTCGTCGAGGGCATCGCGGACGAGCTCGTCGAAGTCCTCGTCGTCCAGGGGGTCCAGCGCCATGAACTCAGACTCACGCGGGTCGGCGGCGAGGCCCTCGCGCGCCAGCTGCTCGGAGTGGCGCACAAGCGCGTCGAACTCGACCTCGGACTCCGGGTCGCGCCAGCCGGCCAGACGCACCGCCACGTGGGCGGCCCCCCCGACGAGCAGGCACACGACCGCCATCCCGAGCACGATCTGCTCGATGACCTTGACCGGGGAGGAGGCGCTGAACCCCTGCGCGAGGACCACCGCGACCAGACCCGCGGACAGCGCGAGCAGGGCGGCCAGGCCGATGCGCCGCAGCGGCGGCGCCGACGAGGACGAGCGGGGCGGGCCGGCCACTCAGCCACCCACCTGAGGCGACATCGTCGAGCCCTGGCGACCGTTCGCGGCCGCGCGCGGCCGCGCGGTGAGGCGCTCTAGCGCCTCAGATAGGGCCACGGGGCTGCGCATCCTGCGGATCCTAGTGGCCGCGCCCAATTCCCGGCGCGGTCCGATCAGCCTGGCCAAGACATCTGCGCCCCCAGGGCCGTAGGAGTGAGGAAGGGCGCCACCACTTCCTGGTTGTCCTCAGAGTCCGGTAGCTTTCCCAGGGTGACTTATGGCAGCTCCATATTCCTGATCGCCGTTGGAGCCATCCTGCGGTACGCCATCACGACCAGCATCTCGGGCATCTCGCTGCAGACGGTGGGCCTGATCCTGATGATCGTGGGCATCCTGGGGCTCGTGCTGTCGCTGCTCTACCTCTTCGTATACGACGCACGCCGCCCTGCGGCCGCGCGCGAGCGCGTGGTCGAGCGCGACCCCTACGACGAGCCCACGCGGCGCTACTAGCGCCGCCCTGGGCCCGATGATCGCGGTCCGGTCGGCGCGACGGCGCCGAGCCGGAGCCAGACAGCGGGTGCCGGCGTGGATGTCTGCCCGCCCCGGAGGGGTCTGACCGCCGGGGGGCGTCTGGCCGCCGGCAGTCAGACAGCGGGTGCTGGCGTGGGTGTCTGGCCCCCCGGAGGCGTCTGGCCGCCAGGGGGCGTCTGGCCGCCGGGAGGCGCCGGAGTCGGCGTCGAGCCGCCGCCCTGACCGCCGTCGGCCGGGTCCTGCGGAGCCCGGATCCATTCGACGATGCGCCCTGCGCGGATGACGAAGTTCACCCGTGCGGTTCCCGAACCTCCCTGGCAGCCGCCGCCGGGACCCGAGCGCGAGGAGAGCGCGAAGCGGGCGTTGACGTACGCCCCACGCTGGTCGGAAGACTCATAGCGCGCGCCACAGGGCAGCGTGGCGTTGGCCGCCACGGCCTGCGTGGGGGTGCGGATGGCAATCACCGCGGCGGTCCCGTCGGCGGCCAGGTTGATCATGCGGCTGGGAAGTGCGAAGTAGTGCGCCGCTCCGGCCACGTCGCCCGAGCGCAGCGTGTCCGACCACGAGCGGATGACCGTCACCGCAGCCGGATCGGCGGGCCGCCCGGTGGGCCCCGGTGTGGGCAGCGTGATCGCCCCGTGCGAGCGCGGGAGCGCGGGCACCGGCGCTGAGGGCGGCGCGGCCGGCGCGGCGGACGTCGATGGCGCCGGTGTCGTGGACGCAGCCTCGGTCGCCTTGCCACATCCTGCACTCGCGCTGGTCAGGGCGGACACGACCACGATGAGCGACGCCCGAACCGGCCACATACGCCAGATGTTGGCAGGTCGCCCACCGCGCTCCCGGAAGGCGCAACGGACTCGCCGCATATGCTCCGCGAGCTCATGACCTGGGAACCCGAGCTCGAGGAGCTGCGCCGCCGCGAGGCGCTGGCCCGGCGCATGGGCGGCCCCGAGCGGGTCGAGCGTCACCACGCGAGCGGGCGCCTTGACGTCCGCGAGCGTCTGGAGCGCCTGCTCGACCCGGGCAGCTTTCACGAAACCGGGATGCTGGCGGGACAGGGCCAGTACGAGGATGGTGAGCTGACCGACTTCACGCCGGCCAACATGCTCGTCGGTCAGGGCCGCATCTCCGAGCGGCGCGTCGCCGTGCAGGCCGACGACTTCAGCGTGCGCGGTGGCGCGGCCGACGCCGCCATCTGGTCGAAGAACGCATGGGCCGAGCGGCTGGCCCATGACATGCGCATCCCGCTCGTGCGTCTGGTCGACGGCACGGGCGGCGGCGGCTCGGTCAGGTCGCTGGAGGACATGGGCTTCACCTACGTGCCTCCCCTCCCCGGCTTTGACCTGGTGGTGGCCAATCTGTCGCGGGTGCCGGTCCTAGCCGCCGCCCTGGGGCCGGTGGCCGGCCTCGGTGCCGCGCGGGTGGTGATGTCGCACTTCTCGGTGATGGTGCGCGGTAGCGCGCAGCTGTTCATCGCCGGGCCGCCCGTCGTGGCCGCGGCCATGGGCGAGTCCCCGGACAAGGAGCAGCTGGGCGGCTCGCGTGCCAGACGCGCGTGGGGGCCGTGGACAACGAGGCCGCCGACGAGGACGACGCGCTCGAGCAGTTGCGGCGCTTTCTCTCCTACATGCCCACCAGTGTGTGGGAGGCTCCCCGTGCCAGCGCAGCGAGGACCCTCCTGAGCGCCGGGAGGCGGCGCTCCTGGACATCGTGCCCCGCGACAGCCGGCGTCCCTACCGGATGCGCGACGTCCTGAAGGCCGTCCTTGACCGCGGCTCGGTGTTCGAGCTGGGCGCGCGGGGTCGCGCCTGAACCTGCGCTACGCTTGGCCGTCCGGAGACTGGGGATCGCTGCCGATCGCCGGCGGCCTGGAGGCCGCCTACCGGCGCGAGCTGGCCGCGGCCGAGGACCCTGAACAGCTACGCCGGCAGATCGCCCAACGGCTGGACGCGGTGCGCTCGCCGTTTCGCACCGCCGAGCGCTTCAGCGTCGAGGAGATCATCGACCCGCGAGACACCCGCCCGCTGCTGTGCGACTGGGCGGCGCGCGCGCACGAGCTGATCGGCCACGAGCTGCACCGCGACCCGCGCGAGCGCCTGCGCCCCTGACGAGCGGCATCCGGTCACCCGCCGCCCGCCACCCGCCGCCCGCCCGCGACGGCTAGGCTGAACGGTCGTGAGCGCGTTTGCCCACCCGGACATAGACGTCGACCCCGAACGCGTGGTCAGCTGGCGAGAAGGCGATCCGAACCCGCAGATCATCGACGTGCGCGAGGCCTACGAGCGCGAGGCCGGCCACATGCCCGGCTCGCGCCACATCGAGCTCGAGCGCCTGGCCGCCGAGGCCGCGAGCATCGATCGCGAGCGACCCGTCGTCTTCTACTGTCGCCTGGGAGCGCGCTCGGCGATGGCTGCGCAGGCCTTTCGGGCCTCCGGCTACGACGCCTACACGATGACCGGCGGCCTCGAGCGTTGGGTTGCTGAGCAGCAACCGCTGTCGCCTGAGGGCGGCCACGTGGCCGACCACTAGCACGAGTAAGGCCGGCCGCGAGCGAGTCCGGTCCGCGTGGCCTCCGAGTATCTGCTCATCACGCGCGAGCTGCGCATCCCGCTGGCCGAGATCGCCGTTCGCACGAGCCGGTCCTCCGGACCTGGCGGCCAGCACGCCAACGTCACGGCGTCGCGGGTGCAGGCCACGTTCGACGTGCTCGACTCGCGCTCGCTGAGCGACGAGCAGCGCCAACGCATCGTCTCCCGGGTGGGCCCGCGAATCACCGCGGTGGCCCAGGACGCGCGCGGGCAGGCACGAAACCGCGAGCTGGCGCTCGAGCGCCTGGCCGAGCGCCTGAGGGGGGCCATGGCCACACCAAGGACACGCCGGCCCACCAGGCCCTCACGCGCCGCACGCGAGCGACGCATGACGCAGAAGCGCACGCGCGCAGACCGCAAGCGAGATCGGCGCCCGCCAGACTCCGAGTAGCCGCGCCTGGGCTCTTGAGCGGTCGCGCCTCGGTCGTGCCCCTAGTGGAGCAGGCTCCTGGTCTCGAGCTGATGCTGTTGGGCCAGCGGCGTGGAGTTGGGGTGGAAGCCAATCAGGTTGGTGAGGTCGGCCATCAGCGGCATCCAGGCGAGGATCAGGTACGCGCCGACGATGAGAACGGCGCGGCGCTGGCGGCGCGAGCCCCCCAGCGCCGCCAGGGGGAGCATCCACAGCACATACCAGGGCAGCACCCAGCTGAGGGTGACGATCAGCGCGACGGTACCCCAGCCGGTCATGGCGATGAGCTCGCCTCCACGCCACGCGCGCACGCCGACCCACAGCACCACCAGCACGAGCACGGCGGTGAGCCCCACGCGTAAGCCGGCCGTCTCGCCACCGAGCCCGAGGGCCAAGCCGAGCAGGTTGGGCAGGCCCATCACGGTGATGAGCCGGCTCTGAGTGGTGAGATCGGGCAGGTGCGCGCCGAAGGCGGCGTACGAGGCCGCTCCCAGGACCACGCCGGCCACCGCCATCCCCACCAACAGCGCCGCGAGCCGGCGCGGCCTGGGCAGCAGGCCGAGCAGGACCACCGGCAGCAGCACGCCAGCCGATGCCTTGATCGCGACGGCGACGATCAGCGCGACCCCCGCGCCCATCTCCCACCAGCCCAGGGGCCAAAGCACGCCGCGCAGCCTCGAGGCCAGGTCGCGGACGGGCGCCCCTTCGGCGCCGGGCGATGGGGACGCCGTGGTGGTGGCGGGGAACGCCGCGGCGAGGGAGGCGGACCCGGCGGGCCAGCGCGACCGTGAGCCGCCGAGCCTGTCGGTCAGCGCGCCGGGAATGGCGCCCGCACGCAGGAGCAGGTAGAGGGCCAGCACGATGAAGAACACCATGAGAAAGTCGTTGTGATCGCCGCCCAGTCCCCACACCAGCACGATGGGATTCAGCCCCACGAAGACAATGGGCCCGAGCGGGTCGCGCCCGAGCAGGCGGGCACACTTCCACACGAGGGCGAGGGTGCCCAGGCTGGCCACCATCAGCACGACCTTCAACGTCCAGAAGGAGCCGGCCACGCCAAGGGGCACGAGCACGAAGGTGAAGATCGTGAACAGCGGGCCGTAGGGGCTGAGCAGGTTGTGCCAGTTGCTCAGGTCGAAGGCCGGGTCGCTGTGGGGCTCGAGCATCGGGGTTGTCACGTACGGGTTGAGGCCGTGTACCACCTCCATCCGCCCGTAGTTGAGGTAGTTGAAGATGTCGGTCAGGGACAGCGGAGGCGAGAGCAGGAAGACGACGTGCACCGCCACGACGGCTCCGATGGCCCAGCGCGCCCGCAGACGCGGGACATGCACGATGGCCACCACATAGCACGCGTACATGCCGACGAGGGCGAACGTGAACAGGTACCGGTAGACGTTCCGGTTCTCGGTGAGCTGGGGCCACAGGCCGCCCAGCGGACCGGCTATCCAGCTCGGATAGAAGCCGGTGTGCGATAGCGGCGTGAGGAAGCTCGGCCGGTCCGCGGCCACGACCACCACCAGCAGGCTGACCGCCACCAGGGATGTAAGGGCCACTCGCGCCAGCGCCGGCCCGCCCAGAGGGAAGCCGCGCGAGCGCGGCCAGCGCATCGCGCCGGTGCGAGCAAGCAGCGCGCGCGGCGGACCGATGGGTGTGGCGTCAGTGGACAAGCTCTGAGGGGCCAAACGCCGGGGTGGGCGATGCGCAACCTGCGCGTTGGACACGACGAGTCTAGGCGTGTGGGCCATCGGCCCGACGCCGCACGGGCCCGGAAAACACGGAGGGCCCGCCGATGGCGGGCCCTCGCAGGCTCTCCATGCAGCCCTGGCTACAGCGCGTTCACGTTGACCGCCTTGGGTCCCTTGTCGCCCTGCTCGGCGTCGAAGGTCACCTTCGCGCCCTCCTGCAGCGAACGGTAGCCGTCGCCGTTGATGCCGGTGTGATGAACGAACAGGTCCTTGTCGCCGTCATCGGGGGTGATGAAGCCGAACCCCTTGTCGTCGCTGAACCACTTCACGGTGCCGGTAGGCATGTGGGTCTCCTCCACATAATGTGTGCTGCGACGCGGAGGATGCTGCTAGAGCTTCGACCTGCGAGCGCTTGCACTTCTTTCGCCGGGACATTGGTGCCGGCCAGACGCCTGCGAGGGTAGCAGGTCAGCGCGAAAGCCGATGTTGCCGGCGTGAGAACATCACCGCTGCGCCACCAACCCCTCCTACGCCCCGGCCCGAGGCTCCTGCCCTCCCTCGTCACCGGTCGAAGCCCAGGGCGTGCCGTCGCCGGGGGAGCCACCGGGTGGCGCCGATCGGTCCCCGTTGCCAGCTTCGCGCCCGCCGTCGGGACCGCGCGTCTGGAGCGAGACGATGGCCAACAGCTCGGTGGCCAGATCGGGCCCGTCGGCAGCCAGCTGGGGCGTGGCCGCGATGCGCACGATCACCTCCTCGCCGTCCAGCTCCTCCAGGGTGATACGGGGAGCGTTGCGTAGCGGCGTGCTCAGCGAGGCTTCGAGCAGCCGCTGAAGGTCACCCGGGGTGACCCCCGGACGCAGGCGCGCGCGCAGGTCGACCGACTCAGGCTCGCGCAGCGGCATCACGGCGGCACTGAGCACCTGGCTGTTGGGCACCATCGTGAGCTCTTCGCCGGTGGCAAACGTCGTGTACAACAGCCCCAGGCTGCTCACCACACCCTCGACCTGTCCGCCAATCGCTCCGGCCTGCAGTCGCACGCGCTCGCCCACGCGAAAGGGGCGGGCGCTCAGCAGCACGGTTCCGGCGATCACGTTACCCAGGGTCTGCTGGGCGCCCAGACCGAAGATCACCGCGGTGAACGCGCCGCCGACGGCGAGCGTCCGCGGATCGATGCCTGCGGTGCGCAGGGCGACGACCAGGGCCACGCCCGCGAGCGTGAGGCGCACGAGGAAGCCGGCGGTACCCGCGGTGGCCGGGTCCATACGCTTGACCAGCTCGGGACCCAGGGCGCGACCCGCATCGCGGGCGATGGCCCAGCCGAGCGCCAGGAGCGCGACCACCGTGGCCACGCGCACCGGAGTGTCCAGCCCAAACCACGACTGTCGGTGGTCGTAGGCGAACACCACGCCCACGAACAGCGCCACCAGCAGCGGCGCCTCCAGGCGGGCGCGCCTGACCACCTCGGGGCTCAGCTGGTGATTGAGCTGGCGCAGGAGGCCCGCCTGTTGCCAGGAGTGGCTGCGGGTGTCAAAGATCTTTGAAGGGGCTCTGGGCGACACTGACGACTCAGATGATGGACCCCGGCCGGCCCGCTGTGAAGAAGCGGTGAGCGCCATGAAGCGCACGCGCAGCGGCGTCGAAGTGGCTGTTAGCCTCAGAGGCAGACAAAGAGAGCTAAGGGACGGACACCGAGGATCCGCCGGAGGGGAAGAAAAGCACATGTCCTACGTAGACCTGCACCTGCACCTGCTGCCGGGTGTCGACGACGGTGCCCGTGACCTGCGCCAGAGCCTTGAGTTCTCGCGGCGGCTGGTCAGCGAAGGAGTACGGGAGGTCACCGCTACCCCCCACGTCGGCGCCGGATTTGGCTACGACCCGCTGAGCATTCCCGCGCGTGTCGCGGCGCTCCAGGAAGCGATCGATGCCGAGGGCATCGGCCTGCACGTTCGCGCCGGCGGAGAGATCCGTCCCGCCGGGGCGGCCCGACTGAGCGACGCCG
>JAABUQ010001387.1_pt1 | contig 52610 bp, 47 predicted proteins | sample 5560001 | NCBI WGS metagenome assembly JAABUQ01 (sample SAMN10711888, study PRJNA513371) | rock metagenome | isolation source: Antarctica rocks | place: Antarctica: Victoria Land, Finger Mt nord | collected 2015-12-18
CCGCGAGCAGACCCACCCCGGCGTGAGAGACCAAGCCCTCTCCGTCCGCCGTCACTTCTACCGTTCTGACACGAGTCATAGGCTTCACCGGCAAGGTGTCCTCCTCTGGTCGAGACTGCGAGCCTCACAAACCCGCATTCTCCCTGCCAGAGAGGACGCCAAGCCCATCCCGACTCAGCGCGCTATCGGCGGATCGAGGCTAACACGGCGACGAGGCCGCCCAAGAGCACTGATTGCGTACGCGTGGGCCACCGTGGGACGGAGTACCCGCCCAGCGCGAAGGCGGCAAAGGACACAACAAGCAGTGGTACGAAGATCATTGTCTTGATCTTACCCGCACTCACTGCGGCTTCGGTAGAAGTGAGCGTAGCTTCCGAAGCCCGCCCAGGCGCGGAAGTAGGCGATGCAGTTGTTCTGCGGAAATCTGCCGGCGCTAAACATCACCGCGCCTCAGGCGTGACCCGGCCGCGGGTGGACCCAGCACCAAGATGCTTGCTTACTACGCTCTACGCCCCGATCAGCTGGCGTGTAGCCGCGCCGGCTGACCGCTCGCTCAGCGCGGCACTCGGGCCACCCGAGCGTGGTTGGTACTTGCGGGTAGGAGACGCCATGTAGGCGCTGCATCGCGTTGCCTCCGCGGTGGGCGCCGGCCACGCCACCGTGCCCTTCGCCAAACCGGCGGCGAGGTTGATCGGGTTATCCAAGACTGCCTGCCGCGCCCGTCGATCGCGGCGCACACGTGAACCGCAGCCGCCAGGGCGCCAGCGAAGACCGCCAACGTCCCCACCCGCGCCGGAACTGAGGGTCGTCTCGGGGGCATCACCGGGCTCCCGGCATGGCAAGACGCAGCCGTCATGGCACGTCTTCGGCAGCGGCAGCGGCGAGCGCTCGTCGGTCAGGCCGAACTCAGCCGCGGCCTGGATGTCACGCCACAGCTGACTGCTGTCACTCAGCTTGCGCTCGATCTCGACCAGCTCGATGTAAACGGGAATCGCGGGCCCCTCCCACCTTGGGCTCGGGAAGTTCTCCCTCGACAAGCTGCGCTCACGCCAGCGGCGCGGTGTGCTCTCGGGCAGCGGCGACGAGCGCTGAGCGCGCCTCGCCAGCTCGGGCGCGAGGTCTCGCGATAGGCTGGCCGTGCCGAAGCGGCGAGCGCATGGGATCGGGGCTGCGTCGGGCCTGACGCGCGAGCTCGGTGTCATGTCTCGCACGCTTGGAGCCGGGCGCTGCGCGTAAAGCTCGTCCAGGGCCGCTCAGCACGATCATAGGTACGTTGGAACCTGCGCGTCGCGGCTTTATACGCCGCAATGGTGCGGTAGCCGCCGAGGGTCGCCGCGAACCGCAGAGCTACATGCGCTCCGCGACGATCGGAGGCCAGAGCGCGGCGCAGCGCGGCTTGTTGACCCTTCGGGAGGGTCAACTTCCCCAGCGCATCGTCAGTCCTTAGGCTCAGCCGGGCTAGCGTGCCTATGGCCCTGCGGGCGTTCAGCTGCAGGGCCCTCGGGCCGACGGCAGGCCGTTGCTGGCCGAGGGCCGTGAACACCGAACGCTTGAAGTGCGTGCAGACGGCCTCTGCCTCGATGTGCCAATCCTTCCGTGTCGGGCCGGCCCAAGCGGGCGCCGCCAGGAGGGCCGCAGTGACAGAAAGAAGGGCTATGGCGACTACTTTGCGCATTGGCTCTTACCTCGTTGTAGGAATCATGCACAGAACGTGCGAAGCGGCGTGATGTTGCTTGGGCGGCCTAGCGGGGAGCGACCCTGTTTCGTTCTCGCTCGGCGTTATTGGCGTTTGTGGATGAGCCGGTGTCGAGCTGCTCTGCCCGCAGCCCATCCTGCGACGGTTCCCAGGGGCGCGACTGCCACGACGGCGGGCAGCACCTCCAGTAGGGCGAGCGCGCCAAGCACCGCAAGGATGAGGAACGTAAGGGAGAGTGTGTGGTCTCTCCCCTTCCTGTGAGGTGAAAAGAACATGGAATGAGCAAGTTCCGTAAGGAAGAACGTAACCGTAAACAGAAGCGTAATCGACATGGGACTCTCAGCACTCTCGGCTGATTAAGCACTCTCGCTGATTAGCCGCACTCGTGGCGGCTGCGGTAGAAGTGGGCGTAAGATCCGCCCGGGAAAACCGACACGAACAGCGCGATGCAGTTGTTGTTGAGCCGCAGCACCGTTCTTAGCGCCTCTCAGCTGTCCCTTGCCGTTGCTCCTTTCGCGCCCCCGCACGGAGAGCGCGGCGGCGTTCGCCGACCGTGCCGGCGGCGAGTGAGATTGCTCCGCCGACCAGGATCCACCCAATGCTCCAGCCGTCGACAGTGGCGATGAGGAGCAGCGCGGCGCCAAGCACGGACACTCCCCAAGCCCTCCAGTGAAGTCTCGCATGTTCAGCCTTCTAGGTCGGTGAGGTTGATGGGAGCGAGCGCCAGCATAGGGGCGTCGGCGTCGCCGAAGCCAACATGAATCTGTCCACCCTTCACGGCGACATGAGCACGCGCCGCAGGCTTGCCTGCGCGCTCTTGTGCGGCTGGAGGCCAGGCCTCGCCCGTTCCGTCTTCGACAAACTGCTGTACTGCTGTGAGCACATCGTCCGTGGCTAGCGTGAGCTTAATGCGGCGTGGGATGGGCAACCGCAGGACGAGCAGCAGGCCGTCGGCACAGAACCGACCGGGCCGGATCATAATGATCGTGATGCTGCCCGGAGGATGCTCGAGGGAGAAGCCACTGGGCAGCAGTGGCATGAGGCGCTCGATGAGTGCTTCGGCGAGCCGGTCGATCAGTGTGGTGACTTTAGACATGAGCAACGGCGGGCGGTGGCGCGCCACCGCCCGCCGACCTGTTCTCAGCTTACCTGGGAGTGACGCTGACCGCCGGGTACGGGATCGAATACCAGTGGTTCCCGCATTCGATCCCGGCGTAGATGCATACGCCGGGTGGCCGCCGCTGCGATCGACCCCGGCCATATGCTCGGCGAAGCCAACGGCACCGATTGAGAGCACCTGTACCCCACGCTCGATGGCAAACGCCACCGGCCCGGGAATGGGTATCTGGCTGAGCGCTTCGCCGACGGTCGCACCGGTTCGCAGATCATGGACGATCGTCCGGGTGTGACCTTCGCTGAGGCATCCGCCCGCCCGCCACACCCAGTGAGGGTCGGCGACGATCGGGTAAGCGTAGTTGCCGCCGAGGTGGGCGACATGCATGGTGAGCACGTTGCCAGTGACCGCAAACGAGGCCGGGACGCTCGTCCCGTTAGCGTCGTGTGCGGTGGGTGGGCCAATCGATGCGATCACGGTGCCGTCCCCACCAACGACCTCTGCGCCGCCGTCGGGCGTTAGCTGAAGCATCTGCCCCGGCGATAGCGAGTCGATGCTCCAGGAATAGTCCTCGGGCGCGGACGCGTCGCGGATCTGTGTGTAAGTCTCGATGCCGTCAAAGACGGGACGCACCACGGTGTCGGCGCCCGGATTGGTGTCTGCATAGAGCGCCGAGTCTCCGTTGACGACCTTGGCGGCCGTCGCGTCGGGCGCGACGTTGACGGGTGTGACGGAAACGGCGGCCCCCAGTCCGGTCGCAGCTACAGCCCGGCTTCTACGCGCTACTGGTGGCGGTCGCGCTCTACAGCCTCCTTTTGCTCGCCGTCGCCGTGCTACATCGCCGACCCCGCTTGCTGGAGCGCCTGGAGCCCTTCGTTGACGTGGGGCTGCTCGCCGCGCTGGACTTTCTCTCTGGCGGCCCCTGCTCGCAGGTGCGCAAGGCGTTCTTCGTCGTGCCGCTGGGCGCGCGCTGCGTCAGCGCCCGCGGCTGACTGCCATCTGGAGCGCCGTGGCCGTCCTGGCCTACGTGGCAGTGTCCCTTCCCCATCCCGACCGCCGCGAGCCCGGCGGTGTCGATCTCATCGTCACCCACGCGTTGTACCTGGCCTGGACCGGGGCGGCAGCGGTCCTACTCTCAGCCCTGCTAGCTCGCCGCCAGGACCGCGTCGCCCGACTGGCAGCCGGGCGCCAGCAGCTGGTCGCCGATGCCCTGGAGGCAGAAGAGCGCGAGTGCAGCCGATTGGCCTACGCGCTACACGACGGGCCAGTGCAAAACCTGCTCACCGCCCACCTCGAACTGCAGCGCGCCCAAGGGGGCGACACAGACAGCGTGCCACGCGCCCGTCATGCGGTCACACAAACCATCGATGAGCTGCGCGACGCGATTTTCGAGCTCTACCCCCACGAGCTCGAGCACGCCGGACTCAGAACGACCCTCGAACGGCTGGCCGCGCGTCAGGAAAGCCACACCAACGCAGCGATCATCGTGCATGTCGACTCTGAAGCCCTCGGTGTGCACGACCACCTCGTGTTCTCCCTCGCCCGCGAACTACTCACCAACGCCATCCGTCACGCCCACGCCCACCGCATCGAGCTTACCCTCGAACAACCCCACGACACGCTGCTGCTCCAACTGCGCGACGACGGCATCGGCTTTACGCCCGAACGCCCACCAGCGCCCTGCGTGACGGCCACGTAGGCCTAGCGTCCAGCCGGGAGCGCGTCGAAGCGCTCAACGGCCAACTACTCATCCACAGCCACCCCGGCCTGGGCACCACCATCCGCGCCGAGCTCCCAGCCTGAAACGCCTACCCCGGGCTTCAGCGCCGTCGCGGCAGTCTGCCGACGCTAAACATCACCGCGCCTCAGGCGTGACCCGACCGCCGATGGATCCAGCATCAAGATACTTGCTTACCGCGCTCTACGCCTTGATCAGCTGGCGTGTAGCCGCCGGCTGGCCGCTCGCTCTGCGCGGCACTCGGGCCGCCCGAGCGTGGCTGTTACGCGCAGGAGACGCATCTTCGACAGCGGCGAGCGCTCGTCGGTCAGGCCGAACTCAGCCGCGGCCTGGATGTCACGCCACAGCTGACTGCCGTCACTCAGCTTGCGCTCGATCTCGACCAGCTCGATGTAAACGGGAATCGCGGCCCCTCCCACCTTGGGCTCGGGAAGTTCTCCCTCGACAAGCTGCGCTCACGCCAGCGGCGCGGTGTGCTCTCGGGCAGCGGCGACGAGCGCTGAGCGCGCTCAGGCCAGGGCGATCAAGACCCGCGCCGATGGCCAGCATCCAGCCAGCTGAGCGTACGAAAGAGTCCTACGCGAGGTCGGTGATCGGTCGGCGCGCGGAGTAGTATTCGCTTGTCCATCCGGGGAGTCCCATTGGGGCTGAGAGGGCGCGTTGCCGCCGACCCGCTGAACCTGATCCGGGTCATTCCGGCGAAGGGAGGAGAGCGATGTCCCACCGCACGTCATTTCCGTCCACCGCGACGTGCCGCACGCAGATGCACCTCGCCCGAGTCGGCTCCGTCTCGCCCGAGATGGCAAGGGTCGCCGCACGCGAGGAGTTGCCTGGCAAGCTAATTCGCGACGAGGTCGCGCGCGGCCGGATGATCATCCCGGCCAACGTCAATCACGCTGCGCTCGATCCGATGGCGATCGGCCTGAAGGCTCGCGTGAAGATCAACTCGAACATCGGCAACTCCCCCACGACCTCCTCGCTCGACGAGGAGATCGAGAAGCTGCTGCTGTCCCAGCGGTGGGGCGCGGACACGGTGATGGACCTGTCCACCGGCAAGCGAATCGACGAGACGCGCCAGGCCATCATCCATGCCGCGACCGTCCCGATCGGGACCGTGCCGATCTACCAGGCACTTGAACGGGTCAAGGCGGTCGAGGACCTGACCGCGGAGCTGCTGCTCGACACCATCGAGCATCAGGCCAAGCAGGGGGTGGACTACATGACGATCCATGCAGGGGTCCGCCTGGAGCACCTTCCCCTTTGCCAGCACCGTACTACCGGGATCGTCTCGCGGGGTGGAGGGCTGCTTGCCCGCTGGATGATTCATCACAAGCGGGAGAACCCTCTGTATGAGTGCTTCGACGAGATCCTGGAGATCTTCCGCCGTTACGACGTGTCCGTGTCGCTGGGTGACGGCCTGCGTCCTGGCTCGATAGCCGATGCCTCCGATACCGCGCAGTTCGCCGAACTAGACACGCTGGGCGAGTTGACCGCGCGTGCCTGGCAGCGCGACGTACAGGTGATGGTCGAGGGCCCAGGTCACATCCCGATTGATCAGCTTGAGATGAACGTGCGCCGCCAGCAGGAGGTCTGTCAGCAGGCGCCCTTCTACACCCTCGGGCCACTGGTCACCGATATCGCTCCTGGCTATGACCACATCACGTCGGCGATTGGGGCGGCCATCGTGGGTTGGCACGGCACCTCGATGCTCTGCTACGTGACGCCTAAGGAGCATCTAGGACTGCCCAACGCCGAGGACGTCAAGCAGGGCATGATCGCCTACCGGATCGCCGCTCACGCCGCCGATCTCGCCCGCGGCAACAAGCGAGCCGCGCAGTGGGATCGCGACCTGTCAAAGGCGCGCTTCTCTTTTGACTGGCGACGGCAGTTCGCGCTCTCGCTTGATCCTGAGGCGGCGCAGACCATGCATGACGAGACGCTGGCCGACGACTACTTCAAGTCCGCCGAGTTCTGCTCGATGTGCGGGCCGAAGTACTGCCCGATGCACAACTTCAAGGACATCGACTGGAAGGAGATATCCGCCGTCGTCGCGGAGCGCAAGGCCGGGCGCGTAGCGATCTGACAGCTGCGACACGCCGGCCAGGCTCAGGCGGCGCGAGCCCCAGATTCTTGCGTGCGAGGGCTTCGCCGACGCCGACCTCGCGGCCCTCGAGCCAGGCCATGAACGGGCGCACCGACGCGCAAGTCCAGCGGATGGCCCATGCGTTCCGCCGTCGCCGCGAACGAGCCCTTACCGGCGACCGATGTCGGTTCGGCGCGCGGCGCCCGGGCCGGCCCGTCGCTACGCCGGAGCCGCGACGTCCAATCCGGCGGCACGCGCCCCTTGTCCCTGACGCGTGTCATAGGTCACGAGGACGAGAGCTTCCAGCCGCAGGTCGAGCGCCGTAGCGAGGTGCAGCGCGTCAAGCGCCCGCTGCGGAGGCTCGAAGGCTCTGCCGGCACGAGCGCGTATTGCTGAGCTGCAGGGCAGAAGGTCAAGGCCGGCGCAGATGCGGTCCGCACGGTCGATCAGCTCTCCACCGCCCTCTCGGTGCGCAATGCAGCGCAGCTCGATCCCGAGGAGCTCACTGGAGACATGCCCGGCGATGGCGGCGAGCGCGGCCCGCAGTGCGGACGTTTCGGGCTCGGGGCGCAGCAGCTTGACCGCAGCCGAAGCGTCCAAGTAGGCGGTGGTGGCGATCACCGCTCGCCGCGGACCCATTCGAGCGTCCGGCTCGCTCGGCGATCCTCGTCAACCGGGTCCACCTGCAGCCACGGCAGATCCTCCAAACCGCGGGTCGCGGGTCGGACGCCGGGACGCTTGAGGAGGCGCTGACGATCGAGCGCCGCTCGCGCTTGCGTGTTCCCCGCCCCGAGCGCGTCGGCGCCGATCAGTGCGAGCCGGCGCACGTGCCCGGCCTCCGAGCGCGTCTCTTCGGGGTCGAGCAATGCCCGCGTGAGGTCGAGCGCCGCCGCGAGATCGGGATCCTTGGTTACGCCGATGCGCGGGTGAATCGTACCCATATGGCGATGTTACACCGTTGGTGTGACGTAGGGTGACGACGGGTCGCACCCAGGCGCAGCCATACCCATGAACAACCGGCCGGCTCGAAGGCTGATGTCGAATATCCCAGTGACCTGTCGAGGTTCCAGAACGGCTGACTGGTCAAACGACCGCTGCGTGGGATAGGCGGTGGGCAACGACACGTCTCGCGGGCCCCTCCCTCGCGGATTCGTAGTCTGGGACGTTCGCCGGCAGGCCCGCGCTCAGGCAACCGATCGCGCGGGCTCAGGCCACCGATCGCGCGGGCTCAGGCCACCGATCGCGCGTGCTCAGGCGTCGGCTGCGGCGCACCGCTTTCGGCGGGCCCATCGCCACGGTGCGCTTCACCCTCGATCCCCACAACGTCTACGGGCCTGAGCGGAGCGGCGGCGAAACGAGCCAGACGCTGAGCCACCCGCGCGGAGACCAGGGCGCGCACGCGGCTGCCCTCGGGCGTGTCCTCGCGTGAGAGCTCTCCGGCCTGGTCGTGCAACTCGGCCAGCACGGCGCCCTCGCAGTAGGGCACCAGCAGCTCCACCCACCGTAGCGTGCGGCGAAACTCACGCTCGACGCGTTCGCGCAGCTGCTCGATTCCTTCGCCGGTCACGGCCGAGACGAGCACGGCGTCGCGGTGGGCAACGGTCAGGGCGTCCCGACGCTCCTCGTCGACGAGGTCGACCTTGTTGAGCACGAGCAGGCGTGGCCTGTCCGCCGCGCCGATCTCCTCGAGCACCTCCTCCACGGCGCGCAGCATCCGCGACAGGTCGTCCTCCGGCGCGCAGGCGTCGGCCACGTGGACGATCAGGTCGGCCTGCAGCGTCTCCTCCAGCGTGGCGCTGAAGGCGTCGACGAGCTGGTGGGGCAGCTTGCGGATGAAGCCGACCGTATCGGTCACCAGGCAGGGACGCCCGCCCAGGCGCATGGTGCGGGTGCTGGGATCAAGCGTGTGAAACAGGCGGTCGCGCACGCCGACGTCCGCGCCGGTCAGCGCGTTGAGCAGCGTCGACTTGCCCGCGTTGGTGTAGCCCGCGATGGCGAGCTGGGGCAGCGCGGCGCGCTCGCGCTCGGCGCGCATGACCTCGCGCGAGGAGCGCACCTGGTCCAGGCGACGGCGCAGCGCGGCGATGCGATCACGCGCGAGGCGGCGGTCGGTCTCGATCTGGCTCTCCCCCGGTCCGCGGGTGCCGATGCCCCCGCCAAGGCGCTCCAGGTGCGTCCACAGCCCTCGCATGCGGGCGAGGTTGTACTCGAGCTGGGCGAGCTCGACCTGAAGCTTGCCCTCCGCGCTGCCGGCGTGACCGGCGAAGATGTCCAGGATCACCGTGGTGCGATCGACCACCGGAAGGCCGAGCTCCTTCTCCAGATTACGTTCCTGGCGCGGGGTGAGCTCATCGTCGCAGGCGATCAGGTTGGCCTCGCCCTCGTGCGCGGCCTGTGCGACCTCCAGTAGCTTGCCCGGGCCCAGGTAGGTGTTGGCGTGGGGTCGCTCGAGGTGCTGAACCATGTCGCCGACCACGGCGACACCCGCGGTTCGCAGCAGCTCGTGCAGCTCGGACAGGTCGTCGCCCCGGGGCAGCGCGGCGATGCAGAAGGCCCGCTGACGCGCGCGTCCCGGACCCCGAGCGCCGCCTGAGCGGGTGGTTACCGTGCGCCCGTGGCGACTGCGATCCATTCACCTCCATTGTAGGCCGCCCTGGATCGCTTCTCAGGCCAACGCGCCCAATCGCGCCACCGCCTCGACGAGGCGCTCGTCGGGCGTGGTCAGGGAGATGCGAAACCACCCTTCCCCGCTGGGTCCGTAGGCGCCCCCGGGCGAGATGACCACCGCGGCCTCCTCCAGCACGTGCTCGCAGTAGGCGGCGGCCGAGGCAAAGCCCTCGGGCACCGGCGCCCATACGTAGATGGTGGCCCGCGGCGGGGTGACGTCGACGCCGATGTGGCCCAGCGCGTCGCAGACCAGGTCACGCCGGCGCACGTACACCTCGTTCATGCGCTGCACCTCGACGTCGACGGCCGGTGCCAGCGCGGCGGCACCGGCGAGCTGCACCGCATCGAACAGACCCGAGTCGATGTTCGTCTTCAGGCGCCAGTAGGTCTCGATGGCCTGTGCGTTGCCCAGGATCGCCGCGCAGCGCCAGCCGGTCATGTTGTAGCCCTTGGACAGCGAAAAGACCTCCACCCCGATGTCCAGCGCCCCCGCTGTGGCCAAGAACGACGGCGCCAGGTAGCCGTCGTAGGTCGTCTCGGTGTAGGCGGCGTCGTGCACCACGAGGATGTCGTGCGTGCGCGCAAAGCCCACCAGCTCCTCGAAGAAGCCCTCAGGCACCACCGCTCCGGTGGGGTTGTTCGGGTAGTTGACGAACATCAGCTGCGCCCGCTCGGCCACGTCGGCGTCGATGGCATCCAGGTCGGGGGCGAACCCACGCTCAGGGAGCAGGGGCATGATCGCCGGCTCGGCGCCGGCCAGGATCGGGCCGCCGGTGTAGACGGGATAGCCGGGATCGGCGGCCAGGGCAAGCTCGCCGGGATCCAGAAAGGCGAGACTGAGGTTGAAGATGCACTCCTTGGCCCCGATGGCCGGGATCACCTGGGACTCGGGGTCGAGGGTGACCCCGAAACGTCGCTCGTAGAAGTCACACATTGCCGCTCGAAACTCGGGCCGGCCGCGGTTGGAGGGGTACCGGTGGGTGCCCGGGTCGGCCACCGCCGTCTGGGCGGCTGTGATGATCGGCGCAAAGGTGGGCATGTCGGGATCGCCGATGCCCAAGCTGATGACGTCGACGCCGGCCGCGCGCTTGGCGGCAACCTTGCGCTCGAGCTCGGCGAACAGGTAGGGGGGAATGCGCGACAGGCGCTCACTCGGTCTCATCTAGCTCCTTGATCAGTTCGGGGCTGAGCTCGCCGCCATAGACGCAGAGCGCCCAGCCGGTCAGGGCAAGACCCAGATCCTCGCCGACCTCCACCTCCAGGTCGCCGCCGTCCAGGCGCACGGTCACCGGCGAGCGTCCACCGTTTCTCACGTGGGCCACGGCCGCGCCGCAGGCCCCGGTACCCGAGGCCAGGGTCTCCCCCGTCCCGCGCTCGAATATGCGCGCGCGTATCGCGCCGTCCTGCGCAGTGAACCAGGACACGTTGGTGCGCTGCGGGAACAGCTCGTGGCGCTCGATCGGCGGACCCAGGCGAGCCAGATCGAGCTCGCGCAGCTCCCGCAGCCCCGCCACCGCGATGGCGCACTGCGGGTTGCCCACCGACACGTGCTGAAAGTGCCAGCGCCGCCCGGCGGCCTCCAGCGTGCCACGACCGTCGGGAGGACCGCTCGGATAGGCCGCCGAGGCCAAGCGGGCCGTGCCCATCTGCATGCGACAGGTGCTCGGACCGGTGATCTGTGGCGATACGGGACCGGCCCGGGTGATGATCGTGAAGCGATCACTGTCGGTCCAGCCGCAGCGGCGCAGGTAGAGGACGGCCTCACGGGCGCCGTTGCCCGACAGCTCGGCCTCGGAGCCGTCGGGGTTGAAGATCCGCAGCGCCGCCACGTGATCTGGCTCGGCCACGTGTGAGAGCTCCAGCACTCCGTCGGCGCCCACCCCCGTGTGGCCGGCACACAGCGCGCGCACCCGCGCCGCGGTGAGCTCCCATGGGAGCCGGTCGGCCTCGACGATCAGGTAGTCGTTTCCCAGCGCCTGCCATTTCTCAAAGCGCACGTCTGCTCCCCTCTCATCGGGTCCGGCGGACTCGCACGTCGCCCAGCGCCGGGCGCGCTGCGCCCGCGATCTTCTCAAGCGCCTGCGCCACCTCGTCTGGCGATCGCTTCCCCACGTCAACCAGCTCAACGCCGGCGAGCTTTCCCATCCAGGTGACCTGGCGCTTGGCGTATCGGCGCGTGCGCCCCTTCATCGCCTCGATGTCGCCCCGCAGGAGCTCGGCAAAGCCGAGCGCCGCGCGCGCCGTGGGCGAGGCCCCCGCGGCGTCAGCGGCGAGCACCTGGGCGCGAGCCCCGGCGCCGACCATCTGCAGCACGCGTGCGTCGATGCGCTCATAGAGCGCCTCGCGCGCCATGGTCAGCCCGATCAGCCGCGTGGGGTGACGGGTCGCCGCGGTCCACAGCTGCGAGTCCGTCCTGGAGGCGAGGGTCAGCCCGGCCTCCTGCAGCTCGAGCGCGCGCAGCAGGCGCGTACGGTCGCGCCAGTCGACCTGGGCGGCGAGCGCTGGCGCCCGGCGAGCGAGCTCGGCGTGCAGCTCGGGCGCTCCGTGGCGCTCGAGTGCGGCCGTCCAGCGCTCGCGAGCGCCCTCCGGCGGCGGTGGTCGCAGATCGAGGTCGGCCAAGGCCGCACGCAGGTAGAGCCCCGTGCCCCCCACCACCAGGGGCGCGCGCCCGTGCTCCATCAGGGTGTCGATCTCGGCGTGGGCAAGCTTGGCGTAGCGCCCGGCACTGAACGACTCGGTGACGTCCAAAAAGGACACCAGCCGGTGCTCGAGCGCGCGCCGCTGGCCCGACGTCGGCGCACCGGTGAGGATCTCCAGACCGCGGTAGACCTGGAGCGCATCGGCCGAGACAGCCACGGGCCGTTCACCTCGCTCGCGCATACGGGCCGCCAGCGCGAGCGCGATGTCGGTCTTACCCACGCCGGTGGGTCCGAACAGCGCGATCACTCGACGCGACACGCGCGCAGTATGGTCAGAGCGTGGGGGTTCGCATCGCAAGCGCCATCTCGGGTGACTGGGACGCCCGCACCGCCGCGCGCGAGGCCGCGGCCGAGGTGGCCGACGCGCTCCGCGGGGAGAGAGCAGACCTGGTGGTGGTCTTTGCCTGCGGCGCCCACCTGGCGCTGGCCGAGGACATGCTCGAGGCGATCGACGAGGTGCTCGATCCCGGCGCGCTGATCGGCTGCGGCGCGGGAGGCGTGCTGGCCCAGGGACGCGAGGTGGAGGACGGCTCTGCGGTGACCGTGTGGGGCGCCGCCCTGGGCGGTGGCGAGGTCAGCGCCTTTCACGCCGACGTGACCGAGCTCAGCGACGGGGCGCATGCCGTGCTCGGACTGGCCGACCTCGAGGGCGCCAGCGGGCTGTTGCTGCTGCCCGACCCCCAGACCTTCCCCACCGCTGCCGTGCTGGAGGAGCTCGGGGTCCGCGCCCCCGGAGTCCCGGTGCTCGGAGGTCTGGCCAGCGCCCGGTCGGCTGAGGGCGGGGCGCTGCTGTTCTGCGGGGCGCGCGTGCACGACTCCGGCGCGGTGGGGGTCTGCCTGCGAGGAGTGGAGATGCTCCCGTGCGTCTCCCAGGGCGCCGCGCCGATGGGGCCGGAGCTGACGGTGACCGCCGCGGAGGGCCACGTGATCCAGGAGCTGGCCGGTGAGCCCGCCCTGGTCCGCCTGCGTGAGGTGTTCTCCTCGCTGGGTGAGCGCGAGCAGGCGCTTGTGGCCGAGGGCCCACTGCTGGGGCTGGTGCTGGACTCGGGCAAGCCCGACTATGAGCAGGGCGACTTCCTGGTCCGCGGACTGCTCGGCGCCGACCCGGACACCGGTGCGGTGGCGGTCGGCGCCAGCGTACGCGCCGGCCAGATCCTGCGCGTTCATGCGCGCGACGCCACCTCGGCCCACAGGGACCTACGCGACGCGCTGGCCCTGCGTCGCCAGGCGCTGGGCTCGCGAGCGCCGGCCGGATCGTTGATGTTCAGCTGCAACGGGCGCGGGCAGGCGATGTTCGGACATCCCGATCACGATGCCGAGCTGATCGCCACGCAGTTCTCGGGTGCCCCCTGCGCCGGCTTCTTCGCCGCCGGAGAGATAGGACCCGTGGGCGGTGAGAATCACCTTCATGGCTTCACGGCCACCGTCGCCGTTTTCCCGTAGGGTGCCGCGCGTGCGGATTCCAGGCGCCCACGTCCTGCTCACCGGGGCCACCGGCGGGCTGGGTCAGGCGATCGCGCGCGAGCTGGCTGGACGCGGAGCCCGCCTGACCATCACCGCGCGGCGTGAGGAGGCGCTCGATGCCTTGGCCGCTGAGCTCGACGCTCGCGCCCTGACCGTCGACCTCGGCGACCGCGACGCCGTGCAGCGGCTGGTCGCCGACGCCGGGGTGGTGGACGGGCTCGTGGCCAACGCGGCGCTGCCGGCCTCCGGTCGCCTGGACACCTTCACCACCGAGCAGATCGACCGTGCCCTGGAGGTCAACCTGCGCGCGCCCATCGCCCTGGCCCACGCCCTGGCGCCGGCGATGGTGGCGAGCAGGCACGGACAGCTGGTGTTCATGTCCTCGCTGTCGGGCAAGGTGACAAGCGCCGGAGCGTCGCTGTACAACGCCACCAAATTCGGGCTGCGAGGGTTCGCCCTGGCCCTACGCGCCGAGCTGCGCGAGGCGGGGGTCGGCGTGTCCGCTGTGTTTCCCGGCTTCATCCGCGAGGCGGGGATGTTCGCGGACGCCGGCGTGAAGCTGCCCCTGGGCGTGGGCACCAAGAGCCCGCAGGACGTCGCGCGGGCCGTGGTGGAGGCCATCGAGCACGATCGCGCCGAGGTCGATGTCGCACCGCTGGGCTTGCGTCTGAGCGCCGCCTTCGCGGGGGTGGCCCCCGAGGCGGCCGCTCGCCTGGGACGGCGCCTGGGCGCCGATGACATCGCCGCGGGCCTGGCCGCCGGGCAGACCGACAAGCGCTAGGGCAGGTTTCTTTCCCCGCGGCAAGCGCTGAGCGCGGGCCTCAGAACAGCGACGGCTGCGGGGCCGCAAGCCCGGACTTTCCTCGCTGAGCTCGGTCTCCCTGCCTACCAGGCCGTTGCTCGACGGACGCCCGCGCGGAGTCCGCGCCGCGCATGCGCGCTGACCACTGCGGACCACGGGCCACCAGAGCAGACAGGCGCTGGCGCTCGGGCACGGGCGCGTAAGCGCCCTTGCGGTAGAGCTCCTCGTAGCGCTGGACCAGCTCTGGACGCTGGGCTGAGAGCCACTCCATGAACAGCCCGCGCACCTCACCGCGCAGGTGCAGAGCGATGCCTCCGATACCGGTCGCTCCGGCCTCGATCGCCTGGCGGAGCAGTGGCTCGATCTGCTCCGGAGCGTCGTTGATGCCGGGCATCAGGGGGGCGATGAGCACTCCGGTGGGGATGCCGGCGCGGTTGAGCTCCGCTACCGCCTCCAGTCGTGCCCGTGGATGAGGCGTGTGGGGGTCGGTCGCGCGCCACGCCTTCTCGTCCAGAGTGGGGATCGAGAGGTTGGCATGCAGGTCGGTCACGTGGGCGGTCTGCTGCATGAGTGACAGGTCGCGCAGCAGCAGCGGCGACTTGGTCAGCACCGAGCACGGCGTGGCGCTGTCGCGCAGCGCCTCCCAGATGCCGGGCATCAGGCGGTAGCGCCCCTCCACCCACTGATACGGATCGGTATTGGTGCCCATGGCCACATGCTCACGCTTCCACGAGGGACGCTGCAGCTCGGCGCGCAGGACCTCGGGCGCGTTGACCTTGACCACTATCTCGCGCTCGAAGTCGCGGCCGGCGTCAAAGTCCAGGTAGGTGTGGGTCGGACGGGCAAAGCAGTAGACGCACGCATGGGTGCAGCCCCGATAGGGATTGACCGTCCAGCGAAAGGGCATCTGCGACGCGGCCGGCACGCGGTTGAGCGCGGAGCGCGCACGCACCTCATAGAAACGCACGTCGAGCGCCTCGGGGGCGGCGAAGCGACGCACCACGGCCTCGTCCCGATACCCCGGCAGGCGCGCCTGCTCCTCCTCGCCGATGGTCAGGTTCTGCCAGCGCACGAACGTATGTTCGCACTCGCGGCGGACGCGGCGATGGTGCGGCTCAACGAGGAAGCTGGCGCGCCAGGAACTGTGCCGCCTCCCGCGCGCTGCGCTGCGGTCGTCCTCCCACACGAAGTGCCCAGCCTGCGGGAGCACGACCAGCTCCGATCCCGGGAGCTCCTCGTGGAAGCGATGGGCCATGGCCACCCCGGCAAAGCGGTCCTGCTCGCCCCACAGGACCAGCGCGGGCACATCCAACCCCGCCAGGCAGCCGTCGTAGGCCTCCAGCTTGTCAAAGTCGCCCGACCGGTAGAGCTCCAGGCTGCCGTTGCGCCGCTCGCGGTCGCCGAACGCCTTCCAGTACTCAGCCAACGCCTCATCGGTCATCGCCGCGCAGGCCTCCCGCAGCGTGGCGTCGAACTGCGCCCGTTCGAAGCTCTCGATGAACCGCTCGCCGTCTCCCGGCGTGCGCAGCACGTTGGCCAGGTCGTGCCAGCGACGATCGGCGAAGAAGCCGCCGTCCGAAACGACCAGGGCGCTCAGGGCCCCGGGGTGCTCACAGCCCCAGCGCAGCCCGATCATCACTCCCCAGTCGTGCAGGACGAGCGCGCAGCGCTCAAGTCCCAGCGCCCGGCGGAAGCGCTCGAGCGCCTCGGTGTGGCGCTCCCACGTGCCCGGAGGGTCTGCGGGGGAATCCCCATAGCCCGGGAGGTCCGGGGCGATCGCCCGGTAGCCCGCCTGAGCCAAGGGCGCCAGCGCCGCGCGCCACATGTAGGAGGACTCCGGCCACCCGTGCACCAGCAGCGCCGCGGGGCCGCCCGCCTCCCAGTCGGCGGGAACCGCCTCGCGATAGGCGATGCCCGCGGCGCGGTGCACTTCGGTCATGCGTCGGATCCGGCGCGCACGAGGACGGCCTCCTCGCCGGCCAGGGTCTGGCTGCTCGCCCGCTCGATGCGCACATCGACCAGCTGCCCCGGGGCCGCCAGGCCGCTGAAGTTGACCGCCTTGTTGTGGCGGGTGCGTCCGCGCAGGCGCTCGGGGTCGGTACGAGAGGGACCCTCCACGAGCACCTCCACGGTGCGCCCCACGAAGCGCTGGGCGCGCTCGTGGGCACGACGCTGGACCAGCTCAACCAGGCGCTGCATGCGCTCCACCTTGACCGCGTGGGCAACGATGCCCTCGGTGATGAGCTCGGCCTCGGTCCCCCGCCGGGGCGAGAAGATGAAGGTGAAAGCGGAGTCAAAGCCCACCTCGTCGACCACCTCCAGGGTCTGCTGAAAGTCGGCCTCGGTCTCGCCGGGGAAGCCGACGATGATGTCGGTGGTCAGCGCGGCATCGGGCAGGTGCTCGCGGATCAGAGCCACGCGATCTGCGTAGCGCTGGCGGTCGTAGGTGCGGCGCATCGCGCGCAGCACGCGCGAGGAGCCCGCCTGGAGCGGCAGGTGGATGTGCTCGCACAGGCTGGGCAGCTGCGCGTGAGCGAGGATGACGTCCTCGCGCATGTCCTTGGGATGGGGGCTGGTGTAGCGCAGTCGGGCTATGCCCTCGATGGCGTCCAGCTCGCCCAGGAGCCCGGCGAACGTGGGCCGGTCCGCCCCGCCGGGCAGGTCGCGCCCGTAGGAGTTGACGTTTTGACCCAGCAGGGTGACCTCACGGACCCCGTCCGCCGCCATGGCGCGCACCTCGGCCACCAGCTCCTCGGGCGCACGGCTCACCTCACGCCCGCGCGTGGAGGGCACGATGCAGTAGGAGCAGCGGCAGTTACAGCCCACGCTGATCTGCAGCCAGGCCTGAAAGGGGCGCGCGCGGCGCGCAGGCAGATGCCCGGTGAAGCCCTCGAACTCGAAAAAGCCCTGGGCGGTCAGCGAGTCGCTTGTCAAGAACTCGGCCAGCTTGTGCACCTGACCCGGACCGAAGGCCACATCGACGAAGGGAAAGCGCGCGAACACCTCTTCCTTGAGCGACTGGGCCCAGCAGCCGCCCACGCCGATGACCCGGGCCGGGTCCTCGCGCTTGAGGCGCTTGGCCTCCCCGAGATGGGCGACCAGACGGCTGTCGGCGGACTCGCGGATGGAGCAGGTGTTGAACAGGATCAGGTCAGCGTCCGCGCGCGCCGCTGCCTCGCGATAGCCCAAAGACTCGAGCATCCCCCGCATGCGCTCGGAGTCGTGCTCGTTCATCTGACAGCCAAAGGTGGTCACGTGGTAGCGCTTCATTTCAGGCCACAGCGTAGCCGCGGGCCTGAGCGCCGCGAGGCCCGGCGACGGCCGCGCGGCGGATCGGCCGCTCAGCGCGCGTACTGAACGGCGCGCGACTCTCTGATGACGGTGATCTTGATCTGGCCGGGGTAGTCGAGCTCACGCTCGATCTCGCGCGCGATCTCGTGGGACAGCAGAGCGGCGCCGTCATCGTCCAGGGCGCTGGGCTCCACCATCACGCGGATCTCGCGCCCGGCCTGCATGGCGTAGACCTTCTCCACGCCGGCGTGTGAAGCGGCGATGCGCTCCAGGTGGCGCAGGCGCTTCACGTAGGACTCAAGCGACGCGCCGCGGGCGCCGGGACGGCCGCCTGAGAGCGCGTCGGCGGCCTGTAGGAGCACGGCCTCAACGGTCTGGGGATCGACCTCGTTGTGGTGGGCCTCCATCGCGTGCACCACCGCCTCGGGCTCCCCGTGACGACGCGCTAGCTCTCCGCCCACGAGTGCGTGGGGACCTTCGACCTCGTGGCTCACCGCCTTGCCGATGTCGTGCAAGAGCGCGGCCCGGCGTGACGTCTGGGCGCTCGCTCCCAGCTCGTGGGCCATCATGGCCGCCAAATGGGCGCACTCGATCGAGTGCGCGAGCACGTTCTGGCCGTAGCTGGTGCGAAAGCGCAGGCGTCCAAGCAGGCGCACGAGGTCGGGATGCAGCGCCTGCACGTCGGCGGCGAACACGGCCTCCTCGCCGGCTTCGGCGATCAGGCGGTCCAACTCGTCGACGGCCTGGGCATAGGCCTCCTCGATGCGCGCGGGGTGTATGCGCCCATCGACCAGGAGCTTCTCGAGGGTCACGCGCGCGATCTCCCGGCGCACCCCGTCGAAGGACGAGAGCACTACCGCGCCCGGCGAGTCGTCGATGATGAAGTCGACGCCGGTAAGGGTCTCGAGCGCCCGGATATTGCGCCCCTCGCGGCCGATGATGCGTCCCTTGAGGTCGTCGGAGGACAGGTGCACGACCGACACGGTGGTCTCAGCCGCGTGGGGCGCCGCCAGGCGCTGCATGGCCAACGCGAGAATGCTGCGCGCGCGACGATCGGCCTCTCGGCGGGCCTCCTCCTCTAAGTGGCGCACGCGCTTGGCGCATTCGTGGCGCACCTCATCCTCGATCTGCTTGACGAGCAGGCGCTTGGCCTGGGCCACGCTCAGACCGGAGACCTCCTCGAGTCCGTGCTGATGCTCGGCGCGGCTGCGGCCCAACTCCTCCCGCTCGAGCTCGACCGCGGCCAGGCGCCGCGTGAGCTCTTGGCGCAGGTCCGCTCCCCCCGTCCCCCCTCCGTTGCCCGAGGCACCGTTGGCCACGGGGGCGCCTGCGCTCGCTCGCACACCGTTCAGCGCGATTGCGCCGTCGCTGCCCCCGCCATGGTCGAGGCGCTCAGATCCGTGAACCTGGGCGAGCTCACCCGGCAGCTCGGCGGCCTCGACGCGCTCGCGACCGGCGGTGGGAGCGGAGCTCCCGTGGGCGGTTGAGCCCGCGAGCGTTGGGGACAGGACCGGCCGGGCGCCCGACCGCATGCGCCGCGCCGCGAGCATCATTGCCATCCCGGCGATCGCCACCGCCGCTGCCACCGCCAGGACCACGAGCTCCATTGCCGCTTCCTCTCCCCGCGCAGGCTAAAGACGCCGGCTGACGGGCCTATCGAAGTTTCTGGTCAAGCGAAACAAGCGTCGCGCCAGACATGAAACCCAGGCGGCACGCGGCTGCTCTAGCCGCACAAGAGCTCGGCCGAAGGCCGGATGGCTTTCTAGACCGGAGTGCGCACGCTCACGCTCTCGCGGATGGACGAGGATCTGTGATTGTCAAGACGAGCAAATTCGCGCCGTTTGCTGGGGTTCCATGCCCGTGAGGGCTCATATCGCTGTCCTTGATCCTAGTACCGATGAGCCCTTTTTACAATCGGTGCGGACAGGCGCCGCACGTCTGAGCCGTCCGTGGAGGGGAACTCAGTTGCCCTGAGCCCCGAAGCGACGGACCGTGTTGTAGGCGAGCTCGAGCTCGTAGCCTTGACGCACCAGCAGCCCGAGCGCACGGCGCCGAGCGCGCTCGTCCTGCGGCGGCGACCCGAAGCGCCGGTGCAGGACGGCCAGTGCGGCTTGTGCTTCGGCTTCGCCGTCGCGAGCCACCGCCCGCTCGCTGATCTCGGGCTCTACGCCCAGGGCATCGAGTCGCCCCCGTATGCGCTGGGACCCCCAGCCGTCCAGCGCCCTGCGATCCTCGACGAAGCGGATCGCAAAGCGGGCGTCGTCGAGGTAGCCCAGCTCACACAGCTCGCCCACGCACAGGTCGATGACCTCCTCGTCCACCTCGCGGCTGACGAGGTGGCGACGCATCTCGGCGCTCGTACGATCCCGCCGGGCCAGGTGACGGTAGGCTAGCCCGAGGGCACGTTCGAGACGCTGGGCGCGCCCTCCGCCAGAGTCCCCCACTCGGTCGGAGAGGGCGACGGTCAGGCCGCTCGCCTGTCGACAGGCCCGGGTGACTCACTGAGAACGTCACGCGGCGGGGACACGGCCTCCGCGACGGGCGCAGTGCCGTCCTCGCCGTGCTCGCCGTCCTCGCCGTGCTCGCCGTCCTCGCCGTGCTCGCCGTCCTCGATCGGCCTCACCAGGTCACGGGTGATGCCCAGCGCGGCGTATACCTTCTGCTCGATCTCGTGCGCGATCGCGGCGTGCTGGTCGAGGTAGGCCTTGGCGTTGCCGCGACCCTGACCCAACCGCTCGTTGCCGTATGAGAAGAACGAGCCGGACTTGGTGACGACGTTGTTCTCCAGGCCGAGATCGATGAGGCAGCCCGAGGTCGATATGCCACGACCGAACTCGATGTCGAACTCCGCCTGGCGGAATGGCGCGGCGACCTTGTTCTTGACGACCTTCACGCGTACGCGGTTGCCGACCGCCTCGGTGCCGTCCTTGAGCGTCTCGATACGGCGGATGTCCAGTCGCTGCGAGGCGTAGAACTTCAGCGCGCGGCCGCCGGGCTGGGTCTCAGGAGAGTTGTGAACGACCACATGGTCGGCGAGATATGTGTGGTTGCCCTCGACCTGTAGGTCATAACGACGCGTCTGGCATGGACGACCGTGGCCTGGCAGCGGCGCTGGCTTGCGGTAACGCCGGACCACCTTGCCGGCGACGGGCCGCAGACTGGTACGTGCCGCCAGCTCGGTGCGCATATCCGCCTGCTCCACGTCCCAAGCGAAACGGCCTCGGAAAGCCGGATGCAGCTTGTAGTCGAGCGACGGATGCACGTACGGAGCGATCTCCCCGTGAAACTGTCCTGCGCGCTCTCCGCTCCACATCAGGTGGCCACTGTCGGTGACCATCGGCCGGCCCATGCCCAGTTGCTCGCAGCGAACCGCAAGCCGTTCGCGATCAACCGAGCTGAGGACCTTGGCGCAGATGCTCGGCTTGCCATGCCCCCACCGCTTGTAGCTGCCTGCGAACGTTCCGTCGTCGCAATACCAGGCGGCAATGGCACGCGCGTCCAGCTGCTCTATGAGCTCATCGCTCACGGTACGTCCGCCCCCCACGGCGTATACGGCGTCGTGGAGCGCCTTCAGCTGGCGCATCGGGATCGTGTCGAACCCGATGCCGTTTCCGGTGCGCCCGATGCTGTGAGCGAACGGCTCGAGCATGGCGCGCTTCCACTCGCAGTATTGGCGCTGCCGTTCCCCGTGCCCCACCCGGAAGGCGACATTGTGGTTAGAGGCGTAGCGCAGAGATCCGTCACCGAGCAGACTGCCCATGATCAACTTCATCTGGTCCTCGCTGAGCGCGTACTGCTTGACCGCCACCAGCACCTCGTCGCCCTCTTCGATCTCGCCGGCGGGACGCTCCCCGTCGGGAGTGAGGATCAGGTGGTTGGGGGTGCAGGCGAGCTTTCGCTTGCCCGAGCCACCGCCCGCTTCAACCTCAAACTGCAGCCACTCATCGGTTTCGCCGTTGTCATACCAGTCGACAACCTTGCGTGGAGAGATCCGCCCGGTCGCGGGGTCCATGGACATTACCTTCACCTCGCGGCGCTGGTTGACGATCTTGCCGATCTTCTCGGTCGTGCCGTCAGCCAACACCACCCGCGTCGAGTAGTGGAAGCAGCCGAACATCACGCCGACCTTCTCGCGAATCTGGTTGGTGAGGATGCATAGGGTGGACGTGCGATTGAGGTTGCCGGCCAGCTTGCGCATGGCCTGGGACATCATGCGCGCCTGCAGGCCAACGCTCTGGTCGCCCATCTGACCCTCGAGCTCTGAGCGTGGTGTGAGCGCGGCCACCGAGTCGATGGCCACCACGTCGACGGCCCCGGAGCGCACGAGCATGTCGGCGATCTCCAGCGCCTGCTCGCCGTAGTCGGGCTGGGAGACCAGCAGCTCGTCGATGTCCACCCCGATGGCCTTGGCGTAAAGGGGGTCCATGGCGTGCTCGGCGTCGATGAAGGCGCAGACGCCACCCAGCTTCTGAGCCTCGGCGAGCACGTGGTAGATGAGCGTCGTCTTGCCCGATGACTCAGGTCCGAAGACCTCCACCACGCGCCCGCGCGGCACACCGCCGATGCCCAGGGCGATGTCCAGAGACAGCGCGCCGGTGGGGATCGCGTCGACGCGCACCTGGGCACCCTCGTCGCCCATGCGCATCACGCTGCCCTTGCCGAACTCGCGCTCGATCTGGGTGAGCGCGCCCTGCAGGGCGGCGGCACGCGCCTTCGCGGCCTTCTCCTGTTCGCTGACGGACATCTGGCGGCTCCTGTTCTCGTCTTGGGAACCGGCCACGCTAACCCGGGATGCGGACGGAAAATTAGCGAGCGCGAGGCAGACGGTCCGCTGGGAAGGCAGCTCGCGCCGGCCAACGCAGGGTCGTTGGCCGCCGCCACGCGCCTCCCACACAGCTCCCCACAGTCACTCCCCGGGCCGGCGAAGGGACGTCGAGTCCGGATTCCCGCTTCGCTCCTCAGTTGGCCGTCGCCGCGGGCCCCATGCCGTCGGGTACCCGTTGGGGGAGCCTCGGCGGATCCTCGGAGAGCATCTGCGGCACGGTGACCAGGTGATAGCCCCGCGCACGCAGGCGACGGATGATGACCGGCAGGGAGTGGACCGTCTGCCAGCGGTTGCCGCCCCCATCGTGCATGAGGATGATCGAGCCCGCGTGCACGCCGGCCAGCGCATTGTGGACGATGCGTCCGACGCCCGGCGTGGCGTAGTCCAGGCTGTCAGAGCTCCAGAGGACCATCAGCATGCGCAGCGGCGCCAGCACGTCGAAGGTGGCGGCGTCGAAGGAGCCGTAGGGCGGCCGAAACAGTCGCGGGAAGGGAACGCCGTGACGCCACAGCTCATAGGCCGGGGTGGTGATCTCCAGGCGCTGGCGCCCGGCGGAGAGGTGTCCCAGCAGCGGGTGGGTGAGCGTGTGGTCACCTACCGGGAACCGGTCGGCGATCAGCTGACGCGCGTTGGGAGGAAAGTGCGCGAACTCCTCGCCGATCTCGAAAAAGGTGCCGCCGGCGTGGTTGCTCCGAAGGATCCTGGCGATCTTCGGGGTGAAGGCGCTGGGGCCGTCGTCGAAGGTCAGGGCGACGTCGCGTCGCTCAGAGCCGCCCTGCACCACGAACCGGCCACGGGCCAGCGTGCGGTCCACCACGCCGGAGTAGGCCGGATCCCTGGCGGGCAGCGGCGCAGACGAAGCCGGTGGCCTCAGCGAAACGCCAGAGCCGTGGTCGACGGCTGCCGTCGGCGCCGCCGCCGGGCCGCCCAGCACGGACAGAGCGGCGGCGACGCCGAGGAGGGCCGCGGCAGGGCGGATGCGCATGCCCCGATGATGGCGCCCCGGCGATTGAGCTTCGGCTAAGAAGGCCCCCCACGACCAGGTCCGATCGGCCACCCCGTCGTTGCCGGCACCGCTAGATTCGCTACCGCCTCAGAGCACGACGCTCTCGATCGCCTCGTAGCTGGCCCCGTCCGGCGACAGCCAGGAGCGGTACAGCGTCACGCGCTCGGCCGAGAAGCCGAGCGCGGGAGTCGGCCCGAGGGTGCGCTCGGAAGGGGCCATGCCGGCTCGCATGCGCGCCACGGTCACGTGGGGGCGGAAGGGCCGGCGCTCGGGCGGTGAGTCGATCGCCGCACCAATGGCCGCCAAGACCTCGGTTTGCAGCCGCGCCAGTCCACCGCTGCGGTCGTGAACCTCCACCGCCAGGGCCCGCGGGCGTCGCGGCGGCAGCCACAGCGGAGCTCCGAGCTCCAGCACCCCCACCGGCTCAGAGCAAGCCACCAGGGCAGCCGCGATCACGCGCATCTCCCACGGCGCCCGCGGGCCCAGGAAGCTGAGCGTGAGATGCAGCTGCTCGGCCTCGAGCAACCGCAGAGCCGGACGGCCGTGCCGGGCTGAGCGCGCCCAGTCGGTGAGCCGCCGGCGTGCCTCACCCGGCAGGTCGACGGCGACGAACAGGCGCACCCCCGCGTCGCCGCTCACGTCGGGGGGCGGCTCGCCCCCTGGGCGGTCAGCGGCACGCCGCGGACTCGAGCCTCGTCGCCCTCGCCCGACAGCAGTCGGCGCACCAGGTGAAGGGCCACGGTGGTCGACCGGTCGCGTACGTCTGCGCGCCCGCCGGGTAGGTTGGCCGAGCGCGTCAGGCGACCGCCGCCACGCTCGGCGACGCTGAACCAGACCAGGCCCACCGGCTTGTCGGCGGTGCCTCCCCCGGGGCCGGCGACACCGGTCACCCCCACTCCCACGTCGGCGCCCACCCGTGATATGGCCGCGTCGGCCAGGGCGCAGGCAACCTGCGACGAGACCGCCCCGTGGCGAGCGATCGTCTGCGCCGGCACGCCCGCCAGCGCGCTCTTCACCTCGTCGGAGTAGGTCACCAGGGCGCCCCGCACGTATTGCGAGGAGCCGACCATCTCAGTGAGGCGTGCGGCCAGCAGGCCGCCGGTGCAGGACTCGGCCGTGGCGATGGCGCGCGAGGGCCGTCCGTCGGCGCCGCGCAGCAGAGCGGCCACCTGCTCGTCGACCGAGCGCCCGTCGTCGGAGAAGAGCGTGTCTGGGTGACGGGCGCGCACGATCGCCTCAAAGCGCGCGTACACCGCCTCAGCCGGCGGCTCGTAGCGAGTCACCACCTCGACCTCTCCTCGGCGCAGGCAGGTGGTGACCTCCAGGCGGCCGAGATCCACGCCCTCGCGCTCGGCGCTGCGCAGGGTCTCGGCGATCTCGGACTCGGGGATGCCGAACAGCCGCAGCATGCGCTGGCGATACTCGGTCGCGCCCGAGAGCACCGTGCTCAGCAGGTCGGCTCCCACGGCGGCACGCCACATCGGCTGCAGCTCGCGCGGCGGGCCGGGGAGCACCACCACCAGCGGTCCTGAGCCGTCCTGGTCGGAAGGCACGATCAGCCCGGGAGCAGTTCCCACCGGCTCGAGCACGGTGGCGCCCTCGGGGACGATCGCCTGCTTGCGATTGGCGGCCTGCAGCGCGTCGGCGTCGAGATCGGGCCAGCGCTCGGCCAGCGGGCGCAGGATCTCGGCGATGCGGTCCTCCAGCGCATGGTCGAGCACCATGGGGCGCCCCTGAAAGCGACCCACCACCTCAGCCGTCAAGTCATCCGCGGTGGGACCGAGGCCACCGCTGGTGATGACGAGCGCCATGTCCTGTGCGGCCAGGAAGCGCAGGGCACCCAGCATGTCCTGCGCCCTGTCGCCCACGATCAGGATGTGGGCCAGGTCGACGCCGGCCTCGCGCAGGCGGTCCGAGAGCCACGGCCCGTTGCGATCGCTCACGCGGCCGGTCAGCACCTCGGTGCCCGTGATCACGATGCCGGCGCGCAGTGGACCAGACGCGCTGGGTCGGTGGCGGGGGGAGGCTCGGTCCTGCGGATGGCCCGGTGACGGGGCGGCGCTCATGCGCAGTTGGGCATCTGCCCGGCGCGCAGGGGCTGGCGCCCGCGGGCGGTTATCGAGTAGCCAAGCGCGCCGGTGGAGGGAGGAACGGGCTGGCTGCGACCGCCGACGCGCATCTGCACCGAGCTGTTGCCCAGCGTGAGCCGCATGCGGCGCCCCCGGTATGAGGCGTGGGATCCGGGCTGGAGGATCACTCCGGGCACCAGCTTACGGCCCGTGGAGTCGACCAGGCATACGTAGACCGGGGCGGTGGGGATCAGCTGCAGCGTGACCAGGCGCAGCCGGCGCCTGCGCGCCGCGCCCGCCTGCGGAGCGACCGGTGTCGAGCGCGTCACCGCCCGGTGGGGAGAGGTGGTCGAGCTTCCGCTACCGCCCGAGAGCAGCCCGACCACCAGCAGCAGGATGATGGCCAGCACGGTTCCCACGGCGATCACGTAGCCGCGCGAGGCTCCCGGAGGGGACGGCAGCCGTGAACGGCCCCCCCGGCCAGAGGCCGAGATCGGGGGCAGCTCGCCCTCACCGGGGCCCTCGTGGCGAATCCGGTACTCCTCGAGCAGCAGCTTGGAGTCCAGGCCGAGCGCCTGGGCGTACGTGCGCAGGAAGCTCTTCACGTAGGTGGGCCCGGGGAGCAGGGTCCATTCCTCATTCTCCAGCGCCCGGAGGTACTTGGCCCGTATCTTGGTCTGAGCCTCGATCTCCGAGACGTCAATGCGGGCGCGCATGCGCGCCTCACGCAGCGTGGCACCGATATCAGGCATGGCCCGCCAAGGCTAGTGGCTGCGCAGACCGGCGCGCTAGCTCAGCCCGAGGGCTCGCTCAGCCCGAGGGCTCGCCCGACGGCGCCACGGCGGTGATCGCCTGCTCCGCCGGTCCCGCGAGCGACTGGTCCACCGCGGACATTCGCTCGCGCCCCGCGGGACGCCCACTGCCCCCCGCCCGCTCTGACAGGGCGGCTAGCACCCGCGGTATGTCCGCCTCGCCGATGAGCACCTGGCGGGGCTTGGAGCCCTCGTAGCCCGAGATTACGCCCCGCCGCTCGAGCATGTCGATGAGCCGCCCCGCCCGCGTGTAGCCGAGGCGCAGCCGTCGCTGGAGCATCGAGGTGGACGCCGTCTGCATCTCGGCCACCAGCACGATGGCGTCCTCGAGCAGCGGATCCTCGTCGGGATCGAAGTCGCCGTCGGAACTCTCCTCGGCCGCCTCGCCCGCGACCTCCTCCAGCAGCTCGTCGCGAAACTCGGGCTCGCCCTGGCGGCGCCAGAAGTCGGTCAGGCGCTCGATCTGGGCCTCGTCGACGTACGCGCCCTGGATGCGCTGCAGCCGCGAGGTGCCCACCGGGCTGAACAGCATGTCGCCCTGGCCGAGCAGAGACTCGGCGCCGTTCTGGTCAAGGATGACCCGCGAGTCGGTCTGGGAGGACACCGCGAAGGCGATTCGCGAGGGCACGTTGGCCTTGATCATGCCGGTGATCACGTCAACGCGTGGGCTCTGAGTGGCCAGCACGAGATGAATGCCGACGGCGCGCGCCTTCTGGGCCAGGCGGATGATGGAGTCCTCCACGTCGGCCGGCGCGACCATCATCAGATCGGCGAGCTCGTCGATGACGCACAGGATGTAGGGCAGCGGAGGCTCGTCGCGGCGCTCGCGCACCCGGTTGAGCTCGACCAGGCTGCGAGTGCGCGCCAGCGACATGATCCCGTAGCGCTGCTCCATCTCGCGCACGAGGTTGGCCAGCGCGTTGGCGGCCATCCGGGGGCTGGTAATGACCGGTGTGAGCAGGTGCGGGATCGACTCGTAGTGGTTCAGCTCGACCTGCTTGGGATCGACCAGCACGAGGCGCACCTCATGCGGGTCGGCGCGCAGCAGCACCGAGGCGAGCATTGCGTTGATGGCGCCGGACTTGCCCGCGCCGGTGGTCCCGGCCACGAGCAGGTGAGGCATCTTGGCCAGGTCGGCGCCGATCGCCTTGCCGGCCACGTCCTTGCCCAGCCACACGGTCAGGGGCGACCAGTCCGCCGGCGGGTCCTGGAAGACGTCTCCCAGGCGCACGATGCGCCGGTGGGCGTTGGGGACCTCCACGCCGACCGCCTGCTTGCCCGGAATCGGCGCAAGGATGCGTATGTCGGTGGCGGCCAGCGCGTAGGCCAGGTCGTCCTTGAGCTGAGTCACCTTGCCCACCTTGATGCCCGGAGCCAGTCGCAGCTCATAACGGGTGATGTGCGGACCGGCCACCGTCCCGATCACGCGCGCCTGCACCCCGAAGTGACCCAGCGCCTCCACCAGGGCGGCTGCCACGCGCCCCTGTCCGGCGGTGTCCGGCCGCGTCTGCTCGGCGGTCGAGCGCTTGAGCAGCCGTGACGCAGTCGGGATCTCCCACTCAAAAGCGGGGTCATCGGTGATCACCCGGCGCAGACGCCCCTGCGGGGTGAGCTCACCCGCAGCGAGCGATCCGTGGTCGCGGCGAGCCACGCCGGGCAGAGGCTCGAGGTCTGACTGCGCGTCGGGCGCAGCCTCATCGGGCTCGACGGCCAGCGGCTCATCGCCGGCGTATGCGTCAAGGGGGGGCGTCTGGGCTTGGAGCGACGGCGCTTGCGGCTCGGTGCCCCGCTCAGCGTCCGCTTCGGGCTCGGAGCCCTGCTCGGCAGGGGGGCCGAAGATGTCGGCGAAGCGCTCCGCCGGATCCCACGGGGGAGCGGGCGCCTCCACGTGGGTGGCGCGCACCACCAGCTCCTGGGCGCGCGGCTCGGGCGGCTCGGGCGGCTCGGGCGGCTTGCGCGCTTGGGACCGGTCCTCGCCGGTCGCGCTCGATGTCAGGGCCCGCGCGCCGCCGCGCGCGCGGTCGATCGGTCCCCTCACGGTGCGCAGCGCGCGCGTGGAGTCGGCCAGTCCGTGGCCGGTGGCGCGCAGGATGACCGACACGGACGCGCCGCTGAGCAACAGCAGCCCGGCCAGCAGGAGAAACACCACGAGGACCCCCACGCCGACGTCGGATGTGAGCCGGTGCACGATCCAGTACAGCGCCTCCCCGACCACGCCTCCGCGAGCATTCAGCAGCCCGGACTGCCAGCCGGCGGGCCGCGGGCCCCCGGGTCCCAGCCCGAAGGTGCCGGCGGCGAGCGCCAGGCCTGCCGAGGCGAACAGGCACAGCGTGCCTGTTCGCAGCGGACGCAGGGCGGGAAAGACGGGGCGCAGCAGCAGGGCCGCGCCTCCCGCAAGCAGCGCCACCGGCACCCCGAAGCGCATCAGGCCGACCGCCCACGCCAGTCCCTCGCCCACCTGCCGACCGGCGCTCCCTCCGTCCAAACCGCCCCACAGCACCAGTCCCAAGAAGACGCCCACGGCCATGAGCCCGAGGGCCAGCAGGTCGCGCTGGTGCTGCTCGAGCGCTGGGAAACGGGGCAGGCTGAGCGACGTGGGACCTGCTCGCCCTGAGCGCCGCCGCGCGCCTGGTTTGCGCGCGGGCCGGCGCCCGCCCCGGGGAGCAGGGGCTCGTCGGCGCGTGGAGGCCATCCTCGGCGGGTTCGACGTCCGGGGCCATTGCCCTCCCCTGCCGTCCTCCGTTGACCACACCACTGTGACCGCACTGCGCGAGCGGGTGGCTCGTCGCGCGGCTGCTTGTCGCGGGCGTCGGCTGGTCAGCCACGCGTCCAGCTCTTACCATCGCTTAAGTGAGCGCAGCTAACAAGATCAGCGCGATGAACGACTTCGACCGCTCTCCGCGTGTCCTCGTGGTCGAGGACGACGAGGACATAGCCCAGGCGCTTCAGCGCTCGCTGCGCATGGAGGGCTATGAGGTGCGCGCCGCTGCTGACGGCGAGCTGGCCCTCGAGCAGGCCCGCAGCTTCGCCCCCGACCTGGTGATCCTCGACCTGGGGCTGCCCCGCATGGACGGCCTGGACGTCGCGCGTGCCCTGCGCGGCAACGACGACGTGCCGATCCTGATCCTCACCGCGCGTGACGGGCTCGAGTCGCGCGTGGCCGGCCTGGACTCCGGCGCCGACGACTACCTGGTCAAGCCCTTCGAGCGCCAGGAGCTGCTGGCCCGCATGCGCGCGCTGCTGCGCCGCCGTCCCCCGCGCGGCTCGGCGCCGTTGCGTGTCGGTGACCTGGAGCTCAACGCGGACACCCACGAGGTCACGCGCGGCCAGCGGGTGGTGGAGCTCACCCAGCGTGAGTTCGAGCTGCTCGAGTACCTGATGCGCAACGAGCGCCTCGTCATATCCCGCCAGCGACTGCTCGACGAGGTCTGGGGCTATGACCCCTTCTCCACCACCAACACCATCGAGGTGTTCGTCTCCAACCTGCGCCGCAAGCTCGAGGCCGGTGAAGAGCCGCGGCTGCTGCACACCATACGGGGGGCGGGCTACGTCCTCCGTGCCTAGGTTCACGAGCGCGCTGGCACGCCTGACCGGGCGCTTTGACCGGCTTCCCATCCGCGTGCGCCTGGCGGCCGCATCGACGGCGCTCACCTTCGTGATCCTGCTCGGCTTTGCGGTCACCGTCGGCGAGCTCACGGTGGAGCGCATCCGCGCGGACTTCGACCACCAGGTGGCGGCCGCGGCCACCGACCTGCGTGACACGCTGGTCATCACCCTGGGTCCCGACGGGCGGGTGGGCAGCGTCTCGGCGAACCTGGCCGCGTACGCCGCTCACGAGCACGCCGCCATCCGCGTGGCGACGCAGGACGGCACCACCCAACTGCAGACGCCCGGTGCCCCCGACCTGGGACCGGTAAGCACCCCCACCAACACGATCAGCGGCTACCGCGTCGAGAACCGCATCGGGTCGTTCAGCTACCGCGGCTCGTCCATCGGCGAGCTGATCGTGCAGTACGGACGGCCCCTGTCGGATCTGGACGCCACCGTCGCGCGCGTGCGCCTGCTGCTCGTGCTCGGGGTGCTGGGCGGCACGGGCCTGGCGCTGCTGGCCGGCCTGATGATCGCGCGGCGCGCGATGGCCCCCGTGGCCCGCCTGACGCAGGCGGCCGGCGAGATCGCGCTCACGCGCGACCCGAGCCGCCACGTGCCTCGGCCCGAGGCGGACGACGAGGTGGCCGAGCTGGCCCGGACGTTTGACGGCATGCTGCGCGTGCTGGAGTCCTCGCGCTCAGAGACACAGGCGATGCTCGACCAGCAGCGCCGCTTCGTCGCCGATGCCTCGCACGAGCTGCGCACGCCCCTGACCAGCGTCCTGGCCAACCTCGAGCTGCTGGCCGAGACGCTGCGCGGCGAGGAGGGCGAGACCGCCCGGGCCGCCCTGCGCTCGTCGCGGCGCATGCGCCGCCTCGTGGCCGACCTGCTCATGCTGGCGCGCAACGACATCGGGCGTCCGCTGCCGCGCGAGCCCATCGACCTGGGAATGGTCATCACCGAGGCGGCGGCCGAGCTCGAGCCGGCGGCGGGCGAGCACCAGCTGCTGCTCGACCCCCAACCGGTGCTGATCGAGGGTGCCCGCGACGAGCTGCTGCGCATGACCATCAACCTGGTCGAGAACGCGCTGCGCCACACGCCGGCGCAGACCACCGTGCACGTATCCACGCGGGCGACGCCGGAGGGTCGAGCTCGCCTGGTGGTCGAGGATGACGGCCCCGGGGTACCTGAGGAGATCCTCCCGCAGCTGTTCGAGCGCTTCGTGCGCGGAGCTGGAGACCGCGGCGGCTCCTTCGGCCTGGGCCTGGCCATAGTCCGGGCCATCGCCGAATCTCACGGCGGCGGTGTGACGGTGGAAAGTCCCCAGCACGCCCGAGGGGCGCGCTTCGTAGTCGAGCTGCCCGCTCTGGCCCCGGCGCCCGCCCCGCGCCCGGACGGGCGCGAGCCGCTGCTCACCGGGGGGTGAGTGGCGCCGCCGGCCGGTCTCGAGCTTGGCTCAGCGCGGTCCAGTGCCTGAGGGCTTGGGTGGTGACACCCAACCGGGATAAACCCCCTTAAGCCGGGGAAAGCGGCTCGGTTCGCGATACTGACGGGGTGACCATGGTGCGCGTGCGGGTATTGGGGTGTCGTGAGCGCCGCGGTTCAGACTGACCGCTACCGCGTCATCCGCCCGATCGCCTCGGGCGGCATGGGTCGCGTGGTGCTGGCCGAGGACCAGCTGCTCGCTCGCCAGGTGGCTCTCAAGCGGCTGCACACCGGAGGCGATGAGCGCGAGCTCGTGCGCCTGCGTCGCGAGGCACAGGTCGGTGCCTCGCTCAGTCACCCCAACCTCGTCTCCGTGCACGACGTGTTCTTTGACGAGCACGATCTGGTCGTGGTCATGGAGTACGTGGAGGGCGAGACCCTGCGCGACGCCATGCGCCGGGGGGCCTTGGCACCGGCGCGCGCGCTGCAGGTGCTCGGCGCCATGGCCGCGGCCCTGGATCACATCCACGAACGCGGCGTGATCCACCGCGACGTAAAGCCGGCGAACGTCCTGCTGCGCAGCGACGGCGTGGTGAAGCTCGGTGACCTCGGGGTGGCCAGCGCCCAGGATCGCACCCGCATCACCACCTCGGGAACCGTGCTGGGGACCGCTAGCTACATGGCCCCCGAGCAGCTCGAGGGGCACCCCGCCTCCCGTGAGGTCGACATCTACGCCCTCGCGGCGGTCGCCTTCGAGGCGTTCAGTGGGCGGCGCGCGCGGCCGGAGACCAATCCCCTGGCTCTGGCTCGCGCCATCGCCACCGGGCCGCCACCGGACATCCTGACCGTCTGGCCCGATGCTCCACCCGCGGCGGCGGCGGTGCTGCGCCGGGGCATGGCCTCCCACCCGCAGGACCGCCCGCGGACCGCCGGTGAGCTCATGAGCGACCTCGACGCGGCGATCGAGCCCGGCTTGGTGGGGCCCGCCGCCGTAGGCGCGGCGGCCGCCGCGGCCGCAGCGGCCGACGCGGACCCTGTCGTCCCCTCACCGCTCGGGGTCGCCGAAGCGAGCTCCCCTGAAGCGGTCAGAGCTCCGCCCGCGCCCGCGCCGGTCCGACGCGTACCCCCCGCGCCCGGCGACGCCGCCGCAGGTCTTTCACAAGATCCGGCGTCCGGGCACGGACCTGATGCGCGTCCCCCCGCCCCCACCGTCGCTCAGACGGCGCTTCGTCGTGGGCCGGCGTCCCAGGCGCCCGGCGCCCCGGCCGCGGTCGTCGCCCCGGCGGCGCCGACGTCGACGCCGACGCCGACGCCGGGTGATCCCACCGCAGGCCCCCCACGCGCCCCCAGACCAACCACCCAAGCGGATGCCCTGCCCTGCGCTCCTCGACCACCCGATGGCGCCACCGACGACCGCCGCAGCGCGGCGGTCGGGACCCCCTTCCCCCCCGCTCCGGTGTCTGCGCCGCCACGAGCACGTCGGCGCTGGCCGGCGCTGGGCGCCGTCGCCGCCGTGCTGGCGGCCGGCGGCGTCACCGCGGCCGTGCTCGCCTCCGGTACGGGCAGCCGGTCGACCGCGCGCCGCGCAGCCGCCGCGCCCGCGGCGTCCGGCGCCGGCGCCCACGCGGGTCGACGGGGTGCACCCGCTGGCGGCGCGCGGGCGGGAGCCGCGCCGGCGCCGCGCCCGGGAGCGGCGACGGGCGGCGCGCAGGCCGCCCGCCTGTCCCCGGCCACCGGGACCGCCGGGAGCGGCGATCCCGTGAGCGCGCTTGAGTCCTTTTACGGGCTGGCCGCCCGGCACAACTACTCAGCCGCCTGGAACCTGGCCGATGCGAGCATGCGCAGCCAGGTCGCCGGCTACTCGTCGTTCTCCAGCCAGCAGAGCGCGGTGCACTCCATCACCTTCAACCGTGCTTCGGTGCTCTCAAGCAACGGCTCGCAGGCCACCGTCAGCCTGGCCACCACCCCGGTGCTCGATCGGGGCACCCAGCACTGCCAGGGCACCGCCGGCCTGATCAAGGCGGCGAGCGGCTGGGTGATGGATCACATCGCTGTGAGCTGCACCACGCCCCAGCCCCGCTAGAGGCCACGAGCCAGGCCGAGGTCCTGACCTAGACCTCGACGACCACCGGCAGGACCATGGGGCGACGACGCAGGCGGTCGTACACGAGCTTGGCGAGGTCGTCGTGCAGCGCCCGCGCGAGCACGTCAACCTCTCGGATGCGCTCCTTGGCGGCACGGCGCAGGGAGCCGTCCACCGTGTTGCGGATCTCGTCCACCAGCTTGCCGGCCTCGTCGAGGAAGGGCACGCCGCGAAAGATGACCTCGGGCTCGGCCACCGAGCTGCCGTCCTGCTCGGCGACGGTCACCACCACGATGAAGATCCCGTCCGCGGACATCATGCGCCGGTCGCGCAGGGCCACGTCGGCCATGTCGCCGATCTCCACGCCGTCGACGAAGATCATCCCCGACTGCTCGCGGGGACCGAAGCGCGCGCCCCGCTCATCGATGTCCAGGGGCAGGCCGTTGTCGCCCTGGAATATGTCCTCGGGGGGAACCCCGACCGCCTCGGCCAGCTGCGCGTGCATGCGCATGCGCTTGAAGTCGCCATGGAAGGGCATGACGTAGCGGGGCTTGACCAGGTTGAGCATCAGCTTGACCTCCTCGGCGTAGCCGTGGCCAGAGGCGTGCACGGGCGCGTCGCGGGGGGTGATCACCTCGCAGCCGATCTGGTAGAGGCGGTCGATGGTCTCGTTCACCGCCCGCTCGTTGCCGGGGATGGGCGTCGCCGAGAAGACCACGGTGTCTCCCTCGTGCAGCTCCACCTGGGGATGGTCGCGGTAGGCCATGCGCCGCAGCGCCGACAGGGGCTCGCCCTGGGAGCCCGTGGAGACGATCACCATGCGCTGGTCGGGGAAGTCGTCGATCTCGCGTGGACCCACGAGCATCCCCTCGGGCACCTCGATGTGCCCCAGCGTGCGCCCGATGTTCACGTTCTTGCGCATGGAGCGTCCCACCAGGGCGACCTTGCGACCGAGGGCCGAGGCAGCGTCGATGACCTGCTGGACGCGGTGGATGTTCGAGGCGAAGCTGGTGACCACGATGCGCCCGTCGCAGCGAGCGAAGACCTCCTCCAAATGGGGGCCCACTCCGGACTCCGACGGCGAGAACCCGGGACGATCGACGTTGGTCGAGTCGCCACACAGCAGTAGGATCCCATCACGTCCCAGCTCGGCCAGGCGCGAGATGTCGGCGGGCACGCCGTCGACCGGCGTCTGGTCGAACTTGTAGTCGCCGGTGATCAGCACCGTGCCCAGCTCGGTGCTCAGCGCGACGGCGCTCGCGTCGGGAATCGAGTGGGTCATGTGGACGAGCTCGAGGCTGAACGGACCGAGCTCCACGCTCTCCCCCGCCTCCATGGCGTGCATGGGCACGTCGCGCAGCCGGTGCTCCTCGAGCTTGGACCGGGCCAGGGCCAGGGTCAGGGCGCCGGCGTAGATGGTCGGGGCGCGTGAGGCGCCGAGCTCACGGAGCACCCAGGGCAGAGCGCCGATGTGGTCCTCGTGACCGTGGGTGATGACGATGGCCTCGATGTCGCGAGCGCGCTCGCGCAGGTAGGCAAAGTCGGGCAGCACCAGGTCGATGCCCACCATCTCCGGGGTCGGGAAGCGCAGCCCCACGTCGACGACCACGATGCGGCCGTCGTACTCGACGACTGTCATGTTCTTGCCGATCTCCCCCAACCCCCCGAGGGGCAGGACCCGCAGGCGGCTCACGCCCGGGCCACCGACCCGGAGCCCTCGGCCGGCGTGAGACCGTGACGCTCCAACATCGCGCGCACCGCAGCGACCTCCGCCTCGTCGGCCTCGACCAGCGGCAGGCGCAGGTCGCCGGCGCGCAGGCCCATCAGGTTCAGGGCGGCCTTCACGCAGATGGGGTTGGGAGCGATGGAGAGCGTCGTGTAGACGTCCCGTAGCTGCTCGTCGATCTCCCAGCGGCGGTCGGGCTCGTCGATCATGCGCCGCATCTGCTGTCCGACCAGATGGCTGGCCACCGAGATGCCGCCCGGACCGCCCATGTCGAGCACCCGGGCCAGCGTGTCATCGTTGCCGGCGTAGACCTCAAGCCCGTCGACCGGGGCCAGGTTGTCGTCGTTGGCCTGCTTGACGTAGTCGATGTGCTCGACCTGGGCGAGCTCGGCCAGCAGGTCGTTGGGCATGTCGGTGGCCGTGCGCGACGGGATGTTGTAGAGCACGACCGGTCGGTCGGTGGCCCGGGCCACCGCGCCGAAGTGCAGCAAGAGGCCACGGCGGTTGGGCCGGTTGTAGTACGGCGTGACCGAGAGCACCGCGTCGACGCCCAGCGCAGTGGCGCGCTCGGTCAGGTGCACGGCGTGGCGCGTGTCGTTGGATCCGGCGCCGGCGATGATCGTGGCCCCAGGCGGACGCTCGCGCACGGCCAGGGCGACCAGCGCGAGGTGCTCGGCGTCGCTCAGCGTGGCCGCCTCCCCCGTCGTCCCCGCTACCACGAAGCCGTCGGAGCCGTGGGCGTACAGGTGGTGCATGAGCCCCACAAAGGCCTCCTCGTCGACACGCAGCTGGGCGTCGAAGGGGGTCACGATCGCGGTGAGGATGGCGCCGAGTCCGGACATCGCGGCCAGTATCCCATGGCGAGAGGGCGCCCTGTTCACCCGCAGCGGTCAGTCCCTCAGCGCGTCGGTGAAGCGACGCGGAACACGCGAGGGGCCAAGGCGCTCGTTCTCCCACAGGGTGACAACCACCAGCTCGCGACCGCGCCGGTCGTGGCGGCACACGAAGATGAGGTCCCGGTCGACGAGGTCGCTCACGAACACCGTTCCCGCCGGCCGCGGAGCGCGCTCGCCTCGGCCACCGGCGCTCGCCGCCGTCGCCGCCCCAGCGGCCTGCGCAGTGCCCGCCGGAGGAGTGTCGCGGACGCGACCGGCCGCCCACGCCTGTGACACGCGTGCCGTTATCTCCGGGCGCGGGTCCAGCCCGCCGCGGCGGGCGGCCACGCGCTGACGGAAGCGCTCGGCGGCGTGATCGGTGACCGCCACGAGCACACCCGCGAAGCCTGCCAAGTCAGACCAGGGTGCGCGATCGCGGCCTTCGCCGCCCATGTCGTCCGTTCTGTCAGCCCTCAAGACAGCAGGTGCTCGAGGCCCACGAGCGGGGAGTGCTCCAGGGTGGCGACGCGACGCACGGCCAGCAGCACCCCGGGCATGAACGACTCGCGGTTGAGCGAGTCGTGACGGATGCTCAGCGTCTGTCCGACGTCGCCCAGGAGGACCTCCTGGTGGGCGACCAGGCCGGGCAGGCGCACCGAGTGGATGGGCACGTCGACCATGCCCTCCGCGGCCATGAGCTCGGCGGTGCGTGCGGCCGTGCCGCTGGGGATGTCCCGCTTCTCGTCGTGGTGAAGCTCGATGATCTCCGCGGCTGGCATGTGTCGCGCCGCCTCCGCCGCGAAGCGCATCATCAGCACCGCGCCGATGGCGAAATTGGGCGCGACGAACACGTTCGCGGTCCGCGGCGCCCGCTTCGAGGCGGCCAGCCCGGCGATGTCAAAGCCGGTGGTCCCGATGACCACGTGCACCCCTGCCTCCAGGCAGCGCCGGGCGTTGTCGAGCGCCGTGTCTGGTCGCGTGAAGTCGACGACCACGTCGGCGTCGGGCAGCACCTCCTCCAGCGTGCTGTCCAGCGCGGGGTCGGCGCGGCCGCCGAGCTTCAGGTCCGGCGCCTCCTGCACGGCCGCGCACACCGCCTGGCCCATGCGCCCGGCCGCCCCCGCGACGGCCACCCGGATCACCTGTCGCTTCCCGTCATGGGTCGGCGTGCCGGCCGGGCGCCCGCCGCTGGGCCGCCCCCGCGGGCCACAACACCGTCGTCGTCGCCTCCCCCCAGGGGAGCCAGGGCCGCCCTGAAGGTGTCCTCGTTCACACCGACGCCCGCGGCCGAGAGGCGCGCCGGATCGAACAGCTCCTGAGCCAGCTCGAGCAGATCGTCGAACCTCACGGCGTCGATGCGGTCGATGACCTCGTCGAGGGAGAGGATGGGCAGCTCGGCGAGCACGGAGGAGCCAAGCCGGTTCATGCGCGCGGAGGTCGACTCCAGCGACAGCACGGCCCGGCCCTTGACGTTCTCGCGGGAGCGCACGAGCTCCTCCTCGGTGGCCGGCTTGTCCAAGAAGCGAGCCAGCTCGTCGGCTATGACGGTCAGCGCAGCGGGCAGGTTCTCCGGACGCGTGCCCACGTAGAGACCGACCTCTCCGGTGCGCGCGTAATGACTGTTGAAGGAGAAGATCGAGTAGGCCAGCCCCCGCTCCTCGCGCACCTCCTGGAACAGCCGTGAGGATGACGTCCCCCCCAGCACGTTGTCGAGCACCATCAGCGCGAAGCGCCGGTCGTCGTGGCGCGCGATCCCCGGGGCTCCGAGGCACACGTGGTACTGCTCGGTGTCCTTGGTCAGGAAGCGCACGCGGCGCTGCGGCGTGATGGGCACGTCCGGCGTGCGCAGGGCGGCCTGCCCGGTGCGCTCGGCTCCCGCCGCCTGGACGAGGGCGACCAGGTGGTCGTGCTCGATCGAACCGGCCGCGGCGATCACCACGCCGGCCGGCACGTAGCGCTGCGCGTGAAAGCGGCTGAGCCCGTCTGCGTCCGCGCCGCCAACCACGTCAGCGTGGCCGATGATGGCGCGCCCGAGTGGATGTCGGGCGAACACGGCTTCGCCCAAGACGTCGAACACGCGGTCCTGAGGATCGTCCTCGTACATGGCGATCTCCTCCAGGACGACCTCACGCTCGGCCTCGAGCCCTCCAAAGGTCGGTCGCCACACCATGTCGCTGATCACCTCCAGCGCCCGCTCGAGATGACCGTCGAGCACGCGCGTGAACACCGACGTGGTCTCCTTGCCCGTTCCCGCGTTGATCTCCGCGCCCATGGCATCGAAGATCTGGTCGATCTCAGCGGAGGCGAAGCGCTCGGTACCGCGGAAGAGCATGTGCTCCAGCAGGTGCGAGAGCCCCGCCTCGCGGTCCTGCTCGAACACCGAGCCGGTGGCGATCCAGAAGCCGAGCGCGACCGACCGAACCGCGGGCATCCGTTCGCTGACCACGCGCACCCCGGAGTGAAGCGTGGTGACGCGATGCTCGGCGTCGTTCATCGACCGACGCACGCGACGCGCCGGGCAACGCCCGCGCTAGCTGCACCCGGCGCTCCGCGGGCGCGGCCGCGCGCCGGCCATCGACCGGACGGGCGGATGACCCGCGGGGCGAAGCGCATGGGGCGCTAGTCGCGACCGTGGCGCGGACGGCCCGACCCACGCGGACCGCCGCGGCTCTCGCGTCCGTTGCGCTCGGCGCCGTCGCGCGGGCGGCGCGGTCCGCCGCCGGAACCACCGCCGGTGCCCACGCCGGCCAGCTCCTCGGCCGTCTTGCCCGCGATATCGGGGTCCTCGGCCAGGCGCAGCCCGATACGGCCCCGCTCGCGATCGACCTCGACCACGCGCACCTTGATCTCGTCGCCCTTGTTGAGGACGTCCTCGACGTTCTCCACCCGCTGACCCGGTGAGACGTTGGATATGTGCAGCAGGCCGTCGGTTCCCTTGGCGAGCTCGACGAAGGCGCCGAAGGTGGTGGTCTTGACCACCTTGCCGTCGTACTCGTCGCCCACCTCGACCGCCTTCATCATCATCCGCACGCGCTCGACCAGGGCATCGCCCAGCTCGCCGTTGGCCGAGTAGACGAGGACCTGTCCCTCGTCGTTGACGTCGATCTGGGACTCGAACTCCTCGGACAGGCCCCGGATCGTCTCCCCGCCCTTGCCGATCAGCATGCCGATCTGGCTGGGATCTATCTGAATCGTCTGGATGCGCGGCGCGTACTGGCTGAGCTCCTCACGCGGCCCCTCGATCACCTCGTTCATCTTTTGAAGGATGAAGTGGCGAGCGTCGTGGGCCTGGCTGAGGGCGTCGCGCAGGATGTCAAAGGTCACCCCGGCGATCTTGATGTCCATCTGCAGGGCCGTGATGCCGCGCTCGGTCCCTGCCACCTTGAAGTCCATGTCCCCCAGGTGGTCCTCAACGCCGGCGATGTCGGTCAGGACGACGTAGTCGTCGCCCTCCTTGATCAGGCCCATGGCGATGCCCGCCACCGGCCGCTTGAGAGGAACGCCGGCATCCATGAGCGCCAGCGAGGAGCCGCACACCGAGGCCATCGACGAGGACCCGTTGGACTCCAGGATGTCCGAGACCACGCGGATCGTGTAGGGGAACTCCTCGGTGGAGGGGATCATCGGCACCAGCGCACGCTCGGCCAGCGCACCGTGGCCGACATCGCGACGCTTGGGTCCCAGACGACCCGCCTCGCCCACCGAGAAGGGCGGGAAGTTGTAGTGGTGAAAGTAGAACTTCTTGGTCTGCAGACCGAGCGTGTCGAGGCGCATCTCCTCCTTGAGGGTGCCCATCGCGGCCACACTCAGGGCCTGGGTCTGCCCGCGCGTGAACAGCGCCGAGCCGTGCGTGCGCGGGGTGACCGAGACCTCGATGGTGATGGGACGGATCTCGTTCTCGCTGCGACCGTCGGGGCGCTTCTTGTCCACGGCGATGCGCTCGCGAATGATCGACTTCTCCAGGCGATCGAAGACGAGCTGCACGGCGGCCCGCCGGGTACGCGCCCCGGCCTGCTCCTCGTCGCCGGCGCCCTCGGCGGCCGGCGGCGCGTGCTGCTCGAGCACTGCCCTCTCCACGGCCTTGGAGGCCTCCTGGCGCTCGAGCTTGTCCTCGACCTGGGTGGCGGCGTCCAGCTGCTCGCCGTGGGACTCGCGCACCGCGGACAGCAGCTGCTCGTCCACCTGCGGAGGACGCGCCTCGATCTTGGGCTTGCCCACCCGCTCGGCCAGCTCGCGCTGAAGGGCACACAGCTTCTTGATCTCCGAATGGGCGATGTCCAGCGCGTCGAGGATCTCGGCCTCGGGAATCTCGCTGGCCCCGGCCTCGACCATGAGGATGGCCTCCTCGGTGCCCGCCACGATCAGGTCGAGCTCAGAGCCGCCCTCATCGGGATCGGTCGTCTGCAGGCTCTCCTCCGTCGGGTTGATCACGAAGTTGCCGGCGACCTTGCCGATGCGCACTGCGCCCACGGGGGTGGGCATCGGGATGTTCGAGATCATGAGCGCCGCGGAGGCGCCGTTCATGGCCAGGATGTCGTACGGGTGCAGGTGGTCGATCGACAGCGGGATGGCCACCAGCTGCGTGTCGTAGTTCCAGCCCTTGGGGAAGAGCGGCCGCAGCGGCCGGTCGATCATGCGGGCGGTGAGGGTGGCCTTCTCGCCGGAGCGTCCCTCGCGCTTGAAGAAGGAGCCGGGGATCTTGCCCGCGGCGTACATGCGCTCCTCGACGTCCACCGTGAGGGGGAGGAAGTCCACGTCGCGCTGGTTGCCCGCGGTCGCGGTGGAAAGGACCATGGTGTCGCCCTGGCGGACGACCACTGCGCCGGAGGCTTGTCGGGCCATCCTGCCGGTCTCAAACGAGATCTCGGTGCCTGCGATCTCCACGGAGACCCGCGTAACGGCGTCACTGCTCATATGTTCTGCCTTCCCTGCCGCCCGTCGGTCGGCGGCTGCTTTTCGTATCTCTTTTTATTCCGAACCCGGCCAGCTTAGCGGACGATCCCGGGGCCGCTGCACGCGCCGGTCAAGGCCTCGCGGACCCATCGGCGAGCTCACCCAGCAGACTCGCGTCGGGGACTCCGGGGTGCAGTCGTCCGTCCGCGAGCAGCGTCGGGGTGACGCCCACGCCGGCGCGCAGGCCCCCGCGGGTGTCACGACGCACACGCGCCAGCACCTCGGGATCGCGTCGGTCTGACTCAAAGCGCTCGAGGTCCAGGCCCAGGCGCTGGACGCGCTGCCACAGGTGCGGGTCATCGAGCCGCCCGGGATCGGCAAACAGCAGATCGTGCATCGCCCAGAAGCTCTCCTGGCGCCCCGCCGCCTCGGCGGCGCAGGCCAGGGCCACCGCGCGCGGATGACGGGTGGACAGCGCGAAGTGACGAAAGCCGCGTCGCAGCGGAGCGGCGCGCAGGCGCTCGTGGGCCAGCGCGCAGCGCGGGCAGCTGAAGTCGCCGTAGAGCACGACCAGGGGCAGGTCCGGGGGCCCGTCAACGTGGTCCTCGGCCGCGACCGACGGTGCCGGAGCGCTGCGCAGATCTGTCATCTCCGCGATTAAAGCGCCCTCGATGGTGTCCACCGTGTCGGCGTCCGCAGCCGGCCCGGGCACGTACACGAGACAGTGCACATCCACACGCTCGCGCGCCGCCAGCACCTGCCCGCCTCTCCCGAAGAGGTCTTCCCCTTCTTCGCCGACGCCGCCAACCTGGAGGCGATCACGCCGCCCTTTCTGGGCTTCGAGGTGATCACCCCCCGGCCGATCCCCATGCGGGTGGGCACCATCATCCAGTACCGCCTGCGTCTGCACGGCATCTCGATGGGCTGGCTGACCTCGATTCAGGAGTGGCAGCCGGCGGAGCGCTTCGTCGACGTCCAGGTACGCGGCCCCTACTCGCTGTGGCACCACACCCACACCTTCGAGGACGACGGGCGCGGGGGCACGATCATGGGCGACCGCGTGCGCTACGCCCTGCCGCTGGGGGCGGGCGGCGAGCTGGCCCGGCGCCTGTTCGCGGCCCGTGACCTGGAGCGCATCTTCGACTTCCGCGCCGCCCAGGTCGCCCGGCGCTTCGGCGCGGAAGCCTGAGCGCGCCCTTTTCTACCGGGCGGTCAAGGCCGCCTGGAAGTCCTCACAGGTACGGCCCGCTGGGCAGGTAGGGCCACATCGGCCCCAGCTGCCCGCGCACGCATACCGCCCCGTGCAGCTCGAGCTTCAGCCCCGCCTGCAGGACAACCTGCACCGCCCAGTCCTGCGCGACCATCCAGTTCACCGACGTGACCGCCTCACCGGACGCCCGCAGGGCCGACCACAAGAGCGCTCGCGCGGCCGGCTCGTCGCGCGCGGCCAGCAGCAGGACCTGGCCGCCGCCGTGGGCCACGAATCCGCGGTCGCCCGCGCGCAGCACTCGCGCGCCGGTGCGGCGCATCTCGCGCAGGTCGGGCGCGTGGGTTCCCCCGCGCAGCGCGCGCGAGATGCCGCCCAGCGCTTCCAGCTCGCTGTCCGGCACGTCCTCGACCGCCGGACCGCCCCCGACGGGCTCTACGCGGCGAACGCGTCCGTGGGCCGCCAGCGCCGGGCGCAGGGCAAAGCCGGCGCTGGCGTAGACGTGCAGCGCCCGCGGGTCGCTCGAGGAGATGATCACCTGGCCCGCCGTCCCCTGCGCGTGGGCCAGCGCTCGCCCGAGCAGCTCGCCTCCCGTGCCGCCACTCTGGTGGGCGGGGTCCACGACGAGCAGCGACAGGCCCCACACGCTGTCGCGCACCAGGCTCAGCGCGGCGCCGATCACCCTTCCCCGCTGCTCAGCCACCCAGCAGCCGGCGGCGTCGGTGCCCAGCAGGTGCGCGAGGCGTCCATGCCAGCGGGCATCCTGGCGCGCGCGCTGGGCCGGCTCGTCGGGCTCAGCGAGCTTCAGCGCTCGCCGGGCCACCCGGTAGGCGCTGCCCACGTCGTCGTGGCCCATGGGACGCATCGACGTGCGGCTGCTCACCGGGCGGGCGCCCTGGGCGCCAAAGCCCTCAGATCAAGTGGCGGCCAGGCCGTCGAAGATCAGGTTGGCGCCGGGGAGGTCGCCGGGTGACGGCGCCTGAAAGCTCCAGCGCACCCTCGCCTCGGCGTCGGTTATGACCAGCGCCCGCTGCGGGAAGCCGCCCGGGTGCAGCACACCGAAGGCGCGACAGGCCTGGCCCTTGGGCTCGAAGTCAGAGAGCTGGGCGATGCTCACCCCGAGCTTCTCGCGAAACGCCGTCTGGCTGTATGAGCTGTCGCAGGAGACGCCGAGGATCCGCGCGCCCTGGGCGGTGATGTCGTCCAGGACCTCTTGGTATACCTGCAGCTGGTCACTGCACACCGGGCTGAAGGCGAAGGGGTAGAACACCAGCACCGTGCGCGTGCCGCGCAGGTCGTCGGTGGTGAACTTCTCCCCGTCCTCGGTGACCAGCGTGAAATCGGGCACCTGCGTGCCCGGCTCCAGCACGCTCACTTGCGCAGGCCGAGCTCCCGGATGAGCGTGCGGTATCCCTCGAGGTCCTCTCGCTGGAGGTAGTTGAGGAAGCGCCGCCGGCGCCCTACGAGCATGAGCAGCCCCCGTCGCGAATGGTGATCGTTCTTCTGCTCGCGCAGATGCTGGGTGAGCTGGGTGATGCGCTCGGTGAGGAGCGCGACCTGCACCTTGGCGTTGCCGGTGTCGTGCTCGCTGGCGCCGAAGCGGCTGATGATCTCGCGCTTGCGCTCGATGGTCAGGGTCATGCGGCGCCTACGCTAGCAAAGGGGCATCCGAGACCGTGATCGGTGACGCGTCAGGTACTGCTCGCAGGCACGCCGCGCTGCGCTCACGTCCTCATCCATCTGGGCGACCAGCGCCGCGGACGAGCCAAAGCGGCGCTCGCCTCGCAGCCGACAGAGGAAGTCCAGTCGCAGCTCGTGCCCGTACAGGTCACCGCCGAAGTCCATCACGTAGGCCTCGATGAGCTCCGCGCGTCCGCTGCCGAAGGTGGGGCGCACGCCGATGCTCACCGCCGCCGGGCGTCCGTCGGCCAGCGCGGCATAGACGCCGTGGCCCGGGCATACCAGTCGATCCTCGGGGATCAGGTTGGCCGTGGGGTATCCCAGCTCGTGCCCGCGCTGATCGCCTCGGACCACCTCCCCGCGCAGCTGAAAGGGGCCCCCCAGGAGCCGGTCGGCGCGCTGCACCTCACCGGCCAGGACGAGCCCGCGGATGTGGCTGGAGGAGACCACCTCGCCGTCGACCTCGAGCAGGGGGACCACGCGCGTGGTGAAGCGCTCGTCGCCCCCGAGCAGGTCGCTGTCCCCCTCGGCGCGCCAGCCGAAGCGGAAGTTCTCACCCACCGAGACGTGGGTGCAACCCAAGCGCTCGACGAGGACATCGTCGACGAAACGCTGCGCGCTGCGCGCTGCGAAGTCCTCGTCGAAGGGGATGACCACGAGCTCATCGACGCCCATGGCCGCGATCAGCTCCCGCTTGACCGTCAGGTCGGTGAGCAGGCGCGGAGCGTGCTGGGGCGCCACCACGACGCTGGGGTGCGGGTCGAAGGTGAGCACGGTGTCGGCGCCGCGGATGACCTCCCGGTGTCCGAGGTGGACGCCGTCGAAGGTTCCCACGGCGACGCGCCGCGGGCGAGGCTTCACGTCGGGAAGGCGAGTCAGCTGCACGGTCGCGAAGCCTAGTAGGCCCCTATCTGCGCACGACCGACCCGGCGAGGCCGCGCGGCGCGCCCATCGCACGCGCCCGCGCTCGGCGCGTCAGCCGCGCAAGCCCACCCGGGGCTTGAGCTCCAGCTCCTCGCCGTTGTGGCGCGGCTCGGCCACCGCGACGGCGCCGTGGTCGTCGACCAGCAGGACCGGCTGCTGGGCGTCGACCGCTGGGCGCTCCCACGTGCCGCGCCCGGGCACGACGGCCACCCCATGGGCCGCGACCCGGGCGGCCTCTCCCTCGACGCGCAGGCGCGGCAGGAAGTCCAGCGCGCGCTCGATGGTCAGCGGCTCGCCGAGGGCGTCACCAGCCTCGGTCGGCGGCGCGACGGCGTCGGCCACCGAGAGCTCGCCGATCGCTGTGCGCCGCAACTCCAGGCAGTAGGCATCGCCCAGATCGGCGACCAGGCTGCGCACGTAGGTGCCCGACGAGCACTCGATGCCAAAGGCGGCGCGCTCGCCCGCGCGCCACAGCTGCTCGAAGCGATGCACGCAGATCTCGCGCTCGGGAACCGTCACCGTCTCCCCGCGCCGGGCGCGCCGGTAGGCACGCTCCCCGCCGACGTGGATGGCCGAGTGGGCGGGCGGGCGCTGGCGCAGGCGCCCGGTGGGCAGCGGCGGCGGATCGGCCGGATGGCGCCCGGTGAGCACGATCTCGCCTTCGGGGTCACCGGTGCTCGACAGGGCCCCCAGTCGAACGACCGTCTCATAGCGCTTGGACAGCCCCATGAGCAGCCTCTGCACACGGGTCGCCTTTCCCACCAGTACGAGCAGCAGCCCGGTGGCGAAGGGGTCCAGCGTGCCGGCGTGCCCGGTGCGCACGCCGCGGCGCGAGCGGCGTACTGCAGCCACGACGTCGTGGGAGGTCATGCCCGCCGGCTTGTCGATGAGCAGCACTCCGTCCACGCCGGCCATGATGGCGAGGTCGGACCCGGCGCGAGGTGCGAGAGGGCGGTCTGGCGGGAAACGGTCTCTCTGGAGGCCATCCCCCTACGCTGGTCGATGATGGAGGTCAGACGCGCGTGCGTCGAGGATGCGCCGGCGATGGCGCAGGTCATCCGCTCGGTGGCCGAGGAGCGTGACTTCATCGCCACCCAGCCGCCCGTGGACGTGCAGGAGCGGGCGGACCGCCTGCGTGAGGCGATCGCCACCGGCCTCAGCCAGAGCTGGGTGCTCGTCGAGGACGAGCGCGTGATCGGCGCCCTGGGGCTCACGCGGGCGAGCTGGGACCCTTCCGTAGCCACTCTGGGCATGTCGATCCTCGCCGCCGGGCGCGGCCACGGGGGTGGCCGGGCGCTGCTCGAAGCGGCGCTGACCTGGGCTCGCTGCTCGCGCATGCGCAAGCTGGACCTCGAGGTCTACGTGGAGAACGTGCGCGCGGTGCGGCTGTACGCGCAGGCCGGCTTTGTCGTCGAGGGCCTACGCCGCGATCACTACCGCAACGCTGACGGCCGGCTGCGTTCCACCCTGCTCATGGCGCTGTTCGTCTGAAGGCTGATGGGGTGCGCGGCGCGGGGCGCCGGCGCGCCGGTGCGGTCGAATTGGGTCGCCGGGGAGTCAGACGACGCTGGGCTGGGCGCGGAGCTCGGCGCCCTCGAGCTGGCGCGCGATCTCCTGGCGTAGGAAGCTGACCAGCTCGTTGGGGGCCAGCGCGGTGGCAAAGCCCGCCGCGCGGCGATGTCCGCCGCCGCCCTGGGCCCGGGCGATGGCCGACACGTCGACGCTCCCGTCGGTGGAGCGCAGCGACACCTTGTGCTCGCCACGGCGCTGGCCGGAGGTCAGCTCACGCACCAGCGCCGCGACCCTGGTGCCCTGGACCGCCCGCAAATGGTCGATGATGCCTTCGGAGTAGCTCGCCTCAGCCTCGGTCTGCTCGAAGTCGCCGGCGCTGAGGTGCGCCATGGTCAGGGCTCCGTCGTCGAAGCGGCGAACGTGCTCCAGCGCCCGGCCGAGCAGGGAGAGCTTGGCGTAGGGCATGTCCTCGTACAGGCGCCGATAGACGCCCTGCACGTCGACCCCGGCGGCAATCAGCTCGGCGGCCATGCGATGCGCCTGCGCCCCGGTGTTCTCATACATGAAGCGGCCGGTGTCGGTGACCAACCCCACGTACAGGGCGCTGGCCACGTCGGGCCCGGGCCCGATGCCCAGGCCGTGCATCAGATCCCACACGATCTCGGCCGTGCACGAGGCCTCGGGCACCACGTGGTTGACCGTCCCGAAGAACGTGTTGTCGTGGTGGTGATCGATGTTCAGCACCTGGGCGCCGTCGCGGATGACGTCCGCGGGGTTGCGATCGATGTTGCCGCAGTCCAGGAAAACGACGGTGCGCTCGGCGGTGTCCCCCGGGGGCTCGTGCACGAGCCCGTCCAGGCGCCAGGTGCGGTACTCCCACGGGAGGGGAAACTCCTGCTCGGACATGAGCATCACCGAGCGCTTGCCGAGCGCGCTGAGCAGGCCCTGCATGCCTACCAGCGAGCCAAGCGCGTCGCCGTCTGCGTTCTCGTGGGTGACGAGCACGAAGCGCTCGTCCGTGCGGATGCGCTGCAGGACCTGCTCGCGCGCCGACAGCGGCCCACTGGAGGTCAATGCGAGCGCTCCACTGCGTCTGGCGTGCCCGACTCCTCGTGCAGGAGCGCGCCGGGGCGGGACAGCTCGGCATCGAGCAGCTGGCCCACGCGCATGGCCTTATCGGTGGTGTCATCGTAGGTGAAGGTCAGCTCGGGCGTGCGCCGCAGGCGCAACTCCGAGCTCACCCGGGCTTGCAGGTAGCCGTGCGCGCTGCGTAGCCCGTCAAGGCTGGCCTGGCGCTCGCTCTGGTCGCCCAGCACGCTCACGTACACGCGCGCCTGGCGTAGGTCAGCGCTTGTTCTCACGTCGGTCACGGTTACGAAGCCCACCCTCGGATCCTTCAGATCAGCGGCCACCGCTTCGCCGATCACCTCGCGGATCGCCTCGTCGACGCGGCGCATGCGGTCTGAGCCCATCCTACCCTCACCTCCTGTCACATCGGTGGCGCTGACCGCGCCCCACCCGGCGTCGCGGCCGCGAGCTACAGCTCGCGCTCGACCTGGCGCGTCTCGTAGGTCTCGAGCACGTCGCCCTCGCGCAGATCCTGGAAGTTGGTCAGGACGATGCCGCACTCGAAGCCGGCGAGTACCTCGCGCACGTCCTCGTTGAAGCGCCGCAGGCTGGCGACGGTCGTGTCGTAGATGACCGTGGCCTCACGCACCACGCGTACCCGTGCGCCACGGGTGATGCGGCCTTCGCTGACGTGCGATCCCGCGATGACGCCGATGCGCGAGGCGCGGAACAGCTGGCGAACTTCGGCCTGCCCGAGATTGCTCTCGATCTCGTCAGGGTCGAGCATGCCCTGCATGGCCGCCCGCAGCTCCTCGACGACGCGGTAGATCACCGAGTAGGACCGGATCTCCACGCCCTCGCGCTCGGACAGCTGGCGAGCGTCCTGTACGGGACGCACGTTGAAGGCGAGGATCAGGCCGTTGGAGGCGGCGGCCAGCATGACGTCGGACTCGTTGACGCCACCCACGCCCCGGTGAATGACGTTGACCGAGACCTCTTCCTGGGGAAGCTTGGCGATCTCGTCCTCGAGCGCCTCCAGCGACCCGGCGACATCGGCCTTGACGACCAGGTTGAGCTCCTTGACGGCCCCCTCCTGAGCGAGCTTGAACACGTCCTCCAGGGACATCTTGCGACCCGAGCGACGGGCCAGAGCCTCCGTCTTGAGGCGGTTGGATCGCTCCCCCGCCAGCTGACGGGCGCGGCGCTCGTTCTCGACCACGCGCACCACCTCGCCGGCCTCGGGCACCCCGTCGAAGCCGAGGACCTCGACGGGCTCGCCGGGCGTGGCGCGCTTGCTCTTGGCGCCGGTGAAGTCGTGCATGGCGCGCACGCGCCCGAAGTGCGCGCCGGCCACCAGCGCGTCTCCGACGTGCAGCGTGCCGCGCTGGATGAGGATGCTCACCACCGGTCCGCGGCCGGGATCGAGCTTTGACTCGATCACGCTGCCCGAGGCCTGGGCGTCCTTGTTGGAGCGCAGCTCTTCGAGGTCGGCGACCACCTGCAGCGTGTCGAGCAGGTCATCCAGGCCCTCACGAGTCTTGGCACTGACGTTGACGAACTCCGTCTCTCCCCCCCACTCGGCCGGCTGCAGGCCGCGCTGGGTCATCTCGGTGCGCACCCGCTCGAGCTGAGCGCCCTCCTTGTCGACCTTGTTGACGGCGACGACGATCGGCACCTGCGCGGCCTTGGCGTGGTCGATGGCCTCGTCGGTCTGGGGCATCACGCCGTCGTCGGCGGCCACCACGATGACCACCAGGTCGGTGACCCGCGCCCCGCGTGCGCGCATGGCGGTGAACGCCTCGTGGCCGGGCGTGTCCAGGAAGGTGATGAGCTTGCCGTGATGTGCGACCTGGTAGGCGCCGATGTGCTGAGTGATCCCACCCGCCTCCCCGGCCGCGACCTGCGTCTGGCGGATGGCGTCCAACAGCGAGGTCTTGCCGTGGTCGACGTGTCCCATGATGGTGACCACGGGCGGACGCTCGACGAGGTCCTCGTCGGCATCCTCGAACTCGGGCTCCTCGTCGACATCGTCGGCGGCGTGCACGATCTCGATCTTCTTGTCGAACTCGTCGGCCAGCACCTGGATGGCGTCGTCGGCCAGCGTCTGGGTGAGCGTGGCCATCTCACCGAGGGTCATCAGCTTCTTGATCACCTCGGGGACGGGCACGCCGAGGTACTCGGCCACGTCCTTCACGGTGGATCCCGAGTTCACGCGCACGAGGTCGGTGGCCTCCATCGCGCTGTTGTCGATGGGGGCGATCGTGTCGTCGTAGGTGCCCCGCCGGCGCCGGCCACGGCGCGGGCGGCGCTGGGGCTGGTTGGCCGGGCCGCCCTGCTGACGGCGCGACGCTTGGGAGTCGATGACCACCCGGCGACGTCCACCGGGCCCGGTTCCTCCGGGAGCCCGCTCGCCGGTGCGCGAGTCGCGGGTGGGACGCACGCGCTCGCCGGCTGAGGCGGCGCCCTGAGCACCGTTGGCCGCAGCGCCGTTGGCCGGGGCACCGTTGGCGGGGGCGCCGGTGGCCGGGGCGCCGTTGGCGGGGGCGGCTGAGCCCTGAGCCGGTGCCGAGGTCGGCGCTGCAGCCGCGCCGGGCGGCGATGCGGTGGGCTGAGCCGTGCCGGCCGCGGGAGCCGCCGCGCCGTTGCCCGCGGACGCAGGGGCCGGCGAGACGGGCGCGGCGCCATTGCCCGGCCGGGCAATGGCCGCGGGCGCCCTGGCGGGCGCAGAGCCACCACCGGAGATTGCCGCGAGCGCCACGGACTCCTCCACCGAGGATGCGGCGGCCTTGGCCTCCACGCCGGCGGAGCGCAGGCGATCCAGCAGCTCGCGGCTGGAGAGGCCCTGCTCCTTGGCGATCTCGTGTATGCGCTTCTTGCTCATCGCTCTCTCGATTCTACGAGGTCGGGGGCGGCCACCGGGCGGCGAAAGGCACGGGACAGACCACCACGGCGGCTGGCTCGTGCGGCGCACACCGGGGCCGGCCCGGCCGCGTCGGGGACGCGACACAGATACGCGCCGCGACCCTGCAGCCGTCCGCGCAGGTCGATGACCACGCGGGCGGGCACGCCCTCTTCGCGGCTAATCAAGGCCAGGCGCACCAGCTCGGACTTGGGGGCCACGCGCCCACATCCGGCGCAGCGGCGTACGGGCTCGCGCGACGCTATGACGCGGGCTCGAGGTCGGCCACGTGGTCGGTCTCGACGGCGGCCAGGGCCTGATGGGCGTCCAGTCCGCAGTAGCGCGAGCTGGGCAACGAGGCGTTAGGGCAGCGGCGCCCGTTGGAGAGGATGGCCGCGCAGCGTCCCTGCACCTCCTCTTCCTCATAGCCGGACTCCGCCTCCTCGGCGGCGAACTCCGTCTCGGAGCGGATGTCCACGCGCCACCCGGTCAGCCGCGCTGCCAGGCGCGCGTTCTGGCCCTCGCGCCCGATGGCCAGCGAGAGCTGGTCGTCGGGCACGATCACCGTGGCCTGCTTGGCGTCATCGTCCACGAGCACCTCGCGCACGCGCGCCGGCGACAGAGCCTTGGCCACGAAGCGCGCCGGCTCGTCGTTGAAGGGGATGATGTCGATCTTCTCCCCGCGCAGCTCGGAGACGACCATGCGCACGCGCGAGCCGCGCGGTCCCACGCAGGCTCCGACGGGGTCGACGCCGTCGGCGTGGGAGACCACGGCGATCTTCGAGCGGTAGCCCGGCTCGCGGGCGACGTTGGCGATCTCCACCAGGCCGTCAGCGATCTCGGGTACCTCGAGCTCGAACAGCTGCTTGATGAGCTCGGGGTCGCGCCGGGAGACGATGATGCTCGGCCCCTTGGTGGACGGCGAAACCTCCTTGATGACCGCCTTTATGCGCTGGGAGTGGTCGTAGCGCTCGCCCTCGACCTGCTCTGACTTGGGCAGCAGCGCCTCCACGCGCTCGCGCAGCTGAACGAGCGTGTAGCGCGAGTCCGATTGCTGCACGATCCCGGTTATGAGCTCGCCGACCCGGTCCTGATACTCGTCGAACATCATGTCGCGTTCGGCTTCGCGGATGCGCTGCAGGATCACCTGCTTGGCCGTCTGAGCGGCGATGCGCCCGAAGTCGTCGGGCGTGACATCGCGTTCGTCGATCTGGTCGCGGTACTCGGCGAACTTGGCCGGGTCGATCTCGGGCTCCTCGGGCTCGCGCATCTCCCCCGTCTCGGGATCGATGGTCGTGCCCTCGTCGATGGTCTCGACGATCAGGTGCGCCTCCAGGCGCTCGGGGATGATCAGCTCGATCACGCGAAAGTCCGCGGTCTCGCGGTCCATCTCCACGCGCGCGTACTTGGCCGAGTCGGGCTGCTTCTTGTAGGCCGACAGCAGGGCGTCCTCGAGGGCGATCATGAGCTTCTCGGACTCGATCCCCTTCTCGCGCGCCAGCGCGTGCATGGCCTCCAGGATCTCGCGTGACATGGCTACTCCTCGACGAGGTTGGAACGACGGATTTCCGCGTAGGGGATCGCGATGACTCCCTCGTCGGCGGCCAGCGTCACCTCCTCCTCGGAGGCTCCCACCAGCTCTCCGGTGAGGCTACGCGAGCGTCCCGGCTTCACGCTCGGGGCGGCCGGGCGCGGCTCGCGCAGGCGCACCCGCGCCCGCCGGCCGACAAAGCGCCGGAAGTGGGCGGGCTTGCTCAGCGGCCGTTCGCGCCCGGGAGAGGAAACCTCGAGGCTGTAGCGCTCGCGCAGGTCGGCGAGCTGCTGGGTGACGCGCTCGCACACCGCGAGCGTCACCCCCTCGGGATGGTCGATGAACACGCGCACGATGGAGCCGCCCACCACCTCGGCGAGCAGCACTTCGATATCGGGCTCGGTGGTGGCGAGCCGTGTCTCGATTTCGGCCTGTAGCGCGGTCATCGACTCCCCTTCTAACGCAAAAAAAGCGGGCGGGCGCCCACTTTCGGTACGACAGCCGGCGCTCAGACCGGCACGAAAGCTGTGCGGCGAGCATAGCAGCGCAGAGGGGCGCGAACACGCACCGGAGAGGTCGCGGACAGGGCCGTGGCACCGGCGCTGTACCCCTGGCGAGTTGGGAAAAAAGGGCTCCGCCGGCGACCGCACGCCGGCCTTGGCCACGGTCTCCCGGGCGACCGTCGCGGACCAGCTCGCACTGTCGGGCACCAGAATTGTGGACCGTTGTCCGGTGGTGCGGGCGCCGCGAGCGGTACTCGGCGCTGGCGCCCACAAGAGACGTGACGCCAACTGTAGCCCCTTCGGAGTTCGCTCAAAGCCGCAGCCTGGCTTGCAGCCCGAAGTCGCGATGCCGGTCGCCGGTGATCACTCCACGCGAGACGGTCCTGACCGGCGGCGCGCGCTACTCGCGGCGGTTCGGCGATCGCCC
>JAABUQ010001388.1_pt1 | contig 52600 bp, 44 predicted proteins | sample 5560001 | NCBI WGS metagenome assembly JAABUQ01 (sample SAMN10711888, study PRJNA513371) | rock metagenome | isolation source: Antarctica rocks | place: Antarctica: Victoria Land, Finger Mt nord | collected 2015-12-18
AGCTGACTGTTAATCAGCGGGTCGTTGGTTCGAGTCCAACTTCGGGAGCCACGCTATCTCCTCAATGAATGATGTGGAGATGCTGCGAGAGATCGATGTTTCCGGTGCGAATCAGCAGGTGGTATTCCCCCGCCGGCCCGGCGGTGGTCTCGTTTGCGAAATGCGACGATATGATTTGGTTCCATGGGTTGGGCAAGCCCAACGCTTGGTACGCGACGCCGCCTTCCGGCGCTACGGAGAGATTGCAGTCGCAACGGTCGCCGATATAGCCGCCATATTCATGCATCGCATTCATGATGACTTGCCAGTACGGGTCGGCGCCGCTACCGGCAATATCGGATGGCGAAGAATCAAGCCAAACGTGAGCGCCGATGGGCGGACAGCCGGCGTCGTGCCCGCTGTCGTCGCCGTTGGCCGGATAGACGTGCCCATTTTCGCACGGTGTCGCGAGGCTTAGCGCATAGGGGACGTGGCCCGCGAGTAAGTCGACGGGACGGACCCGACCTTGGGTAAGCGCGAAGCCGGCCGCGGTTGCGCCGCCTTCGCCGATGCCGCCGCTGGAAAACGCATATTTCCCGCCGTAGCCGATGTTGAGCGTTCCGCCTTTGCCGCTCGGTGTCGGCGCGAGCCACATGTCGGTCTCGATTTGCGTATCGACGTTGCGCACCGCCATGTGCTGATCGTCATGGCCGGTGTCGTGGAAATCCACGAAGCCGAGGTTACCGCCGGGGATCGCCCCGACGGGAATGGCAACGTCTGCACCCTCGAGGGGGCAATGCGAATAATACATACAGTGGATGCGGTAATGCGGATCGCTTTGATGCGCGACGTAGACGGTCGTCTGGCCATCGGTCGGTGAAGAAAGGTCGTGCGTCGAAACCTGTATTTTCCCCAAAGAGAAGCTGTCGCTACCATTGCCGGTCAGCTTCGCAACCATGGTCGCGCTGTTCGAGTCGATCTGCGGGTTGGCGGCGACCCGCGCATTGAACGGATTGTTCGGGCCGCTTGGGAACGGTTGCATCCCCGCAGCATCGATAGACGAAGTGGCCGTTGGGTCGGCGGTCGCATACGCGGAGGTCGTCCACACGCGCACGTCGTCGAAAGTCGATCTCGTGCCGCCCCACAGCCGCAGTCCGATACGTCCGTGCGTGTAGGTCGTATCGGTCACGCTTGCGAGATTGACGAAATCGCGATTGTAATTGTCGGCGATCGAGACGCTGATCGTGGAGCCGAAGGTTTTGAGCTGCACCAGATACTGGTGATCGTCGACGTAGGGAAACGCGCCGCTTGCGAGGTTGACGTACTTGCCGCCGCCGTCGTTGCGCCAGATCTCCCAGTGATTGCCGTCCCACTCGTTTGCAAATTCGATTTGATAGAAATGATCGGCGTCGACGGCGCGTGCGATGAGGACCGTCCCGCGCCGCGAACCGGCGCTGTTTTCAGGACGAAAATACGCCTCGACGCCGTAATCCCTCCAGGTATCGCTCCCGGCGAAGATCGTGTTCCACCACGTGTTGGCCGTATACTCGATCGTACGCCCGGGTTGCGCTTGCGTGACCCACGCGCCGTTAGCGATGTTCCATCCCGTCGCACTGCCGGTATTGAAGTTATCGTGGAAGAGTTCGATATCGGAACCCGGCGGATTGAACGATTGTCGCCCAAGCGTGCGTGGCGCTTTGTACGTGACGAGGTGCGGCCGGCCGGGCGGCGATGCGATGATCGAGCTATTGGAAAGCACACGTGCTGGAGCGCGCGGCGTCAATGCGCCTACGAGCGGCACTGTCGTATTACCCGAACACGCGGCAAAAACGGATGTGAGAAGCGCCGCGACAACTGGAAATCCCGCCCGAGCATAGGCAGCCGAAATGATTCGCATATCCGTGCCCCTTCGCAGCGTCTCGTTCGCTTTTTCCTGCGAGATGCGAACGAGACTTCTTTTCATGCAGCATGCGCGTTCCTGGAAGAAATCACGAAGGTAGGATGGTCTCCGTCCGACATGCTACCACCGCAGCACCTCACACGGCTACGAACCGGATGCGGCGCCGCCTATATGATGACATGGAGGTGGCTGCTCAGATCGATATTGCCGCTCCGAACCACGAGATGATATTCTTGCGCCGGGCCTGCGGTGGTCTCGCTTGAAAAGTGCGACGAAATGACCTGAGCCCACGGATTTGCTAATCCGAAAGCCTGATACGCCACGCCGCCCTCGGGTGCCACGCCGAGAGTGCAAGCGCATCGATCGCCGATATAGCCGCCATACTCATGGAGTGCGTTGAAGATGACTTGCCAATATGGGTCAGCGCCGCTATTAGCAATGTCGGAGGGACTTGAATCGAGCCAGATGTGAGCGCCGATCGGTGGGCAGCCCGCGTCATGACCGCCGTCGTAACCGTTCGCGGGATAGACGAGGCCGTTCTCGCACGGCGTCGCGAGGGCGAGCGCATAGGGGATGTGGCCCGCGAGTAAATCGACCGGGCGTACCTTGCCTTGTGTTAATGCGAAGCCTGCTGCGGTCGCGCCGCCTTCGCCGATGCCGCCGCTCGAAAACGCATATTTGCCGCCATAGCCGATGTTGAGCGTCCCGCCTTTGCCGCTCGGTGTCGGCGCGAGCCACATATCGGTCTCGATCTGCGTATCGACGTTGCGCACGGCCATATGCTGGTCGTCGTAGCCGGTGTCATGGAAGTCGCTGAAGCCGAGGTTCCCGCCGGGGATCGCACCGACGGGAATGGCAACGTCTGCACCTTCAAGGGGACAACCCGAATAGTACATGCAGTGGATCTTGTAATGCGGATCGCTTTGGTGGGCGACGTAGACCGTCGTCTGACCGTCGGTACGCGTCGATAGATCGTGCGTGGAAACTTGTATTTTCCCAAACGCGAAATTCTCTCCGTTGAGCGCTCGTGCGATCATCGTCGCACTGTTGGGAGCATATTGTGGCGAGCTAACGCGATTGTTGAACGGCGAGACAGGGAACGGCTGCGTTCCTGCCGGCGCAATATAGGGCACTGCGCCGGGCGTGGACATGGCGACCGGAGTGGCCTGCGCTGCCGCCGGGCCGGTGCCCGAATACGCGGAGGTCGTCCAAACGCGCACGTCGTCGAAGGTCGATCTCGTGCCGCCCCACAGCCGCAGTCCGATACGTCCGTGCGTGTAGGTCGTATCGGTCACGCTTGCGAGATTGACGAAATCGCGATTGTAATTGTCGGCGATCGAGACGCTGATCGTGGAGCCGAAGGTTTTGAGCTGCACCAGATACTGGTGATCGTCGACGTAGGGAAACGCGCCGCTTGCGAGGTTGACGTACTTGCCGCCGCCGTCGTTGCGCCAGATCTCCCAGTGATTGCCGTCCCACTCGTTTGCAAATTCGATTTGATAGAAATGATCGGCGTCGACGGCGCGTGCGATGAGGACCGTCCCGCGCCGCGAACCGGCGCTGTTTTCAGGACGAAAATACGCCTCGACGCCGTAATCCCTCCAGGTATCGCTCCCGGCGAAGATCGTGTTCCACCACGTGGTCGCCGTATACTCGGTCGTACGCCCGGGTTGCGCTTGCGTGACCCACGCGCCGTTAGCGATGTTCCATCCCGTCGCACTGCCGGTATTGAAGTTATCGTGGAAGAGTTCGATATCGGAACCCGGCGGATTGAACGACTGCCGGGAAAGCGTTTGTGGCGCTTTGGAGGTAACGAGGTGCGGCCGGCCCGGTGGCGACGCGATGATCGCGTCATTGGAGAGCACGCGCGTTTGCACGGTAGCGGCTGTTATGGCGGCCACGGGTGGCGCCGTCGCGGCGCCACCCGAGCAGCCTGCCAGGACGGATGTGAGGAGCGCTGCAAGCACGGGAAAACTTGCGCGACTTGATGCGAACGGTGAGCACGGCATATCGACCAAGTCGGCGGCGTTTTTCTAGAATCGTACGTACGATCAGGCCGGCGGCACTATCGTGCGCGGAGTCATCGGACATCGACGTAAGCGCATGGCGATGCGTGGAATAACGTGATGTTGCCCGTTATTTTTGGGCGCACAACGGCTCTGGGAGACGTGCGCGGTCACGTGCGATTATGCTTTGCAACACGACGCCATGTGACTTGACTATGGTCGCGGCGAGTGCACGTCACGCAGGCGCCGCAGCAGCGCTCGCGGACCGATCGGGCGAAGAGCGGCTGGTGAGTTTCCAAGTCGTCGACGGCTATCTTCTCGGGCAACCGATATCGAAAGCCGAGGTGGTTAGCGCGCTCCTGGGGGACCGTTCGAGCGATCCGGCTGCCGCGCCGTTCTATCGCGCGCTGGAGGCGGTCGGCGTGCGGGCTGCGGATGAAGCATTCGTTGCGCTGCGCCTCATACTCGCGGGCCGTTCGCCCGAGGACGTGGCGGTACGTCGCCTCCGGGCGCTCTCGGGCATCGCTCGGGCGTGCGTCCGCGCTGATCGTGCCGGCCTCGCCCTGCTCGTGAAGCGCGAACAGTCGACGCTGCGGGACCTCGCGGTGCAGCCCGCCGAGGACCTTGTCGCGCTCGCAGCCGCGGCGGTCGCGGCGTACCACGCGGCGTTGACCCCCGGTCCGGCAGATAGCGCTTGTGAGAGAGGAACGTAGTTGTCGATTGCTTACGTTAGAGAAGCGTCATGTCACGGATCGTCTTTGCCTTTGCACTTCTCGCCGCGAGTCCATGTGCCGCCCTTCCCCACGCCGTCGCGGCGGCCACCGCCGAGCGGTTCGTCGCTTTCGGCAGTATCGGAGCCGATCAGGGCAATATGCCCGATACAGCCCAGGTGCGCACGAAAGACGCCGGCTCGATCGAGGGCGACGTTGTCTCAGTCGATTACCGCACGAGCCATTTCAGTGTCAAGGCCGGGGCGACCACGTATGATGTGGTCGTGCTGCCGAGCACGGATTTCCAAGGCCGCAACAATTCGTTTCGGGGCATGACCGATATCAAAAAGGGCGCGCACGTGAGCGTTATGTTGAGTCAGCGCGCAGCGACGTACGTCGCGCAAATCATTTACCTGCGCTAACGCGTGAACGACGTCGCGCGATTAGCCGGCGAAACGCTTTGCGTGGGCGTGTCGGGTCGCGATCTCGACGCTGTGGCACGCGACGAATTGACGGCGCTTGGGCCGGGCGCGTTCGTGCTCTTCACCCGCAACGTGTCGACGCTCGAGAGGACGCGTGAACTCGTCTGCGCGCTGCGCACGGCGGCGGGCGACGATCTGCCGGCCCTCGTGTGCGTCGACCAAGAGGGCGGTCGTGTCGCGCGCTTACACTTTGACGATCCGGCGATGCCGTCGATGATGGCGCTCGGCGCGACGCGCGATGCGCGGCTGGCCTACCGCGCCGGCGTACGGCTTGCCGGCGACCTTCGCGCCATCGGCGCCGACGTGAATTTCGCGCCGGTGCTCGATCTCGCACTCGAAGGCGCGAGCACGGTGATCGGAACGCGGGCGCTCGGCGACGAGCCGCGCCTCGTCGCCGAGCTCGGTGCCGCGCTCGTGCGCGGCATGGAGACAAGCGCAATCGCTACGGCACCGAAACATTTTCCGGGTCATGGCGCGACCGCGCTCGATTCGCATACGGCGCTGCCGACGGTCGCGACACCCCAGGCGGCGCTGCGCGAACGTGAACTCGTTCCGTTCGCCGCCGCCTTCGCTGCCGGCGCGCGGGCGGTCATGAGCGCGCATATCGTCGTCTCGGCCGTCGATGCAAGCCGGCCCGCCACACTTTCACCGCGCGTGCTCACGACGCTCTTGCGCGACGAGCTCGGCTTCGGCGGCGTGTGCTTCACCGATTGCCTGCAGATGGATGCCGTCTCGGCAAACGTGGGAACCGTCGGCGCCGCGGTGCTCGCCCTTGCGGCCGGAGCCGATTGCTGCATCATTAGCCACGACCTCGCGCTCGCGCGCGGAGCGCGCGATGCGATCGTAGCGGCGGTCGCACATGGGTCGCTCCCGTACGAACGCCTAGCCGAGGCGGCGGGCCGCGTTCGCGCATTACGCGGGGCGCTTGCTCGCGAGGGCGCGACGCCGCTGGTCGAAGACCGAAGCGACGTCGCACAGGAGATTGCCGCCCGCTCCGTGACCCGCGTTTGCGGTGATGTCCGCCTGGACCGTGCCGCCGCCGTCACCGTCGTTTCATTCGAAGGTGCGGCCGGCGACGGCATCGCCGCAAGCGCCGCTGAACGGCCCTCGCTGAGCCTCGCGCTACGCCGACGCCGCATGCGTAGCGAACTGTTGCGGGTGGCGCTCGAACCCGATCGCGCCATGCGCGAGATGCTCCTGGACGTTCTTTCGATGCAGGGTACGCGCAACGTCGTCATCGTTGCGCGTCGGGCGCATCTCTACGGCGCGCAACGAGAGACGATCGCCGAGCTGCTCGTGCAGGTGCCCCACGCCGTGGCGATCTCGGCGCGCGAGCCGTTCGACATCGACGTGCTCGTCCGGGCGCGCGGCGTGCTCTGCAGTTTCGGCGACGAGCAATCGTCGATCGAAGCGCTCGCCGACATACTGGTCGGTCGCACGGAGCCGAGCGGAACGCTTCCGATCACATGGCCGTCGGCTCTTCGATGATCGATACGCAGGCGGAGGCGCTCGAGAGTGCCGTCCGCAGCGGCCTCGGATATCACTATACCGCCGCCGTCGTTCGGATCGAACGACGTGGCCGGGCCGTTTTCGAACGCGCCTATGGCGCGCTCGACGACGCGGCCGATGCGGCGCCGACGACCGTCCGCACGGCCTTCGATCTCGCCTCACTCACCAAAGCGTTCGTCGCGACCGCCGTGCTCGCCGCGGTTGCCGACGGCCAGCTTGCGCTGAGCGCATCGCTCGTGGACGTCGTGCCGGAGTGGCGCGGAACGGACCACGCGGTGATTACACTTGCGATGCTGCTCGCGCATACCGCGGGGCTCCAGTCGGGTGCCGATTATCGCACGCTTCTGGGCGAAGACATCGAGCGCTACGCGCGCGAGCGGGCGCTCGTCGCACGACCGGGCGAACGCGTCGTCTACAGCGATCTGGGCTTTATCGTTTTGGGCACCGTGCTTGCCCGCGCGCGAAGCTCCTCGCTCGCGCACATGGTGCGTGCCTGCGCGCTGCGCCTCGGCTGCGAAGCGACGGCGTATCGCCCGCGAAATGACGATACGGCGGCGTTTCCGGCGACGGAGTGGGATGCCTGGCGCGGCCGTCTGCGCGGTGCGGTGCACGATGAGAAAGCCTATCTGATGAACGGCGTCGCGGGACATGCCGGGCTCTTCGAAACCGCGTACGACGTGGGCCGGCTTGCCGACGTGTATCTCGCAGCCGCGACGAGCCGGGAGAGCGCGCCCGTGTTGCCCGGCTGGCTTGCGCGTGCGGCGATCCGGGAACACGGGCCCGATGCCATCTTACGGCGCGGCTACGGCTGGGCGCTCAAGACGAGCGATGCGAACTCTTGCGGCGCGGCGATGGCACGCGAAACGTTCGGACACACGGGTTTCACCGGGACCTGCGTCTGGGCGGATCCGTCGCGCGATCTTTGCGTTGTGCTGTTGACGAATGCCGTGTATTACGGGCGGCGCGATCTGCGCGACGTGCGCGCGGCGGTCTGTGATGCCGCCGTCGCGGCGTACGCCTAGGTGCGCGCGATCGGCCTGATGTCGGGGACGTCGCTCGACGGCATCGACGCGGCGCTCGTCGAGATTGCGCCGCGCGGCGACGGGTACGTGCTCGCTCTGATTCGCTTCGAAACGGTGCCGTTCTCCGCCGCTACACGCGTGCGGCTCGACGCCGCGCTGCCGCCGAGTCAGCCGTCGCCCGCGCTCGTCGCGTCCCTCGAGCGGGAACTCGGCGAGCATTTTGCGGCGGCGGCATCACGCGTGGCCGGCGGCGAACGCGTCGCCTTCGTGGCGACGCACGGCCTGACGCTTTACCATCGCGGTGAGGCGCGTGAAACGTTCCAGATCGGCGATCCCTATCTGCTTCGCGACGCGCTCGGCGCGAGCGTCGTCTTCGATTTTCGCCGCGCCGATTGCGCTGCGGGGGGCAACGGCGCGCCGCTCGTGCCGTATGTCGATGCACTCCTGTTCGCATCTCCGGCACGCGATGTCGTCGCGCTCAATATCGGGGGTATGGCGAACCTGACGGTGTTGCCTCGCGGCGCGCCGCCAAGTGAAGCGAGCGCGTGGGATACGGGTCCCGGCAATGTCCTCATCGACGAATTCGTTCGGCGCCGAACGAAGGGTGTCGAGCGCTACGATCGGGACGGTGCGTATGCCGCCGCGGGTCGGGTCGATCGGCACGTGTTGCGCGAGTTGATCGGCCGGGAAGCGTTCTTTCTGATGCAGCCGCCCCCGAAATCGACCGGTCGCGAACGGTTCGGTCCACAGCTTTTGGACGCCCAGGCGGATCTCATCGACGAGCTTACGCTCACGAGCGGATGTGCGACGCTGTGCGCATATACGGTCGCGACGATCGCGGATAGCCTCGAGCGGTATGGCCCGGCCGGCGGTGCGCTTGTCGTCAGCGGCGGTGGAACGCACAACGCGGCGCTGATGAGCATGCTCGCCGAACGCATGGCGTCCTTCGCGCTCGTGAGTTCGAACGAGCTCGGCATCGACGCCGACGCGAAGGAAGCGATCGCGTTCGCGGTGCTCGGTTACGAAACGCTCCGGGGCCGGCCCGCCAATCTCCCGCGTGCGACGGGTGCTTCCCGAGCGACGATGCTCGGCGCGATCGTGCCCTTCGAGCTGGATGCGCTCCTCGCGCAGATTCGTGCGGAATGCGCGACGAACGACGGCGCATGAACTTTCTTGCGATCGGCGTCGATGCCGGCGGAACGGCGACCGTCGCGGCAGCCGCCGTCGACGGCGTCTACGAGCAGAGCGTTCGCGGCGGCCCGGCCAACGCGTCGTCGCGCGGCGTCGCGGCATCCGTCGAGACGATCGTCGCCACGATTCGCGCCGCTGCGGGCGAGCGCAGTCCGTCGGCGCTCTTCGTCGCGGCGGCGGGCGCCGGACGCGCCGCTGTTCGGGAACCGATTGCAACAGCGCTGCATGCAGCGTTTCCCGCGACGGCGCACGTGGCGGTCGAAGACGATACGCGGGTGGCGCTGCGCGCCGTCGTACCGGAGGGCCCGGGCATCGTCGTCATCGCCGGGACGGGCAGCGTCGCATACGCCGAACACGGCGAACGCCGGGCCCGGGTCGGCGGAGCGGGGTACGTGCTCGGTGATGAAGGATCGGCGTTCGCGATCGGCCTGGCGGCGCTGCGTCTCCTCGCACGCCGGTACGACGAGCGTGCCCGCGAAGACGAGACGGTGGCACTGGTTGCGCGGACGTTCGGCGTCGCCGATCGTGAATCGCTTTTGGCGGCGATCTATGCGGCGCCGCTCGATGTGGCCCGCATCGCATCCCTGGCGCCTGCGATTATCGCCTTCGCCGACAAGGGTAATCGCGCGAGCTCGAAAATCGTGCAGGCCGCGGCGCTCGAGCTCGGCGATCTGGTGCGCGCGGCGGCCACGCAGAGCGCACTCAGCGAGGCTTCTCCGCGGGTCGTGTTCGCGGGCGGACTGCTGCGTGAAAATTCGCTTCTTTCGTTCTTACTCGAAGCGCGCGTGATCAACGAGACGCCGGGCGCGCGCGTGCTGCGCCAGCGCGACGAGCCGGTGCGCGCCGCGCTCGCATTCGCCGACGCCGCGCGCACGTCGTGAGCGACGGCGCGCTCGCTGCGACCGAAGCGATCAATCCGCGAACGCGCGGGCTCGATACGCTTGCAACGGAGGAACTCGTCGCGCTTTTGGCCCGTGAAGGCCGCGCGGCGGCCGATGCCGTCGCCGCCGTTTCACCCGCGATCGCGCGCGCCGTCGATGCGATCGCCGCGCGTCTGCGCGATGGCGGGAACCTGCACTACGTCGGTGCGGGGACGCCCGGGCGACTGGCGATGCTCGATGCCGCCGAATGTCCGCCGACGTTCGGGACGCCGCCGGAGCTCGTCGTTGCTCACGTCGCCGGCGGCCCCGCCGCACTCGTGCGTGCGGTCGAGGGTGCCGAAGACGACGGCGCGGCGGGGGTTGCGGAGATGCGCGATGTGCGCGCGCGGGATGCCGTCGTGGGTATCTCGGCGAGCGGCGGTGCACCCTATGTCGTGGCCGCGCTCGCCGCCGCACGCGAACTCGGCGCGCTGACGGTGGGCGTGACGAGCGTCGCCGCCTCGCACGTGGCCCGGGAAGCCGATATCGCGATCGTGACGGAGACCGGCGCCGAACCGCTCGCGGGCTCAACGCGCCTCAATGCCGGCACGGCGCAAAAGCTCGTGCTCAATGCGCTGTCGACCGGCACGATGGTTCGCCTCGGACGTGTGTACGATAACGTGATGATCGATGTCGTCGCGACCAACGCGAAGTTGCGCTTGCGGGCGCTGCGGCTGGTTCGCGAGATCGCCGGTGTCGACGAGGCACGCGCGACGACATTGCTCGCCCAGGCGCAGGGGAGCGTCAAGGTCGCAATCGCGATGGAACGCTGCGGAATCGGTGCCGCCGATGCGCGCGCGCGTCTCGTCGCCGCGGGCGGGTTCTTGCGCGCGATTCTCTAAAGCACCGCTGCGATGACGGCCGAACCTTTGCAGCGAATCAAGCGCTTACTCGTTGCCAATCGTGGCGAGATCGCGATCCGCGTGCTACGCGCTTCGACCGAGCTTGGCCTGACCACGGTCGCGATCTATTCGCACGAGGACCGCTTCGCACTTCATCGTTTCAAAGCCGACGAGAGTTATCTCGTCGGCGAAGGCCGCTCGCCCGTGCAGGCCTATCTCGACATCGCTGATATCGTGCGCATCGCCGTCGAAGCGAAGGTCGACGCGATCCATCCGGGATATGGTTTCCTCTCGGAAAATCCAGAGTTCGCCGACGCCGTTCGGGCGGCCGGGATCGTCTTCGTCGGTCCGGCTTCGGAGACGATGCGTCGCTTCGGTAATAAGGTCGCTGCGCGAGCGCTTGCGAGCGAGGCGAACGTACCCGTGATGCCGGCGAGCGCCGCGTTGCCGCGCGACGTGAAGTTGGCCACCGCTGCCGCTGCAGCGGTCGGCTTTCCCGTGATGCTCAAGGCAAGCTGGGGCGGGGGAGGACGCGGCATGCGCGTCCTCCCCGATGCCGCATCGTTTGCCGAGCAATTCGATACCGCGCGTGAAGAAGCGCTCGCCGCCTTCGGCAACGACGAACTCTACGTCGAGAAATATGTCGGACGTGCCAAGCACATCGAAGTTCAGGTTCTCGGCGACGGGTTCGGAACGGTCGTGCACTTAGGCGAACGCGACTGCACGGTGCAGCGACGCCATCAAAAAGTCGTCGAAGAAGCTCCCGCGCGGCATCTCGCAGAGGACCTGCGCGAAGGGATGACGGCGGCCGCACTCGCGCTCGCACGCGCGATCCGCTACGACAATGCCGGAACGGTCGAATTTCTCGTCGATCTCGATGCAGCAACCTACTACTTTATCGAAGTAAATCCGCGCATTCAAGTCGAGCATACGGTCACCGAGCTCGTGACGGGGATCGATCTCGTGAAAGCGCAGATCCGGATCGCAGCCGGCGCTGCGATCGGAAGCCCGCAAAGCGGCGTTCCCGCCCAAGAGGGCATCGTCGTGCGCGGTCATGCGATGCAGTGCCGCATCACGACCGAAGATCCGGAAAACGGATTCACGCCGACGTACGGGCAGATCGTCGCCTATCGTCCGGCAACGGGGTTCGGCGTACGCCTCGATGGAGGCACCGCCTACGCGGGGGCGGTCGTGACGCCGTTCTACGATTCGCTGCTCGAGAAAGTGACCGTCTGGGCGCCGGAGTTCGACGAGACACGCGCGCGCATGCTGCGCGCGCTACGCGAGTTCCGCATCCGCGGCGTGAAGACGAACGTCCCGTTTCTCGATGCCTTGCTCGAACATCCCGACTTCGTGGCGGGCACGGTGACGACGCGCTTCCTCGACGAGCACGTGGGTCTCATCGATATGCGCCGCTACCGCGATCGAGCGACGCGCGTCCTCGCCTTCATCGGTGAGACGATCGTCAACGGCAATCCGGAAGTGAAGGGTCGCGTCGTCGCGGAGGCGCGTGTGGAACCCGCCCCACCGCCCACGCTGCACACACCGCTTACCGCGGGAACGCGTGATACGCTCCAGGGCCTTGGGGCCAAGGGATTCGCGGCATGGATGCTTGCCGAGCGCCGCGTGCTCGTGACCGATACGACGATGCGCGACGCCCATCAGTCGTTGCTCGCGACCCGGATGCGGACGCGCGATATCGTTCGCATCGCACCGGCCTATGCGCAACGTCTGCCCAATCTGTTTTCCCTCGAATGCTGGGGCGGCGCGACGTTCGACGTGGCGATGCGTTTTCTCAAAGAAGATCCGTGGTGGCGCTTACGCGCGATTCGCAGCGCGGTGCCGAACGTGCTCTTGCAAATGCTCGTCCGCGGCGCGAATGCCGTCGGGTACACGAGTTATCCCGATAACGTCGTGCGCTTTTTCATCGCGCAAGCGGCCGAACACGGAATCGACCTCTTTCGCATCTTCGATTCACTCAACTGGATCGAGAATATGCGCGTCTCGATCGATGCCGTGCTCGAAAGCGGCAAGCTGTGCGAGGCGGCCATGTGTTATACGGGCGATATTCTCGATCCCAAGCGTGCCAAATACGATCTCGCCTATTACGTCGCGCTCGCAAAAGAACTCGAAGCGACGGGCGCTCACGTACTGGGCATCAAGGATATGGCGGGGCTGCTCAAACCCGAAGCGGCGCGCGTGCTCGTCGGTGCGCTCAAAAATGAGATTGCGATTCCGATCCACTTCCACACCCATGACACCAGCGGCAATAGCGGCGCAAGCGTGCTCGCGGCGATCGAGGCGGGCGTCGACGCGGTCGATGCGGCGATCGACGCGATGAGCGGCCTGACCTCGCAACCCAATCTCGGCACGATAGCCGCCGCGCTTCGCAACGGGCCACGCGATACGCTGCTCGATCCCGACGCGATCAAAGAGCTTTCGAGGTATTGGGAGGCGGTGCGCCGCTTCTATCGGCCCTTCGAAAGCGAGATGCGCGCGGGCTCCTCGGATGTGTACGAACACGAGATGCCCGGGGGACAGTATACGAATCTGCGCGAGCAGGCGCAAGGGATGGGACTGGGCGACCGCTGGCCGACGATCACGAAGACCTACGCCGCCGTCAATCGCATGTTCGGCGACATCGTGAAGGTCACGCCGAGTTCGAAAGTCGTCGGCGATATGGCGCTCTTCATGGTCGCAAGCGATCTCACGGAGGCGCAGGTCGAGGATCCCGCGCACGAGGTCGCGTTCCCGCAGTCGGTCGTCGAGTTCTTTCACGGCGATCTCGGCCAGCCGCCCGGCGGCTTTCCGCATGCCCTGCAAGCGAAGGTGCTCAAAGGCGCGGCGCCGCTCACCGAACGCCTGGGCGCCTCGCTCGCAGCGCTCGACTTTGCCGGTGCGCGAGCGGAAGCCCAAGGACTCGTCGGGCGCGAGCTGAGCGAGCGCGATCTCGCTTCGTACCTGATGTATCCCGCGGTCTATCTCGAGTTCGCGAAGCATCAGGCGACGTACGGCAACGTCGATAATCTCGAGACGCCCGTTTTCTTTTTCGGCATGCATGTCGGCCAGGAGATGGCGATCGAGATCGATCGCGGCAAAACGCTCTTCGTACGGTACGCGGCACTCGGCGAGCCCGATGAAAGCGGCCAGCGGACCGTCTACTTCGAGCTCAACGGACAACCGCGTACCGTCTCCGTTATCGACCGGCGGCTTACCGGTGTCAAGGCGCCTCCACGTAAGGCGGAGCCAGGCAACGCGTTGCACGTCGGTGCGCCGATGCCGGGACAGATCGTGAAAGTCGCGGCGTCCGAGGGCCGCGTGGTCCGTAAGGGCGACGCGTTGCTGACGATCGAAGCGATGAAGATGCAGACGGTCGTTCACGCGCCGGTCGACGCAACCGTAGCGGCTATCTTGACGCCCGTCGGCGCGCGGATTGCCGCGGGCGACCTGCTCGTCGAACTCGCGTAGGCTGCCGTCGCGGTGAAGCGGCGCTTGCGACTCGTTGCATGTGCGCTGTTCGCCTGGGCGCTCGGTACGCATGCCCCAAGCGTGACGGCGGCAGCCGAAACGGGGCCGGCGATCGCATTCGTGCCGCTCGATGACCGGCCGGTAACCTATCAGCTTCCGATCGCGCTCGGCACGATCGCAGGCCAACCGGTGCGGACGCCCGCGCATGCCGAGCTCGGAACCTATCTCCGGGCGGGCGATACCGAGGCGATCGCGCGCTGGTTGCGCGGTCCCGCGACGACCGGCGTGAGCGCGCTCGTCGCCTCGAGCGATATGGTCGCTTACGGCGGACTCGTCGCCTCGCGTCTTCCCGGCATCTCCGTCGGTGAGGCGTACATGCACCTGCGCGATCTCGCCACACTCAAAGCCGGCCGCGCGATCGGTTTCGTCGGTATGTTCGGGACGATCATGCGTTTGGCGCCGACCGGTGTGCCGCGGCTCGGACCCGCCGCCAGCTATTATGCCGCGGGGCAGACCGTGGACGACCTGCAGGCCTATGCGAATCTGCCCGATCCGCCGCAGACGGGCGAAGAGCGGCGTAAAGCCGCCCATCTGCGCGAAATGATCGGCCCGGCGACGCTCGCGGCGTATCTCTCGACGCGAACGCGTAATCGTGAAGTCGACGAATGGGCGCTGCAATTGGCGGCTGAAGGCGGGATCGATCGGATCGTGATCGGTCAGGACGATGCCGGCCCGACAGGCCTGCATCTGCGCGATGTCGCGAAACTCAAAGCGACGGCGCACGCGTTCGGACTGGGCGATCGTGCCTCGATCGAGCCCGGCGCCGACGAGCTTGGGATGGTGATGCTGGCGCGTGCCTTCGCACGCAATGTGGCTTGGACGCCGACGGTCTCACTGGATTACTCGCGTCCCGACGGCGGCGCGGTCAACGATCAGCTTGAATACGTACCGATCGAGACGACCATCTCGCAGATCATCGGCGCGTGCGGAGCACAGCGCACTACGAGCGGATCGGCCGACATCGCCTTATACGTTCGCGTCGCGCAGACCGCGGCAGCGGACGAGAGCGCGTTCGAAAACCGCATTGCAGCCGATGTCGCACGCGGAACGAGCGTCGCGGTGGCGGACCTCACCTTCTTGCAGGGTAAACCGGGCGAAGAGCAGCGCGCGCTGACCGAAACGCTCATCGCACGCGGGCTCGCCGGAAAGATCGACGCGTTCGCATCTTGGAATACCGATGCCAATACGATCGGCACCGCATTGCCGGAGGCCATCGCCGTCGGTGCAGGCCGCCGGGCAGGGCGCTACGACGCGCGCGCTCACGCGCAATTCATGCTCGATCGGTACATCGACGATTACGCCTTCCACCAATTCGTTCGGCCCGCGCTCAACGAGGGGTTGCGCGCCCGCGATATCGATACGAGCCTCCTGCTCCCGGAGGTCGCACGCGAAGCCAACTCTCAGAACCGGGCGGCACTCTGGCCATACGCGCTCGACCTTCTCGCGAAAATCTACCCGCAATATCGCGATGCCGGCCTCACGATCACCTTACCGTGGGACCGAACGTTCGAGACGCAGATCGATGTCAGGCTGCACTAAGGCGCAGGTTCGTCGCGCGGTCGCAACGTCGGGTCGGCGCGGTAACAGCGCAGGAATTCTTCCGCGTACGGCAGTGCGACGGCGAGGGTGACCAGGGCGAGAATCCCCACGATGTAGCGCGCCGGCAACCCTGGGCGCTTCGGTTGCAAACGCCAGCGCGGCGCTTCGTCGCCGCGGCCGAAGATCGCCGCAAATTGCTTGGCCCTCAGGCAGATCGCAAAGGAGGCGCCCATGAACGGCAGCATCTCGAGAAAACTGTGCGTATGCTGTTCGAGTGCCGGTACCTCGCGTCGTCCGGTCGCATAGCTGACGTCCCAATACGAGATCCCTTCGTGGACGACGTAACCGCCCATCATGATGACGAGCACCAGCGCGTTGATATCGAACAACAGCGCGCAAAGGATCGGAACGCCGATCGCACCCATCATGAGCTGGTGGGTCAGTGATTCGTGCGTCCCCGACGTGGTTTCGATGTTCGTGCGGCGATGAAAATTCCAATCGGCGAGACCGGGCAGCACCCACAGCGGCAACATGAAGTAGAGCAGGTAGCGCCGGATCGCGATCTCTTCATCGCTCGGGGGGTCGCCGTCGCGCGAGGCCTGCTCGGCTAAATCGGAACCTCCGGATTGTGCCGTGTCATCGACATCATGACCCATCGTGTCATTACCTTCCACTGTTGGCGCTTTGGCACCACCAAGAGCGCTCTGTTCTTTTGCTTACCGACCGAACGATCTGGAGGGGTGGGTGAACGTTCGGCAAGCCAACCCGTGCTAAGTGTCTCAATATGCCGTGAGAGATGCTGCAGTTATTGACTACGATAACGGGGCTACACTTCGATTCGACACTGCAAGTGAGCATCGCGTACGAGCGCGCTGGTTGACGCCGTGCGGAACGGCGTTCGTTCGGGCAAGCGACGGCTGCCGGTGCGGCTTACGCAATTCGCTACGTCAATTGGAGAACCTATGCTTCACATTCGATACGCGAAGCCGATGCTGGGCGCGCTGACGCTGAGCGCCGCCCTTGCCGTATGGCTCGCACCGCCGGCGCCGACCGTGGCGTCGAATCACATCGATTCGCCGCTGACCACGCAAGATCGCGGCGCGAACATTACCGACCACTGGGCATTTCTCGATCCCAACGATAACTCACAGGTTGTGCTCATCTTGGGCACGCAAGGGTTCATCGTCTCGAGCGAGCATTTCGGTCAGGATATTTTCAATCCGCACCAACGGTACCGTTGGGAGATCGAGAATACCGGTGATGCGAAACCCGATAAATACATCGACGTGTACTATTCGCCCGGGGTCGGGCATCTGACGGGGCAACTCGCCACTATCGTTCTGCCGGACGGCCATCGGTTCACGGCGCCGACGACGATCGCCGTGCAAACACCGCATCCGAACCCGCCCGTCGTAACGATCGACAAAGCGACCGGAGCACGCTTTTTTGCCGGCGTTATGGATGACCCGTTTTTCTTGGATGATACGGGCGCCAATCTGTTCGCGGCCTCGTCGGTCTCCAATCCCGGACACCCGAATAAAGCGCTGTTAGGCCTGCGCGGAGGACGTAATACGTACGCAGGTTTCAATACGCTTATCACGGCAATCGAAGTGCCGGCGCGTATGCTCAAGGGCAAAGGCGACGTGATCGGTATCCACGCCGTGACGCAGCGTCAAGCCCGTCAAAAGCTCGAAGAGAACGGCGAGATCGTCGGAACCGGTGAGATTCAAACGGTCGATCGTGAAGGCGTTCCCTTTGTCAATAATCTGCTGATCCCGCCGCCGCTCAAGAGCCGGTTCGCGACATCGACAACGGAGCAAGACGCGCGCGGCGTATTTCGGCCGGCCCTCATCCAATCGCTCAAAGCGCTTGCGACCGATGACGCGCACATTGCGAAGATCCTCGCTCTGACCCAAGAAAACGGCGATATTCTTCGGCTTAGCCTCAAAGTGCCCAATGCCGGGCCTGGCGGTGGGACCAACGCAAACGGCGGCTTTCTCAACAATGGCGGTCGGCGGTTGCAAGATGACGTCACGACCGAGACCTTCACGTTGGTCAACAACGGCGTGCGGTTGACCGATAACGTGCTTCACGATGAACAACCGTTTCGCAACGTCTTTCCATTCGTGGCCGATCCGAACCAACCGTATCCACCCGGACAAGAACCGTCCAACATGATGCAATAGCGCCGCGGCAGCGACCGTAACGCGCGCGCGTTACGGTCGCTGCGTCGATGGCGCGCATCTCTTTTTGTGAGCACGTGATGGTGGTTAGCAGTGGGCGGGTTTCGGTGACCGTTCGGGTCGCAGTTTTTATAATGTTGTCGTTTGTCGTGGTGGCGGCGAGCCATTCGAGCGCCCTCGTGGCTCCGTGGCATAAAACGTCTCCCGCTCCACTGGATGGCGCGCCGTCGGCGACGGACGAAGCGGCGCAATCCCGCGAGCTCACCCGTTTCCTCGAAGAACGGCTAAAGCGCGATCCGGGCGATGCGGACGTCTATTCCAAACTTGCGGGCTTGTATCTGCAACAGCTTCGCGAAACGGGTGCGCTCGAAGGTCTGGGTCTCGCGTTGCGGGCGGCGCGGACGTCGCTCGCCATCGTGCCTGCGGTGCGGAATACGGACGGTCTTACTTCGCTTGCGCTGGCGGAGTTCGCATCGCACGAGTTCGCGCCTGCCCGCGATCATGCGCGGCAACTAGCTCGGCTCGATGGCACGGGCGCACCGTACGCCCTGCTCGGCGACGCGCTCGCCGAGCTCGGCGACTATCCGCAAGCGGAACGAGCTTACCGGCAGATGCAGCGGCGTAGCGGCGGTATCGATGAGAACGTCGTAACCAGACGCGCGCGTTCGGAACAATTGCGCGGGGACAATCCCGGCGCAACACGTGACTTTTCACAGGCGCTCGCGCTCGAAATGGGTCGCGGTGAGCCGTCGCGCGAACGAATCGCTTGGTTTGATTGGCAGCTCGGCGACATGGCTTTTCTTACCGGTGACGATGCAGCGGCCGAGACGGATTACGGCGCCGCGCTCACGGCGTATCCCGGTTACTTCCGTGCACTCGCCTCGCTCGGCCGGCTGCGAGCGGCACGCGGCGATCTACCGGGGGCGATCGATGAATACGAGGCAGCCGTGCGCATCTTACCCGACCCGACGTTCGTTGCCGAACTGGGGGACGTGTATAAACTTGCGGGCCGCGAGCAACAAGCGCAGATCCAATATGGGCTCGTCGAGTTGATCGGCCATCTGGGCCACGTGAATGGGATCATGTACAATCGTCAGGTTGCGATGTTCTATGCCGATCACGACATCAAGATCCAAGAAGCGTACGCGGATGCCGAGCGCGAGTACCGGGTTCGCCGCGACATCTGGGGTGCGGATGCCCTCGCTTGGACGGCGCTCAAAGCGGGAAAGATCGCGCGCGCGCAAACCGCCATGAACGCAGCGTTACGGCTTGGAACGCAGGATCCGCGGCTCTTCTATCATGCCGGGATGATCGCCCGCGCGGCGGGAAAACGAGCTCCATCTCAAAGATACCTGCAGCGTGCGCTGGCGCTCAATCCGCAGTTCGACCCGCTGCAAGCGATCCGTGCGCGCGCTGCACTCGAACAGTAACGCGCGCGAGATCGGGGCTTGATCCCGTAAATAAAACCCGTGCGGAATCCGCACGGGTTTTACATGGCGGCGCACGCGCGGCCTAGGGGATCTGTTGAAAGTCGGTTTCGGTCGTATCTTTTGCGGGCGGCGCGTCGAGAAAGGCGACCGGCGGACAATTGACGACAAAGCCGGCCGAGCCGAATTTCGCGCCCATCGGGCCCGTCATCAAGCCTTCCTTCACCATCGCGAGCATCTGATTTTCGTCGTTGAGCTGCTTGACTTTGCCCGCGGCGACGGCTTTGGGCGTCCATTCGCCGACCTGGACGTCCCAGAGGGGGCTATATGAAAATTCGTGGCGCGGTTCGCTGCGCAACGGAAAGTCGCCCTGGATGTTATTCGAGGTGCGGATCAGTGAGGAATTCGCGGGAGTAACGTCTTGCGTAAGTTTGCCGTCGAGCGAAACGTACGCGAAGCCTTGCGGCTGGCCGTCGGTTGCATCGCGGTTGGGTGCGTTTGCTTGTGCGGCGCGTGGACCGTTGGCAATTGCAAAAATCCGCTCGCGCGCGGAGCCCATGAAGTCGTCACCACCGAGAAATGGGGAATTCTGTAAGAGCGGCACGAATGTCGCACGCTCCAAGGTCGCGGCGACGGGGTCTGAAGCTTCGGTGCTCAAGTAGAGGATCGGTTTCCCGGAATCGAAGCCGTGCGCGAGTTGCATCGTCACCTCGGGTCCGTCGGCGTCGTAGTCGAGCGTGGTATCCATTGCCACGACGTGGTCTTGCGTGTTCGTGTGATGCGTGACGTCGAAGGGTCCGTCGCCGAGCGCGACGATCGCCGCATTGTAAACGACGTTGGAACCGCTGATACGAATGAACGGGGAGTAGTTAGCATCACCGATGCTCCCCGGCTGCGCTTTCGCGGGCGGAAAGCCTTTTGCTCCCGGATCCCAGACGCGCGTCGGCGAAAAATCCGGAACGCCCGGAAAATTTACGACGGCTTCGGCGAACTTACTGGACTTCGGCACGGGCTCGAGCGTGACGTTCTGGACGCATTTCGGGCAGCCGATTGCCATGTTTGCGAGCTTGGGTGCGTACATGATATTGAGGTCGCGCGAAATGCCGAGGTCGGAACTGTCCGTCATGATGAACCAGACGGTTTGACCGTTATGCTTTCCGCGATGTAGCGGTATCACCGCGGTCTGCTTCACGGGATCGACCTCGCGGGCCGATTCAAGCGAGAGATGATCTTTGGGGAGGAAGGCGCTTTGGGCTGCAGCGTGGCCGCCTTTTGGAAGCGCGACGAGCGCGACGGCGGCTACGGTAACGGCGGCAGCGCTCGCCGCCGTACGGATCGAAAATCGTGCGTTCATGCAGCCAAACTAGTCGAGTTTGCAGGCAAGCACAACGGAGTTTCGGACAGATCGGTCATTTCGTACGAATATGTGATCTCGATGACTTAGCGTCGGCGCTACCTTCGTGAGCGGCCGCTTTCGGTGTCCGCCGGCATTCCTGCTTAGAGCGTGCCGGTCGCTTGTTCCAACGCCTCGTCGATCGCATACGTCATCCCGCGCAAATGCAGCGCGGCATAAATCTCAGAACCGAGGGTGGCGCGTACGCGTGTTTCAAGCGTGTCACGATGCCGCTCTCCGTCGCCGTGACTGCGCCAACCGGCACCGATGTGGAACGTCGCAATCGCGCCGGCGAGCAGAGCCGCACGCTGCGCCTGGCCCGCGTCGAGAAGCGCGTCTGCTAGCGCGATCAATTCGTTGCGCAGATCCGAGCGCTGCGGATGATGGCGAAGCTCTTCGAGCGCCGCGGCAATCTCGCCGGTCGCCGCCGGAAAACCCTCGAGGCGAAGCCGATAGATTGCGATCGCGACCGCGAGCAGGGCGTGCGCCGCGCGATTCTCGATCGCGCGCGCTTCATCGATTCCGCGCCGCGCGAACGCGATCGCATCGTCTAAGCGTCCGATGGCAGCCGACGCTTTCGCGAGGTTGGCGAGAGACGTCACGACCATCGCCGAAAGGCCGATCGCACGCGCGTGGGCGAGGCCTCGCGCAAAGTGTTCGAGGGCGGATTCGAGCGTGTCATCCCTGCCGGCAAGCACGCGACCGAGATTGTTGAGCGCTACGCTTGTCTGCGCATCGTCGCCGAGCATTTGCGCATCGCGTAGATTTCGTTCGAACACCGCGCGGGCGAAAATGATGTCGCCGCCATCGAGGGCGACGATGCCGATCAGATTCTGCGCACCCATGCGGCCCGGCGCGTATCCGTTCTCGGCGCATATCCGTTGCGCGATGTTTGCTTCGCTTATCGCCACTTCCAGCCGACCCTGCCGGTAGAGCATGAGACTCAGACCCTCGTGTAGTTGCGCGCGGGTTGCGGCCGAGCAGGATTGGAGGTCGCATGCAAGCACGCGACGTAGCCACATTTCGCCCTCCACAAAATCGCCGCGGTTGTCCCAAAACGCGCGCAGGTTGCAACAGAGGCCGGCTGCGATGCCGGGGTTGGCGCTCGTGCTCGCCGACCACTCGAGAGCCTCGCGCACGTTGTCGAGTTCGGCGCTGATTCGGGCGAACTGCGCCCGCTGACCGGTCCCCGCGCTCGCCGCCTCGCCGCTCGCCAGCAGCTCGTTGAAGTAGCGTGCGTGACGTAACTTCGTCGCAATCGCATCAGGGCACTCGCGTAATCGCAGCGCCGCATCTTGGCGTATCGTCTCCAGCATGCGATAGCGCGTCGGCGACATATCGTGCTCGACGAAAAGGAGAGATTTCCGGGCGAGCTGGGCGATCAGGTTTGCGGCGTCACGGTGTGGGCTCGAGCCGCACACGCGCTCGGCAGCCGCGACATCGAAGCTGCCCGTGAACACGGCAAGGCAGCGAAAGACCCGCCGTTCCTCGTCGTCGAGGAGGTCGTAACTCCAGTCCACGAGCGCGCGCACGGAGCGGTGGCGCGCGCCGTAACACGTGCTTTCCGTCCCAAGCGCGCTCAGGTGCTCGCGCAAGCTTTGCGAGATCTCCCGCAATGCGCTGGTCGCGACTCGGCTCGCCGCAAGTTCGAGCGCGAGTGGGATCGCTTCGACGCGCGAGACGATCTCGAGTGTTGGCGAGAGGGCCGCCTCATCGAATACGAAGCCGTCGTCGACTTCGCGCGCGCGGTTGACGAAGAGCGCGACCGCCGGGTGCGTGAGCGCTGCGGTGACGCTGGGCGGATTGGGTGCGGGAACCGGCAGCGGCGGTACACGCAGGACCGCTTCGCCTTCAAGTCCGATCGGTTCGCGGCTCGTCGCAAGGACGACCAGACACGGCAGTAATCGCAAGAGCCCATCGGCGACGTGGGCGACCGACGCGAGGACGTGCTCGCAGTTGTCGATGAGCAAGAGAATGCGGTCCGTGTCGCCGCTCTGCGCGAGGGCAGGCGCAACGGTCGCTGCAACCAGCGCTGCGTCCGTGACGACGGCGAGATCGCAATACGCGACGCGGTCAAAGAGCTCATGGCCGAAGCGTGAGGCCGCCTCGATCGCCAAGCGCGTCTTTCCGACGCCGCCCGTTCCGACAAGTGAGATCGCGCGCTTTTCGACGAGCAGAAGGCGCAGCCGGCAAAGCTGCTCGCTCCGTCCGAAGAAGGCTGAACGCCGCTGCGGCAACTGCGTGGGCTCATCGCCGCACTGGGCTCTCACGTAGTCGCCGTCGTCGAGCGCGATACCGACCGAGGCGAAGAGCAGCTCGACGGTGCGCAGATCGACGGGCACTTCACGGTTGAGTACGCGCGAAACGGTTTTCGTCGATAAGCCGACATCAAAGCTAATGTCTTCGATCGAGCGACGCGCTCCGCCCCGGCTTGTGTCTTCATGCCGGCGCTGCGCCTCGTGATAGCGCTGCCGGCCTGCTTGGCTCAGAAAAACCCCACGCCGTCGCTTAGTCGTCCGGCCCCCTACCGGTTGAGCGCCCACATGCATCGTCACATACCGTAGTATGGCGCATCGACGGCAGACTTTCGGTAAGCCGGCTCGCATTGACAGGACCGGCCACTTCAAAGCGTGCCCCTGCCTCTACGCTCCCGGCGCTTCGCGTTGACAGAGCTCGGTAAGGACGCCGCCGGTGCTCCGGGGATGGACGAAAGCAACGGTGTTTCCGTGGGCGCCCCGCCGCGGTGTTCGATCGATCAGTCCCACGCCTGCCTGCTCCAATCGCGCGAGTTCGGCGACGATATCGTTCACGCGATATGCGATGTGGTGCATCTTCGTGGGCGCCTCGCCGCGGAATTTGGCGATCGGCGACGCTTCGTCGAGCGGCCGCAGCAGCTCGATCACCGAATCGCCCGCCGAAATGCCGACGGCTTCGACGCCTTGAGCGCGGATCGTTTCGCGATAGAGCTGTGTGAAGCCGAGCGTTGCCGTGTAGAGTGCGATCGTCGACTCCAGATCGGCGACCACGATTGCGACGTGGTCGATCGTCCAGCCGTTGGGCGTTGTCACCGCGGCTTCGCCGCGTCGATCATGCGATCGCCTCCGCGACGTGTTTGCCGAAGACGGCGCGCAAGACGTCGCAGATTTCACCGAGCGTCGCTCCCGCATCGACCGCTTCCAAGAAACACGGCATCAGATTGGCGCTCCCGCTCGCCGCGCCACGAATATCGGCCAAGCGCGCCGCGACGACGGCGACGTCGCGCGCCGCTCGATAGCCCGCGACGCGCGCGACCTGATCGCGTTCGATCGACGCGTCGATTTTTTGGAGCTCCATTTGCGCAGCGGCGGCACCGGGCTCGACGAAGGCGTTGACGCCGACGACGAGCGCCGTACCGCGTTCGATCGCTTGCTGCGCGCGATACGACGATTCGGCGACGCGGGCTTGCATCCAGCCGCTGGTGATCGCTGCGACGCTCCCGCCGAGTTCGTCGACTTCGGCGATGAGCGCCGAAGCGCGTTCGATCAGCGACGCCGTCAGAGATTCGACGTAGTAGGAACCTGCGAGCGGGTCGACGACATCGGCGACGCCGCTTTCAAAGGCGATGATCTGTTGCGTCCGCAGCGCCAGGCGCGCGGACTCCGCCGTCGGTAAGGCGAGCGCTTCGTCTTTGCCGTTGGTATGGAGCGATTGCGTTCCACCGAGCACCGCCGCGAGCGCCTGCAAGGTGACGCGCACGACATTGTTGTCGGGTTCTTGGGCCGTCAATGTCGAACCGCCGGTCTGCGTGTGAAAGCGCAACATCTGCGAGCGCGCATCTTTTGCGCCGAACTCATCGCGCGCAATGCGCGCCCAGAGCACGCGCGCCGCGCGAAATTTTGCCACCTCTTCGAAAAAATCGTTATGCGCGTTCCAAAAGAACGAGATGCGCGGGGCGATCGCGTCGATATCCAGGCCCGCCTCGCGTGCCGCACGCAGATACGCTTTCGCGTTCGAAAGCGTGAATGCGACTTCTTCGACGGCGGTCGATCCCGCCTCACGAATGTGATAGCCGGAGATCGAGATCGTGTTCCACTGCGGCACCGCTTCGGCGCAATAGGCCATCACGTCGGTCACCAGCCGCATCGACGCTTTGGGCGGATAGATATACGTACCGCGCGCGACATACTCTTTGAGCACATCGTTCTGGATCGTGCCGCCGAGTCGCTCGAAGGGAATGCCGCGCCGGCGAGCGACCGCGAGGAGCATGGCGAGCAGGATCGAGGCCGGTGCGTTGATCGTCATCGAGACGGTCACCGAATCGAGCGGAATGCTCTCAAACAGCGTTTCCATGTCGGCGACATGGTCGATCGCGACGCCGACTTTACCGACTTCACCGCGTGCGGCGGCGGCATCGGAGTCGTAGCCGAGCTGCGTCGGCAAGTCAAAGGCGACCGAAAGTCCCGTGGTCCCGCGCGCGAGCAGATAGCGGTAGCGCGCGTTCGATTCGGCCGCCGTTGCGAAGCCCGCGTATTGGCGCATCGTCCAGAGGCGGCCGCGATAACCGTCGCGCCGGATGCCGCGCTGAAACGGAAACGTGCCGGGTGCGGTCGCGGGCGGCACCGCTTCCGTCGCACCGTAGGAGGCTTTGAGCGCAATGCCGCTTCCGTTTTCCGTCCGGACGGAGTGCGGCCGACCGTTACTTGCCATCGTGGGGTCGTTATTCGCACTCCCACGCAACGCTGCCTCGGCGGGTAACATACGGTGCTCGAAACTACGCGAGCGAAACGATCGGTGCGTTCGTCTCGAGCGTCGCGCCCTTCTCCGCATGGATGGTCGCGACGGTGCCGGCGCGATGGGCGCGAATCTCGTTCATCATCTTCATCGCTTCGATGACGGCGACGACTTGGTGTTCGCTGATTGCGTCGCCCGCCGCGACCAACACGTCCACGACGACCCCGTGCATCGGCGCGACGATATCGTTGCCGCGTGCGACCCGGCCGTTCTTCGCGCGGAGAGCCGGCTTCGCCGCGGTCGCGCGGACGCCGCCGGCCGCCGCCGCGCGCGGTGCCGGCCGATCCAGCAGGCGCACGCGAAAGAGCCGGTCGTCGACTTCGACCCGGATCACGTCCGTGTCGAGGTCGGCATCGTCCGGTTGCGCAACCGCTACCGCGGCATCCACGCGCGCTGCGGGCCGCGACGTGAGGGGCGTCCACGTCGCGGCGAACGCTTCCAGTGTCGCGGTGCCATATGTACCGTCGGCAACGCTCGGCTCATCGCCGAGGGCGCGCAGAAACGGTAACGTCGTCGGGACGCCCACGATCGTATAGTCGTCGCTGGCGCGACGCAAACGTGCGCGCGCCGCTTCGCGGGTCGGACCCCAGACGATGAGTTTGGCGATCATCGAATCGTAATCGGGTGAGATCGTCGTGCCGGCTGCCGTCGCCGCATCGACGCGTACGCCAAAGCCCGCCGGCTCCCGATAGGCCGTGATCGTGCCGGGCGCCGGGCGGAAATTCTGTGCCGGATCCTCGGCGTTGACCCGTACTTCGATCGCGTGACCGCGTAAATGCACGTCGCTTTGCGCGTACCCGAGCGGTTCGCCCGCGGCGACGCGGATCTGCTCGGCGACGAGATCGATGCCGCTGATCATCTCGCTGATCGTGTGCTCGACTTGAATGCGCGTGTTCATCTCCAAGAAGAAGAACTCGTCGCCGACGACGAGCGTCTCGATCGTGCCGACGCTATCGTAACCGATCGCGCGTGCGGCGCGCAGTCCCGCTTCCCGTAAGCGATCGCGTACGATCGCCGAGACGAGTGCCGGCGCTTCCTCGTACAATTTTTGGTGGCGTCGCTGAAGCGAACAATCGCGTTCGCCGACGTGGACGACGTTGCCGTGCTTATCCGCCAGGATCTGTAGCTCGACGTGCTTGGGATTGTCGAGATAGCGCTCGGCGTAGACGACCGGGTTTTTAAAGTACGCCTCGGCTTCGCGGACGGCGGTCGTGAACGCGGCTTCGACCTCGTCGCGCGTGCGCGCGACTTTGAGGCCTTTGCCGCCGCCGCCGCCCGACGCTTTGAGCGCGAGCGGCAAGCCGTACTCACCGGCTGCGGCGATGGCATCGGCGACGTCGGCGAGCGGTTGCGTCGCGCCGGGCACGACGGGGACGCCCGCCGCGATCATCGCTTGGCGCGAGCGGATCTTGTCGCCCATCGCGTCGATGGCATCGGGATGTGGGCCGATCCACGTCAAGCCCGCGGCGATCACCGCGCGTGCGAAGGTTGCGTTCTCGGCAAGAAAGCCGTATCCCGGATGGATCGCATCGGCGCCCGAACGCGCCGCGATCTCGAGCAACTTCGTACTATGCAAGTAGCTCTGGGCCGGGGCGGCGGGGCCGAGCAGATAGGCTTCGTCCGCATAGGCGACGTGCAACGCAGCGCGGTCCGGCTCGCTATAGACGGCGACGGTCGCCAGCCCCAGTTCGCGCGCCGAACGCATCACGCGCAGCGCGATCTCCCCACGATTGGCAACCAAAATTTTTGTCATTGTGCGCGTCCGCGACGGCGCACGACGTCATGTCGAGCCGCGTCGTAGCCACCGAAAGCGGCGACGCTTCGTCCGGCCGTCCGCCATGCCGAAGGAGCGGGGGCGGTCACGGATACGTCGATGCGCGCGGCGTCGTTCACGGCGCTCAGCGCCGCTATGATGGCGGCGACGGTGGCGGCGTCCGGCGGCGCTTCGCCGCGCGGGGAAACGATGTCGAGCCGCATTACAAGGTAGCGGGTTCGGGATACATGCCCATCGCATGATACCCGGCGTCGACGAAATGCACGTCGGCCGTGATCGCGCTCGAAAGGTCGGAGGCGAGATAGACGGCGGTTTTTCCGACGTCTTCGGCTGAGACGTTGCGGCGTAGCGGAGCGGCCGCCGAAACTTTATCGAGCATCTTTCGAAAGTCGCGGACTTGGCGCGAACTCGCCGTGCTGATCGGACCGGCCGAGATCGCATTGACGCGAATGCCGCGCTCGCCGAGATCGTAGGCGAGATAACGCACGATCGATTCGAGCGCGGCCTTCACGATGCCGGCGACGTTGTAATTTGGGACGATCGTCGTCGAGCCGAAATACGTGAGTGCCATGATGCTCGCGTTCGGAGCGAGCACGTCGACGAGCGCGTTCGTGAGCGCGATTAGCGAAAAGGCCGAGATGTCGGCCGCGAGCGCGAAGCCGGCCCGCGTCGTCGTGTAGACCTTGCCTTTGAGGTCTTCTTTATTGGTGAAGGCGATCGAGTGGACGACCGTGTCGAGCCGCCCGTGAAGAGCCTTCACGCGCTCCGCCAAGGTGGCAAGCGATTCGTCCGAAGATACGTCGCATGGGTAGGCGTTGCCGCCGAGTTCGGCCGCTAATTTTTCAACCTCGCTTTGCACGCGCTCGCCCTGGTACGTCAAGACGATCGTCGCTCCATACGCATGGAGTTCGCGTGCGATCCCGGTCGCAATACTCCAGCGGTTCGCCACGCCCGTGACCAGGGCAATCTTTCCATCGAGAAGTCCCATCGTCGTTGTAAACGACTTCCACGAAACGCGTCCCTTTATAGGGCACTGCAGTTCCGTTCCCCGCGAGACCGGAGAGGGCTCACGTGACCGCGAATGCTGCGTCATGATGGGCGACCCGACGCCGGACTTTGCGAACAAATCGGTTCGTCGCAGTTGGTTTCTCAAACGCATGCGACGCTCGGCGCCAAGTTTCGGAAAATCGGTTGCGACGCTCATGACCCTTGCGCGAACCGCCGTGGATTTTTCGATGCTCGACGAATTTTCCGGTCTCGACTATTCCGTGGTCGGCGGTGTCGCGACGCGCTCGTATCAGCCCGAACGCTTTACGAAGGACCTCGATCTCCTCGTGTCCGCCGCGCAGATCGATCTCGTGCGAAAACGATTGCACGAGCACGGCTTTGAAAAGGTCGGCGGCCTGACATTTCCCGACTCGGCGCTCGGACTTGACGGCGAGACGTGGCAGCGCGGCGCGGAGGCGCCGCTCGGCATCATGAGGAGTTCGCAGGTATGGGCGACTGCCGCAATTTCCGGCGCTCGGCCCGACGCGCAGGGCTTGCCGATCGTTTCACTGGCGCACCTCATTCTTATGAAGCTCGATGCGAGTCGTGGCGTCGATCAAGGCGACTTGAGCCGGATGCTGGGCCTGGCGGACGATGCGAGCCTCGAGAACGTCCGCGCGGTCATCGCGGCCTTGCTGCCGGATGCGGTGGAAGACCTCGAGCACTATATCGAGCTCGGGCGATTCGAAGTGGGCCGCGCTGCAGCGCATCGGCCGGAGCACAGGTAACGCGCTAGAGCGGGATGTTGCCGTGCTTGCGCTTTGGGCGCTCGACGCGTTTGTCGGCGAGCATCGTGAGCGCGCGAGAGACGGCGCGACGTGTCTGACTTGCTTCGAGCACGTCGTCGACGTAGCCGCGGCTCGCGGCGATGAATGGGTTCGCGAAGCGCCGTTCGTAATCGGCGACGAGTTCGAACTCGCGAGCGGCGGGGTCGGCCGCTTCGGAAATCTCGCGCCGGAAGATCGTCTTGACGGCGCCCCCCGCCCCCATCACCGCGATCTCGGCCGTCGGCCATGCGATGTTGTAGTCGGCGCGAATGTGTTTGGACGCCATCACGTCGTACGCGCCGCCGTAGGCCTTGCGCGTGATGACGGTAATCTTTGGAACCGTTGCTTCGGCGAAGGCATAAAGGAGCTTCGCGCCGTGCTTGATGATCCCGCCGTACTCTTGCGCGGTCCCGGGCAAGAAACCCGGGACGTCGACGAAGGTGAGCAGCGGAATGTTGAACGCGTCGCAAAAACGCACGAACCGCGCGGCTTTGATCGACGACGCGATATCGAGCACGCCGGCCATGAACTTCGGTTGATTCGCGACGATGCCGACCGAGCCGCCGCTGATGCGGCCGAAACCGATCACGATATTGGGCGCGTGCAATTCACCGATCTCGAAGAAATCGCCATCGTCGACGACCGCGCGGATGGCGTCGCCGATGTCATACGGCTTGTTCGGCGCATCGGGGATGAGCTCGTCGAGTTCGGGACACAGACGCAGCGGATCGTCGTCGCATGCGAAGCGCGGCGCGTCCTCGAGATTGTTCTGTGGAATGAATGACAACAGCCGCTTGGCTTGATCGGTCATTTCGTCTTCATCGGCGGCGATGAGGTCGGTGACGCCGCTTTTCGTCGCGTGCGTGTATGCGCCGCCGAGTTCTTCAAAGGTGACGTCTTCGCCGGTGACGGTCTTGATGATCTCCGGGCCCGTGATGAACATCTGCGAGATCTTCTCGACCATGATCGTGAAGTCGGTGATCGCCGGTGAATACACCGCACCCCCCGCGCAGGGGCCCGCGATGAGCGAGAGCTGTGGGATGACCCCCGAAGCCTGGACGTTGCGCCAAAAGATCTCCGCGTAGCCGCCGAGGCTGACGACGCCCTCTTGAATGCGTGCGCCGCCGGAATCGTTGATCCCGATCATCGGCGACCCGGTGCGTAGCGCAAGGTCCATCACCTTACAAATCTTCTCCGCGAAGACTTCGCCGAGCGAGCCGCCGAGGACCGTAAAATCTTGCGAGAAGAGGAAGACCTGGCGCCCCGCGATCGTCGCGCGACCCGTTACGACGCCGTCGCCGAGAAACTCACGTTCATCGAGGCCGAACGCGGTCGTGCGATGCACCGCGAAGGTATCGAGTTCGACGAATGATCCGGGGTCCACGAGCGCGCCGACGCGTTCGCGCGCCGTCCGCTTGCCGCGTTCGCGCTGACGGGTATTCGCGGCTTCGCCTGCCGGCGCGAGCGCCTGCGCCCGTTTGGCGCGCAAGGCGTCGATCTTCGCTTGCTGCGTCGCGTCGGGAACCGTCATGCTGCGAGCCGTTCGCCTCGGCGCGGGCGGCGTCCGTTCCCGTTGGATCGCGCGACGGGCGCTACCAGATGCCGAGTTGGACCTTGGCATCGTCGGAGGCCATCGTGCGCGGGTCCCACGGCGGCGTGAACGTTATCTCGACTTTCGCCGTCTTGACGCCTTCCAAAGACATGACTTTGGACTCGACGGCTTGCTTGAACATCGGGCCGACCGGACACATCGGCGAGGTTAGGGTCATCGCCACGTTGACGTCTTCGTTGGCGTCGCCCGCGACCTCGATCCCGTAGATCAGGCCCAGATCGATGATTCCGATGTGCAATTCCGGGTCCTCGACCGTTTTGAGCGCTTCGCGAACTTCTTCTTGTGTCGGCATAGTGCGCATGACTTCGCCGGCGGAGCCGGAGTTCCACCGCTCGGGGTGCACGCCGCCGATGCTTGCCAGCCGTTACGGTAGCGGCGCGAGGGCGAGCCGCCCCACGCACCACCGCTCCAAACCTCGCAGAGCACGCAGGTACCATTCTTCGCGCGAGCCCAGCGACGGTACGAGAATCGCTCCTAGCCCGAACGCCCAAGCGCCGAGTACGTCGGTGAAGAGCTGATCTCCGATGACGATCGTGCGAGCGGGATCCGTGCCGAGAATTCGCAGCGCTTGCCGAAAGCCGGCCGGCCACGGTTTGCGGGCGCGAGCGATCGCGGGAACGCCGAGCAATCGGCCGATGGTCGCTACCCGCACGTCGCTGCGGTTATTGGAAAGCAGCACCACGGCATAACCGCGCTGCCGTGCAGCGCGTAGCCACGCGGTCTCTCGTTCGCCCGGAACGTCGCATCGGCGTCTGACGCACGTGTTATCGAGGTCGCATACGATGCCGCGAATCTCAAGCCGCTCGAGCGATTCGAAGCCGATCGCCACAAGCGACGTCGCGGACAGAAAGCGCCTCATGCGATGTAACGCGCGTGTTTGAGCAACAGGACGACGAACACGGCGAACGCCCACAGCACGAAGGCGCCCGCCATCGCGACATCGCGCAGCAGCAGTTCCTCGGGACGTTCGGTAGCGGCGGTGCGGGAATCACCGCCATCGCCGCCGCGTGGTTCGCTCAAATACTGATAACGGAAAACCGCGAAGAGCACGATCGGCAACGTCAGCATCATGACTGCGGTCGATGCGCCTCCGACGTGCGGCCCCGAGCTCCACAAAGCGTAGGACACGACGGCGCCGGTGGTCGCCACATTCTCCATCCGGCCGAGCAGTGCCGGCGAATAGAGATCGAGCACTTTCCGGCGCGACGAAAAGCCGGCTTGGTCGCGAGCGAGCTCGGCTTTGCGTTTCTCGATCGCCAAAAAAAGCGCGAGGAAGCCCGCACACAAGATGAACCATGCGGAAAGCGGGACGCCCGCCGCGAACGAACCGCCGAACGCGCGAACGATGAACCCGAGCGCGATCGTTAGGACATCCACAATGACGAGCTTTTTGAACGAAGCGTTATACGCAATTTGCATCGCGACGTAAAGCGTTGCCATCGCTCCCACCGCAGGTGAGATCGCAAACGCGCCCAGTAGCGCGGCTGCGCCGAGCACGCTCGCAACGACCAGGGCGGTGCGAACCGAGACGCGGCCCGCCGCGATCGGGCGGTGGGATTTAACCGGATGCAGCCGGTCGGCGGCGATGTCCAATGTGTCGTTGACCAGGTAGAACGCGCTCGAGAGCGCGCAGAAGATCGCGAAAACACCGGCAGCGCCAAAAATGGCCGGCGTACGCAAGTGAAAGCCGAAGAAAGCGGCCGCAAAGACGATCAGGTTTTTCGTCCATTGACGCGGACGTAGTGCCGCTATAACGTCCGCGACGCTGCCACGGTGAATTCCGGCGCCCGTGCCTAGCGGAACGTTCACGGTTAGGCGCCGTTCGTGGCCGGCAGCGCCCGTTCGCCTGAGCGTGCGCTTCGTGCGAGGCCGCCGCACACGGCAACGAGCAGCAGCCAGTCCAGGAACGCTGCCGCGATGAGTCCGTCGCTTTGTTGCGAGCACAACGCGTTGAGCGCATACACGGCTGCGACGCCAGCGGCACCAAACGGCATGTTGACGCGATATTTCCACAACACGAGCAGCGGCACGAGCAGCATCGCGCCGTAGAAAATCTGCGTCACCGGATACATCAGTAAAATCGCGGGAAGCCACAACGCCAAGCCGATTTCATCGCGCTCGGCCGGAACGTTCACGGTTACGACGATCGAGAGCAGAAAAATCGTCATGCTTGAGATCAGCGCGAGGACGTGCGCGGTGCCCGCCGCCGTATGCCGCAACCACAGCGCGGATAGGGACTGGTTCGTCGGTTCGCTGTACACGATAGACGGCGGCGTGGCGTGCCGCTGACCGAGGAATGCAAACGTGGTTTGCGGTCCGAAGAGCAAGAGCGCCGCAAGCGAAAGAAGCGCGACGGCAACGAGCGTCCCAACGGCCGCGTTCCAATATCGGCGCAATAGCTGGTAGACAAGCGCGACGGCAAGGAATGGTTTGATGAACAGCGCGAGCGCGAGCCACGCCGAACCGCCGCGCGCACGCCATTTGGGCCAGAAGAGCAACAGGCAGAACAGCGCGATGAAACTGGTTTGCGCGTAATTGAGCGCCTCGCTGATGCCCGGCAGAGCGAATAGTAAGGCGGCGACAGCGACAAGCCCGAGCGCGCCTTCAGCGCGCAGGAACAGTCGCCAGGCAAGATAGATGTCGGCGCCCGCCGCGATGACCAAGACGGCGTACCACGCCGTCAGCGCCGGGTGCAAGCCGGTGAGCCCGAGCGGCGCGAAGAGAAGCGCGGTCGCGGGCGGATACCAGAAGCCGACGTCGATGATCTCCCGGCGGAAACCGGCCGAAACGGCGAACGGCGCGGCCCACGCACGCAACACGCTCGGATCGTAAAAATTCTGACGCTGTAGCGCGGCATGGCCGACCAGCCAGAAGCCCATAAAATCCCACTCGTTGAACGTGCGTAAGCGAAGCGCAACGAGTTTCAGCAGGGGCACGATAGCCAGCAGCGACGTCAGGGCGACGAGCGCGGTCCCGAGCGAGCGAGAACGTGCGCGCCACGCAAAAGCGTATCCGAAAACGCCCGCGAGCACGGCGGCGAGAATCCACGGCATACGTTGCGCGAGGAGAAGGTGGATAGAATCGAGCCTCCTTAAACGTCGCTCGTTGGTTCTATCGGCAGCTTGCCATCCATTTCCAGCCGGGTGGCCTGCGCCGCCGGTCAGACGGCCAGATAGCGCTGCATCGCAGCGGCGTCTTCGCGCAGCGTCGCGATCGCTCCCGACGCCATCACGCGACCGTTAGAAAGGATATAGCCGCGATCCGATAGGCCCATCGCGACCTGCGCGTTCTGCTCGACGAGCAAAATCGTGTTGCCCTCGCTACGGATGCGACGCACGACGTCCTCGACGTTGCGGGCGATGAGCGGCGCTAATCCTTCCATCGGTTCGTCCAGCAGAATGATCGCCGGGTTCGCGATCAGTGCGCGCGCGATCGCGAGCATCTGCTGCTCGCCACCGGAAAGCTTCGCGGGTTTATCTTTGCGTTCACCGAGGACCGCAAAATATTCGTAGATGCGCTTCTCAGTCCATGGCCCCGAACGTCCCGCGAGCGCCGCGAGACGCAGGTTCTCGCCGACCGTAAGATTGGGGAAGATACGCCGGTCTTCGGGGACGAATGCGATGCCGAGCTTGGCAAGGGTGAACGGAGCATCGTTTGTAATCGTCTTGCCTTGGAATCGGATCGCACCGGACTTTACGTCGACGAGTCCCATGATCGCCTTGAGGGTCGTCGAACGGCCGCTGCCGTTGCGACCCAGCAGCGCGACCACTTCGCCCGCGTCGACCGCGAGCGAGACGTCCTGCAGCACGTGGCTCTTATCGTAGTAGGCGTTAATCGATTCGATCTCGAGAAGCCGAGCGCTCACGCCCGACCGCCGAGATAGGCCCGCTGAACCGCCTCATTATGCCGAATTTCTTGCGGCGTGCCGACGGCAAGGATTTGCCCCGTTTGCAAGACCGTGATCGTCTCGGAGATCGCCATGATGACGTCGATATCGTGTTCGACCAACATAACCGTACGGCCCGGGGCGACTCGCACGATGAGTTCGACGGTCGCATGCGTTTCGGCCGGCGACATCCCGGCGAGCGGTTCGTCGAGCAACAGCACGCTGGGGTCGCGCGCGAGGACGAGTCCGATTTCCAAGCGCCGTTGATCGCCGTGCGAAAGGTTCTCCGCTAGCCCCCCGGCCACAGCGCTCAAGCCGATGTCGGCTAGAATCGCTTCGGTCTTCCCCGCTAGATCGCCCATCTTTTTGCGCGCCGGGAAGAAAAAGCTCGCCTTGCCGTCATAGACGGCCTGAACCGCGAGACGGACGTTCTCGTAAACCGTCAGCTTCGCAAAGATGTTCGTGATCTGAAACGAGCGGGCGAGCCCGAGGCGCGCGCGCCGATACGGTTCGTACGACGTGATGTCGAGCCCGTCGAAAAAGATTCTCCCGCTGGTCGGGGGCAGAAGGCCGGACAATAAGTTGAAAAACGTCGTCTTTCCGGCACCGTTGGGACCGATGATCGTACGCACGCCGCCGCGCGGAATCGCGATCGTCACGTCGTTCACGGCTTTGAAGCCGGAGAACGAACGCGAGAGATGTTCGGTCTTGAAGGCGTAATCGCCGTCCGCGTTCACGGCGCGATCTCGTGGCCAGTGGCGGCGGCGGTCGCGCGCTCCTCGGCGAGTTCGGTCTGCACGCGGGCTCGCCGCGACAAGACGCGGCGGAACGCGGCCCCGATGCCGTAGCGGCGGAGCTCTTCGAAGCCGCCGCCGATCCCGCGCGGCGCGACGATGACGAAGAAGGCAAAAACGATCCCGATCGTAGCGGGCCAGTATTTCGTCAGCCCGGCGACGCGATTCTGCAAATCCCAATAGATGAACGCACCGATCATCGGTCCGACGAACGTGGTGATGCCGCCGAGCAATGACATCATCACGACACGGCCCGAGTAATCGATCGAGCCCGCATCGGGATTGATCGCCTGTTGGAAGTAGACCCAGAGCCAGCCCGCCACGCCCGGAAAGAGTGCCGAGAGCACGAACGCGTTGACGCGGTATTTGTTGACGTCGTATCCGATAAAGCGCGCGCGCTGCTTGTTTTCACGAATTGCGTGCAAGACCGAGCCGAATTTCGAATGCACGATCCAATAGTTCGCCGCGACCGCGATGAACGCTACGACGGCGGTAAAGATGTAGACGTGCGTCGCATTGGCGAACCAGTCGGCCGGAATGCCCGGAATCTCCGGACGCGAAACGCCTTGTAAGCCGTCCTCGCCGCCCGTGAGCTCGCTCCAGCGAAAGGCGATAAAGTAGATGACTTGCGCGAACGCGAGCGTGATCATCGAGTAATAGATGCCGCTCGAACGCGGAATGATCAGGCGCGCTAAGCCCCAGGCCCAAAGCGTGACGATCGCCAGGGCCACCACGAGCGCCGCGAGCGCGTTATGCGATCCCGCGAAAGCGAGATGCACGGGTCCGAGCGCGGTGTCGAAGCCTTTGGTGAAGAGCGCCGTCCCGTATGCTGCAAGCGCGAAGAACATCGCGTGTCCGAACGAGAGCTCGCCCGTGTGACCGAATAAAAGGTTGAAACCGAGTGCGAACAGTGAAAAGACGAGAATGGTCGTGGCCAGATCAACGAAGCCCGCGTGAACCGGCAAGCGCGCTCCGGCAAAAGGGTAGAGATCGAAGCTCCCGCCCGGCATGAACAATGGGAGGAGCGCGAAGGCGAGCGCGACGCCGGCGAGCGTGAGCCACGGGCGCCCGGCGCGCGGGCGGGTCATTCGAAGAGGCCTTCGACGCCGAAAATTCCGCGCGGTCGAACGAGCAGGATGAGGCCCATGATGATGAAGCCCGTCAATTCGACCGCAGGCGGATAGACGAGTTCCATCAGACTCGAGAGAATACCGATGATCAATCCGCCGACGATCGCACCCCAAAACGAGCCGATGCCGCCGACGATGACGATGACGAACGTCAGCACGATCCACTGCGACGCGAGATTGGGGATGATCGCGTAGACCGGGGCGGCGAGCGCACCGGCCAGGCCCGCCATGAACGACCCGATTCCAAAGACGAACGTAAACATCAGCGGCATATTGATGCCGAGAATCTTGACCATCTCCGCATCGCGCGTTCCGGCGCGAATGATCACGCCGATATTGGTCTTGTTGATCAAGAGCCACACGCCCGTCAATATGACGATCGTCATCCCGACCAAGAAGACGTCCTTGTATACCGGGAACGCGTACGCGCCGAGCGTGATCGAACCCGTGAGCCAATCCGGTAGCCCTGGATAACGTACCGCGTCGTCGCCCCAGATCCGGCGGACGATCTGTTCGAAAACCAGCGCCGTCCCGTACGTCAGCAGAAGCGTATACTCCGGTAGTCGTTTGTAGAGCGGCCGGACCAAAATCATTTCGAAGAGCATCCCGAAGAGCCCGATGATGAGCGCTGCGAACAGGATGCTCGGGAAAAAGCCGACGTGTGGCGCCAGCGTGTACGCGACGTACGCCCCGAGCATGAAAAAGGCGCCATGCGAAAAATTGATCACCCCCATGAGTCCGAGGATGATGTTGAGCCCCAGTGCGACCAGAATGTAGAGCATGCCAAGGGTAATGCCGTTGAACAATTGATCACTGATCTGGTGCAGCACGCGACTGCGTTCTCTAGGGTGGGGAAGCGGGCCCTCTGAGGCCCCGGGGGCAGGAGTCGTTCTTGGTTCTTAGTAAATTGTACGTATGAATAAACCCAAGTCGTCCCTCATGGACGCCCTATCGGGCGGGCAGGCTCGAAAGGGGTTGAAAATAGCAACGGTCTCGCACACACTCAATGCGGCGGTGGCCGAGCAGTTACGACATTTCGCCTTCCGCGAGCGGATCAGCGAGAGCGCCGTTATCGAATTTGCACTTCGTACGTTCTTTGCATCTGGAAATGAACCGAATCTCGGTACGCGTCTGCGGGATGCCGGAGCGACACTTCGACGCAAGAGCTGACTCCCGCGCAGATGACGATTTCAGGTTTTGCGGCGGCGCCCGGCCCCGCCGCGCCGCAAGATCTCGCCCAGTTCTCCATCGTCGGAGCTCTGCGCAAAAAACGCGTTGAGCGCATGCTCGATAACGGCGCTCTCGCTCATTCGCTGAAAGAATGCGAACTCTTCGAGTCGCTCCGCAAGCGCGACCGTCAGTGTGTGCGACACCTTAGCGACCATGCTTCGGCGAATGGCGGCGGGTGACGGCGCGCGTAACGACGTGTCCGCAGCAGGCTCGGGCGCGAATCTCTTGCGGGTGCCAGCGGCTGCCGGAGCCTTGCTCCGCTCGCTCGACTGCTTCATGCTAGATACTACGTCGTCTTACACAGTAAACTCCTATTGCCGAAGATAAAAAGAGGCATTCCGGCCGATCGGACCAGCCTTGGAAACCACAAGGGACCTTCGCCGTGTTATACCGCCACGCGGCTGTTTTGAGCGCCGTAGCGACAAAGGGTATGGGTCGCGAATCCGGCAAGTCGGTGCAAACCGTTCGCTGATTCAAACCGATACGGGCGGACAGGGAGTCTAAGTACGTATGTCAATGTGGGAACCGTTTACCGAGCGAGCGAGACGCAGCATCGTCCTCGCGCAAGAAGAAGCGCAGCGCCTCGGAAACAACTACATCGGAACCGAGCATATCCTGCTTGGGATCATCTCCGAGGGCGAGAGCCTCGCAGCCAAAGTGCTCGAGACGCTCGGCGTCAATCTTGCCAAAGTGCGTCAGGAAGTCGAGGCGATCGTCGGTCGCGGCGGCCAGACCGTGCAGCAGGAGATGGTTTTTACCCCGCGCGCGAAGCGCGTCATCGAGCTTGCCTTCGAAGAAGCGCGGCAACTCAATCATAATTACATCGGAACCGAGCACTTGCTGCTCGGGTTGATCCGCGAAGGCGAGGGCGTAGCGGCTCGCGTCCTGACCAACCTCGGCGTCGATCCGGCGAAAGTCCGCGTTCAGACGACGTCGCTGCTCGGTGCGGAGGGTCAGCCCGTGGCGCCCAAAGGCAAGTCGAAGACGCCGACGCTCGACGCCTATGGTCGCGATCTCACGACGCTCGCTCGCGACAACAAACTCGACCCCGTCATCGGCCGGGCCAACGAGATCGAACGCGTCATTCAGATTCTCGCCCGCCGGACGAAAAATAACCCGGCCCTCATCGGCGAGCCGGGCGTCGGGAAGACGGCGATCGCCGAAGGTCTTGCGCAGCGCGTCATCAAGGGCGAAGTGCCCGAGCCATTGCGCGAGCGGCGCGTGATCACGCTCGATCTAGCGGGTCTGGTCGCCGGGACGAAGTACCGCGGCGAATTCGAGGAGCGCATGAAGCGCGTCATGGACGAGATCCGAGCCGCTTCCGGCGAGATCATTCTTTTCATCGATGAATTGCATACGCTGGTCGGTGCCGGGGCGGCCGAAGGGGCGATCGATGCCTCGAACATCATCAAACCCGCGCTCGCGCGCGGCGAACTCCAGTGCATCGGCGCGACGACCCTCAACGAGTTCCGCAAGCATATCGAAAAAGATAGCGCTCTGGAGCGCCGGTTCCAACCGGTCATGGTCGGCGAACCGTCGATTGACGAGACGGTCGAGATCCTCAGAGGCTTGCGTGATCGCTACGAAGCCCACCACAAGGTAACGATTACCGACGAAGCGCTCGTCGCCGCGGCAAAACTGTCCGATCGCTATATCTCCGATCGTTTCTTGCCCGATAAAGCCGTCGATCTCATCGACGAAGCAAGCTCGCGCGTCCGCCTTCAGGCGACCTTGCCGCCGCCCGAGGTGCGCGAAATCGACGAGCAGATCCGCAAGGTGAAGATTGAAAAAGAAGCGGTCGTCAAAAGCCAGGAGTTCGAGAAGGCCGCCGCGATTCGGGACCGTGAGGAGAAGCTACGGCTCGAAAAGCAGCGGCTCGAACAGGAGTGGATCGAGAAAAAAGCGCTGAGCGACCGCACGATCAAAGTGACCGAAGACGACATCGCCTATATCGTGAGCTCTTGGACCCGGATTCCGGTCTCGAAACTCGCGCAAGCCGAGACGGCCAAGCTGCTCACGATGAAAGATCAGCTGCATAAACGCGTGATCGGCCAAGACGAATCGGTTGAAGTCGTCACGCGGGCGATCCGCCGTTCGCGCGCCGGGCTCAAGAATCCCAAGCGTCCGATCGGGTCGTTCATTTTCCTCGGTCCGACGGGTGTCGGAAAGACCGAAGTTGCCCGAAGCCTCGCCGAGTATCTCTTCGACGATAGTGAGTCGATGATCCGCATCGACATGTCGGAGTACATGGAGAAGTATGCGGTCTCGCGGCTGGTCGGCGCGCCGCCGGGATATGTCGGCTACGAAGAAGGCGGCCAGTTGACCGAAGCCGTTCGGCGCCGCCCGTACTGCGTCGTTCTGCTCGACGAGATCGAGAAGGCACACCCCGACGTCTTCAACTTGCTCTTGCAAGTTCTCGAAGACGGCCGGCTCACCGATTCGCAGGGCCGCGTCGTCGACTTCAAAAATTCGGTGATCATCATGACCTCGAACGTCGGTGCCAGCGGCATGCAGACGACGACCGATATCGGCTTTCGTCCGCAGAAGACCAGCAGCGAAATGGATCAAGCGCAGTACGACAAGATGAAGACCAAAGTGCTGGACGAGGTCAAGCACACGTTCCGGCCCGAGTTTCTCAACCGCGTGGATGAGATCGTCGTCTTCCATCAGCTGACGCGCGAGCAGATCGAGCAGATCGTCTCGCTCGAACTGGCGAAGGTCGTCCGTGAAATCGAAGCGCAAGAGATGCATCTCGAAGTGGTCGAAGAAGCCAAGGTGTTGTTGGCACGCAAAGGGTGGGATCCGCAATTCGGCGCACGGCCGCTACGCCGCGCGATTCAGCGCGAAGTCGAGGACGAACTTGCGGAGGAATTGCTCAAAGGCAATTTCGTTGCCGGCGATCGCATCCTCGCGGAGATCTCGCCCGACAATCCGGAGAAGCTTCGGTTCTCGAAAATACCGTCGCTCGAACCGCCGGCCCTTCCGGAATCGGAATTGACGGTCGGGTAGAATCGCACGATGCTACAGCCGGTGCCCGCAACGTAGAGCGTTGCGGGCACCGCTCCGTTGTTGCCGCGCAATCTGTGGCCGGGAGTAACCTGAACTGACACCGTTCGCTACGTGGCGCTCGCGGCTCCCCGCGACGATCGGATCGTGGTTCGCACGCGACCTCGTCCGCACCGCCCTTGGCCTCGTTGAAGCCGAACGCGTTACGTTACGCGCCGTGGAAGATCTCAAGCTCGAATCGACCGTCAAGGATCGGCGCGGCGTGCGTGACGTCATGGTCGAGTGGGGCACCGGAACGGGCCCCCTCGCCCTGCGAGCCGTCTGTTCGTGCGGGAGCAGCGGCATGTGCGAGCACGTTGTCGCCACGCTCGAAACGGTCCGGTCGCAGACCGAACTCGAAGAGACGGCACCGGCGGCGGCTGAAGCCGATCTCAGTTGGCTGCCCGTCGCGCGAATGGACGTCAAACAGCTCCGCGCGCGTTCGGTGTGGCCCGTTTTTGCCTCCGCCGACGGGCAGACGATCTCCGCGATCCTCGTGCTGGATTCGCCGCGTTTACGCGGTGCTGTTCGCGACGCTGCCGCGATCGTCGCGATGATGGACGCCACGCCGCACGATGATTGGGACGAAGTCGATCGCGAATTGATGCGCGACGAAGCCGTCCAGGAAGCGTTCGCGGGCCGCAACGTGCAACGCGCGCTCGCGCGCGCACTTTTTCGGCTCTCACGACACCCGCGCTTGCGCTTCGACGCGGATCCCAGTGCTGCGCGCCATCCCTCCGAGTTGCCGGATTTTCGAATCGATCTGCGCGGGCTTCACCTGCGTGCGATGCGGCGCGGAACAACGTTTTTGCCGCTCTTCGAAACAGTCGACGGCGCACGTGTGCTGCCCAAAGACGTATTTTTACTCGACGGTCCGCCAACGTGGGTCGCGACTCCGCAAGCCGCATACCTCGTCGACGGAACGTTCAACGCGAAGCGGGCTATCGATGCCGCACGGACGATAAACGGCTCGACGTCCGACGTCCCGTTGACGCCGCGCACGATCGCTCGCGTCGCCCCGTTCCTCACCAAGGAAGATCGCGGTGCCCTGGGCATCACCGATGCCGCGGACCCCACGGCCGAGATGGCGATGGGCTGGGCGAGCGGCGCCCTGGTCGCGGCCTTGACCTTTATCGATCGGGCGACGTGCGCCCGGACGCCGTATGCCGCTCTCGGTGCGATCGCACCGCACGGCGAGAAATTTGTGCGCTTTACCGGCGACGTCGCGGAGCGTTTACGTGCGCGACTCATCGCGGCGGGGTTCGTGCCCCGGTCGACGGACGGGTTCGCGCTTCACGGGACCGATCGCGCGGCGAATTTCGTCCGCGACGTGCTGCCGACGTGGGACGATATCGAGCGCCGCCTCGATCCGGGTCTCACCGCTCTCGTGCAGGGCAATACCGAGCTCGATATCAACGTCGTCGCCGAACGTTCCGGCGACGATGCCGATTGGTTCGAACTCAAAGTCGACGTGTTCGTCGGTGGCTCGGGCGACGCGCTTACACAAAAAGAACTGGCCGCGCTGTTATCTTCCAACGGCCGCTTCGCCGAAGTACGTGGCAAACTGGTCGATGTCGAAAAGCTGCGCGAACGCAACGCCTTGCTCACCGATATCTCGGAGCGCCGCCGCAGCGGCCTCGCAGCACTGCTCGCGATTCGCGATGAGCTGCACGATAACTTCGGTAGCGTATCGCTCCCGCCGGAAGTCGAGAAGATGCGCGAAAAACTGCGCAACTTCCAGGGCATCGCGTCGGTTGAAGCGCCGGCGCTCGCCACGGGCGAGCTGCGCGGCTATCAGCAGCTCGGCCTCGACTTTTTGACGTACCTGTCGGAATTCGGCTTCGGCGGCATCCTCGCTGACGAAATGGGCTTGGGCAAAACCCTTCAAGTCCTAAGTTATCTCTTACGGCGTAAGCTTTTGGATGGTCCGGCGCCGTCGCTCGTGATTGCGCCGACATCGGTGACGCATACCTGGGAGAACGAGATCGCGCGTTTTGCGCCCGAGCTACGAACGCTGCGGCTTCATAGCGGCAGCGAGCGGGCACTGCGCTACGAGGACGTGCCCGGCGCCGACGTCGTCATCACGTCGTATGCCCTCGCTCGTCTCGACGCGCAGCAGCTTTCGACCTATCAGTTCCGAACGCTGATCCTCGACGAAGCGCAGAACGCCAAGAATCCGTCCTCGCAGATCGCTCGGGTCGTGCGCAGTTTACATGCCGACCATCGTCTCGCCCTCACCGGAACGCCCGTCGAGAATTCATTACGCGATCTCTGGGCGATCTTCGCGTTCGTCGAGCCCGGTCTGCTTGGCAGTGAAACGTCGTTCCGGCGCCGCTTCGAGATCCCAATCGCCGAAAACGACGAGAAGGCGATCGGCGTGCTGCGTTCCCGGCTCGAGCCATTCTTGCTGCGCCGGACCAAGGAAGACGTTGCACCGGAGCTGCCGGAGCGAACGGAAGTCGCGCTCGCGTGTGACCTCTCGCCGCTGCAGCGCCGTCTCTATCGCGGCGTCGCCGAAGCCGCCCGCCGCGATGTCTTCGCGGTCGTCGAAGAGCAAGGTATCGAAAGTGCGACCGTGCATGTGCTTGCGGCGCTGACGCGATTGCGCCAGATCTGCGCGCATCCGGGCTTGCTTTTCGAGGAACATCGCGACGATCCCGAAGCCAGCGCGAAATTCGAAGCGTTCCTGGAGACGGTCGAAGAAATTCTCTCCGGCGGCCATCGGCTGCTCGTCTTTAGTGCCTTTGCGTCGATGCTGAAGATCATGCGCACGGCTCTGGATAAGCGCGATATCGGATACGGCTATCTCGACGGATCGACCAAGGATAAAGATCGTCAGGATGAAGTTGCGAAATTCATGGAGCCCGACGGCCCGCCACTTTTTCTGTGTTCGCTCAAAGCCGGTGGCGTCGGACTAACGCTGACGGCGGCGGATTATGTGATCCTCTACGACCCGTGGTGGAATCCCGCGGTCGAACGTCAGGCGATCGATCGGACGCATCGCATCGGACAATCGCGTGCGGTGACGGCGTACCGGCTCGTCACGACGGGTACGGTCGAAGAGAAAATTCGCGCGCTTGCTGAACGAAAATCGAGTCTCTCGCGCAACATCATCAAGGCCGATGGTGCATTAGCGAAGGCGTTGACCCGCGAAGATTTGGAAATGCTTTTCGCGGATCCGGAGTAGTTTTAGAAACGTAAGCGCGGGCCCCAGCCGTCGAAATTCGGTTCGGCTTTCGGTAGCCGTACCGACGGGCGCGCCGTTTCCGTATGGCGTTCATCGTTACGCGGGTAAATCATATTCATCGAGCCTCCTCATGACGTTTTGTATACTTTATGTAACGCGGGCGCGTGGCGAATGTTTCGTGGCGGCCGGCGTAACGCTGCTACGGCGTAGCCTCATCCATAGCGTTTGGCGCCGCCGGGGGAGACAACGCGCGCAACGCCTGTAGATCGCGTAACACCGATGCGTCGCGCAGAGCTTGTGCGTGACGCAAAGCGCGCGCTTCGAGCGCGGGAACACTCGCGACGGCTCGCATCGTGCGCAGCGCAATTGCCGCCTTACGCAAGCTGTCCTGGACGTCGCTGCCGATGTAGCGGGCGGCGACGCCGATGTCAGAGGTTTCGAACCTCGCCCCCATCGTATTTGCGTTGCGAAGCGCTACGCCGCCGAGCGTGCAGTCGTCGAATACGCTATCGTGCAGATCGGCCCCATCGACGCGCACGCCGCTCAGGTCGACGCCTCGCAAGCGAGCGCCGGCGAGATTCGCACCGCGCAAATCGGCATTGCGCAAATCCGCGGCTTCGAGCACGATGTCATGGAGATCTTGACCGCGCATCCAGTCCACGAAAGTCGCAACCCGAACAGCGGTCGACGAGCGATCGGATCTGCGTGTCGTGCAGATTGGTCCCGCCGAAGCTCGTGCCGGTCATGCGCGTGCCCTGAAGATTCGCACGATCGAGTGAGGCGCGGCGCAGGTCGCACCCGCTAAAGCTTGCGTCGTGCAAGTCGGCATCCCTCAGATTTGCGTCGCGAAGGTCGGCGCCGAAGAAGGCGGTTCCGGCGAGATTTGCACCGCGCAAATCCGCGCCGCGCAAGTCGGCGCCGGTCAATGTTAAGCCATGAAGGTCCAGGCCGTGCAAATCCGCGCCGCGCAAAGAGCAGCCGATGCAGCGTTCGATCTCACGTCGGCTCGGATGTGCACGTTCGAGCGTCGCCGTAGACACCGTACGATCGGCTCTGGACACTTCGCGTGCGATCGCGTTCGCGAGCTCCTGCGGCGCGGCTGCCTCGGCGACCCGAATCACGAACGTTTTTCGGCGCGCGTGAAATGACGCGGCGATGCGCGGCGCGGGCGTGGGTTTCGCGGCCGGGATTGCGCTCGGTGTCGCACGTGGGATTGCGCTCGGTGTCGCACTCAGCATTGAGCGTGAAGCGATGGGAACCGCCGGAGTCGCGCGGTCGGTGCGGTCGGTGCGGTCTTCGATTGCAATGACGGGCGCACGTTGCGCTTCGACGATGGCGATGAAGATGCAAAACAGTCCAAGCCCGATCGCGCCGGGGGCGACAGGCGCGGCAGTGCATTACGCCGCGAGTCCAGGAGCGCTTCGATACGGACGGTGATCGCTTTGGGCGAGAGCAGGGCGCCCGGCGCGACGAGCGGCCGTGCCGGCAAGCCGGACGATTCGACTAATTTCCACAAACACGCCGCATAGCGGTGTGCCCGGCCGGTGCGTGCGACGACGTAGTCGTCACAGGCGATCTCGCGTTCGAGCGCGATTGCACGGCCGACGAATGCGACGACGGGGTGATACCAGAGCACCGCTTCGATCGCGCGCTGCGCGAGGTTCCCCCAGTCGTCGTACCGTTCCAAATGCGCGTATTCGTGCATCGCGATCTGATCCAAGTCGGCGATCGATTCGCGTTCGATCACCGCGCGCGGGAACACGATGGCGGGTCGGCGGAAGCCGATCGCGACCGGCACGTCGATGTCGCTCGAGACCCGAATAGCGGCGACGCGGCCGAAACGTGCGGCGTACCGGACGCGCCGGAGTTTGCGCGCGATGTGGTCGTCGAGCGGCTCTGCGATCCGCTTGATGCGGGCGATCGCAACGAGTCCCGCGGCAAGCAGCGATAGCCGAATCGTCGCCACCGCAAGCCAAGCTCCGACGAAGGTAAGGGACGTCAGGGGCCATGCGCCGAGACGGGAAAGCGGCGCGCTCACGTGCGGACGCGGCCACGCCGCGGTTGGCGGCGTGGCGGCGACCCCCGCGCGATGCGCCGGTGCGGCGTAGCGCGGACCGGCGCTGATGCCGCGTGGTACGCCGATGTGCTCGATGCGACCGAGCGAACTGCCGATGCTTGCGAGCGGAAAGAGGAGACTCGCGCCGAGGACCGTCCAGCGCAAGACATAGCGCGTAGCGGCGCTCGGACGTAACGCGCGGATCCAAAGGCCGACCGCGGCGCAAAGGACCGCGGATTCGAGTACGCCCCACGCGAGGCTTCGAACGATGGTCGCGGCGATCGGCTCGAGTGAGGCCGGTGCGATCATGGCGACTTCCCTTCGGCAGCTTCGAGCAGCGCGCGTATGCGGCGCACTTCCGCATCATCGAGCCGCTCGGTTTCGAGCAGATTGAGCATTAATGCGCGCGGTGAATTATCGAAGAACCGTGCGACGACGTAGTCGATGATGCTCGAGCGCGCTTCCTCGCGGCCGACCTTGGGCGCATAGAGGAACGCGCGCCCAACGGAACGGTGTTTGAGAAACCCTTTGCGTTCGAGGATGCGTAAGGTGGTGAGCACGGTGTTGTACGCAGGCGGCGGATCGCCCAAGGCCTCGACCACCTCGCTCACCGTCCCTTCGCCGCGCGCCCAGAGCACGTCCATGAGCCGGAGCTCCGCCTCGGTGAGATTCGGGGACTTCTTACGGGCCATGCGGTCATGGTAGCCGACGCACCGGTGCTGCGTCAACTATGTAATTAAGAGATTGGAAAGATCGGCGCACCGGTCGACCGAATTCGCCGGCATGGAGCGCACGAGTTATGCCTGCGGCGCGAGTACGTCGCCCTTGATCGGTGAGACGATTGGTGCGCATTTCGATCGCGTCGCGGAGCGCTATCCCGAGCGTGAAGCCGTCGTATCGGTCCACCAGAACATGCGGCTGACGTACCGCCAAATGCGTGACGCAACCGATCTGTTCGCGCGCGGCCTCATCGCGCTCGGTGTCGAGCATGGCGATCGCGTCGGCATCTGGTCGACCAATACGCTCGAGTGGACGATCGCCCAATTCGCGACGCCCAAGATCGGTGCCGTTCTGGTCAACCTCAACCCCGCGTACCGCAGCTCCGAAGCTGCTTACGTGCTACGTCAGAGTAAGGTCAGCGTACTGCTCGCGCAAGTGCGCCATAAATCGAATACCTACGCCGAAACGTTACGGGATATCCGTGACGACCTGCCGGACTTGCGCATGATCGTGTTCATCGGCGATGAGGAGCTCGAGGCGGTCGTCGTCGGCGCGATGCGCTGGAGCGATGTGAATGTCGCAGCCGCGAATGTTACGCCCAAACGCCTCGCCGAACGGCTGGCTCGGACGCAATTCGACGAAGCGATCAACATCCAGTATACGTCCGGCACGACCGGTTTTCCCAAAGGCGCGGTGCTCACGCACCATAACATTCTCAACAACGGGTTCTTCATCGGCGAGGGCTGCCGCTACACCGAGAGCGACCGCGTCTGCGTACCGGTGCCGTTCTATCATTGCTTTGGCATGGTTCTCGGCAACCTCGCGATCGTCACGCACGGTGCGACGCTCGTCATCCCGAATTATGCCTTCGACGCCAAGCTGACGATGGAAGCGGTCGTTGCCGAACGCTGTACCGCCCTCTACGGCGTTCCGACGATGTTTATCGCGGAACTAGCCCTGCCGGTCGGCGGCTACGATTGCACGACCCTGCGCACGGGAATCATGGCCGGCTCTCCGTGCCCGGTCGAGATCATGAAACGCGTGCAGAGCGAGATGCACATGCCCGAAGTGACGATCTGCTACGGCATGACGGAGACGTCGCCCGTGTCGACGCAAACCGCCGTCGACGATCCGCTCGACAAACGAACCGGTACCGTGGGCCGCGTCCACCCGCATTTGGAAGTGAAGATCGTCGATGACCGAGGGCGCATCGTTGCGCGGAACACCCCGGGCGAACTGTGTACGCGTGGCTATAGCGTCATGCTCGGCTACTGGGAGGACGCCGAAAATACGGCGCTGGCGATCGATTCTGCCCGCTACATGCATACGGGCGATATCGCGACGATGGACGACGACGGCTATCTCAATATTGCGGGCCGCCTCAAAGACCTGGTAATCCGCGGCGGCGAGAACGTGTATCCCCGCGAGATCGAAGAGTATCTTTACGCCCATCCCGCGATCAAAGACGTCGCGGTCGTCGGCGTACCCGATGAGAAATACGGCGAGGAACTCTGCGCGTGGATTGTGCTTGCGCCCGGCTGCAACGTCGACGAAGAGGCGATCAAGATATTCTGTCGCGCCGCTATCGCGCATTATAAAGTTCCGCGTTACGTCCGTTTCGTCGAGTCGTTCCCGATGACGGTCACGGGCAAGGTTCAGAAGTTCAAGATGCGCGAGATCTCGATCGTCGAGCTCGGGCTGCAAGCGGCGGCGTCCGTCGTCACCGCGTGAGCCGGGTACGGTCTCGACACAAAGAAAAGACCTGCCGCTAGCGTCGGTGTCGACATCGCGGTACAGGTCTTGACGTACCGGCCGACTATGTCGGCCCGAGATCAGCGCGTTTTTACAAGCGTGTAATCGGCCCGGGGCGCGACCTTCTCCGAAGCGAAGATCGCTGAGGCTTTCTCACTGTCGGGACTCGAGCAAGGGCCGGCTGCGTACTCGCCCCCGACTGCGGAAGCAATCCGGAAGAACTCGGTCTCACTGCGCCGCTTCGACTTCGTGACGATCTCGCCGGCATACGAGTTTTGGACGTTCTGGTGATCGCATTTGCGCCAGTACGACGGCAACTTCTTACCGCCGTCGAAGTGATGACCTTCGAATGCAGCGATCAATTTCTCGGTATCGGTCGAGCCCGCGGCATTGAGCCGGTCGATGATCTGCGTAACGGCGATGTAGCCGAGATACTGGCGCCAATTCGGCGGAAAACCTTTGGCACGCGGTTTGAGCTTGTTGTAGATGAGTTCGGTCGTTGCGCCGCCGGCTTCGGGACCCCAGGGATAGCCCCACAGCGAGCCGACCATATCTTCAACGGGCATACCGACTGCGACTTCGTTGCCGCAGAGAATACCGCCGAACGCCATTTTTTTATTCAGCCCTAAACCGACTGCGGCCTTCGTCGCGTTCTGCGTATCGGGACCGTAGTTACAGAAGATCAGCACGTTTGCGTCCGTGTTGCGGGCCTTGGTCATGTAGGACGAGTAGTCGGTCTGGCCGAGCGGATGGCGGTCGTTGCCGACTTCTTGCCCCCCTGCGGCGGTGAGAATCTTTGCAAGCCGATCGTGGGCGTCGTTACCGAACGCGTAATCGGCCGTGATGAAATACCATTTCTTGCCTTTTTTGAGCAAGGCCGGTCCGAGGGCACTGGCGAGCATGTTGTTCGAGCACGTCGTACGGAAGGTGACCCGGTGTGCCTTGGGACCCGTGATATTTGTATCGTGCGTGCCGACGGCCATGAAAAAGACGCCGTTTTCCTGCGCGATCGCCGATACGGCGAGGCCGACCCCCGAGGAGAGGCAGCCGGCGAGCACGTCGACCTTGTCTTGGCTGATCAAGCGCTTCGCTTCGGTCGAGCCGACGGCGGGCTGATTGGTATCGTCACCGCGGACGATCTCGTATTTGATCCGGCTATTCTTGCGGTTCGCTTCGTCGATGGCGAGCTGCATTCCGGATTGCTGCGATTCCGAAGCAGCGGCATAGACCCCGGAAAACCCGTCAATGTGACCGATTTTTACCGTCGCACCGCCGCCGGCAGCGATGATATCGCGCGCTGGCGCGAGGGGCGCGGCGCTTGCGCTCCGCAGCTCGAGCAACGGGAATCCGAGCGTTGCCGCGCCGGCCACACCCAGGGCTCCGGTCCGTCGCAAAAATTCCGAGCGGGTAAGCCCCGCGTCGCCTTTGTCGTCCATGCGTTCTCTTTCCTCAAAGCTAAGCAACTGTCCAACTTTATTTCGATGGATGAGTGCACGTTCGAAGGACGTTTTCCCCCTTGCGTCCGCAGGCAACTCAGTCACAATTTGCCGCGAGCGACGCCCCGAGATGACTCCGTCGCAGCGGAGCCGTATCAGGTCGTATGGCCACCGTGTATCACGCTGCAGCGAAACGCATCCTCGATACCGCAACGGCCCGCGGCGACGAACCTCGCGGTGCCCGATGCAAAGATCGCCAAATTCACGCTGTCGGCGCAGACCACGTTCGCTTAGGAGTCGATTTGAGACGCACGTCGTTCCTTTCCCTAACCGCGATCGCACTCGCGGCGATTCCATTAGCCGCCCGTCCGGCGCCCGGTCTCATGGCCGCCGGGCGCATCGACAGCGTCGCGCACCGCTCGCTGCTGGTGGGCGCGAGCGGGGCGTGCGCCTCGCGCCGTGCCCGCCGGGCCGTTGGCGGCTACACGCTCGCGGACGTCGTCTAGTCGCAAGCGCGCCGAAGATCGCGCTGCTGCTGCGCCTGCTTGCGGCGATCGACGAAGGGCGGCATTCGCTCGAAGAACTCAAGACGCGCCTGGATGCGGAGCATCCGCCGAGCACGCGCTCGATCCGGCGCTATCTCGCGACCCTGGCGGAAGCGGGGTTCCCGTGGCAATACGACCGCGAGAGCGGCACGTACGTTTTCGAACGCGGCTATTCGCTGCGGCGGCTCGAGCTTAGCGGAAACGAACTCTTCGGTCTGCTGGCACTCAAAGGCATCGCGAACTCGCTCGGCGGGAACATCGGTGCATCGATGGACGAGGTTGCCGAGAAACTGACCCGCGTCGCGGGCGATAAGAGCACGCGTGCCGCGGTCAAGTCTCCCGTACGCGTGCACATGGCCGATCCGCATCTCGACGCCGAGCGAAGTGCCTATTTCGATACGCTGCAGCGCGCGCAGCGCGACAAACAAAGCGTGCGGTTTGCGTACATCGACAAGGCCGGGAAACGTTCCGAACGGCACGTCGACGTGTACGCATTCGTCGTGTCGGGCGGGCGCGTGTATGCCGTGGCGCACGATCGCGGGCGCGGGGCGCAGCGCGTGTTCGCGCTCGACAATGTTTCCGATGTGCGCATCGCACCGCAGCGCTATTCGATTCCCGACGATTTCGATATCGAAGCGTTCGCGGCCACTTCGGTAAGCGGGATCATGCATACCGACGAGGTCACGCACGTGCGCGTTCGATATTCGCCTATGATCGCGCGTGCCGCGCGGGCCGACCGCGTCGTACGGGAATTCACGGTCACCGAGATCGCGGACGGATCGATCGAAATCGAATACGCCGTCGCCGACCCGAACGAATTCGTTCGCTGGTCGATGAAATGGGGTGCGGAAGCGGAGATCGTCGCCCCTCCCGGCGTTCGCGCCGCCGCTGCCGGTCTCGCCCGCGAAATCGTCGCGCGTTACGATCGCGTGGCCGGCGCATGACGACGACCCGATGCGGCTCGCGCGGAAGGCCGTTGCGCTGCGCCGAACCCGCCAGCGCATCATGAAATTTTTCGGGCCGCTTCGGTCGCCGCGCCTCATCGCGGTCTGGTCGCTCGTCATCTCGTGCGCAGCCGCCGGCGGACGGTCTGCCGCCGTTGCGGCCGAGCCGGTCGGCCAGCCCATCGACGGTATCACCTGCGATCAAGCCGAAGGCGCGGTTTTCCATATCCATCAGCACGTGACGATCCTCGATCGCGGCAAGCCGATCGCTATTCCAAGTGATGTCGGCCGACCGCTAGCGACGTCGTGCCTCTATTGGGTGCACACGCATTCGGCCGACGGCCTCGTGCACGTCGAGGCGCCGAGATTTCGGACGTTTACACTCGGCAATTTCTTCGACGTGTGGGGCCAACCGCTGTCGTTGACGAGCGTCGCGTCGGTGCGCGTGCGGCGCGGGGCGCTACGCGTGTACGTCGATGGCAGGCGATACACGCGCGATCCGCGCCGGATCGAACTTTCGCAACACACGGATATCACGCTCGAAGCGGGTCCGCCGTACGTGAAGCCGGCGCCGTTCACGGATTGGAAAGGACAGTAGTCGAATCACGTTCGCATGAGGTCGCCGCTGGCTTGCGAATCGTCGCGATATCGCTGCGCGCCTTGTTGCCGGCCGGCGTAACATCTGCCTGTCGCACTCCTCGAGCACGAGCGCATTTGCTTTGGGCGGGAGATGGCAGAAGCGCTCGAACGCCTCGCGCCCGGCTGCGTGCTCAGCCAGGTGTAATTGAAAAAGGAAGTAGAATCGACATCGTTCTTCCGTCGGAGCGTGCCGCAGTCAGCGTTAGCTGTATCTGAGTCTGTCCGACAGGCACTGTTGCCGTCGAGAACGGCACGACCGCCTGCCACTGCCCCGGCGCGATTTGCCCCAGACTGGTTGCAACGGAGCCATATGAGAGCGAGACTTTCGCGGCATTTGAAGTCGTGGTCGCGACTATCGTCAAGCTGCTGCCGTTTCGTGCGGTGGTCGGCGAAAGTTCCGCATACAAAATCCGTACCGGATCGTTCGCTTGCACGACGTTGCTGGTAGACTGTTGTCCGTAAACATAGGCATTGGGCTTGATGCCCGCTCCAGCCACCACAGCAGGGGCCGACGTTCCCGCGCGCGCGGTAGCCGTTGCAGACGGCGCGGGCGCAGCAGAGGCTGATAGATCGCTTATTTGTTCTGGCGACGCTGTCGCCGGATTTGGCATCGGTGCCGGAGTGCCCGGTAGCGC
>JAABUQ010001389.1_pt1 | contig 52560 bp, 45 predicted proteins | sample 5560001 | NCBI WGS metagenome assembly JAABUQ01 (sample SAMN10711888, study PRJNA513371) | rock metagenome | isolation source: Antarctica rocks | place: Antarctica: Victoria Land, Finger Mt nord | collected 2015-12-18
AAAGCCCACCACCCGCCCATCCTCCTCCCTTCAGCCAACCCTTCCGGCTGCAACTCCCAACCCATCACTCGCATCCAGCTTTTCCCTCCACCAGCATTCCTCACCGGATACATACCATCCGAGCTACCCGCCCTCAACCCAACTGCGCACTCGTCCTCGGACGCAGCTTCCGCCCTGCTTTCTCTCGCACCCCTCTCCTCTCGTCCTCTCTTCTCCTCTCTACTTCTCCGATACCCAGCGAACGAGCATTTCCATACGCGGGCGTTCGTATCCCCCATAGACCCCGAATCGAAACCCGAGCCCCCAACAGCCATCTCGAGCTGTCACTCCATCTCTGCTCCTAACCGCGATTTCAATGGGTCGAATCCAGTATCAAGGATCAATTGCGCCGTGTTTTCATCCCCCCAAATCTAACCACCCCTGTATCGGCGCCTCGTCCTTCGGTTTCGATTTTCTCGACCTCACCAGCTAGCGTGTCTGATTCCGGCAGCACCAGTAGCAACTTCGCTCATGCTTTTGCGTATAGCAGCCAGGGCGGTGAGGTTTGAGGTTTGTTGGCTTGCGGTTGGGGAAGGGGGGGTAGGTGTTGGTTTGTTGTTTGTTTGTGAATGGAATGTCTGGGGAGGTGGGAGTGGAGGGGAGGGAGGGAGGGAGGGAGGGAGGGAGGGAGGGAGGGAGGGAGTTGGTGGTAGGCAAGTGACGGGTAGGATAGGGGGATCGGTGTGTTTGAATTTTATTCGATTGGGAGGGGACATGGTGTACGTATCGCGCTGAGGAATGATGGCTTCAACATTCTTCGGTAGCTCATACTAGAGGGACCTGCTCTCTCTATAGAAGACGCTTTGGGCGGCTAATGAATATCGTACATGATGTGTACAGCTGCCATTTGGTTCGCTCTGTCCGACGACTACTGCCTGATAGAACATGCTTCAGTGATACACGCAACCGTGAGCTACTCTCCTCACTGCACACGGGCACGCTTGCGGCGCCTCCCTCCCTCCCCGAAGCCCTCCCCACTGATCAATCCCTCAATCGTCTCACCCACATCCGCGTCAGGCTCATCCTCCGAGCTAGAATCAAGCTCGATCACCTCCTTCTGCTTCCCAGCCCCCACAGGTTGTATAGAAGACGGAGCAAAGCTACCTGTCCGCACCACAGGGATAACCACTTTCGGAACCCGTACGAGCCCTGCCGGAATCGTCTTCTTCTCTTCGGCAAGCAAGGCTAGCACTTGACGCCATTTCTGGGGATCGCGATCCATATCATGGATGCCCACGTCTATGCCATTGAACATAGCGAGATCCAAGGCTTCGGCACGGTGATCGCCCCAGAAACATCCTGACTTATGTACGCCTTGCCGGATGCGTTTGTTGATGGCGTGGTGGCGCGTGAATGAAATGCTCTCAAATCCTGCGTTTAGCGCGGCATGAGGTTTGATGCCGGGATACCAGCGTCTCATGGCTTCGTATTCGTAGAGGCGGCCGGCTGTGTGCTGGTACTGTATCTCGTGGTTCTGATTGCTGCCTTCGAGGTGGTACCACGGTCCGTAGGGGTGGAGAATCGAAGAGATGGGGATGTAGGCCCGCTGGCCTTGAGAACACTCGAGCTCGGTGGTGTAGATGTGTCCCTGAAGCACGAGCTCGATCCGGTCAGCATGGGTGCCGGTGATGGTGTCGTTGGTATCGCGCTTCACGTTGTAGGTCCGGACGATTATTTTTTTCGGGATCATGACTTCTGTGATGCGTTCTCTACCCTCCTCTTGACGTGGTACAAGGCGGATGGGTTCATCGATCCAATGGCACTCGGCGCCGAAATACATACCACGGTGATACATGTGAAAGTCCGGCCATGTTCCCCTCAATTTATAGCGGTCTATGCACGAGACACAGGACATGGCCTTCATGACATTGGAAATCGTTGGGTGCCATTCCGCATCCGGTATTCCCATCGTAACGTCGAAGAAGAACGACATGGGTCGAATGTGATTCATGGGTACATAGGTGTATTGCTTGGAGAATGCCTTGTCTTCGTCGTCGGGATCAGGATAGCACTCGACCCGAAAGCCTGAGCTATTGACATTGTGTTTCTTTATTGTTTTGTGAGTAATGTCATCAAACCGAACAGGCTCGTCCGCGATCGGAGCTTGCGTGACGATGCCACCGCGCCACAATGGATGCCCTTGGAAAGCTTTGCCGTCCCATACCTTCAGCTCTCCGGTTATAGGCTCCCGGCGTAGCTCGCCGTCGATGCTCCAGTACCATAAAACGATCTCGCCAACTCGCGGAACGAAAGAGCTCTGCGTGGACAGGCGTTCCCTCGTCTCACGGTTGACGATATTCTCGACGCACCAATCCTGTAGCGTACTTGAGCCGATGAGCCTTGTTATACAGCGGGGAGTGATTGTCTACCATACTAAGGTTCTCCTCAATAGGTCGCTCAGCCTTGCTCTCCTTGAAGAGTAGAGATAAGAACAATGGAATAGTACAGGGCAATCCTTCCTCATCGACGAGAGCTTTCGAAAAAGGACGGCCTGGACGAGGGCGTATTGAGATAGCGTTTCCTCTAGACATGCCCGTCGTGTTAGGTAGCCTTGAAGTGGATTTGCCCTGCTTTCCACAGCGGATGCAATGACAGTCTCCTTCTTGCCCGTCGCCGAGCCATTTCAGATGCAGAAAGAAGGTATTAGGGGAGTCGAAGTACAAGTGCTTTGGATGGCCATACAGATACCGGTCAATCTATCAGCAAAGAAGTTAATGTTTCGCCTGAGTGCAACAGAGACAGATCACTTACGTGCTTGGGGTTACTTGGCCTTGCTCTCTCCCACAGCTTGTAGCCCTGTGGGAGTCGGTCAAGAACATATTCTCTGCCTGACCAAGCGGAGTAAGTTCATGTGCATGGAATATAATCAAGACGATCCAGAGCGCTACACATTTAGTAGCGATCAAAGCCCATAGACTTAAACTGCTACAGTCTTGCAAACAGAAAGGAATTTATATTCGAAGATCCAGCTATTGTAACGTTTTCAAGATGTGGAGAGAGCGGAGGAGTTGCACAGGCAGCCAAATCGAGCTCAAGTCCAAACAGCAGGGTGCGCTCGGTCTCGGATAATAAGTAAACAAGCATCATTTTCTGCCTACCACCGATAAGATATGGCTTTCGAGGCTTCAGGTGACGTACAGTTGGACCAACGCGTCCGTAGTATCATGCTGATAGACAACGAGGTCTGGCTATAAGCATATAGAGGGTGCTGAAAATCTGCTTACCCTTCTCAGCGCGGCCACTTTCAACCATGAGCTGCTGAGCCAGCTTCTGGCGGTAGAGCAATTCATGTTCTGGATCAGCTGGACGATGAAACGTGGCTGCTGCGGGTTCGTGATTGGGATCGCCGTCGGACGGGGCATCCCATGTGAGAACGATGTGCGGCATGTCGGAGATCGAGTGCTATTCACAGCTTTATACGACAGTCGACGATGTTGTTCAGGGAGGGTGTTTGGGGTGTTGATGGTGACTTGAAGTGAGGCCTGCAACCTCAGTGAACACCGCAGAATTGGAGGGCTGGACTGCAGGTACCTTTGACCCTAGCCATGTTCAGCCTTCGCTTCATCACTCGATCTTGATACGAATCAGGAGTGAATGAATCAGTGAATGATCCCTGCTATACGCGGTAAGCCGCGTCCACGGCTAAGGGTAAGGTAAGGTAGGACAACGTATCACGTGATGCTATCTGACAACTGCAACAGATACATACATACGCATATGAACAGCAAATCTGGGGCGAATTCCTACTGTGCCTTCCCACGATTTTTTCCCAAGAATAATCGTGGATGTGGTGGCGGTGTGCTTATAATTTATGGGAATTCAAGGCGATTCCTAAATCGACAGGACCTTTGAGGGCAAATGTTGGATTGCAATTCACATAGATTACTACCAATTTTCGTCGCGCTACATAGTATACAAAAAGCATACTAGACTAAACCTATGTAACCAGGTTTCCATTTGTACATGAAGGCAAGCAAACAGCATTCCCAGCAGATACGAATCATGAAGTCAATTTATAGCGATCCAAAAGTGACTGTAACAGCCTTGCGATTCACGCATGACCCATTGCTCAACACCTGGACTCCACGCTTGAAAACAGCACACGAATATAGACCACCGAGGGATGTCTGGCACTAAGGGTTGGAATTCTTGTAGAAGCAACTGCACAGATCCGTTGCGGCTTTGGCCTGGATCCCTTGTGTGAGCCGAGGCCCTAGCACCCCGTTGGTAAGTTGGTGACAGTCTGGCACGTCTGGCCCGCCCTCTTGGGATATCGTTATCTCAACAGCGTAGGGCCATAACTGCTGGCCACCGCTGAAAGACGTGGCAGTACTTTGGGGAGTAGCTGGCACAGTACTAGAATACGATGTGTCGGGAAATACCTGCCTGAGCCTGGTGTACAGGTCTGCCTCTAACATAGAATCGTTGTAGTTGCATCGAACGTTCAAGGCGTCTGGAGGAACCACGACCTTCTTGAAAGGTGTGCGGAAATGGTACCTTTCAGTTTGTAGGTGCTCATCGAGTAGCCGGAGTGATACATTGGCGAACAAGATATTGAAGACGTCGGCGGTAGAAGAAATCGTGTAATCGGATGAGGACGAGGGAGAGGAGTTGATGATCCAGTCAAAGGTAGCCTTGGATTCGGAGGGCGAGTCCATATACGTATGATAGGGAGCACATGTCCAATCGGATGCATTCGATGTGCAGTTCGTGGATATTGTCTCCAGAAAGGTGTTGAACGTGAAATTACCCGCGGGAAAGGCAGGGGATCCGGGAGTCGACATCGATGCGGGCGATGCAACTGGAGCTGGAGGACTACGCAACAATTAGTCTTACGTCTGTCCCACCTGACCTGTCCTTGTTCGTACCTGCTGTTGTGCTTCTGCAAGCCAACGCCCAAGCCAATTGCCAGTGCCAAGATAACTACCAGCACAAACAAGAAAATGAAGCATATCCGCCTCCATCCTCCTCTTTGGGCGATATATTTGTTGTTCCGCACATCCGTCAACTTCTCCCCTTTCGGGCCCGTGACATCCCAGAAGCTGTACTGGGGAGGAGGCTTCTCGAAGCTATGCCTGGGCGGATTGCCAAAAGCCCAGCCTCGACTGGATATTCGATTTGTTTGGGCTTTCTCTGGTACTGACGGAGCCACTCTATCCTCGGCGATGACGGAAAGTCTGGCATCGCGATCTCCGACAAAGGAGTTGGCGCGACTCCGCTTGGAGCCTTTGGCGGAATGGCGAGGCAAAGAACGCTCGATGAAGTCCATTGTCGTTGTGGTCCCCGCCTCTGCAGGCGAGTAGGCACGACAAGGCTGTATTCGGATCCCAGGACTTGGAAGATCTCGCTTACTTGGAGTGAGGTTCGAAGTTCGAGAAGTTCGAATAAAGAGGCACTGGGGATGTCAAGCCAGCGAAAGCAGGCTTGGGCGGAGAAAAGTTAATGACATGACGTTCCCGCAGGTGATTGGATCCATCGTTGACCGAGAGGAAATCATCTTCTTTGCTCCCCATGATCCGGAGCTAGTGCCCGTCCGATGCAAGCATCAGCTCCGACTAATGCACGGGCTTGGCAGTCGTGCTAACCTGGAATAATCTACATGTCCTGGGCTTCATGAAGTAAGTTCTTCTACATGTGAAACCACGAGCGCTTCATCATGTCATAATCTCGAGTACTTTATCTACGTTTCTTCATCCTTGCGTTGCCATGCGTGGGTGTATGTGCAGTCGGAAGTAGTCGATGACTCGATCGCACATGGTCGTTGGCACTGTCCTCGACGTTCTGCGCTGTCGATATTGCTTGTCCGAAGCGATTGGTGATGCTTGTTTTGGTGAGCAATAGAATGTGTGCAGCGGTTGGATTGGCCGGCATGTGCGAAAAGCTGAGATGACTTGCAGCAGAGATGGAATTTAGACGCATATTGCGGGTTACCGAAGGCTTGGTGGAAAGGCTTGACCGTTGCCAGAAGTGAAGTACTTCGTAGATTGTAACCCCGAGGACCCCCGGCGTCGCTTCTGTACAATGTACTTGAGCACCACCGCTCGCTCCAAAGTGTGAGCGGAATGTGTTCTTTGTCCCGGCCTGCTGTGAACAAGGATTTCAATAAAGCATTCAATCTTTCAGAACATAGAAGCCCCCTTCACACCACCCTTGACCTTCATTTCGCCTGTGTCTCGTGTTCGTGATAGAAAGCTGAGCAGAGATTGATTTGCAACCAACCGGCCGCAAGTTCCCGCGCCAAGAATCTGACAAGGCGCCTCGGTCTTCTTACTCACTCTACGCACAATCCATCAAGGTACTGTGCAAGGAGCTGGATCTCCTCTGTACCATTTCCAACACATACACTTACTCGTCTTCATACTTTCCTTTCTCCGCTCACCTTCTCATCCATGACTGGCCTTCTCTTCTAACGGGCCTTCCAGCGAGCGTCTGTCTCTACCGTCCTAGTCCGTTGTCTGGAAGAAGAAGCCTGTACGAAGCCCTAGAGAGGCTACATCTCGCCCTCGTCACCGGATATCTTATAACATGCCGTTCCCCACACACATGGCCACGACAACGCTACGAGTCGAGGGGATGACTTGCGGCGCCTGCACTTCGGCCGTTGAGACTGGCTTCAAGAACCTTGATGGGGCAGGCAATGTGTCTGTCAGCCTTGTAATGTCAAGAGCCGTGGTGCAGCATGATCCGAAAATACTGTCCCCGGAAGCCATAAAAGACATAGTCGAGGACCGTGGCTTCGACGCCGAAGTGCTATCCACCGATATTCCCAACGGGCCAGGTTCCGCGCGCTTTGAGGAGGGGACAGACAAAGAGGCGTCTCTTTCGACGACCACGTTAGCTGTGGAGGGAATGACCTGTGGCGCCTGCACATCGGCGGTCGAAGGGGGCTTCAAGGCCGTTTCGGGCGTGAAATCTATGAGCGTTTCGTTATTGTCGGAACGGGCTGTGGTGGAGCACGACGCGTCGGTAATCTCGCCAGAGGCAGTCGCTGAGATCATAGAGGACCGAGGTTTTGGCGCGACAATCCTCGAAACTCAGGCATCTACAGTTCGGCCTGCGAAGGGCTCAAGCGTCGCAAAAATAGGAACGGGGCCGGATCTTACCACGACCACTGTCGCCATAGAAGGCATGACATGTGGAGCGTGCACGTCAGCTGTCGAAGGGGGCTTCAAGGGTGTTGATGGTGTGGTGCAATTCAACATCAGCTTGCTGGCCGAAAGGGCAGTCATCGTTCACGACGCCAAGAAACTCCCAGCATCCCAGATTGCTGAGACCATCCAAGACCGAGGTTTCGGTGCGGAGATTCTGTCGTCTCATATTGGAGCTACAGAACCGTCCACGACGTCTCGAAATGCTCGACTTAAGGTCTTTGGTTTACGAGACGCGGCCGCAGCAACCACGTTGGAAAGTACCCTGAGGACGCTGCCAGGTGTCTCGGCGGCCGAAGTCAACTTTTCCACATCTCGTGTCAGCATTACGCACAATCCTACAATGACCGGCCTTCGAGCTCTGGTGGAGAACACGGAGAACTTAGGATACAACGCTCTATTGGCTGAGTCCGACGACAATGACGCGCAGTTGGAATCGCTAGCCAAAACTCGGGAGATTCAGGAGTGGAAGCGAGCGTTCCTGACTTCTCTGTTTTTCGCGATTCCAGTATTTCTGATAAGCATGGTATTGCCCATGTTCGTACCGGCACTGGACTTTGGCTCCTGGCTACTATGCATACCCGGGCTCTACCTTGGAGATGTCTTGGCTATTGCTTTGACTGTGCCAGTTCAATTCGGTATCGGAAAGCGCTTTTATATCTCAGCCTACAGATCCCTCAGACATGGATCGCCTACAATGGATGTCTTGGTCGTGCTTGGTACGTCAGCAGCATTCTTCTTCAGCTGTGTAGCTATGCTGGTATCCATTCTTTTCCCTCCTCATAGCCGACCCAGCACCGTGTTCGAAACGAGCACCATGCTCATCACTTTCATCACGCTTGGCCGCTTTCTCGAAAATCGAGCGAAAGGTCAAACATCAAAGGCACTTTCACGGTTGATGTCGCTCACCCCATCAACGGCAACAATCTACGCAGACCCAATCGCTGCTGAAAAGGCTGCAGAAAGCTGGGACGATGCTGTCGCTATGGTCAACGAGAAGATGACGGCGGGAGAGGCGGATATCACCTCGCATGCAACGCAAGAGAAAGTCATACCTTCTGAGTTGATCGAAGTTGGTGATGTCGTAGTTCTACGTCCTGGCGATAAAATTCCAGCCGACGGCACGGTTCTGCGTGGCCTGAGCTATGTGGATGAAAGTATGGTCACCGGCGAAGCGATGCCGATTAACAAAGGGCCTGGAAGCGAGCTCATGGCTGGCACTGTAAACGGAGCAGGGCGTGTAGATTTCAGAGTCTCACGAGCTGGGAGTGACACACAGCTGAGCCAGATTGTCAAATTAGTACAGGAAGCACAAACCACCCGGGCACCCATTCAGCGCATGGCGGACGTTGTGGCCGGTTACTTTGTCCCGACCATCGTGGCTCTCGGTCTGCTCACCTTCACAGGCTGGATGATTCTAAGCCATGTCTTGCCAAACCCTCCAAAGATATTCGATCAACCCGAGAGCGGCGGCAAATTGATGGTCTGCGTCAAACTCTGCATCTCAGTAATCGTCTTCGCCTGTCCCTGCGCCCTCGGCCTATCCACTCCCACGGCCGTAATGGTTGGCACTGGCGTTGGGGCCGAGCAAGGTATCCTTGTCAAAGGGGGTGCAGCTCTTGAAACAGCGACGAAGGTCAACCACGTCGTCTTCGACAAAACGGGCACCCTGACCATGGGTAAGATGGAAGTTGCAGAAACCAGACTTGAGCAACTTTGGGACGCCAACGAGTGGCGCCGCCGCCTGTGGTGGTCGCTTGTCGGTCTGGCAGAAATGGGCACCGAACACCCCATTGGCAAAGCCATCCTGCAAGCCGCCAAAACAGAGCTCGGCATCAGCAGCGACGGCATGATTGACGGCAGCGTTGGCGAATTCATCGCCACCGTCGGCAAAGGTATCTCCGCCTCGGTCGAGCCCGCCTCCTCCGTTGAGCGCAAACGGTACACAGTCCATGTAGGCAACGCGTCCTACCTCTCCTCACAAGGCATCACCCTACCATCCTCCGTCACTGCCATTTCCACCCGTACCTCGAAAATAGCACCTAAATCAGGCACGACGAAAATTTACACCGCCATCGACGGTATCTACGCCGGCGCCCTATCTCTCTCTGACACCCTCAAGCCCTCCGCCCGCGCCGCCATACTCGCCCTACATCGCATGCACGTCTCTACCTCCCTAGTGACAGGCGACCAATTGCCGACCGCCCTCGCCGTTGCCTCCGCCATCGGCATCCCCGAATCCAACATCCACGCTGGCGTCCTGCCCGATCAGAAACAGAGCATCATCAAGCAACTCCAAGCCCAGCAAATAGGAAACCGACCCACCATTGTCGCCATGGTCGGCGACGGCATCAATGACTCCCCCGCGCTCGCAACCGCCGATATCGGCATCGCGCTTGCTTCAGGCACGGACGTAGCGATGGAGGCTGCTGACATCGTATTGATGCGGCCAGATGACTTACTCAGCGTCCCCGCCTCACTAAGCCTCTCTCGCAGTATCTTCAACAGGATAAAGCTGAACCTCGGATGGGCATGTCTCTACAACTTCATTGGATTACCGTTCGCCATGGGTTTCGGGCTTGTGCTCCCCAAGCCCGTGATGCTGCCTCCCATGGCGGCGGGGGCGGCGATGGCGGCAAGTAGCACGAGTGTGGTCTGTAGTAGTTTGCTGTTGAAGTTTTGGAGGAGGCCGGGATGGATGACGGTTGAGAAGCTGGAGCGGCAGAGGGAGGGGCTGAAGGGGATGAGGGCGACGTATCATAGGGGGTTGGCGGATAGGGTGGATAGGGTGGTTGGCGGTGTAATAGGCAGGAGGAGGAGGAGGAGGACGCTGGACGAGGGATATGTGCCGTTGCAGGATGTGGAAGCTGTGTAGTTTTGGAGTTCTGGAGTTTTGATTTGGCTGTCATTGTATGAGTGACGCGGCTTGTAGCGTAGGTGTTTGGGCTTTGGTTAATAGAGGGGATGGATGTGCTGTTTGTATAGGGGGAGTTTAGATCAAGGTGTAGTGGTCTCCCTTTTCGCAAGGCACTACTTCCAAGTATCTCTTTCGCACCCAGTTTTCAATGTTTGGACAAAAGCTGGACTCACTGTCCCTCGCAGCAAGATCGACATAAGTGCTCATCCCAACCTGGTATCATCCCCCCAACCTCTCTCCTCATCCTCTCATCTATAACCCTTTCTCCTTACTTTCCAAACCAACAAACCCCTCCAACCATCTTCACGCCCCCCAACCCATCAGCACCACCCCAATTCTCACCTTTCCCCCACAAGAATAGCCTATCCCCCCCTCCCCCCCAGAAATCCATCAACCCATCCCCATCATCCTTCTTCAAAGTCCACCTGTCTCCTCTCATTCCCTATCCGCCCTTTACACCCTAAAATCCACAAACCCATCATTTCCCCTCAAAGTCCACGCCTCTCCTCTCATCCCCTCCCATATCCCAGGTGTACTTCAGGGGTCAGGGGTCAAATCGCATCACCAGTTGCTTTTGGTTAATTGTACAATGGGTCCCTTGCTAGGTCACTTGGCCGTGCGTGTGCGAACACCTCAAGATCTGGCGTCTTCGGCTATGGACCTCGACGGCTTTGTTGGATCGATCGTCTGGTTCAAAGCTATTTGTTTTGAGACTGCCGCCACCATTCTCTTTGGCTGCGAAGGAGGCTGTGTTATGAATCAGCCCAATTGCACCCGGGCTGCTGTGCGCTATGTGATAGAGAGATAGAGGCAGAATACATCAATAGATATCGAGCTCGCCGAGGAGTTTCGCAAGAGCATGTATCCGCAGTTGGGACGTGATTTGGATTCCTTGGAGCACAGACACACGTATTAGATGGTACAATCTACCAAGTGGGAGTGGCGGTACCTGCATCATGGCCTGCGTCGAGAGATGAATGAGCGAGGTGCTGTATTGGAGGGTGAGTCTTGAGAACCCGAAGCGAACCAGAAATTCGCTGACATGACGTGATATTCCAGAGTAGAGGCGGCCCTCCGGTTCCTTCTGCCACTCCAGAGGGTGTGTCTCCGAGACCCGATACGGATGATAGACGCATCGGCATGATATGGTAATCAAGAGAAGAGTTGTTGGAGCACACGCGCAAGGTCACGGAAAACACCCCAACCCTCAGAACGTCAGGCCATCCCTTCGTCCCCACCATCAAGAAGAAGCCCGCCGCATGGCCTGATCCGCCCCCGTCCTTGGCCGATCGACTCCTTCGCCAGACCCTACGTGCAGAGCCCTTCGCAGAGTGCGAAGGCATCAACACTGGACGCACAGAGTTGGTGGACCGCCTCAATAGGCTCCTAGGAGTTGCAAGACACGTACCAAGGGGTGGCATCGGCAAGAAGAAATCGGTCATCGATGCAGCTGTTGTATGCGCTATCACAATCCTTCTTGCATTGCGCGATTCGATCGGCCAGCGTAAGAGCCAGAGGGCTGGCGGATACGAAGGCTGAGAGGGTGCTGAGGGAGGCGAGGGGGGCGAGGGGACGCATGGTGAGGCTTGGGGAAATTTGATGAGGAAGGTTTGGGGGTAGCTATGCGGAGTGAGATGACGTGAGAGGTGGTTTAACGAGAAAGAGAAGGGAAGCGGAGATTGTGTGATGTTATATACTTGCCCATGCGAAGGCGAGGTTCGAGTCAGAGAGGGGATCCTCACAGATGTCGCTTCTCGCTCGTCCTTGGGGCGTCTTCGCATTCTGGACTCGTAGGGCGGGTCATTTTCTGTGGCGCTCATCGGCAGCTTCATTCGGACCAAGGTATACCAACATCCAAGAATTCCACAACCAATAGGTTCATACCATTACCGCATCGAAAGCTCAACAGCCAACCTGTACTCTCTCTGGGCCTCTGCGCCCCCAATATATGGCAGGTCATGCACTGCCTTTTCCCGGCGCCGGTCCGATACTTCGATCCTGAGTCCTGCACGGTAGGTTCAGGAACGGAAACGCAATAGGCTAAAGAAATGTCTTGCATCAGAGCGCGACTAGTAAATGCACATAGAGCTACTAATGGTTATGTACCGTTATAAGCGGAGATGAACCGAGGCGAATCTTCGTGAGTTGCTCTCCCAAACGGTCAAGTGAATGTCCTGGTTTTTTACGAGCTACTGAGCTGGGGGCCTGTCAATCCTCTCGTCTCTTCTGTACCTAGCTTTTCCTAGAAAGAAGAGAATTGGAAGATAAGAGGCCACGAATGCGCAGTCCGCGCCAGTCGTCGTCGTCTCTTCTGCCCGAGCCTTAAAATCAAGCGGTGCTGTCAGACGCAAGCCATGGTTGAACCACCGCCGCCACCACGTGATCATCCATCGATCATACTTTTATATAAAGACACTCCGGCTACGCCGCGTCAGCAGGTCGAAGCTTGATTCGATGTCGACCAGTCCAATTGGACTGTACTTGCCTATACAAGCTCCTGCACGTCCAAAAATGGAAAAGGGAGCCATTCCCGAGCATATCCGCCAGCTGTCCGGAGTTCTTCGGGCTGGGCGCTCTCGCAAGCTGGGCCAGTGGAATCGAACAGATCGTGAATTATCTAGCAGAAGACAGATGCAGCTGATCAACATCTCCTCCATTGTCTTGTACCAACCACCTTTCCGAAGCTGATAAATTGACTTTTAAGTTTCGTTTGGCGAAGGAGATCGATTCTTCGAGTTGGGTTGCCTCGGTATGCTCATTGCCGTTGCATGAGATGAGGTTTAGTAGTAGATGGAAATTGTGGTCGTGGAGGATTAGCTACTACAGGAGAAGCTACTTTATATGTACAAGAATCCTTGTCGTGAAAGGCGCTGTCGGCGCTGGAATGAAAGGGGAAGCGAGATAAACGACAGTGAGAAACATACTTACACCGCCGCCGGTGAGGCAGCTTGATGTCTTTGCGAGGTTCACCGGTTCCGCTGCATTCGGTGGGAAATTTGGGAACTAGGTTCTGCGTACCTTAAGGATATGCGCCAGGTCCGACCTTATCAATATGCAGAGGACGGCCGTTGTTCCTCGCTTCTCCGCTTTTTTTCGAGATGTTGGGAGATTTCATTGTTTTCATGGTTCGGTGGGGTAGAGATGTCAAGATATCAGGAAGACGTCAAATAAAATGTGGGATGTGAGAGAAATTGGCAATCGTGTTTGAAGTTTAGTGAATTAAAACACTCCTTTGGACCACTGTTGTCTGGTATTTGACCATCGACCTCCTCTCTAGTATATCTTGCCTTTCGAGGATTTCCCCCGTTGAGGCACCATGACTAGCCATGTGTGCGTTATCCTTTCACGGTTCGCCGCTTTGACAGTGGGTATCCGCTGGGCACTCACTCCATCGCCATTGCGGTGACACGGTTTTTAAGGTCACTCCTGTGCTTGGGAGGACCCTAAGAGAACATGCATGCGTGCAATAATTTCATATTATCAATCTATCCTCTCGACGCCCTGAGAGTGCACAGCCGCCTTAGAAGATCCACCAGTTCATCAATGCCCCGCGCTGCCGTGGCCAACATCTACCTCCATATCGATATAGGAGGCCTTACTACAAATGTCGTAGATGTCAGCCACTTTCTCTGGCCAGTCGTCGTCAACAGGCTCAGCTGGAATAGTAATTGATACAGTGACCGGGTGTTCGGAAGCGTCGGGACCGAATCCGCGGCGGACAAGACCAATGCAAATGCAGCGACTATACTTCAACCGTTGCTGAATGGCAGGCATGATTTCTACGGACCACGCAGCTCTGAAGCGGTCATCGAAAGGGACGCGTGATATGGTTGGGCCAGCATGAAGGAACGGCTTGATAAATTCCACCTGGAGGTTGCTGAAGCCGACGCTGACATAGAACTCTCTGATATTCTCCAGTGCTGGAATCCATCCTTGAGATCGTTCCGAGACAACCAGAAGCGTCAGGTCTTCATGGCTGAGTGGATCAGGGGTAGGTCTTCTGTGGACGAAGTCACAGAAACTCCATGTGACGTTGTGTTGTCGAAGCTTGTCGATCATGATGGGTTGAAACAGTCGTCGGTCGAAGGGTCGACCGCCAAGGGAGAGATTAGAGTCAGGATGATCGCTAAGGAGAGGTAAGAAGAGTAAAGGGCGAGGGCCACCGATCCGGTGTTCGGAAGTAATGTCGCAGAACTCCCCGTTGCGGAGAATTGTCCCCGAAGAAGATCCCTCTCTACGCTTTGGGCTATTCAGTGGCGTTGGAAATGGGTTACCACCCAACGAGCTGGGCTCACGCTTTCGCTCGGCAGCCATAGTTGTCAGTTGCTGGACGGTAGATGGAGTGGCGGCTGCTAAGTGAATGGCTGTTGACACTGTAGAGAGGTCAAGAAAAGGAGTCTGACAGGCTCAAGAGTATGTCGAAAAGCGCATGTCGGATTGAGAGAGGCTCAAGTATATAGTAATAGGTGTGTCGGAAGCTATCGTGACTCAGAAGTTGCTCAACGGTTGTTGGGTTGAATCACGGATTTGTTGAAGAGCGAATATCCCGCTGATGATCGGTGAGTCATGACTGAGGATGAGCGAAGTGTGAATGTTGCGATCGCCTGTCGCATCCTCTTCGGCTCTCTGGCAAATGCTCTGAACAAGATGCCTTGTGGCTGGTTCCATGGCCGTTGGTGTCTTATTAACAGATTGGCCTCCATCCAGTCTGCTCGCTTCCGTAGCTTTCATCCATCGCTTACTAAGTCATGACGCAAGAAGAGCTCAAAGAATCGGAAAGGTTTCTGAATGTAGCGGATCAGTGCCATTAAACACAGAGTGATCCACAGATCACCGTTCTCGGCACGAATGCTGGCCAAAGTGACCATAGAGGCTAAAAACAAAAGTCCAAGAAAGCCCACAACGCTCATGTTGCGCCAGCCGACACTTCTGAATTTTCCCATTTTGCACATACCCCTGTACTCCGGAGCTATGCCGTCGTAGTCTGGACCATCGTTGTTGATGCCACGTACAGTATAGAGCATCTTCAGCTGGATGCGCGCAAGAGACGCTTCGAACCAATGACGAGCTTCGACTCGCCACTGATGAGTAGGAAGGTCGGCATTGCATTGAAGGTTTTCGCAAAGCGATTGCGCTTTGAGAGCTTGACGCCCAAAACCAGAACAAGCGGACCCATCAAGAGAAGAAAAAAGCAGAGCTCGTGCAAGTTGATTGTCTGTCATCCTACCAGCTCTTACACCAACACCGACGGATCCAGGCTTGCTGCGGCTTAGCAGGGCCTCTTCACAGTTCTTGAGTTCCGCATCACAAACTTCTCCGTCGTCCATGCAGGCAATTATGCCTGGGCTGGTCGAGTTGTTGTAGTATTGTAAGCTATGTTTTGGTGACTCTATAGGTGTTCTGGCAGGATATAGTGGGTCGTCTCTGTAGCTTGGGTACTGCATTTGCCAGCTCGTGATGGGTACCCATGATTCTATTGGACTCTTGAAGGACTCGTAGGCAAGCAATGGTGACAGGAGCTTCCTTGTAGAAGCTCCACAGTTACCGCCACTTGAAAATTGTCAGCAAGCGTTTGATACCACAGAAAATCAGTTAGACAGACTGGTGGAGGATACCTGCCTCACTTGCAGCGTACGTTTTTTCCTTGTTACGGCAGGTAGGATACAAGTTGGTTGGCTCAGATACGTTGTAGTCTTCAGGGGACTCGTGTCCAGACCTGTACGACATACACCAAGCCTCGGAGGTCAGAGGAGCACAGATCGTCGTTCTCCGGAAATAATACTTATTTAGACTGTTGATACCCACATGCCTAGCATCAACATATCCGGTGTCAAAGGTATATGCGGGCTCGCTCGGTAAAGCGCAGTAATGTTGGGCGAAAGGACAAAAGTCATTCGCTAGCTCGGTGTATGCAATCTTCTGGCTGTAGAGAAAGTTGCAACCATCTGCACCCTCGGCTGCTCCGTAACACTGGTCGCTATATGATGCAGCCCTGGCTTTCAATTCCCAATTACGCTCTCGTGGTGCGTAACACCTTGACGTCGATGGTATCGCGGTTGTATCACTGATGATGTTAGCAGACAAAGCGTTACCGGAAGCTTCAGCGACGAAGATGCCGATAAACATTGCGGACAATATTATCGAGACCAGTACATCGATACGTTGCCATAGCAGATCATCCCAGATACGCCTAATGTAATGCCAAGGTCGATGATTTCCAGAATTATGATGGCCCCGGGATCGGTCTAGACTCTCGTCACGGAGTTCAATCCTGCTGGGATTGAGTTGCCTGGATGTGCCTCTGATAAGCTCTCGAGCTGCTCCAAGCTGTGACCGCGACTCGCGGACGATCTCGATATTGTGACTTTCGGGTCCATTGGACCAAAGTTTGGTCCCGTGGAAACAGTTGTAGAGGTACTGACACAGGTAGCAAGTAAACTCTTTGATGATGATCCAGAGCCGTGGACCAGCTAGGGTCAATGCCATAGCGAGGACGTTACTCAGTATGGATGCTTGCCGATCCGTCACAAGGAATTGAGGCCCTGAATGATAGTATATAAGGAATTCGTCATACCGAGAGTCAACAAATGTAGGAATATCTCACGGTAAAGCCAGGCACGGTCGTAGTCTACCCAATATCTTAACCCATGCTGGACACCTTCGCTCCTTGTTTCGGCCATCGTTGGCTAGCACGGTTACCAGATCACGAATTATCATGGCTCCAAAGGCCTTATAATGCTCGAAGTCATGGTGGTCGCGTCATCGCTACAAAGCGCCTATGCGTTGATTGTGGCCGTGCAAATCGCATCTCAGCCGCTCGAATGAAATTCTGTGACTTCGTTAGGCAGTTCTATTGCGGATGAATGATTATTCAACCAAATCGGCCATGATCTGCGCTTCTCTTCTGGGATGTGTGGGGATGTTCGAATTCTTACTTTGGTCTGCATGGGGACACTCCAGATCAACGACATGCCATTGGATCACATGGCCTACAAATCCGTATTATGATTGTCGGCAACCACTTGCCTGCGAATCAATGACAACTCAGTAGCTTGTTAGCTTGTTGACAATTTTGCTGCGATGGAGGATGTGGAAATAAGGAAGTCAAAGTTCTAACTACGGTTGTTGCAGGAACGATCACGTGATCGCCGGCTGAAAGATGGCAGAATTCTGGTCGGCATTCAATAAGAAACATAGAGTAGTAAAGTATTGTGGAAATTAATCTTAGTTTGGCATTACTCAGATCCGGCAGGCGCGAAGCCACCACTTACTGAGAATACCTCACCTTTTCTATCCAGATGCCTCAAAGCAGATCATTGCAGCATCAGGGTATCATACAATTATCTATCCTCCCTCCCAATTGGTTGCAGTACGCCAGATAAAACATGCAGATTGGACGTTTCAAAGGAACCCGTTATGCTTATTGCAAACCCACGTATCCGTGCTGCAACAGTGCGTGGTCATACAATGTGCACACCACGGGCACTGGACGGCTGTGTCCAGCCTCGCCTCGCCCTTTCCAGCAGCCGAACCATCCAGCTTCGTCAGTCGTGCAGGCATGGCCATTGCTTCGAAAAGATCGCTCGGGAGGTCAATCCATCTGGTGCAGCTACAGCACGTCACGATCAGTTTTGCGACGGTCTTCCCGAGCCCTGCCGGCCGGCCGCCGGTACTCATTCGATTCGGGGGACCAAGTGGGCGCTGGGGGTCAAGCGTAGCACTTGTGTGAGGGTGCGGACCTAACTGTGATGTGGGACGTTTTGGGGATCGGGGAGCCGAGATGGTGAGGTTGGGGGCGCTGTTGTTGGTAGGTGTGAGAGCGTTGTGCATCGGTGCTGCTGGGACGGGAAATTGCGAGGATGAAGGCCGGGCGGTCTCGTCAGTAGGGACCAAACTGTTGCGTAGATGGGATCGCGGCATGGGCTTCACTAAAGCTTGGTGTTTGAGCCTGGGCAGGAAATCCAGCGATGGTACAGGTGGATTAGGTGTTGTCACCTGAAGCTGAGGATTTGAACGAGGACGTTTCAGGGATGTCTTGCGGACGATGCCTTCAGGGGTAGCGCTTTCGATTACTAGCTCAGGAACACGTTTCGGTTCCGGCTGAGTCTGTGGGAGCTCTACTGATCGTTTCGCGGCCGCCACAAGCTGGAGTTTTGTGTGGTCCGTGAGGGCTTTTTCGTTCGTTTGGACATGCACCTGAGCTTTGGCGGATCTGGAAATGGCCGCTTCTTCGTGATTCAAAAGGAAAGGCTCATGACTGAAACTAGGCAGCACCGGCGCAGTAGTTGACCTGGGCAGTGATCGTGGCAGCAAGACGCTGTCGTTGAGCAATTGTGATGAAGAAGTGCGTGTTCGCGAATGGCTTCGGACAAGTTGCGGCCCTTGCACCTGAGGTTCCTTGCTAAACCCATCTTGCGCTGGGCTCGGCCTCACTTGCAGCAGTGAGTTCTCGTTCTTTCTCGGTGGTGACTCCTTGTCAACGATAGCATTGTCTAGCTTTGTGCGCCCTTGAACCGGCGAGTTTGGTTTTCCAGTTGGGCTTCGTTGCTTGTCGACTACGGCTTGTGACAGTCTCGAACGCCCAATAGGTATTTGAGGAAGGGGAGTCTGTGGTGGTGCGTGTCCAAGTATGGGTTCAGTTTTGGAAGGCCGGGTTGAGTCCATGACGTTGTTGGTGTGGAGACGAGGTGGCTGCAGAGGCTTCGCGTGACCGGTGTCTTCAGAGCTTCTAGCCATGCTTTCTGCCACGGAAGAATGCTTGGGCTGATTGACCGGGTTTGACCGCAATCCCATTCCAAGGAATGTGTGTCTCTTGGCTGGTATACTGTCCGGGTTGCACAGCACGATCGACTCCTGAGGCTGCGAAGATTCTTCTACGTAGCCATGATATTGATCTACTGATTCGACAATCGGCTCCGGGGCTTGCACTTTGGGAACTGGAGCTACAGGCGGTACATCTTCCGCTTCATAATCAGCCATTATAGTTTCTCGACCCTCTGAAAGCCCGACGACCGGCTCTTGCGGAAGGGCTTGGTCCTCTTCCTCGAGTGTTCTAGTGGCATCCTTTACGGCTTGCTCATCCTGAAAGCCTCTTAGTGATTGCTGCTGCTTCCTCATGCGTTCTTTGTGGACATAGCTGCCGCCATCCAACGACGATGCTATTTGTATCGGGTTAGCCTGTAAAGGATGAACGGTTGGGTACTGAGCATGACGGAAGCCAGATCGATGCTTAGTAGCGACGTGAAGGTCAGTCGAAAGAATCTGGTCAACCCTCGGATCATTAACGCTGTTATTACCCGAGTTCTGGAGAGGTCCTTGTGGGTCACTACGGCTGCTTCGGTACGCGTCCTTGGACCCGTTTCTTTCTGCTACTGCGCGCGAAACTTCCTTGATGACTGGTTGATCCTGACCTAGCGTTATCAGCGCAGTATCCGTCTGGCTTCGAACAAGAGGTCGAGCTAGCTTCAATGACTGAATGGTATTTCCAACAAGAGTCGCATGCTGTGGACTTGTAGATCCCTGATCCAATTGACTTGCATACTTGACGAGCTCCCTGCTATACGCCTCTTCACTACCCCAAGAATTCGACTTGCTTCCACCGGAAGACCCGTTACGCGAATGTAGCCCAAATCTAGGCAGTGCGGGGAGCTGGGGCGCGGTTCCGCTGACAAGAGATCGCCAAGCACCTGAAGAATCTGCGATCTCTGTACTACTGGCAGGTGTGGACTGAGAACGGCGCTGGCCATTTGATGATTCAGTCGACGCGACGGACAATCTCTTTAAATCCCGTGATGATCGTCGAGAACTGTCGCCGGAGGAGGGACCGGAGGAGAACACAGATAAGATCGAATTACGTCTCGAATCAGACTGCTGCCGCAATGCTGATGGCATTCTTTGTGTATCCATTGCAGCAGGCGGTGGCTTCTTACTCAGGCGTCCTTCGCGCTTGCCTGCTTTGTTCGCCGCGGCTTGCTGCTTTTCGGCCTCCTTCCTAGCCTTCTTCTCTGCCTCTTTCCGCGCTTCTTCTTGCTTCTTCTTTTCTTTCTCTCGCTGCCGCTTCTCTTTCTTTTCCTTCTTTCCTTGGTCCCAGCCGGGTGACAGACAGATTGAAGATTTAGAATCGTCAATATCTTTCTCAACAGCTCTGCGCGGATCAATTGTGAGTGATGGCTTCTCCTTTCCTATGGCAGGCAGCTTGGCATCTGGTGTCAGAGTGGGCATTGTTCGTGATCTTCGTGTTAAGAACTGTGGGGGGGCGGTTTGGGTAGGTGCGGCTGAGCGTGGTGACGCTGGCATGATGGCTTGGGCTGTACCATTGCTCCGACCGCCAAAGGACTCTGCTGTCTCAGTCTGGGCATCGGCCTTGCTGGTGTAATTGCCCATAGTGCTCGTTGCTTGACCACGGCGCTCCTGCAAAAATAAGGTGGTCAGCAAGTTTGTTGTGGGTAGATGAACAAACTTGAACTTGTGGGTATGATCGATACGCCGGGATGTGTAGTATACGATGCGCGACAATACACCAGCGTATTACGAAACTTCCAGATATGCTCACCTTACTCTGCTTTTCCAATTGCAACATCCTCGACAGGATGTTCGGCCCGACGGATGGTCGATGCGCCTGTTGGCGCTGTTGATAGGGCTGCACACTCGCCATGCTGGAGTATATTGTATAATGAGCGGTGCAGTGAGTGGCGACCCCAGTCAATCCCAGTCCAACTCAATGAAATCTGGTTGATTTGCTCAGATATCCTCGAAGGAATGTGAGCCGCCTTGCAGGCCGCTTATGGGCCGAGGCTACGTCCAGGATTTAGAAGGCATGATGGCGATACTAACCAACAAGCAGCACGTTTCAGACTTTTGATGAAGATTTGCAGGAGTAGGTCGGCTTGCACGCAAGAGGCCAGCGTCACCAGCAGGAGGATAAGTCAAGAAGCCGAGTAAAGAGTGACAACAAAATGTTATTAGTGCTCGGTAGAGAGTCAATCCAACTTCCAGCAGCCGAATGGTAGTATACAAAAGCGCAACAAAAGAATGCGAGAAGATGGAGGTGAGTAAGTAGACAAGCCAGGTGTTGTTCGATGTCGATTCGGCCAGCTCTGCCGCAAAGCAACCACTCGTCAGGCCGAATTCTCAAATGGAGGTTCAGAAGCGCATGCCAAGCCACCGTGCATGCCGAGCACGATCGCCGCTCTGCGAAACGTTCGAATCATCGTCATCATGCTGACTCCCTTCTCCAAGTACTCCCAAAGTCGAGGATGCGCTGGTCTCTACTGAGCCACTACAGACCTCCAAAGAACAGTACCGTTGCATCTACAAATTACAGTTGCAGACCTTGATAGAACGGGAGGGTGCAGAAATGGCGCGGTTCGTGCAAGGTACGACGATCCATCGTTCCAAGCCGATACCCTAGCGTAAGAAGGCCCCCTGACCCATTATTGCGCGGTGCACGTGTGCCGCTTGGCTGTTTGTGGCATTGGTGGGATTAGAAACCTTTGAGGCGGACATCTCGACTTCAGGGGTATTGTCGATGTACTGAATATTATTGCCTCAGTACTTAGACCTAATGCTTATTCTACATTGACACTAAACCGCATACTAGTGCCAAATCCAGTAAGGTGTCTCTTTTAGTGGGATTTTTTTTTTTGCATTTGGTCTAAGAGCGAAACTCCGATTTTTAGGCATTCTAAAATTAACTTTGATAATAATATATCAAAAACATCTACACTATGTTTTCAACATCAACAATTCTATATATGTCGTGCAATAGTATTTTAATTATAATATTTTATATTAATTGAGCTACGTTTGTGTAAGGCTATGTACGAACGTGTGACAAAACGTCGCTACATCGACGTACTAAAGACGAGACTATGTAGTATGTAGAATTGTAGTTTACAAAGACATTAATTCGTGAGAATTTTGAAAAAAAATTCTTAGAAAGAAAACTTTGCACGATGTCAAGTCGTTACTATGATAACTTGACATTAATAATGTGTTCGTTGATTATTAAGAGTTAGCATTACAATTGCCTCTTTCTTTTGAATTTTAATTCTTGAAATTAATGTGTTATAACGACGTTCTAGTTGCGCGATTTCTTCGATCTCTTATCAAGTTCTTTTTAGAACTTTTTTCTAGTTTATATATTCTCTTGTCAAGATTGCGAGGCGCCTATAAAAGAGGTTTTTTGATCTTTTTCTTTATCTTTTTTAGACATTCGAGAAAGAGTTAAGAAGCGACAATAACTCTTCTCGTGTACTATTGCGAGACTCTATGTTGCTCGTTTTAAACGTCTTATCGTATGTTGATTTTAAATCGACGAATAAAAAGATCTTTTGTTTTTTTGTTTTAAAGCGTAAATACGTTTTTAATTGCTATGTCGTTGCGTCGTTATCGCAACAAATATTTAACAATAATATATTGCAATTTATTTAAATCTTATAGATTCTAAGTTTAGCTTAATTTATTATTTGAGTAAATTATCTCGATTTTCTTTGTTCGACTTAATCGAATTAGCGCGATTGATTCGCAAATAATGTTTATTAATAGCATTGTTATAATTTTTTTTTAATATTACTTTTCGATTTATAGTTGATAGATAAATGCGACGTTTTTTAGATTGTTCTAATATTAACGACGATACTACGCATAGATCTCGCATTCAATGTAAGTTTTCTTAATTATTCTAATATGTCGCAATCTCTTTTCGATAAAAGTAATCGTAAGTTTTTACTATTTTTTTTGTTATTATAGTAGCGAATCAATTACGTAAGCGATGCTTTAGCAAGATCTTGCTATAAGTAAAATTAATAAAAACAACAATATTAATCGAAATAACTCTTTTTGTTTTTCTTCTTCGCATTTTTGCTATTTGCGATATCTTGTTCGCATCGACAAAAATGTCGATTATTAAATATGTTTTCAACTTTTGTTTGCTTTACAATCTAACGACATACAATATATTAAACAAAAAAAATATTCGCTATAAATATTGCGCTTTAAAGCGCAAGATTATAAGTTGTTTATATACTCTTATATTTAATTTGACTCGTTAATGTGTTCTTATTGTTACTTAATATATTAAGCGAGTTAATATTGCGTTAAAGTTTAGTATGCGAATCTTTGATAAAAACAATGCTAAAATTAATTAGATCGTATTTGCTTCGCAAATGCGACGTTGTCTTATTATTATATACGCATAACAACGAAAAAACAAATCGATTTCGCATTCGATTTACGAGAATCTTCTAGCTAGCATTAATATTAAGCTAGATCGTCTATGCGATATTTAGCAAAAAATGTTTAACATAATGCGTTATAGAGCAAATCTTAATGCTCTTTTTTTGAAAAAGTTAGACAAAAACGACAAATTTATGTTTAACGATGTTGTTGCAAACAACAAATTTAAGAATTCGTAAATCTTGCGTAACTTAATAACTTCGCTAAGAACAACATTATTTGTCTCGTTTTTACTAATTAGACTTCTTTAAGAAAGAGCGACGTAAATGTCTAGATAGAACTTCTCTTATATACTATAGTTGTTTCAACAATTTATATGCTTAATTTAATTATGTCGAATTGCTTATTATTAAACAAAAGCATTTAAAATAAGCAACTTTCTTGTTCGATAACATAAAAGTTAACAATTAAAAGATCGAATCTTATTTACATTCTTTCGCGAACATTATATCTTCGCAATTTCTACGTAAAATTTATGTTCGAAAAATTATTATTTAAAATATATTTTTATTATGTTTAAAACGATAAGATTAATTGCGTTTTAAAAGATTGCGTTTCTTATTTTTGTTATTGACGATTTACTTCTATAACGTTCGTACATTATTAAAGAGAATTAAGTAACAATAATTGAAGAATTAATTAAGAGAGATACGCATAGCTAATTGTAAATAAAATATTAAATCTTGCATTAAATAACAAGCATGCGAGAACTTTTTATTGACGAAAATTAAATAACGAAAGTAGTCAAATTTAAGTATATTTTATGTCGCATTTTTATAACTTTTAATGTTTAATTAAATTATTAAAAGAATTATAATATTATTTATACGCATTATTTGTGTTATTGCTATGTCTTAAATATGTATAATAGCATTAAATCTTACTTCTTATTGTTAAAATTCTTTTTGCAAATATAAAGTTTTTATTTTTTTATTTTTGCAATTAATTTTTTGAGAGATTTACGCATATTATATTTCTTGAGTTTTTGTCTCGCATTCGCGAAATAATTTCTTAATATTTAATTATTTTTACATAATAAAAACTCTTTTTATTGAACGAGATATTACGACTTGTTATATCTTGACTTATAATTAAAAATATCTTTTACTTTTTACTTTTTATTCTTGTCAATCAATATTATATTCTTCGAGACGACAATGTTTGAGTTACGATAATATAATTTTAGTAATAAAATATAAAATATAAAATAAATGCGTTTTTCTACAAAAAGACGTAGATAATATGTTTGTAAATTAACGATATTTTTAATCTTGAACGATTTCGTAAACTTGTAAGATAACTTCTTTTTTAAACAAATGTCTAAATTTTTTTTTAATAAAGAGCATAACTTTATTATTGACTTAATATTTTTTTAAAGTAATCTTTTTAAAGTAATTTAAGTTTGCGTTTATTGCGCAATTTATAGACGATTTATTAATTGATTGCGTTTGTTTTACAAAGATTAAATTCGCTTTCGAGCGATAAAAACGTCTAGACAATTTTTATCGTTCTAGTTAAATCGAAAATTTACAACAAATTTGAATATTAATTTAAAGAATAACATCTTAATCGACGTATACGATACGCTATGATAAGTATATTAAATTAAAGCTAGTAATAAGTCTTAATTGTCTTGTTTATAATTGCAATAGTAACGCAAATAGTGTTTTAACATCTAATTTTGTCTTTCAATTTATCTATTAATCTAAGAATAAAAAGCAATATTTAGCTTTTGTTTAATGCGTATGCAATAATATATCGCAAATTAATGATTACTAGTAAAGAACAAATTACGATCGAAAACAATTTTACGAATTTTAAGATAAATAAACAACATCGTTTCGAATAAAATGTTAGTTAAATCTTTCGTTAATTATATAGATTTAACAAGAATATATAAAGACATTTTGAAGTATTGATCAATTACAATTAGAATTGCGTTAAACACATTATTTTTGCAACGATTAACAAACAACTTCGTTATAAAGTTTATCGAAATCTTGATTTATAATTGAGCGAAAATAAAGAGCAATGTTAATTTCTCGTAGAAACGATAATGCGAAATTTTATTTCGCTAACAAACGTTGTAATCTTTGATATATATATTAATATTCGCAATTATCTTTAATTAATAAAACTTTTTGCTTATCTTAATTACTTTAATTCGAAATTTAAGATACTTAAAAGTCAAGTCATCTTAATTATTTTCATTCTATTGATAGCTCTTCTTTTTTTAATTATCTTGTGAAGAACGATGTGCGACAAATATTATTTATTAGCACGCGATTCGTAACATTCGTTCTCGTAATTAAGACGTCGAGAGAGTTTGTTAATTAAGTTTTTTTTGTGTAATATTTAATTTCGAAGTTGTATTTTGTCAACGAAAATGCTTATTAAGATTGATAACGATTTAGCGTCGTTATCTTTATAAAATATTGTAAATTATTATAATTTGTTAATACAATAATTAAATAGTAACTACTCTTTAAATAATGTCAATATTGCTTAAAGTTAATAACAATAACAAGCAACTTTTAATTATAAGTCTTGTATCAAATCTTCGCGAAAATTATCTTTCTTAAATAGAATGTTACAAAATGTTATGTCGTCTAATCGACTTTACTTATAAGATAAATTAATTGCAACAAAATTGTCGCAATTGCGAATTTCGAAGCGTTTGTCTTAACGTGAATGTGATTTTTTGAGTCAAAGTTAAACTAATCGCGAGAAACCGAAAATATCACGTGAGAGCGTCAAGATTTGATTTCTCGATTTTTTTTGAAATCGAATTGCTTAAAATAGTAACTTTTCGACTAAGCTAAACTTATTATAGTAATAAGTAAGCTTCTTTAAGCGATTTGATTTTATTTGATTTCTTGACAATTCGATTCGATTTTAAATTTGAGATCAAATATCGAATTGACAATTAGTTTAATTAAAGTAAATTAGCATACACGTTTGCGTAAAGATCGTAATAAGCTTTCGAAAAGTTAAAATAACATTCTTGTTAAATACAAAAGAACTATTTTGTTTGCTTTGTTTGCTACTCTTTAAAAGCTTCGTTAAAGCTTAACTAATCTTTGCATAGTATTTTATAAATTGTTGATAAAAGTTTGCGAAACTTAAGAACATTTAAAGCTTATATAGAGTAATAAACTAAAATTATATCTTAATAAAGTCGACTTGTTGTAAGTTTATTAATACGTTATAATTGCTTATAATATATTTTAAAAATTTAATCAAGATTGTTATAAAAAAGCATTTAAATAGCTTTGCGTAAAACTTGTAAAAGCGTAGTTTATCAAAATTTTAACGTACGCAATTCTAGTGTCTCTCTTGTGTCTTAAAGTAGATTAAAATGTTATTAAAATAGATTATACAAAAATAATCTATTAAATTTTTTAAGACTTTGTTGATCAAAATCTAGAAAATAGTTAATGCGTTCGTTATTTTAAACAAAGTTACTACGTATTCGAAGTATTTATATCGTGTTCGAAAAATTATCTTTTACTTATTGTTTTAACGAATTCGAATTCAATAGTAAGCGTTTTTTAAATTTAATTTTGTAAAATACGTAACGTTTATTAGACGATACATTGTTGTAATTTTAAATATTTTTTAAATATAGTATGTATTATCGATGTTTTGTCGACGTTAAGATTGTAGCAAATTAGAGCAAATATCGAAATTTGATTTTCGAATTTCAAATAATTCTTCGAGAATTTAACGACAATAATATTCTTCGTAATTTGATAACATTAAATTAACATATATTAATGAATATAAAAGTTAGCTTTTATTATTTAGAGAAGATCGACAATAATGTTGTGTGCAATTTTATCGAATATATAAAAATTTTGTTTTAATATATATTTTTGTTTCTTATTGTTGCGAATTTTGATTTTTGTAATATAGAATTTTATAGATTAAGTTTTTTAAACTATAAAAGCTTTCGCTTTAATTGCGAGTTATTCGATTTGTTCTAAATGTTATGTCTTCGCTAAACGTTTATTAATGCAATTAATATAAGCGCTCTTATTAAGAAGATTTCTTCGTTTATATTACTTTTTGTTAACAAATATTAATAACTTTGCAAAAAGAGTCTTTGTCTTGTATTTTTGATTTGCAATTGCGACTACAATTCTTGCGAATTTATTTAATTTTTCGAATTATTAAAAATCTCTTTGATAAAAAGATGTAATAACAACGCTTTTAAAATATTTGTTTCGAAACTCTTTTAAAAGTTGTTAACTATATTGATTTGCAATTTGTTTTTAACAAGTTTAGAATTTTTTTTTTAAATATGTTCTTTCTTGTTACAATTGTAGCAAATACGCTTTTCTTATATATTCGAATTAGTAGACCGGCCGCGCTGACCCGGAAATGTCACGTGCAAATGCCAAGACCCGGGTCAAAAAAAACTCGAAGAATCGAATCGCTCAAAGTAGTTTAGTCGATTACTATAAGTAGTTTAGCAGGCTTCGCGCTAAACTACTTTGAGCGATTCGATTCCAAAAAATCGTCACGACCCAATCTTGGCACCGGGTCGGGCTAGAGGGGTGGTATCATAACCTAGCCCGACGATTAGTCTACGAATTAGCTTTGTCAAAGTTACGCAAAAAAGCTTCGTCGTACTTTTTTAATAACTTTTTGTCGTTAAGATATTGCGAATCTTAATCGTTAATGTAATCTTTTTTAATTTACGATTATACGAATTTTCTTTAAAATTATTGCGTAATCTTAAAAACAATTTTTGATTTAAAATTTTGTTTTTAACATTAAATTAAAAGAATAGAGCGCTCTTTATGCGTTATGTTAGCGCAACAAGAATATTTCTTATCTTAAGAGTTCAAGTTACGTTATTAATTTTTTACGAAAATCTCTTCTTAAACGATGCAAAAAATAATTACGTTATTAACGTTTAATATATTTGTCAAAATGTGTCTTTAATATCTTAATGTAAATTACGAAGTCGTTGACGCTTTAAAATTAGCTTTGTTTAATTTTCTCGTATTTGCGAAAGAAGGCAAGACGATAATTTTTCAAGTTCTTAATAAAATTAGTTAAGTATTGTGCGAACTATTTTTAGTTCTACTTTTTTATTTTGTTTGTTCGCTTGTTCTTATGATTATCTTATTGCGTCGTCAACGTATCGCAAAGATATTATTGAGCTTAACAAATTTTTAAGTTCTTTATTAATTTTAAAGAAGTTTTTTGCACTTCGAATTTAATTTTTTTATTCTTTAAAGTTCTTTTTGTAGTAGAGATTTAATTAAGTCGATTTTATAAAACGAACAAAGCGCTATCTCTTTAATGCTAATTCGTTAGTTTTGTTATCGAAGTAATTTTCGCGTAAACGACGCGAACTTGTCGCTTTAATCTTGTTCTCACGAAACAACTTTAAAAGAAATTTGTTTTTTGTTTGAACGATGCGAAGTTTTCGCTTCGTTTAAAGTTTACGTTTCTTTGTTTTCTCTTCGATTAAAAGCTTTTCGTAGTTGATGTTTTCGTCGAATTACGACAATTGTGCAATGGCGTTACTTTACAAGACTTCTTCTTGTAATATAATGTAAATTTTCGTAATATTGTCGAAGACAAGTTAATTATTCGCATTTTTGTCGCTTTAGCGACGCTAAAATGTCGTTTATTTCTCGTTTGTCTTCAAATTTCGTCTTGTATTGCGTATCGAATTAATTATTTTGTCGAACAATCGCTTATAAAGATTAAGACATATTAATACTATAAAATTGTGTACAAACGTATAACAAGACGTCGTTACATCGACGTACTAAAGACAAAACTACGTAGTATATAGAATTGCAATTTATAGAGACATTAATTCGTGAGAATTTTGAAAGAGAATTCTTAGAAAGAAAACTTTGCACGATGCTAAGTCGCCACTACGATAACTTTGTCACTAATAACGTGTTCGTTAATTATTAAGGATTGACATCATAGTTTGTCGCTAGATTTTAATATGCTTTGTTAAGTAATAATTAGTATATTATATAATAGTATGCTATATAGTTGTGTTAGCATTAAAGCAAAAAAGTTTAAGTTTTATTACAACTTTAACGTACAATTACGCAATAACTACGTATTTAATAACTTGTTTGCTTTGCTCGAAGCTAGTTATAATATTAAAGAAGACTTTGTGTTAATTGTGCGCAATATAACTGTAGCGTTGTATTGTTGTTGCTTTAAACATACTTTTTCAAGTGCTTTGCGATACACGTCATTCGTACTATACACTTAGACTGATCGTCGGGCCGGGTTATGATACCACCCCTCTGGCCCGACCCGGCGCCAAGATTGGGTCGTGACGATTTTTTGAAATCGAATCGCTCAAAGTAGTTTAGCGCGAAGCCTGCTAAACTACTTATAGTAATCGACTAAACTACTTTGAGCGATTCGATTCTTCGAGTTTTTTTTGACCCGGGTCTTGGCATTTGCACGTGACATTTCCGGGTCAGCGCGGCCAGTCTATACACACTAAGTATTGCACTAAGAGAGTAGAACTTGCGCATTAAAAAGCACTAATAGATAAGAGACTCAAATCAATCTTTAGTATTGCATTGCGTTGAGTTGTTAAGTTCTTAAGTTGTTAGGTTGTTAGATTGTTGAGAATTGCGCTCGAGCAAGTTTTGATTAGATTATGGAGTTTTGCTCTCAAACTCTATAGAATAATTATTGTAAGCGAGCGCTAGTTTTTACTGCGTTGTTGACTAAAGAAGTGTCGCTTCGCATTGCATTACATTTACGTTGTCACGCAGGCAACGCACGCTTACAATAATTATTCCATAGGGTCTGACTACTGAGGCAAGAATATTATGCGTGAAAAATTGATCAAGCAAAATTAGAAGTCACGAGAGGACCGAAGGTCGATCCCTTCCCTCGCTTCTATGGAAAATCGCATTCGACACTTTGAAGCGCACGCGTGGAAAAGATAGTCGTAATCGGCGCTGACCGTTATCCCACGCACTGCCCGAAAACGATGAAATCTTCCAGAACTGTCATTTACGAAGAAAGGCTTCGACAATAGAACATGACGATTGAATAGGCGATCAGTGGCGACCCAAGCAGAATGGAGAAAGCGTTGCTCGACCAGAGTGCACAATTAAATGAAACCTCGAGAAAAAGTCGCAGGGCAAGTGGTGGATCGGGAAAGATTAGCTCCTCAAAGTACATTGTGCCCGCGCATGGGGTGGCATCGCGATATTCCGTACTGATGCTAGGACGTATCTCAGAAGACTTCTTGCATTGATAGTGCCAATGCTGAGTCGATCCAGGTCTTCCGCCATCCTGGAGTTCGTCCGAGGCAGACTGCTTTCTCGACAATGGCTGGATGCAATGTCAGCATAATTCCTAGGTAAACGAGGAGAGGAAGTCTTACTGCTCACGAACTTGTCCACGTCAATCACGCTCTTTTTAATCTCCCTAGAATAGAAATAGTCATCATTGCAGAACGGTGTGCTCGCGGCCAGAGATTTGGCTTCCGAAGGCATCTCGTGGACTTGTGTGTCATCGCCATCATTAGTATAATCGAGAAGATTTGCCACCGCAGCGCCCCACAACTGATCACCGCCGCGTAGTACTGAAACCTCTGGAAACATCGAGTCTGCATCCTTAGGACTCGAAGGATCGGTGCTGGGATTCGAAGACGCTGGTGAGCCTAAAGCAGACGTCACTGCTGGTCCAAGCGATGGCAACGCGTCCAGATCGAGCTCAACCCTTGATGATTGCTCATCCAAGACAAGCCCTTTGGATTTGAGATAGTGCTCCACGTCGTTTGGGTCGAACCACTCTCCCTGAAATCCCACCATCTCAATAATTTCTTCGACGGTCATCGAGTCAGGAACCGGCGTCTCTGCGATCGTTGATCTTCTTGGGCCCATTGGAGCTTTGTTTGCCCAAAAGGATGGGGATTCATTTGCGCCATCAAGACTTGTACGTGCATAATGAAGGCCGGCGTTGCCAACATGCAGTTGTGTAGCTACCCACATCTCCAGACTGTCCTCGGTAGTTGCGCACGCCATTTTATTGACCCATTTGGTGATGTTCGCGGAGTTGTTGAAGCAAAAGACAAATCTGCACATATTCTGTATCGTCGCAGCATTCGTGACAGGGTTCGACATCACCCGACACGCGCGTTCGTAGGATGCGCGCAGGAGCCGTCTTGCGAACGTTGTCTCTTTGAAGCAATATGTCAAGGGCGGAGCTAGTGCTTTGTTGGAAACTAAAGTCAAGCTTTGGGCTTCGTTGACTGTCACAGGGAAGTGCACGAGACGTTGGTCTCTCCGTACGGCCGGGGGCGGATTCATAGAAACCGGTTGGCAGGGGAAGTCGTTCATGGAGACATTTCGAGTCACCTCTTCTACATGCCCACACTGAATATTTACTGGTCCTGCATCGAAACTGTAGCCCCAAGGCGACGAAGCTAAACTATTTGTAACCTGTGGAGCATGGAGCTGGTGGTTCGTAGCTTCAGCGATTTGGATATCTGACTTCATTGCTATATCGGTATCCCTTCCTCGTTGATTAGCCCGAGGGGAAAATGTCCGCACTTCTTCCACCGATTCGAGAGTCTGATTAGAATTAGTACTCAATGCACGTGCGCTAAAGCGCAGCGCAACAGTCTGAAGATCGTGTGCCAGATCGGGTTCGACACTGGGAAGAGCAGAATTGGCAGCACTGTTGTTGAATGCCACGGAAGTACGGTTCATCTTGAGAATGGTTTGCTCGAGCTCGGCGACTTTGTCGTTCAGTTCCGCAATAGTTGTCTCCTTGCGTTGTCTATATGCTGTCGAAAGTCTCGTGTCAGCTTTAGGAAAAGAACGAAGACATATAAGACATGTCCGACGAAAAACATCAAAACTTACTCCACAATCATTTGGAATACACATTGCAAAGTGAAAAAGAGGTTTAAGGAGCTCCATAGAATACCCACCTCGTTGTGCATTGCGTATTTGGGTCCGTCGACGCTGCAGAGGAGTTCTAGCCAAAATTGTTCTCGTAGTTGCGATCGGTCAAGGACGTACCTCACTAGCGGTCTGGTCGTTCGTAGCAAGTCGCGGTCTGCCTCGCTGGCGCCTCTTTGCCTCGTCCGAACTTCGGCTTCTTGATCTGTGCTGACGCAGGGTTTTGTCGGTCTTCGACATGGCCAGACCCCCTTTCTGCCTTTTGTATACACGTGCGCTGGTCTTGGTGGGGACCGGACCTAGATCAATATCGCTTTGGTGTACTGTCGTTCCGACACGGTGCCATTCGAGGTAGTTCTCAGCATCTAGCATGTTTGGACCCATTGCAACGCAAACTCGTCTCAGGAAATGGAATTGTGCAGCGATGACAACCCACGACAAGATGTGCGGACTTGCTCAACCGCGGGCGCTGACGGCTGATTTTATGCTGCGGACGAGAGACTCCCAGATTCATTCTTGCTGACCATGCAAGCGTGGTAGTGTCCTGCTTACAGAGCAACTTGCATGATTCCTTGGCAGCCTTCAGGGATGGGGCTTCCTCCAATCATCCTTCGTCTGCGACTTCAAAGGCATGGGAGGGAGCGTTTGACACGCCTACACTTTCCCTTTCAGCATACTAACCTTTGGCTCGCTTTCGCTGGGAATGTGGAACGTTCCGGTTCTCACCCAGTCACGGTTACTCTGCGGATATTAGAAAATGCCGAGTACTCCTCAGTGAAAAGGGCATCGACACCGTTGCAATAAAGTACATTGATGACATGGCGCAATATATGTTACATTTCTCATACCATGACCCGGATGCCTTGTCTTACCAATTTCATGAATGACTTTTGGCTTGCCCTTTTGCTGTCGGCTTGGCCTTGACAGGCACCGAGTTGCCTTGCGATTTCGTTCCATTCGTTGCTGCTGGCAGCTTTGCAGTGCTCTGCCCTCCAGTCGCCTTCGCTTTCACTCCATTCGTCATAGCCTTACTTTTCTCCACAACCTTCTTCGGAATCACCTTGGCACCGTTCGGTTGAGCTGCCTTCTTGGCGGCCGCTTTCACTGGACTCGGCTTCCCATTCTGCATGGCTTCGTTTGCTGCAACCGCCTGCACCGGGGTCTTGGCTTTTTCGGAGCGTAAGAGGCTGTCAATGCCTTCCAAATCCTCCTCGAGCTTGACGGCGGTCCATCCCTGCACGCCTCCGTCGGCGGCTAAGATCTTTTCATCTTGGTTGTCCGTCACCCTCCTCGTCTGCGTTAACTGAGACAGATCGGGTTTCGGACCGATGGCTTTCGATTCCTCCATATCAATCGAAGAGTGACCCGCAACTCGGTAGTTCATGTTCCTCAGCACTTGCAGCATGGCGCGAGTGTTCAATCTCAACACACGCGCGGGCTCTTTAACCCCAAAAGCCCTCTTCGTCATCCAGGGGAAGAGGACGCCGAAATCGGACTGACCTGAGCGAGTTGAGGAGTCAGCATTACTGAATAAACTGAACAAGGCATACTAGACAGGTCGCTCAAGGCGGTGCTGCTAAGACATGTTTCCAGCTTCTGAACGGGAATAAAAACTTACTTAGATGCGCTGAGGCTACGGGGTAAAATATATTGGGCGCTGCGCGCTTAGATTTGGGCGGCTTCTTGGCGGCTGGGTTTGCGGACAGGATTCGCTTTGTCTGGATAAGGTTTCCTCTCCATTTGAAGAAGGCTTCGCTCAAGATGGCTAAGAGATTGGCACCTGCTGGGCCATCTTGAGCGTAGCATGGTAGAGGCCTGTTCCAGAGCCACTGCGTGGCAGAACTCTCAAGAGGAAGGGTCCATAAGTCCAATACTGTGACTGGAGAATCAGGCGTAATCTGCCGCGTAAGGGACGATGATTTCCCAGGGTTGTAGAGTGGTTGATAGGAATCCGGCTTATTCTCAGCGGTCGAGTAGTAGACTGTCTTCACGAACTGGATAACTGACGCCGCGCCGAAAGAATGACCTGCCCATGCTATCTTGCCGGGAGTGTGTACATCAAGCTTGGATTTGAACATGGTCAGGTCGCCTTTGGTCACAGCGGGCTTGTACTGGTCTGGAAACTTGTCGCCAGCCAGTCTTGACGCAAATTCAGCAAGACTACCTCTGGAATACAGGGTTTGCTGCTGTTGTTCGTCTGGCGTTTTGTCTGTGACGAAGTTCGTGAGCTGGCGGCCATGGTCCATTTGTATGAGTATCTTATGAATCATGCCCAATTCCCACAATCGGATTTTGAGCTGCTGATCGCGAGCTTCCTCAACTTTCCTCGACGGAGTATGCGGCAGTGGCTTGTAGTCTACCTTCTTGGTGATGTTCCCCTCTGCATCACGAATGAACGAAAGTGGTGCACTTCCGTCTCGGTGGTCTGGTGCGATGACAATCAAGCCATAACTGGCTAAAGAGCCACATAAATGGCTGTAAGCGTTCTGCGAGCCACCGAGGCCGTGTGAGAAGACCATGACAGGCCACCTGCCCGAGTCTTTTGGTGGTGTTCGAACGTAAGCATTCCGGATTGCGAGTATCGTAACCCATGAAAGCAGCTGTAGGAACGGAAGGTATCTGAAAACGTTCATCAGCCCATGTCCGACATTGTGCTGGCTAACGATGGGGTACTCACTGCACGAAACCGGAGAGGCTCGAACTTGCGCCCAGAAATTGTGCGTACGCCTTAATGTATTGGCGCTGGGGATCAGGTAGCCAGTAGACAGACTTCGGACCTTCCTTTGGAGGGTTACATGGATAGAAGACGCGGAAGCTGACCGTGGTAATAGTAGGATCTGGAGCTGGAGAGGGCGAAAGAACTTCAGACGTTGGTACTTCCACGTCCAAAGTACCGACTGGATACGGGCCAGAGTAGGTGGGGAAGGAGGGTGTGGGATTCAAGCCGGAGACGAAGGACAGGGAGCTGTCAGCGGCGAAGGACTTCGAGAAGAAGTTGAAATCCTGAGTGGGATCCATTCTGGCGATGTACAGAAACGTTAGAGAAACACCGATGATTAGGATGACCACAGCAACGACGAAGAGTATAGCATTTCTGCATATTCCCTGGAAGTCGCGTGTCGCGTGGATTCTTGGAAACAGGGCAAATGCGCTTGGAGCTGGAATGACGTAGGGCCGCAGAGCCTTGACGCTCGGGAGTCTTAGCCCAGAGCGAAAGCCAACCATCTCGATTCTCGTGCCAGGAACAATCTAGCAGCACGAGACCAGTGCTAACAACAGGATGAGCGCACTCGAAGACGTGCGTGGAAAGGTAAAGTGATTGTATACGGAGTACAGGTTATTATTGGATTTCCATACGATGAATTGGAAAGTACTAAATGTAATCGATAAGATACAAGTACTTCTAGATTCAATCTCCGCGTCATCCTCCACGAAACGTCATCTCCCAGCGAAAAGAATCGCCACTCTCTCGAATAAGTCGGCGACGGGAGGAAGATTCGTTGCAGACCCAGCCTCGAAAACTTCAGCCAGTTGTTCCTGCTTGACAACCCTGACATCTCCATCCCGTAAATCTACCGGCCGTATCTGCAGTGTCGAAAGCTCTTGCATCGCTACTTGTTCGCCCTCATTATTTGCCTTGCCATTGCCATAAATGTTGGTTATCCCTTTTCCCATCCCTTCATGATCATTCAGCAACATCACGTTCGATGTAGGTCTATTCTGCCTCGGCGTTACTGTTCTGATCTCGGCCGCTGTATCAATGCAATAGTATCCTATCCGTCCACCCGCAGGAAGCAAGGATTGCATCGTACAGGGCAGGTCGGTGGTGAACAGCGGCGTAGGCTTCCCCGGCTCCAATATAGCCACCCGCGATGCAGATCTGGAATGTGACACTGGTACTGCGACCGCGAAGCTGTTGTGTCTGTGATTGATCGCAAGGTGGGTGGCTGATCGCCGCTGTCGTAGGCTCAAGCCGGTTGCGTCAAAAGAGAAGCCGAAGTGTAGTTCTTCTGATACCATATCCCAGACGCGCAAGTTGTCACTTAGAATGATGAGGTACTTGTCGAGTATCCCTAGCCCAAAAAGCGGACCGTCACAGAGATTCGTTGGGCTACTTCTTACCTCGCCGCTACCATTGTCGATTAGGTGAATGCTCGGCAGCGAGAATGACTCCAGAGCAGCAAAAAGAACCGAGCCGTCCACAGAGTAACCCAGTCTGCCTACTTGACCTGCCTGGACAGGTATTCGGCTGACTTGGCGACAAATCCATGTAGTTAAGATGCTGCCGTCAGCAGCTCGGACGTCTAAATCATGCCGTTTGCGGACAGTGGGCTTCCACGCTCGAACCGTGAGATCTTCGCCAAATGTAGCAAACCCGAGACCTGACGGATCAGAGGCTAGGGCAATGACTCTGCGGGGTAGACCGGAAGGGGTTGCGTGTGGGTTGTCGATCCTTGATACCAGCTCCCAATTACTAGAAGCTTCGTCCCAGGACCAAAGCTTCAGATACACCTCCAGATGGAGACGTCGCTCTGCTTCTATGCGCTCATCGTCAAAAGCCAGATGTCCAACGTCTCTCCCCGGTGGTTCCCACTCGTCCACAGTCGCAAGCCATTGACCGTCAGAGCTAATATCCAAGTGTGTTACTGATGGCTCTGCAATCTTGTTTGACTCGGGACCGATGGTCAATGATGTAATATTCGTTCGCGTCAAGGCTTGCCTACCGACTTGTTGACCAGAGGCTACATCGATGGTCTGCAGATAGCAGGCGTGGCTGGCAGCATTTGGTGAAGCGCTAGCAGGACTTGCAAGAAGGAGACGGCTGGCGCCGGAGGGGTAAACAGCGGCTGGATCCTGGGGGGATAGCTTGACATCTGCGTTCTCGAAGGGTATATCAACAGTGGGAAGGTTGGGGATATGAGTGTTTCTTCGCTTCGTGGCGGGTAATTGGATACCCGAGATACTGAAAGTAGGTTGAAGCTCTGAAGTAGAGAGGATCATTGCCGAGTTGTCTGAAAGACGAATACCGTAAGATGATCCGCTAGGTGACACAAGTATGCTCTGAATAGCTGCCGAAAGATGCGGCAGATGCTGTCTCCGCCCGGTTTCAAGCTGCCAGAGCACCAGCACCGTCTCTTCACCACCAGAGATAATGTAGTTTCCTAATTCGTTAGCTATGAGTGTTCCAAGTTTCTTTCAAGCTCACCGTCTGCGGACCACTTTACGGCTGCAACGGCGTTTCTGTGCCAATGCAGCCTACGCGGGTTGATCTCCTCCCTTTTCAACATTGTCGAAGAAGTTTCTTTCTTTATCAATTTTCTGAGGATATTCTCATAAATGAATATTGCACCCTTGAGGCCACCGACGACGATGTTGAGGCCATTCCCTACTGAGTGAGGTATCTGCGGTCTGACTGGTGCGTCTGCGTGCTCTACCTGGACGTCTATGCTAGTGATCCATTCGGAACACTCGATTTCGCGCCAAACATAGACAATATCCTTCAAAGATGGCTTATCAGCTGCTTCAGTGGTTCCGATGATGACCTTCGTGCCGGACGTAGCGACGATGACATTCCCATCATCCAAGATCTTAAGCGATGTCAATGGCTCTTCGTAGACGAGTAGGACCACCAAATCCGTTTTGGCCGCTTCCTGACCGCCCATCAGCCGGTGCGCTGTTAGCAACCATCTTTCTCGCGTATGTCGATCGATTGTATACACTAAGCCATTGGCGGCTGCCGCGCCGTCTGCAGGTGCAGCTCTGATCACATGTATTGGAACCTTGGTGTTCCACGATTCCAGCCGTATGCCGTTGATCCAGTCCCACTTTTCCTGTAGGCCAGCTTGAGTGGAAATGTAGAGCTGATCGGAATCGGTCGATGAGAAGGCAAACCCTGAAACAAGTCCTGAATGTCTGGTCCGCAGCCTTCGAACGAGGACCGAGGTCGAAGTAGAATATATATTGATAGTGGTGTCGCAAGCTATCAGAAGATACCTGAAGCAGGTTAGTAGGAGTCCAAAGCGTTTACCTAAAGCGCAGAACTGACTCTTCGTCTGGGGAGAATAAGGGATCGATATTGAGCATTTGCCCACCAACTGGGTCCGAGACTTTCCATTGGGGCCGCCTCCGATCCCTTTTGTCCCTTTTTCGTTCTCTGCGCTTTTCTCGCTTTTCAGAAACAACTTCTCGTGTTGCAGCGTCATTGGCGGCCGCGGACTTGGATACACCCCTAGTCCTTCTCTTCCGTTCCCCACCCTTCTTTCGACTCTGCGATAGTCTGCGCGCCGACATAGGGGGGACTACGCCAGTATCGTCTGTGGCAGGTCCATTGACAAGTTGGAGGGATGTCTCATGGTTCACTGCGCCCTTTGTGTCTGCCGCTGCTCTTCGTTCGTGTTTTCTTCGCTTGGTTTCCTTCGGTTCACCATGGTCCTCGATCTCAGGCCCAGCCGAATCGCGCTTTCTCTTTGACATAGTCTCTTTGACCGGCTTTGTAAGCGAAGTGTCGAACGGTTGCTGTCTGTGTCGTTGCAACTGGGACGTCCAGTCTTAGAACTAAGAAATAATCCTTGTTAGGGCTGATCGCTCGTGATATTGGTCGGCCCGTATTACCGGCGCTAAGCCATAGCATCCTCTGCCGTTAAGCGACAACCGCAAGATTTCGATAATTCCTTATAACTCTACACCGGCAGGCCATCTTGTGCGGATCTGTTACTGATCGCGTCAGGATGATCATTCCAGTGCGCTGCTTCTCCTGTGGCAAGGTTCAATCATTCCACCTTGATATTCCAGGCACTCGCTGAATGCCTCTAGGTTATTGGGGATCTCTGGGAGAGCTATCTCAAATTACTCGATAACGGTGTCAATGACGGGTCCGTGATACTTTATCATCTTCCTGATTGTCTAAGGGCCTACATAGCTGATCGAAACCGCCTACAGTGATGCTATGGACCAGCTGGGCTGCAAGCGGTACTGTTGCCGGCGCATGCTGATGACCCATGTGGATCTCATCGAGAAGCTTCTGAAGTACGTGATATGCGTGAAGTTTTATGTGCTTAGCTTACAGTCTCTAGATATAATCCAGCAGAGAGGGAGCGGATGAAGGCCCAACTGGTTGCGAAGATGGTAGGGGATGCTGCAGCATGAGCCCTACGATGGTTTCCCCAGGCATATTGTGGCATTCAGGGCATTCTAAATGAGCGAAGCATTTTAGGCGTTTATGGTATTCCTCAATGGTCACAGGCTTCGTGGTCAATGTCGTGGAATGACACAGGCTGCGCCTACCCCTCGAGCCAACCAAATCATGAGAGAGCTTACGGTTTTTTATACCATTCAAAGGCTTGATAACTCTGCATTTGGCACCCACGAATCAGAGGTGTACGAAAATGACAGGACTCGACAAGTCGCAGGGGCACTCCAAGCTGTTTGATAGCCGCCAAAGAGGCCAATACAGATTGCTTAGAGTGGTGGTAAACTGAGCCAGGCACCAAATTAAAAAACGCAGGATAAGTCTACAAGTAGGTAGACGTACACTATATCTTGAGGCTGTGACTTGGAGGTACTTGGGACGCCAACAGTGTGAGAACCGGTTTTCCTAGGAAGGCCTAGAATTTGACGTGCGTAAGGTTTCAACGTTTTTACGGCAAGTGGTCAGACAATACAAACAAATTTCCCTATTGGCGGCGTGTGGATGACTGATGGTGCCATTGAACCCGATTCCTTAAAGAGACCGGCCGAAATAGGTTAGCGAAACTCTCTCACAAGCCCTGCGTCGATCATCCGATAATCCCTGTCCTCGTCGAGGTCAAGCATGTGAAAGTATCAAGCATGAAGTACTAACACTCGAAGGATTACTATTCACCCACTGGTATTCATGCTCCATGATGACTGTGAGTGTTGTATTGGCGCGACTACCCCTACTTTGAGCGTCAAATGATCGCATTGATGTACCCTTGCGATGGCTGAGGTGCCCCTACTTTTCAAGGCTTCTTCTGCAGCCCCGGATTCGGTCAGCCAACAGCAACAATTTTCCGAACTCGAGAGCTAGGAGCAGCATGGCGGTGCAGTCTACTCTCCGAAATTCCGATGACCGCATTCCTCCGCGACTCCAGTTCTGGATACAGCTGGTCCGTTCAAGGTGGAAAACAACGTCTAATACCGCCAGGCTATCAGCCACTTTGGCGCTGACGCTCTCGATCATCCTGACTTCCTATGCCGGACGCCGATGGCTGAAAAGGAGACGAGAGGAACAAGACCGTAGGAAGCGCTTGCTGCGACGGAATTCTGGGCTAAAGGGAAAAGATGGCTCGCGAACAATCTTCGTGCCGTACCGATATTCGACCGCTAAGGTCACCATCCATCCCACAAAGACCACAACCTTTGATGCACACAGGAGGCTGTTTCTGAACCCGCCAAGGGCGGCGCGGCTAGGGGATGGGCTGATTGGGCAGGTACCGCCTCCCAATACTAAACCGGGTCTCAATATTGCTTTCATACACCAATTCCTGAGTCTCCTGAGCATTATGATACCCCACTGGAATAGTAAAGAGTCGGGTCTTTTGGTCAGTCAAGGGGCGTTCCTGCTCCTGAGAACATATCTTTCATTGGTTGTCACGAGGTTGGATGGAGAGATTGTCAGGGATCTAGTCGCAGGCAACGGCAAAGGCTTCCTATGGGGAATTGTCAAATGGTGTGGCATTGGAGGTATTCTATTGAGGAATCTTATCGGAAATCACCAACACTGATAAATACAGGTTTCGCATCTTACACCAATGCTACCATCAAGTTCCTTCAGAGCAAAGTCTCTATAGCATTCCGCACCAGGCTAACCAGGTACATACATGATCTGTACCTTAATGACAACCTGAACTACTACAAGCTTCTCAATCTCGATGGTGGGATTGGCCAAGGCGTTGACCAATACATATGCAACGACCTCACGCTATTCACTGATGCCGCCGCATCGCTCTACTCATCCATAGGCAAACCCCTTGTCGATCTTTGCGTCTTCAACTACCAGCTCTTCCGCTCCCTAGGCCCCTTGGCTCTCACCGGTCTCCTAGCAAACTACTTCATCACAGCCACAGCCCTTCGCCGCCTCTCACCTCCTTTCGGAAAGCTCAAAGCCGTCGAAGGCCGTCGAGAAGGAGACTTCCGCGGCCTTCACTCCCGTCTCATCGCCAACGCCGAAGAAGTTGCCTTCTACGGCGGGGCAGACATGGAAAAGATGTTCCTAGACAAAGGGTTTAAAGACCTGAAAGTCTGGATGGAAGGCATCTACCGTCTCAAAATCCGCTACAACATGCTCGAAGACTTCGTCCTCAAATACTCCTGGTCCGCATTCGGCTACCTCATCACCTCCCTACCCGTCTTCCTCCCCGAATGGGGTGGCCTTTCTACCTCTCCCTCCCACTCTCCAACCTCATCCGAGCCCCAAGACCCCTCTCAAACCCGCATGCAAGCCTTCATAACCAACAAGCGCCTCATGCTCTCCCTCGCCGACGCCGGCGGCCGCATGATGTACAGCATCAAAGACCTGTCCGAGCTCGCCGGCTACACCTCCCGCGTCTACACCCTCATCAGCACCCTCCACCGCGTCCACGCCGCCGCCTACTACCCTCCCCGCGGCACCCGCCCCGAACCCTACTCCCTCGCCGACATCGACGGCATCGTGCAGCGCGGCTACGACGGCGTCCGCCTCGAAAACGTCCCCCTCATCGCCCCAGCCGTATTCCCCCACAGCGGCACCCCCCTGCTCTCCAGCCCCCTAAACTTCACCCTCCCCACCGGCGCCCACACCCTCATCACCGGCCCCAACGGCGCCGGCAAATCCGCTATCGCGCGCCTCCTCGCCGGCCTCTGGCCCACCTACCGCGGGCTCGTCTCCCGCCCCCGCCGCCCCGGCGGGATCATGTTCCTCCCCCAGCGGCCCTACCTCCCCATCGGCACCCTCCGCGACCAAGTCCTCTACCCGCACCGCGAGATGGACATGCGCGACTGCGGGCACACGGACGCCGATCTGCAGCGCGTCCTGGACGCCGTGCATCTCGGCTACTTGGTCGAGCGGGAGGGAGGCTTCGACGCGCGCAAGGAGTGGAAGGACGTCCTCTCGGGCGGGGAGAAGCAGCGCATGGGCTTTGCGCGCGTGGGGTACTGGAAGCCCGGGTGGGTGATGGCGGATGAGGCGACGTCGGCGGTGAGTGCGGATGTGGAGGGGGTGCTGTATGAAAGGTGTAAGGAGTGGGGGGCTACGCTTGTGGTGATCAGTACGAGGGTAAGTTTGAAGCGGTATTGTAGGTTTAGCTTGACGTTGCTTGGTGGAGGCGGTGGCGGCGGGGAGGAGGAGGAGGGGAGTGGGTATGAGGATGAGGGCGGGGGCGAGGGGGAGCAGGAGTGGAGCTTTGAAAGGATTGGGACGGAGGAGGAGAGGGGTGGGGTGGAGAGGGAGGTGGGGGAGTTGAAGGAGATATTGGGGAAGGTGGAGGGGTGGAGGAGGAGGAGGGAGGAGATTGAGAGGGAATTGGCGAGGGTGTGGGTTGTGGAGGAGGAGAAAGGAGATGGGGAAGGGAGGGTGCTGGAGAGGCCAGGGTATGTAAAGGATGCGGGGGATGAGGTTGAGAGGGAAAATGAGGTTGAGGAGATTGAGGGCGGGTAGATGGGGTGGTTGTAGGTTATGTACATAGATATACGCTTGACTACGACTCTAGTCAGGGATTCCCAACACTATTGATATACATGTCCACAATGTAGCGGCGCGAGAAGATGCGACATAGGCCCCGTTAACGACCTGGATCTCTGAAAAATGCCTTCTTGACCGCTGATGCCATTCCGTCCTCTCGCCCCTCCTGTACCGTCTACCCATCACGAAACCCGTACGAAAGCTTTCAAAGCGTCAGTCCCACTGCTCCACTATGATCTTTGACATTGGCAAAAACTTACTAGCATCAATCTGCTTCACCTGCGGCAGCGCCAACCGCACCTTATTCCTATACACCGCCGGCCCCCTCAACTGCAGCGGGTTCGCCTCAAAATAAACCGTCTCCAAACTCCCTATCTCAGCCAGCTCCCTCTCCACCTCCTCAAAGCTATCAATCAGGTTACTGGACGCCCACAGCTCCTCTAGCTTTGCGAGGTGGGAGACATTCTCGAGGTGGGCGATTTTGTTGTTAGAGATGTCGAGGACGCGGAGGTTAGGGTTTGAGGCGAGGGAGGTGGGAGAGATGGCAGTGAGGAGGTTGTGCGAGATGTAGAGTTCTTCGAGGGAGGGGAGGGAGGAGAGGGAGGTTATGCTGGGGAGGCGGTTGGATTGGATGGAGAGGATTTTGAGGGCGGGGAGGTGGGAGAGGTTCTGGGTGATGGAGTCAGTTAAGGCTAAGGGGGGTTGGGATGGAGAGGAGGTCGGAGAGGGGTGAAGGACCTTGAGCTCGGTGATCTTGTTCTTGCCGAGCCAGAGTTCTTCGAGGGATGTAAGAGATTCCAGATTCTCGATTTCCTAGGGGGAGCTTCAATGACGAATACGTGTATATGCCGTGGCTATGAGCACTGTGGCTTACTCGTATCTTGTTTGCAGCAAGCTCCAGGTTTCGGAGCTTGTCCAAGCCTTCTAAGCCCTCGATCTTTGTGATCTTGTTCTGGACGAAGTATATGTCGGTCAGCTTCTTCAGATGGTTGACATTCTTGACATGCTTGATATTGTTGAAGCTCAGGTCGAGACTTGTAAGCTCCCAGAAAGCTTCGAGACCTTTGATGTGCGATATCAGATTGTCATAGAGGTCGAGCTCTTGTAATCGCGAGCCAAAGTTCTCGGGGAAATTGATGTGGGAGATTGCGTTTTGGCGCAGGCAAAGTTTCTATGGGTCCTCTATCAACCTTCATTCTCTATAAAACGGCGCCCTCCGTACCTCTATCTCTTGAAAGCGTTCGAGGCGTAGCGCAGGTATGGATGAAATGCGGCGGTGCACAAGGTCAATCTCCTGTTGAAGTATCAGACCAGCATTGATCTACAGCTCAGAGCTCGCATTAGGTGAGATACATCAGTGTCTGGCTCATAGTCGTCCAATAGATCTACCAGAGCATTTTGTTAGCAATGAGATTGGAAAAGTAGGTTCAGACCTACCATCGTCGGCGTTGATCTGCTCTACGGGCGGAGCATCCTCGTCCGAGTACTCTGGATCCGACAGTATCTCCGCATTGACAACTTCTGCCCTTCTTTCAACGCGAAGCTTGCCGTCCCAACCATTGCTATCCGGAGGAGTAACGCAGTTGGTTGATGGAGGAGGGTTGGCAGAGTCATCGATGTTTACATTTCTGGTTTCGTCGGTCATATTCACGGGTGCTGAAGCTTTGAAATCGGTATCGTAAGAGAAGCTGCACCAGCGGAGTCAGGGATGTCCATCTGAGGCCTGAGATGCCCCGCTTGGAGCTTCCAGTTGCGTCACTCGCTAATGATAAGATCAGGGCCAGTGGTGATCTACAACGCTAACGCAGATCACCCCTGACGATCATCTTCAAGCAGACCTCTGTAGACATGAAAACAATGAGGATGTGCATATCATTCTCTGAGCACACTTGATAGTGATGATGTAGAATCATGGAAATGCCGGCATGAAGTCCACACAACCACTGAGCCACATCAAAAGCTTGCCTTGCCTTGCTGTAGCACAAAGTATGAGAGTGCAGGCTACTTCCCAATGTTCCCATAGTCAATCGTCCAACCTTGGTCAGGCCTCGCATCCTCGCCCTCACGAATACCGGGTAGCCAAAACACGATCGACCTCTCTCTTATTTCACCTCCTCCACCACGCTTCTGATTCTCCCAAAGATAGTAGTCAACACCAAATTTCTCGTTATCCAGCTCCATGAACCCATGGTGGCTACGGCTGTGCACAAGTATTAGCTTCTCTTCGTTTCCTATGTTTCCGTCTCGGTCAAGGCTTGTCATACGTGCGAGAGTAGAGAATATAGCGGCCTCTGCCCTTTCGGTGGAAGCAGTAGCGGCATTCCTGGTGGGTGTTCTCATTGGCGTATCCGCATTTGTCGCAGCCCCATGGGCGAGCAATAGCTAGTGGCATATCGAAGGTCTTTGATCGCTTTTCCAGAATCATTAGCTTCATGTATTGGGGGTCAGGTCCGTAGGATATCTTACTGCAGGCTCTGCTGTTGTGTTCTTTGATTCGTATGAGACTAGGGCAAGAATTGACCAGCCAAGTGATGGGGGTATTTTGTGAGCGCGTGGGCTCAGTCGAGCTATTTTGTGATTATTGGATACTATACGCAAGTGTTGTCAGGCTCCCAAAGCTACATCCCGCATACACCCTTTCACAAATCTTTGACTTTATTCGAGATGACGCATGCGAGCAAACAGATTTTTTCCCATCTAGAAGATCTGCTTAGCCGAACATACGAGGAAGGTTGTATGCGTTCTCGATATCACAGCACCCCTCAGCTATACAAGCAGTCCCTATATCTAAACACATAACAACCCGCAGCGAGTCATCAGCCACAGATGCAAGTCAGACTCTTTTCTCAATCGCACACTCCCCCAGCACCCGTTCTCCAAATTGCTCCCCTTTCCACCCCCTTGTCATACCCCAAAGAAATATCCCCATTCCCCTCAGCATCGCCCTTCAACAAAAGATTCAGCCCCCAGCAAGATATTCCGCCAAACGATAGCGTCTGCAACCCCCACACCTCCTATGCCGACACCTCCTACATCGCCTCATAAGATAGCCATTCAAGGAAGTCCGCCCAGAGACCGAGGGGCAGCGGCAGCACCACCACGAACGTGTTGCGCCCACGTTTTGGAAGGAGGGCATAGGGTTATTGGAGGGGAGTAATGGACGCTGACGGGGCAGGAGTTGTTTGTAGATGGTGTGTGATGATTAGAATGTTGTGGTTGGTGTACTTTGAGTATGCATGATGGTTTTGGGGGACAGAGGATGGTGGAGAGTGGAGTGGGAAGTGCGGTTTTCAGTAGATACTCATGTGAAGGGAGTGCGTCAGGTAGGGGGTGTGAAGGATGGTATGGTTGACGAAGGATGGCTCGTGCGAGCAATTTTTGGCTTGGTGAGTCTATCGTCGGCCGTATCTTCACTGTTCGTGCATGACTGAGAAAGAGTTGACTCAATGATGCAACGCGTTGGCGAGGGTAGGGTCTGCCAGTCAAGGGGTATTGCTAAACCCGTGAACCCATCTTATGTAGAACCTACACAGTCAGAAGACTCTGCAAATAACTGAAGGAAGAAACAAGAATAGCCTCTTCAGCAGAACGACCATCCGACCGTGTTTCCTAAACAACCCCACGATGAAAACATTCCCTTTTCCCACCCTCGACTCAGAAATCAAACCACCCATCCTCTTCCATCTTCATCTCCCCCAATCCCTCCAATCCCCAATCCACCTCCTGATGGCCTCCAAACAGCACCGCCGAATCAAAAGCCCCATCGCCATTCCAGTTCCCTGCCTGTCCCAACATAGCACCTCCATTATCCCCTACTGCAAAGACCCCGTCCCCGTTATGCGTAGCAGGATTTTCTAGGCTGTGCCCCTGCTGTTGCGCCGGAGCTGCACGTGGCCGCGGCGTTCCAATACTCTCCAAGCGACAACGTGAGCATTTGGTATGCCCACAGGGGCATTTCTTGTTCGTGTCATGGTGCCAGGCTTTGAGGCCGTGGGCATCGCAGACGTGGCACCACCAGCCTGGAGCCATCTTGGGGGTGCGATATAAGACTGTGGAGGAGGAGCGCCTCAGATTTTCTGGGAGACTTAGGCGGCGGATGTGAAGCTTGTTCTGGTTTTGAGGTTGCCAAGTGGGTGAAAGGTGGGAAGGTTGATGGAGAAGGCAAGCTAGAAGGTTTAAGAGGTTGATATATACGGTAGAGGACCTGGCGATGTGGTATTGGACGGTGGGAGCAAAGCCAGATGGCCATGTTTTCTGAGATACTTCATCGCCACATCACGGGAGCAAATCACGCTTGGCAGATATGCGACGATATTGTATTTGTCAGGCATCGAGAAGATGGAGATCTGGCTCTGCTGTGTCGATAGATCTGACCCATAAACACGGAGGAATTGAAATCCGCAGGGAACTTGATCCGAACAATACAACATCAGAACGAAAAGACTTTCGCAGAAAGGAGGCAAACACAAACTTCTGTACTAGAGAGGAGAGAGATTGTAGGAAAGAGTATCGATACCTTACCAACCGTGTACATCGACGATACACAGCCATGCCGGCAAAATGACACCTGATCGTGTTTTCGGAGCATCAGATCTGCGCAGGAAATCTGGCTGCCTATATCAACTGGTTGCTGTTTGCTTTTGATCACGAGTTCGCAAACACAGGGCAAAGATCTACTCAGCCCCAAGAGCTTGATCACATCATCACTTACAATCAGATGAACAGCACGCAAATTATACATAGAGTACTATGACGTTATTGACGGAGCAAACGGTAGGGACAAAATGCATGATTCGGATAGTCCTGGCAAGAGCTATGCATCAATCGTACGTCAATGTCAGCGAGTATAACCAGCATCAAGAGGGGGAACAATTACACCTCCGCGATCAGCCTTTCCTAACGAGAAATGTACCGTTTCGAGAGGACTGTCCTTGCCATGGTCCAAGCTATCTACTTAGATGACGAAGAACACGCAACTCCATTCACAAGTCGTCGGCTGGCGCTGGATGCTTTACACCACCTAAGGTAGCTCGAAGGACATCCGTGCCCGATCCGTTCGACCATTGTTTCTTGGCCGAAATATTCCATAACTCGACAGGCTGCTCCCGGTAACATTCTCCTTGCAGAAAGTTGCTGCTCGAAGATAGCCGTAGGTCTGAGCCGAAGTTTAGCCTTGACTATCCTTGCTTCCCATTTCCTCTTCCAAGATTGCAATCTTCGTTGCCTATAGCCTATGGCACACCATAGGCCAATAAGTGCATTAATTTATTTTAGACTTTTGGTCTTCAAGAACTTTAGTTTTTCCGTTTTCTATAAGTTCTTTAAACTATTAGTTTACTTAGTTATATTTACAATCTATACTATAATTAAAAGTACAAAATAGTTATTAAATTACAATTTCTTTGATTCTTTTAATAATTGATTTAAACGTAGAATTATAAGAATTATAGAAAACTTCTTTGAATGCAATATTAACATCTATAAATCTATTATATATATATAATATAGCGTTGTTGATCTTAGTAGCAATACAACAAATTTGTAAATCTTTCTTAACAATTTTGTAAATATATCGAACTTAAGTAGAAAGAGCAACAACATACAAATATATATATAGAGATTAAGAGAGCATTAGTTTCTCTAATATCTATCTTTTCTTCTAGTCTCGATTTATTGAATCAACTATCTATAATTCTATAATATTAATTGTATAAAAAGCTTCTATATTAACAATTCGAAGAATTGATCTCTTAATTTCAAGATACTAAGATAATTCAAATAATTCGAGATCAATTCTAAGAACGTTTGGAAGACAATAGAAAGCTTGCATTTAAGAAGTTAAAAAAAATTTAACAAAAAATATAATTTTGATGTTCAAGATATGCACAAACTCTTGCAATACTTCGATTAAATCTTTGCTTATTACTTATCTACATTATAGTAATTTGTATAATAGAATTAAATAATTTGTAAAATTTCTATGCAAGAGTAATATATAGATAGAAGTATCTTCTACAATTATGCAATTAATTGCGCATAATTAATTGCGCAATAATTGCGCTTATAAATTGTATTCGCAAGTCTTAATAATATACAAATAGTACTTTTAATATTGCACAAATAATATATATCTTAATTTATTTCTTAAATTTTAATTCTATTAACTTGAAATTAACTAGATTTGCTAATATAGTTTTAGAATTAAAATATCGATACAACAATTTCGAGAGCTTCGAATTGCTAATAGAGTTTCTAGAGAGTTATTTCAAATTGTTAATATATTTATTACAAAGATATTAACAATTAAAAGCAATTGTTATTTACAAAATACAAAGTATCTTTATAGATTTCTCTCGAAATTAAAAGATTGCAATAGTAGTAGTCTAGTTAATATTTAATATTAAGTAAAAAAACTAAGAGAAATATAATCTCTCTAGTATATAGCTTTTTTATATAGACTTAATCTATTAATTTAATTGTCTCTAATTTTGTAATATTAATTGTACAAAAAACTTCTATCTATTGCAAAAATATTAACTCTTTGTAGATCTTAATAATTACAAATTAAAAGTCTTCTAAATATAGTTTTTCTAAATTCTTAATATTGAAGACAAAGAAATAATAGAAAATAATAGCAAATACAATATTATTATTTTACTCTAATAGACGTAATATTATTATTCTATTTTAATATTTGTTCGACTTTATTAATATTAGTGCAATTATTATGAAAACATTTATATTAATAACTAGTATTCTCTCTTTCTCTTTTTAAATATTATTATATTTTTTAGCGTAATCGTTAGGTCGAGTTTCAATTTAATTAGATTAATTCGCTCAATTCTAATTCTAGAATTAGACAAATTTCCTAGTTTAACAAAGTGAGACGAACGAAGACTACGCGTCGAATGTTCAACTCGACTTATTTAATTATGTGACGTTACGTGACGCGTTAACTCGATCGAACTAGCGCAAAGTTCACGCTAGTCGCATATGATTAGCGTGGACCCTTGCGTTAACTTAATCGAATTAGCGCGTAGATAAGATAAGATAAGATAAGCGAATGCTAACGCGACGAAGTTAGCTTGAATTCTTGGCATTAATTTAACGAAACTCAATTCTAGAATTGGGTTTGCATCTTGACCCTAACTTAACTCTATAAGACTCAAGAAGATGAATCAAGTTAAGAAAAAAGTTTTTGATTCGACTTAACAATCACACTAATATTTTTTAATATTATAATTATTACTATAGATACTTAGCTCTTGTAATTTATCTATAGTTTTATATACTTGTTAACAACTAATAGCAAATATTAATAAATACTTTGTTAATATTTAAAATTTACAATACTTTTATAAATTTTAAATTTTGCTAATAAAGTTTATCTATAATTTAATTTAAGAAAGCTTTGCTTTTGCTTTTGCTTTACAAATTGTAATTTTTATTACAATCGAATAAATTTTATTGTTCTAATTACTTAAAATTGTTTAAATATAAATAATATTAATATTATTTATTTGCAAGAGACATAAACGCTTGTTGTTTAAATAGTTCGAAAATAGTTTATATTGTTTCTAATATTAATATTTCGATTTTTTTTTAATTAGACAACGTAACTATTTTGCGTTTAATATTTGTTAAAAGATTTTTATAATAAATTTAATCTTGTATTTATTTTCTATATAATTAATAGATATATTATGCTAATACTTTTGTACAAAATCTTAGAGAAAGTTATATTATTAAAGAGATTTGTAGATATCTTTAGACAATGCAAGCAATTATTTAATAACAAGAGATTGCAACTTAATGGTTATAATAGTAAGTTAAAACTTAAAATAAATTAAATACAATTTATAAGAAAATTGTATTCGGAAATCTATATATTAAAGAATTTTTTTTCTTGTTTGCTATATTTGTTGTCAAGTATATTAAATATTATTTACTTAGTTTATTGTTAAGTATATTAAGTACTATTTGTCTATTAAGTTGTTAAATATTGCTTGTTTGTTAAGTTGTTAAATATTGCTTGTTTGTTAAGTTGTTAAATATTTCTTATCTATTAAGTTATTAAATATATAAATAATTATACTTTGTATTATATATTATATTATAGATTATATATTATACTATTTCGAGCTAGACTTGTAATACTATTTTTTTTCTTAAATTTTTTTGTTTCGAAAGTTATTATTTTTTTTATTATATTTTTTTAGCAACAAAGTTGTTTTTATATTGTATCTAAAAGTAAATATTACAATATACTAATAAATATTATTTGCAAATACTACTTTTTTTTAATTGTTTTTATATTGTTATAGAAAACTTGTTGTTTTATTTAAAATATTCGAAATATATTTGTGCAAATAAATTGTATATAAATATATTGTAATTTTTTCTCGATTACAATAGAAAAGATCTTTTTGTTAAAATTGCTAAAAATAAAGTTCTATTAACAATTGTTATAACTTAATTGTTATAAAATAAAAAGATTTTAAAAAAAATTTATACAAAGATAAAACAAAAAATATAATATCTATTATTAAAAATAGAAAAATTAATTTTTTTTTAATTTTTTAATTGATTTGTTGCAAATATTTTTGTTAAATTGTTTTTTATTTTCTAATTATTTTTTGCTATATTAAATAATTTCTTAAATATTAATAAAATAGCTAAATAAAATTATAGCAATCATTATTTTTTTTTATTTAATAAAATAGTTTTAATTTTTTTTTCTAGAATTTTTTTTATTTTGTATCTATTTTTTTTCTAAATTTTGTAATAAAATATTTTCTATATAAATATATTAAAATCGACAAGTTTTAACAATAAAATATAAAATACTAAAAATATTCTAATATTTTTAAGTAAATTGAGTTTGTAATTAACTAGTTTTTTTGCTTTTTTAACAAAAAATAATTCGACTTCAATATAATATAATTTTTTGTTTAACTTTTTTATTTTAAGATTTTTTGTAAAAAGATATATATATATATTTTTTTTAACTAAGATGTTGTTTTTTGTTTTTTGTTTTAATACTTAATTGATTTTTTCTATATTTTTTCTATATTATTATATATATTTTTTAGTATTGTTATTCTCTTAATAACTAACTAAACTAATAGATATTTTTGTTCTTTTTCGAAGAGATTAAATTCTTTGCTATAGTTAATAAAAAATAGAATTATTTTAGTAATATTTAAAATCTTTGTATTTAATACTAGCTAAACTATAAATAAAAGTATTTTTTAATTGTTGTAAATATTGTTAATATAGTATTTTAAATATTGTTTTAAACTCTAATTTGTTTATTCTATTTAATTATTCGTAAATAAATAATAGACAATAAATATTTTAAATCTTATTTCTAATATTAATAGAAGTATTTTTTAATAATTAGATATAAAGAGTTTGTCTCTATTACTAATTAGTTTTTTAATTATATTATAATATTGTATAATTTAATTTTATATTCTAGTTGTTCTACTATAAATTTCTTTTTGTATATAATAATATATAAATATTTAATAAATTTGTTAACTATTATTAATATCAAATTATATTTGTTTTTAATTGCTAAATTTATCGATTTAAACAACTTAATAATAAAATTTATTATAA
>JAABUQ010001390.1_pt1 | contig 52478 bp, 55 predicted proteins | sample 5560001 | NCBI WGS metagenome assembly JAABUQ01 (sample SAMN10711888, study PRJNA513371) | rock metagenome | isolation source: Antarctica rocks | place: Antarctica: Victoria Land, Finger Mt nord | collected 2015-12-18
TCTTGCGGCATCCTGCCTCAGAAACAGGGGCCTTCCAGGGAGCCAGTGCTGAGGGAGCGACACTGAGGCAGGATGCCGCAAGTGCCAGGAACGAGGCGGGAGGGGTTCTTATTCTTCCGCCGCCGGAAACGGCCTCAAACTCAACTTCGTTTGGTGCTTGGCCGCGCGGGCGATTTCGGGGGCGCGGCCCTGAAAATAATGCTTCTGCCAGCCGCGCTTGGCGGCGTCCGAATGCGGGTTCGGTAGGGCGTCGTTGAACTCGTTGCGGTCTACCAGCCAGACATCGTACCGGCGCTTTGTGTCCGGGTCGGCTTGGATCGGCAAAGAGACAGGATGGAACGACTCTAATTCGCCCCGGCGCTGCGGGACGATCAGGCAGATCGGCTCGCCGATGTCGAACTGAACCGGCCAGTGCGGGCGGGTCAGCTTCCAGTTCATCGTAAAAGTCGCCACCGACCAGTCGGTTTCAATGACGCCTTCCAGCGCCTGAATGCCGTCTTTCGGCAGGTTCGCCGGCCCCCGCGCCAGCAGGTTCCAATCGGGCGGCGTTCGGAACAGGTAGGGCAGGGTCCAGGTCAGGATGCCGTAGCCGAAGTGGCTGGACATCGGCTCTGCGCCGTCGCCGGCTTGTGTCGTAATCTTGATGTCTTCCGGCAAGTTGCCGCCGTTCCAGACCGCCTCGAACTTGTGGGAGTTTAAGATGAACCAGCCCGACTGGGCGGCAATCAGCATCGGCAGGCAGCGGTTGGCGAAATGCAGATGGGTGGCATTCATCCATTCCCGGTAGGCAGGGGCAGGGGTGAGCGGCATGTCCATCCAGGGCGCGACATTGTAGGCAATAATCCGCCGGGGCTTCGCGCCCCGGCTTTTGACGAGTCGTTTTTGCGTGTGTTTTCGTTCGGTCATAGTACAATCTCAGAACCCCTCCCGCTCGTTCCTGGCACTTGCGGCATCCTGCCTCAGAAACAGGGGCCTTCCAGGGAGCCAGTGCTGAGGGAGCAACACTGAGGCAGGATGCCGCAAGTGCCAGGAACGAGCGGGAGGGGTTCTACTTCACTCCCAGCAGCAGCTCGAACACGCGCTGGTCCAGCTTCTCATACGGCAGCGGACGGGCGGCCAGCGCCTCGGCGTCAAAAATTTGAGTCTTCAGCGCCTGCGCGTTTTCCGGCGTGAACGCTGCGCTGAGAATGGGGTCGAGCGCAGTATCCGTCAGCGCGATCTCCTGCAAAATCGCCTGGATCTCCGGGTCGGCATTATACTCAGCGGCTTTTTCCTTGAAGATCAAATAAGTCCGCATACAGCCTTTCGCGAACTCCCAGACATCGTCCGGGTCGGATGTTCGGAGGGGATGGGCGTCAAAGTGCTTCGGGCCGTCGTAGCCGTAGTCTTCCAGCAGCTTCACCAAAAAGAAGTTCTGCTTGTAGTCTTCCTGGCCGAACCGGAAATCCTGGTCGTAGCGGCCCGGCTTCTGGCCGTTCAAGTCAATATGGAACAGCTTGCCGGCTTCGAGCGCCTGGGCGACGGCATGGTAAAACGACAGGCCGGCCATGGTCTCGTGCGCGAACTCCGGGTTGACCCCAACCATCTCGTGATGAGCCAGCGTCGCGATAAAGCCGAGCATCGCGCCGGTTGTCGGCATAAACAAGTCGCCGCGCGGCTCGTTCGGCTTGGCTTCTAAAGCGAATTTGAAGCCGTAATTCTGCGAGATAGAATACTCGGCCAGAAAGTCAATCGCGTCCCGGAAGCGCTTTGTCGCCGCGACGGGGTCTTTTGACGCATCCACTTCCACGCCTTCGCGTCCGCCCCAGAAAACGTAAATCTTTGCCCCAAGCTCTGCGCCTAAATCCATGGACAGCATGGCTTTTTGGCGGGCGAACGCGCGGACTTTCGGGTCATTCGAGGTGAATGCGCCGTCTTTGAACACAGGATGGGTGAACAAATTGGTCGTCGCCATCGGCACGACGACATCGCTGTCATCGAGCGCGGCCTTGAATTCTTTGACAATCGCGTCGCGCTCGGAGGCCGACGCGCCGAAGGGAACCAAGTCATTGTCGTGCAGGTTGACCCCGTAAGCGCCGAGAGCGCCGAGCTTCCGCACGCGCTCCGGCGGCGAAACGGGAACGCGGATCGGGCCACCGAACGGGTCCACGCCAGGATTGCCGACCGTCCAAAGCCCGAACGTAAACTTGTCGGATTTTTGCGGAACATAGTTTGCCATCGTCTCGAAATCTCCTTTGATCACCGCGCCGGCGCCGGCGCTCCTGCTTTGGAGGAGATGTTCGGCCAAAGCCTGCGGTTTTCCTGCCTCAATTCGAATCTCTTGTCATATGTAATCTCTCTAAGGACTCGTCGCCTTTTTGCCATAATACAGGGCATCAGCCGGCTCTCATCAGTACGAGAAGTGAGAGTACGAGAAGTTAAAAGAGAAAGTCAATCTTCGCTATGCCCTTCGTTACAGGAAAACGCCATGTCTGCGTTCCGGTGTCTCTTCCCCAAGCCTCGGAAGGCTGTTCCCGCTGTCAATTCGCCCGCCGCCCGGAAACTGTTCATCCGACCTTCCTGCTGCTGGGGGCGCCGAACAGCAACGCGCGGCGGGCTTTAGTCAACGCCCTGGAAGAAGCGAACACACCGTACCGCGTCTGGGAGCATGTGCTGGCCCTGCCGGCCCTGCGCGAGCGGGTGGCCGGGGTCACGGCGGCATTCCTGGCGGGCCTGCCCGACGCCATCGCCGCCGATGTCAAAGGCGTCTTCTTTTCGGGGGATTTAGAAGACGCCGAAAGTACGCTGGCGGCGTTTATCCGGGCCGAGTCGCTGCTTAGTCTCAAACAGCGGGCGCAGCACGACTGGGTGCGGGACGCGCTGGACGACGACTGGCTGTTCTCGCTGTTTCATCCGATTGTCTATGCGGATTCCGGGGTCGTCTTTGCCTACGAGGCGCTGATCCGGGCGAAGAACCCGCAGACGGAAGAAGTGATCGGGGCCGGGCCGCTGATCAATGCCGCTGTGAAGCTGAACATCGAACATGTCTTCGACCAGAAAGCGCGGCGGACCGCCATCCACAATGCCGCCGCGCTGCGGATGCCTCGAATGCGCCTGTTCCTCAATTTCATGCCGAACACCATCTACGACCCGGAAGTCTGCCTGCGGACCACGCTGGAAGCCGTGGAAGAATGCGGCATGAAGCTATCGGACTTAGTCTTCGAGGTGGTCGAAACCGAGCATATCCCGGATATGAAGCAGCTCAATAAGATTTTGGAATACTACCGGTCGCGCGGCGCCGGGACTGCCGTGGACGACATGGGCGCGGGCTTTTCAAGCCTCGAATACCTTTCTGCGCTGCGACCCGATTTCGTGAAGCTCGACCGGGAGCTTGTCGTCCAGGCCGGGCATAAAGCCTCCGCGCGGCAAAGTTTAGACGTGATCATCGCGCAGGCCAACCATCTTGGGATCAAAGTAATTGCGGAAGGCATCGAAACGGAAGAGCAGATGCAGATGTGCCGCGCCGCCGGGGTTGACTTCATGCAGGGGTTCCTGTTCGGGCTGCCCGCCAACCCCCCGCAGTCGTCATGCCCGCTCCTGCACCTGATGTCTGCCGCCTGAAAGCGGGCTGTCTGAAAGCGGGCGGCGTCGAAGGAACGGCTTCTCGAACGCCAGATAAAAGAGGCGGGCGATCCCAAGAACTCCGGGCAGCAGGCACAGCAGCGCTGCAACATGCAGGAGCGGGTGATGCCAGGACGGTTCCCAGGCTGTCAAGAGCGCGTTCCCCAGCAGCAGGCAGGGCAAATGCACCAAATACAGCGAGTAGGCGAAAGTTCCCAGACTCACCAAAGGCCGCCACGACAGCAGAGGAACCTGAAGGGGCGACCGGCTGAGGATCAGCAGCGCCGCCGCCGCGCCGAAGCCGGCCAAAATATCCAGCGCCGGCATCCAGTCGCCGAAGTCTCTGCCGCCCGTGTCCGTAATTGAATGGGCATGAACCAGGCCCGCCAGCAAAGCGAGGCTTAGGCCGCCGCCAGCGAGGCAGAAGAACCGCTCGTCCCGGTGCGGACGCCGCGCGGAAACAGACCCTGCACACAGGCCCGCCGTAAACAGCAGCAGGTACCACGGACAGGCCATCGCCCTCTCCGGGTGCCGCCATACCCCCAGTGTCATAGCCCCGCCGAGGAAAAATGCCAGTGTCAGCGCCCCGCGTACTCCATGCCGGCGCAGCACCCATACCATCAGGGGAAACAGAAAATAAATCCGCCACTCTACCGCAATGCTCCAAAAGGGGCCGTTGAAGACGTTCAGCTTCGGCAGGACATCTTGCAGCAAAAAGACATTCGCCAGAATGTCAGGAAGGGACACTTGCAGGGGTTTATGGCCGAGCGCCTGCACCGCTAGGAACAGGCCGATGCTGAAAGCGAGCGCAGCATAAAACGGCGGCAGAATACGCCGCGCCCGCCGCCGGTAGAATGCTCCGGCGCCGCCTTTCAGCCGCCCGTCCCGCACCGCCGGCAGGATCAGGCAGAACCCCGACAGCACAATAAAAACATCCACCGCAAAGTGGCTGTAGAGGGTCCAGTTCGTCAACAGCCCCAGCCAGTTGTCCCGCGCCGCCATGCCGCAGGGAATAATCCAAAGATGCGACAGCACCACCCAAAGCGCAGCAAGGCCGCGTATCCCATCGAGGTAGTCTCGGTGCCCGGCCGGACGGGCTAGGGCGTGAGGCGGGGAGGGCTGCGCGAGTCTGTCAGAAGCAGGGGCAGGCGGGTGAAGCAAAAAGTCTCTTCCTAAATCTCGCCGGGGCGGACTTCGCCGTTTTCCCGGCCGTCCGCCCGCAGGCGCAGGCTGCCGAACCATATCTGCGCGACCGCGCCCGGCTTGCGGCAGGAAGTCAGCACGCAAAGGGTGCGGCGCGAAAAGTCAATCCGGTCAATGCGTCCGATGCCGAGAAGCTGGCCGCTCGCTGCCACAAGGCCGACCAAAAGCCCGGCGAACTTCTGCGCCGCCGAGACCGAAACAGTGCGGACACCGAAGTAAGTCTCAATCGCGGCAAGGCCGGACGTATCCCAGGTCTCGCCGCTGACAATCACCGACAGGCCGCCGCCGGAGCGCTCGGCATGAAGCGCAGGTCGCCCAAGCGACTGGCTCAAAAATTGCAGCAAATGGAACGCCAGCGGCTCGCCGGCGCCGAGCGCGGTTCCCAGCAGCGCCGTCGTGTCAAACGAGAACGTCTGGGGTCCCGCGCCGTCGAGCGCCGCAAGAAACCGGGCCGTCCGGCGCGTGGCCCGCGCCGCTGGGGTTTTGCGCTGCACGGCGGCGGCGGCGGGAACACGCCAGACTTCTGGGGCGTCCATTCCCTGAAACGCGGGCAGCAGCGGGTCAATCTCCTTGTCCCGCGCGAGCGCGACCACGACCTGCGGCAGCAGCAGCTCGCACAGCCGCCGCTTGAACTGCCGGGCTTGACTTCCCTGAACGTAGCCGTCGGTATCCACCAGCACGAGATCGGGCCGGCTTTTTTTAATGGCCCGCGCCGTCTGCGCCGCCCCGACGCAGACATCCAGCAGGTGGCGGCTCGGCGAGATCGCGCCGATGAAATATCCCGCCGCCACCGGCAGATCGCGCAGGGACCGAAACTCCGCGCCCGCCTCGGCCCGCGCCGCGCCGATGGTTCCCGGCGGCCCGATCTCGCTTTGACCGAGATCGCAGTCCACCACCGCCACCGCCCGCCCGGCCTGCGTGAGCGCAAAAACCGCCTCCCGCACAAACGTAGACTTGCCGCAGTCCGGGGCGCCTAGTACTACAACCGTCGCCCCGCGCGGCAGGGCGAGCAGGGCCGGCAGCAGATCAGCAGGACTTCGCGGCTCCAGGTAAACGATTTCGGCCATAGATCACGAAAGACGCTCTTAATGGAAGATGCTCTTGATGGAAGACGCTCTTGATGGAAGACGCTCTTGATGGAAGACGCTCTTGAAAGTACGGGTTTATCCCGATAATTAGGGAATGACGCTGAAACAGGTGTCAAAACCCAGCCAGAACGAGTAAACTAGAGAGTGCAAGGCAATGGCGCCGCGCTCACTACTTAGGTTGCTTGTTTCACGACGAGGAGGTCGCATGAAACCACTGATATTTATTCCGCCGGCCCAAGCGGAAGCCCTGTCTGACACGCAGGACGATCTGCGGCTGGACGACCTGCGTGCCGGCGACTTCGGACTGCGCCAGCCCTGGCGCGACGATGAGAACTTCAATGAGAATACCAACGACGCTGCCGAAGAGTTCTCCTGCGAGCGCTCGGCCCGTCCGCGTCAAGAGCCTTTAAAGCCACCGCTCTCGAAGACTTCGCCTTCAAACGCCCAGCTTTGGCCGAGTTCGATAAACAGCTCCCGGTGAAAGTCCTGCGACGAATCCCAAAGCTGCCGGTACCACGTCTCCAGCGCTGCCACGCTCGGCGGGTCCGAAAGCGCGACATTCAGCTCGGTAGGATGGCCGTCCCCGCCGAGCGTCAGGTTGCTTGATCCGACCACCGCAAGAGTCCTAGCCCCGCCTTCCGGGTAGCCGATCAGCGCAACTTTCGCGTGGATACGTCCCTGTGTATACAGCCGCATTTTAAGGCTGCCCCGCGCCACGCTCTCTGCCAGCGTCAGCAGCAGAGCCTGCATTTCCGGGGTCCGGTCAAGGGCAGCCAGGGTCTCGCGCAGGTTCAGGGCGGTTTCAACGGCGGCCCGGTCGTGGGTCTCGCGCGTAGCCGCTGCGACATCTTCCTGGTCCCGCACTCCGGCTTCCCGGCCCTGCCGCCGCGACGCCGCTTCTTCCCGCACCTGCTCCTGCGTCAGCCGGTTCACAACATTCCCGATCAAGATTTCGACTGTTTCCAGGCGCTCAATCTGCGCCCGTAGCGGCATCAGGCCATCCAGAAACAGGTAGCCGACCGCAAGCCGAATACTTGTCGCTCCGGCGCCCAAATACTCTTCGACCCGTTGTGCCAGCCGCTGCTCCCGGTTGCCGATAATCTCCGTGCAGTAACCCGTGCAATAATCCGTGCAGTTTTGGGTGCTAAGTTCGGTCACAATAGGCAAAGTATACCAAAAGCCGTTCGCGAATGCAAGAAATTTTTTGCCCTGCCGTGCCATGCCGTTGAAACGGGGCAAAACGTGGTATAAGAGAAAAGTTTTGTCGTCAACAGCGCTTTTCAAGGAGAATCACATGAATACTGAAGCAGAGATGCTTTCTCGCGGGACAGAGCAGTCCGCAGCCCCGTCCGCCGACTTTATCGAGGCGATTTCCCGCTTCCTCGACACGGACCCGGACGACCTTCTGGTCGAGCTGGGCTACTATTCCAGCGAAGAAGACTTAGCCGCTAAATAATAAGCGACGAGAACGCCCGCTGTTCCACTAGAAGAGAACAGCGGGCGTTTTCAGTTGTGGATGTATCAGTTGTGGACGCGGTAAACGATTTTCGATTTCTTGAGAAGCGCATTAATCTCCGAGGGGATCAGTGGCTGGGCCTGCTGCTCGATGTCAACGGCCTGCGCTTCTTGATACAGGGCGTCTTCAGCTTTTGGGTGGTCGAGGCTGGTAGAAACGGCTTGAAGAAGGCAGTAGGACGTGGCCGTTTTAACCGGCGCGGCGCTGACTTCGTTCCGGTGCAGCGCGAGGGCCGTATGGAGGACCGCCGTGTCCATTTCGTGCATCCCGGCATAGAAAAAGAGGGCGCCCTGGCCCGCCGACAGCGCCGGATACCGTGCGGCAAGCGCCGCGAACGGCGTTCCTGCCTGAAGCTGCTGCTGAACCGCCGCGAGCGCCTGGGCGGCGTTCTGCATCGTCAGCGGGATCTCGATCAGCCGGCAGCGCACCATGAACGACGGCGTCACTTTGCCGGAAACAAGGCGGGTGCGCTCAATGTCCTGCCGGAAGTCGGCCCGAAGCGCTGCCGGAGTAAGGTGGTGCATCGCAAGGCCCTCGTCAAGCGTGTGCGGGGCGAGAAGCCGCTTCAGAGTCTCGACGCGCCCGTCTATCTCCGCCTCGGAAACCTGAATGCCGCGCCGCCGGCATTCCTCATCCACGACATAATCCTGCACAAAGATCGCCGTGATTCGGGGACCGTCTGCGGCAAGGCAGGCGGAAACTGCCTTCTGCGCGGGGATGATCGTACCGTCCACGACCGCGGCGGCGGCAGGAAGCGGCCTGCCATCCGGCGGCGCGAGATCGGCATCGTCAGTGAACTTGATCCGCGACTTTGCGATGAGGCCGACGACAAACGCCGGAGCCAAAAACTGCGCCTGCTGCTCCCGATAGGCGCTTAAAGCAGCGGCATACAGGGCGTCTTCGGCTGGAGCGTGCGCGTCGCGGGTGCTGACGGCTTGAAGCAGAGAGTCGGTGTTCCAGGTCTTGACGAGGACCGGCGGCGCGGGATCTCCCAAAAGAGGAATGGATTTTTCGAGCGCCAGTCCGGCGCTGATGACAGCCGGGTCTCTGTCCTGCCTGCCGCTGTAGAGAATGCCGAGATCGTGTTCTTCTGCGCCGCCCGGAAGGGCCTGCCCCGGCGCAAGCGGCTTCCGGCACTTCGCCAGCACCGCGTTTGCCTCGGCCTCGGTGCGGCTTGCGCCGGCAACGGAGAGGGGAACACCCGGCGGGCAGAAGCGAACGGCAATCGCGCGGCAATGCACCATTGGGGGCGCAGGCACTTGATCCGCAACCAGGCTGAGCCGCGCAATTTCGCGCCGGAAATCCTCGCGCACTTCGGCAAGCGTCGAGTGATGCGCGGTGATAAGCTGTTCCAGCGTCTGCGGCGCGGCCGCTTCCCGCAGTTTTGCAATTCGTGCGTCAATCGCGGCTTTGCTGACAACGAGGCCGCGCCGCCGGCATTCGCGGTCCACGACGAACTCCTGAACCAGTTGGTCTACCACACGCGCCCGGCTGCTGCGGAGGCAGGCGGCGGTGACCGACGACAGGGGGATGACATGCCCATCCACAATCGCGGCCGGAACAGTGCCGTGGCCGGCCGCACCCGGCGCGGCTGCCCTAAACGCGGTGGTAGCCGTCCCATGCGGCGGGGGCGTCTCGGCGGCGGCTGGCAGGGCCACCAGCAGCCCGGCGGCGATGAGAAAAGGCCGGTAAAAACTTCGCACAGCTTCGCTCCTTATGTGCCGCCTGCTGCCAGTAATAGCCGGCGGCAGGCGGCATGACTTTTAGTACTCGTAACTTCTAGTACTCGTACTGGCGAACGTAGTCGATGTCGAAGTTGCCGTTTGGCCGGGTGCCGCTGTTTGGGCTGCCGGGGAAATTGCCGCCGATCGCGCAGTTCAGCAGCATGAACACGGTCTGGTTGTCGAACTCCCAGGTCCCGCCGCCGCCCCGCGAGAATGTTGCGGTCGCCGCGCCGTCTGTATAGAACGTGATATAGCCGGGCTGCCAGTTGAAGCCGTAGTTGTGGTAGGTGGTTGTGGCGCTTGAGACTGTCTTGATGACCGTCGGGTCCCAGCCGGGGATATGCAGGCTTTGATGGTTTTCCCACTGTCCGTTGACTTCTTCGGCGACATCAATCTCGCCGCAGGCGGGCCAGCCGACCGAGCCGATGTTGTTGCCGAGGAACCAGAACGCCGGCCAGTAGCCGTTGCCGGCATTGGGGAACTTGCACCGGGCCTCAAAATAGCCGTAGGGGCCGAACGTGTGGCGTCCTGCTGTGTTGATCCGGGCGGAATACCAGTTTCCGTTGCCGTCCTGCTGCGGCTCGATTTGGAGAGCCTGGCTGTCGGTCCCCGTGCCGTCCCAGACCATGTGGGCGTTCGCCTGGGAAGTCACATACGTTTCCAGCTCATTGTTGCCCCAGCCGCCCGCGCCGGTATCGTATTTCCAGGTACCGGGGTTGGGGGTCGCGGCGGAAGCCGCTCCCGTGAACTCATCGCTCCAAACCAGGCGCATCCCGGAGGGGGCCTGGGCGCCGGCAGCGGCGGCAAACAGCAGTGTCCCGGCGGCCAGTGCCGAGGCGGCGCAAACTTTAGAAATTTTCACAGTCATCGTTCTCCCTTGTTCGATGGTGTCTTCCGCTCATCAAGCAGAAGTGCTTCAAGCAGAAGTATTGATCCTCACTTCGAGTGTCGGCGTTGTCTGCGGCAGCCCTCCTTTTGCTACGGTGCAATAGGTAGCGATTGTTGCGAATGAAACCATGATTTTTGGTTTATCCGGTTAAGCGATGCACTATCATAACACGCCGCGCCCAAGTTGTCAAGAGAAACATTAGGAATATTTGAAGTAGCGGTTACATCGAGAAGTAAGCTTGCCCGGCTTCAAGCGAAGCCGGGCAAGAAAAGTTAGCCGGGATGGGTGACTAGCTTGTCGGAAAGTGTTTTGCGGGACTTGACACGCCAGCCCTGCGGGGTCTGGACCCAGAAGTCGCGGACCCAGAGGTCGTCGGCATAGGTGCCTTTGAACTTCATAAACAGCACTTTCTTTTCGCCGATGCCCTGGGTGTGCAGCTTCATTTCGGCTTGAACCCCGCCGGGAACCGACACGAAGTTCTGGACTGTGAACCGGCTCTGCATTGTTCTGACCTGCCTAAGCTGGTCGTCGTACTGCTTCCGGGTCTGCTCTTTGTTATAAGTGGCCCCTTTTTCATCCACCACCGTATAATCCGGCGTGAAGTAGGACATGAACCGGGTTAAATCGTGCTGAGTGAACGCCGTATTGATCTGGCTGTAGGCCGCCGAGATCGCTGATTGGGCAGCCGGCGGCACCCCGGCGCAGACAGGCGGGGCTGCAAGCCCGAAAAGCAGGCTGGTGAAATAAAGCGCGAAGTTCTTTGCCGAGTTCTTGGAGTTCATGCTTGAAGCCATTCCCATAATCCCGCTTGCGGAAACTGATGTTCTTAGTAGCACAGACAAAGAAGCGAACTTGTTTGTTCCCCCGTTCAGCTTTGTTCCCCGCTTAACGGCCCGAATACTCGCGCAGCAGACTAGCGGCTTCCGCCGCCTGCGACGAGTCGCCGAGGGTCAGCGCCGTCCGCCACTGCGCCCGCGCTCCGGCAGGGTCGCCGGCGAGATACAGTGTCGTGCCGAGCGAAACACGGGCGGCGGCGTAGCGCGGGTTCAGGAACAAAGCAGAGCGGTACTGCTGGACCGCGTCTTTGTGCCGGCCGGAGTCGTCCAAAGCCGCCGCTAAAAAGAAGTGCGCTTCGGGACTTGCCGGGTTCGCGGCAACCGCTTTCCGAAGCTCCGACTCGGCCTCGGCAAGATGGCCCCGGTTGTACAATACGCGCCCGCGCTGCAAAAACGGCGGTACCACAAGAGCCGCCTCCGGCGGCTGCCTTTGTGCCGGCAGGCTTCCGCTTGCCTGTACTTTTTTCGCCTGCGATTCTTCGGCCTGCGCTTTGGCGAGGTAGACGCGGGCGAAGGCGAGATGCGGGTCGCTTTGCAGCGCCGCTTGATATTCGCGAATTGCCTCCGGGCGTCGTCCGAGGGCCGCAAGCGCCAGGCCGCAGTTGTAGTGGGCCAGCGCAAAACCCGGCTTCAGCCGCAGCGCCTGCCGGTATTCCGCGACCGCGCCCGCGTGCTTCCCAAACACATCAAGAATGTTTCCCAGAGCGTTGAACGCATCGGCGTCTTTTGGATTAAGCCGGATCGCGGTCTGGTATTCCCGAATAGCGGCGGCGTGGTTTCCCGTGTCATCAAGCGCATTGCCGAGCGCATAGTGGGCGCGGCTGTCGCCCGGCTGGAGCCGGACGGTTACTTGGTACTCCGTGACGGCGCTGCCGTGCTGTCCGAGCTTCTGGAAATAGCGCCCCAGCATGTAATGCGCCGGCACAAAATCGGGCCGCCGGGCAACCGCTGATTGAAGCTGGGTGACGGCATCCGCCGTCTGCCCCTGCCGGTCCAGCGCCAGCGCAAGATTGTAGCGGGCATCCGGGCTTTCGGGCCGCAGGCGGACCGCGCTTTGGAACTCTGCCAGCGACTCGGCGTTCTTTCCGAGCCTTTGCAGGACAATTCCCAGTGCATTGTGGGCATCCGCCGAGTCTGGGCTGAGACGGATCGCCTCGCGCAGATCGGTCTCCGCCGCCGCAAGCTGCCCGCTGCGGTAAGCAGTCACCCCGTCCTGAAACAGACGCGCTCCCGCCGGGGCCGGCGGAGGAACGGGAGTTTGGGCTGCCAGCGGCAGCGCGAATAGCCAGACCGCCACGGAAGCGGCAGGAAAAGAAAAGCGCTCAGGCATGAAGAAACCTTTCGTGCGGGCAATCTCCGTAATTTTACCGCACTTTTTGATTTTTCGCCGCTGACCCCGTATAATAGAGGCTAATGGACGAAAAAAGAGCAGAAGGCGAGCAGGCGGAAGGCAGCGAGCAGGCAGAATGGCACGCGCAGGGCCGGCGGGTCATCACGGAAGCCGCGCGGGCGCTGGACCGGCTGGCGGACCGGCTGGACAGCCCGGCCTGGACCGCCGCCGTGCATCTGATCCTCGGCACAAAAGGCCGCGTTGTGGTCACAGGCGTAGGCAAAAGCGGCATCATCGGCGTCAAAATGGCGGCGACGCTCTCGTCTACCGGGACGCCCGCCCAGTTTCTGCACCCCGCCGATGCCGTGCATGGAGATTTGGGCGTGCTTCAGCCGGGAGACCTGGTCGTCGCGTTCTCCTACAGCGGCGAGACCGATGAGCTGCTCGCGCTCCTGCCGGCGTTTGGGCAGATCGGAACGCCGCTTGTCGCCGTCACCGGCAATCCGAACTCCACGCTGGGCCGGGCGGCGCGGGTCGTTCTCGATGTTTCCGTGGAGCGCGAAGCCTGCCCGATGAACCTCGCGCCCACCACCAGCACCTCAGCCATGCTGGCTCTCGGCGACGCTTTGGCGGTGACGACCATGACCGCCCGCGCTTTTACGCCGGAGCAGTATTCGCGCCTGCATCCCGCCGGCACGCTTGGCCGGCGTCTGACCCTGTGCGTTGCGGATGTCATGCGGACCGGCGACGCCGTGGCGATTGTGGCGGGCGACCGGACGGTATTGGAAGCGATGTTTGCGATCACGCATGCAAACGCCGGGGCGGCCATTATTACAAATGAGGACGGCAAAGTCAGCGGCCTGCTGACCGACGGCGACATCCGGCGGCATTTGCTGGATAACCAGCAGGTATTGTCGCGCCCCGCATCCGAAGCCATGACCGCCAATCCCGGTTTAGTCACGGCAGACCTGCTCGCTGCCGAGGGCCTGCACCGGCTGGATACGTTTCACCCGCTGCCCGGCCAGAAAGCCGGCGACGCGCCCGTGGTAGACGCCGAAGGCCGCCCGGTGGGGATGCTGACGCTCAAAGACTTAGTCAAAGCGGGGATTGTGTAGCTTTTGCAAACGATCAAGCTTATCGCCCTCGACATGGACGGCACGCTGACCGACGGGACGCTTTTGTACGGCAGCGACGGCGGGCAGGCCAAAGCCTTCCATGTCGCCGACGGCCTCGGCATTGTCATGGCCCAGGCGGCCGGCCTGCGGATCGCCGTGATCTCCGGGCGCACCAGCCGGGCGGTCGAAACGCGGATGGCGGAGCTGAAAGTCACCGACTTGATCCAGAACTGCGGCGACAAGGCGGCGGCGCTGACCCATATGCAGGCGAAGTACCAGGTGCGCTTGGAAGAGACTGCGTTTGTCGGCGACGACATCAACGACCTCCCGGCGTTCGCCGTCGCCGGGCTGAAAATCGCCGTCGCTGATGCGTCGGAGATGCTTCGCGCCAAAGCCGACTGGGTGACGCCGCGCCGGGGCGGGGCGGGGGCCGTGCGCGATGCCGTGGAAGAAATTCTGCGACGCCAGGGGCGTTTAGAGGAAGCCGTCGCCGCTTACTTGGTCAGCGTCAAGCACGCCGAGGCACCGCGCCAATGACCACTCCGAAGTCGCTCACGGTATTGCACACAAACGATTTCCATAACCACCTGACCCCGGCGCAGGCCGCGTTTATCGGCGGCGAGAAAGCCAAACATGAGAACGTCCTGCTGCTGGATTCCGGCGACGCTATCTCGGCAGGCAATGTTGGGGTCCGGCCCGGCGGCGAGCCGATTTTGACCCTGATGTCCAATGGCGGCTATGACGCGATGACGCTGGGCAACAGAGAGTTCCATGTCGCCGACACGCTTTTGCGCCTCAAGCTCAGTAAAGCCGTGTTTCCCGTCCTCTCCGCGAACCTCCGCTGGCGCGAGGACAAAGGCGAGACTTTGCCGGTCGTGCCGTCACTGAAAAAGACTCTCCCAAACGGCCTGCGCGTTGCCGTGTTCGGCCTGACCGTGCCGATGGTGACGCCGCGCATGACCGCGCGGCTGGTCAGCGCGTTCGTCTTTGATGACGCTGTTGAAGCAGCAAAAGTGCAGATCGCGCGTCTTCGGCCCGACGCCGACATTCTCATCGCCTTAACCCATATCGGCCTGCGCGAAGATGAGCGTCTTGCGGCTGCCTGCCCGGAGATTGACCTCGTTATCGGCGGCCACAGCCACAACAAGCTGTTTGAGCCGCAAATCGTGAACGGCATTCCGATTGTCCAGGCGGGCTGGTTCGGCCACTTTCTAGGCGAGACAATCCTGACTTGGGCTGGGTCAACGGCGAAGCCGGCTGTGACGGGGCGGCTGGTGAATTTGCGGGGCGGCTGGTGAATTTGCGGTAGTAATCGCCACGGAATAAGACGCCCCGGAATAAATTCCGAGGCTCCGAAAAAACAGTGTCGCGGCGACACAGTAACCGATTGTATCCGTAACCCTGCGCCGCTTCGACGATGTTTTGTTCAGCCTCGGAATTTATTCCGGGGCGCTCTTACGGGATAATTCTTTGCTTGACCTCCTCCTATTCTTAATCACAGCCTGGGCCGCCGCCGCCGCAGGCCGAACTGTTCTCAGCGCCCTCGGCTTCGGCCAAGACACGCCCCGGCTGGAGCGAAACGTGATCGGCTTCGCGCTCGGCCTCGGCCTGCTCGCGCTGCTGATGCTGGCGCTCGGCCTTGCCGGCGGCCTGTCCCGCCCGCTGGGCCTCGTGCCGTTGATTGCGCTGCTGGCGCTCGGCGGGCGTCAGCATCTCTCGATGGTAACGGAAGGGCGCGAGTGGGCAAAGTCTATCCGCGTTTCAGGCTGGGGCTGGCTCCTGACGGCAGCCTTTGCGGCGTTCGGGCTGGTCTCGCTTGTCGGCTGCTTCGCGCCGCCGACCGAAAACTTTGAATGGGACAGTGTCGCGTACCATCTTGCCGATCCCAAGATGTACCTGCAAGCGCACCGCATTGTTTATCTGCCCTGGGAAGACCATTCCAATTTCGGGTTTACCGCCGAGATGTGGTACTTGTACGGCCTGCTCCTCGGCGGCGTCCCGCTGGCGAAGCTCTTTCATTTCGCCTGCGGCGTCGGCACCTGCCTGGCTGTCTACGCGCTCGGAACGCGGCTGGTGTCGCGGGCTGCCGGCACCCTCGCCGCGCTCCTTTTCGCCTCGACCCCGGTGGTCTTTTGGGAAGCCGGGACCGCCTATGTGGACCTCGCGGCGGCGTTCTTCACGACCTTGACACTGCTTGCGCTGGGGCAGGGGATGACGGGGCGCGACCCGCGCTGGCTGCGTCTGGGCGCGGTCCTGATGGGTCTCACACTCTCAACTAAAGCCACTGCACTGGGAACACTGCTTTTGCTCGCTGTTGGGGTCTTGGTTTGGCACTGGCGGGGCCTCAAAGCGACGCCGCTTGCTGCCCTTAAGGCGGCGTTCGTGTGGGGCCTGCTCGCGCTTCTTATCGGCTCACCCTGGCTCATCAAGTCGGCTGTCCTGACGGGAAACCCCGTCTATCCGTTCCTCTACAGCGTTCTCGGCGGGCGGGACTGGGACAAGTCAGCGGCGGACGCCTACGCCCATTCCATCGCCGAGTTCGGCATGGGGCATGGCCTGTCCGATCTCGCGCTTGTCCCGTGGAACCTCACCATGTTCCTGCTGCCGGGCCATGTCACCGCGTACCCGAAGCCGTTCAACGATTACCAGACCCCGTTCGGCGCCCTGTCGCCGGTCCTGCTGGGAGCGCTGTTCTTCCCGGCGTTTGTGCGCGGCGTGTCGGTGCCGATCAAAGTAGTGGCGGCATTTGCCCTTGCTTCTGTGCTGCTGTGGGCTGGCACGATGCAGTATGTCCGCTACCTGCTGCCGACCCTGCCGGTTCTGTGCCTGCTGGCCGCCTTTGTTCTGACCCAGGCGTATCAGCTCAAGCTTAAATCCGGCTATGCGCTGGCCGCCCTCGGCGTCTGCTCCCTCCTGTTCTCCGGCTATCTCGGCATAATCCTCTTGTCGCAGCAAGCGCCGGTCGTCTTCGGGCAGGAGCGTCCGGGTGACTACATTACCCGCAATTTTGGCCCGTATCCCGCCATGCAGTTCCTCAACACGCAGCTCCCCGCAGGCTCGAAAATCGTCATGTACGGCAACCCGCTCGGCTTCTACTGCGACAAGCCGTACCTATGGGGCGACGCCGTCCACGGGACGTACATCCCCTACAGTACATTCCACAGCGCGGACGACCTCAAAGCGTACCTGCACAAAATCGGCGTCACGCACATTTTAGTTTACGAAGGCTACTTCCCGCTAAGTCCTCCGAAACCCGATGCTCCGTCCTACGCCGACTGGGTTTACGCGCTCACCAAAGGCACCGGCCCGCCGCTGTTCTCCAAACATGGGACGGACATCTGGGCCGTGCCGTAGGAAAACCGAATGTCCAAGTCGAAAATTGCCGGTAATCTTACCGCCGAGAAGTTTGAGTTTGTCATTGTTGAGCCTGTGCCATGTCCTGCTGAGGAGGTGGAAACGCATATCCGAGCGTTCATCGAGCAATTTATTGCCAATGACATCCAGCCACGCTGGCTTGAGCTTCTGGTTGAGAAGCCATTTGGCAAGGCCGGACAGCCTAGTACCGGCAGCAAACACCTGAAGCACCGCCGCTCGGCTGAAAAACTTCTAGACCGCTTCGCCTTTCATGGCAACCACCAACACTGTGCATTGCTGAAAGGAACCCAGGCATGGCCGCTATCGCTGCGGCGTCTTTTTGGGGATGCGCGGGGCGTCTACTTCGACCTGACTTCTGAGCCATGCAAAATGACAGCGGCAGAGGCCGCGACAAAGGCATTTGAGAGCTATGCAATTCTGTCGTTTGATGCAGGGCAGAAAGCACTTCTGTTCGACCATGAAGGTGCAGTTTGGTGGTGCGCGAAGCCCCGCTAATGGAGGGTATACTTTCTCAAAGCGGCCCATTCGTCTAGCCCGGCCCAGGACGCCGCGCTTCTCGGCGCGGAAACCGGCGGTTCAAATCCCCGATGGGCTATCGCAGAAGACGCGCAAATTGCGGCTCACAAGCCGCTTTTAACTTTGAGGAACAGACACTAGGAAGAGGACACTAGGAAGAGGACAATGCGAAGAACGAGAACAACAGACTCTCAGGCAACAGAGCCGAAGACAACAGAGCCGAAGACAACGGAAAAGACGCCGCGCCGGATGGTGACCTCGCTGCTGGCCGCCGCCGCTGTCTCCGCCCTGCTGGCGGGCTGCTCGCGCAGCACGACGGCCCGGTGCGTTGACCAGAACGGAAATGTTTTGTCGGACTCGGCGTGTCCCGGCAGCGGCGGCGGGTACGTCGGCGGCAGCTATGTCGGCGGAGGCTACGGCGGAAACTACGGCGGAGGCCGGGCGCAGCCGCGCTGGGTCTACGGCGGGGGCGGCGGCACAACGCCCGGCTCGCGGGCGACTGGTTTTTCAACTTCCCCGCCGTCAAGCGGCAGCTTTCACACTTCTTCCGGCACGGTTGTGCGCGGCGGCTTCGGCGGGGCAGGGGAAGGCCACGGCAGCGGCGGGCATGGAGGCGGCGAATGAGGCGTCAGGCAATCGCGCCGCGCCCGAACTGGCAGCGCACGGTCGAAAGCCAGGGCATGGTCTACCACACGGATACCGACGGGACGCCGTACTGGAACGAATCAGCCTACTGGGAGTTTACCGCTGCCGAAGTGGACGAGCTGGATGATGCGACCGCCGCTCTGTATGCGCTGTGCTTGCAGGCGACGGAGTATGTCATCACGCAGAACCGGCTCGGCGAGATGGGGGTGCCGGAAGCCGCGTGGGGGCGGCTCCGCGAGTCCTGGGACAACCGGGAAGCGACGCTGTATGGCCGCTTTGATCTGGCCTACACCGGCGACGGCCCGCCGAAGATGCTGGAGTTCAATGCCGACACGCCGACGGCGCTTGTCGAGGCCGCAATCATCCAGTGGCACTGGAGGCAGGACGTGTTCCCGGATGCCGACCAGTTCAACTCGCTCTGGGAGGGCTTCACCCAGACCTGGGCGTACCTGCGGAGCGCGGGCCGCCTGCGGGCCGAGCCGGTCTGCTTTGTCTCGTCGCCAAACGATGAGGACTGGATGACGATCCGGTTTTTGCGCGACACCGCCGAAGAAGCAGGGGTTCGCACCACCGAGCTGTTCATGCGCGACATCGGCTGGGACACCCGCACAGATGCGTTTGTAGACCTCGCTAACCAGCCGCTGCGCTCGATCTTCAAGCTGTACCCCTGGGAGTGGTTGCTTCAAGACCAGTTCAGCCGGCAGGCGCTGGAGTTCTACCCGGAAACGCAGTGGATCGAGCCGCTGTGGAAGATGGCAATGGCGTCGAAAGGGCTGCTGCCGGTGCTGTGGGAATTGTTCCCGCATCACCCGAACCTCGCGCCGGCCTACCGGGACAGCCCGCGCGGCCTGAGCGAATATGTGGCAAAGCCGATTATCGGCCGCGAAGGCGCGAACATCACCCTGCACACGCGGGGCGGCGAAGCGGCGACCGGCGGGCAGTATGGGTCTTATCCGCGCGTCTACCAGGAGCGGTGCCGCCTGCCGTATTCCGAGGGACAGTACGCGGTTCTGGGAAGCTGGATCGTCGGCGGACAGCCGCGCGGCCTCGGCATTCGGGAGTCGCCGAGTCCGATTACGGAAAGCCGGTGCGGGTTTGTCCCGCATGTTTTCGTCTGAGATTTTCTTCCGGCGCCTGCGTTGACAACGCGGGCAAAAACGGGTATTCTTTGCGCGTTCAAAAGGCGTCTGCCTCACGCATGGCCTCAGCCATTCTCGCGAGGTGGGCGCTTTTTCGTGCGTCTTAAATCTGGTTATTGGAGGTGAGAGAATGGGGATTAGCATTCCTGCCGCGCGAAGCGGCGGGGGCGAGCCGGCAGCGCCGACGCTGCAAGCCAACGCGCTGGGACTGACCGATTCCGTGGTCATGGCGCTGGCCGGGACCGCGCCGGCGTACTCGCTGACCGCGACCACCACCGCTTTGGTGGCGGCGGTTGGGCTGGGCGGCCCGGCGGCCCTGCTGTACGGGGCGATCCCGATGTTCGGCATCACGTTTGCGTTTCTGTACCTGAACAAGTGGCGCTCGGATGCCGGGGCGACCTATACCTGGATTGGCCGGTCGCTATCGCCGTCACTCGGCTTCATGGCGGGCTGGGCGCTGCTGGTCTCCAATGCCCTTTCGATGGTCTCCGGGTCACTGCCTCTCGGCGCGACAACCCTGCACCTGGTTGCGCCGAGGCTGGAAAACAATGTCGCCGCCGCCGCCATGACCGGCATCTTGTGGTTCGCGGCGGTTGCGATCCCACTGTTCTTCGGCATCACGTCCACCGCCAAAGTGCAGAAGCTGATGACCGGCATTGAAGTCATCGGCCTCCTGGTGCTTGCGGTCGCGGCGCTGCTGAAGTTTTCGTCGCATCCGGTCGTGCCGTTCTCCTGGCACTGGTTCTCGATCCACCAATTTCCCAATGTGCAGACGTTCATGGCTGGAATGCTGGTCGCCGTGTTTTATTACTACGGCTGGGACGTGTCTTCTAATCTCGCCGAGGAAAGCAAGAACCCACATTCCGATCCCGGCGTGAGCGGCGTCTACGGCATGGTCGGCCTACTTGGCCTGTTCCTGCTGGTCCAAAGCGCGATTCAGATGGGCCTGACGACGGCGCAGATCAGCGCAAACCCGGCGACTCTGCTGACCGCGCTGGGGGACGCCGTGCTGCCCCGGCCCTTTGGCGCGATTGCCATTGTCGCCGTGCTGGTGTCGTCGCTGGCAACCCTGGAAACTGCCATGCTCCAGTCCAGCCGCTCGCTGTATGCGATGGGACGGGACCGGGTTATCAGCGCGAAGTTCTCTGAGCTGTACCCGCGCTACCAGACACCCTGGCTGGCGAGCCTCGTCACGGCCTTGACCGCGCTCGCGCTGTTCGCACTGGCAAGCTTCAGCGCGAATATCGGCAAGCTGATGGGCGACCTGATTGGAGCCATCGGCCTGCAAATTGTCTTTTACTACGCGCTGGCCGGGATTGCCTGCTCCTGGTTTTACCGCCATACGCACCTCCGCAGTGCGTCCAACCTGCTGCTGCAAGCCGTTTTTCCGCTGGTGTCCGCGCTGTTTTTGATCGCCGTCGGCTATTACAACATCACGACGCTTCCCAAGCATGTCTGGATGACCAGCTTCGGCACCATTCTCATCGGCATCGTGCCGCTTGTATATTACCGGTGGCGAAACAAAAGCGCCTACTACACGGAGCCGCTTGAGTCGGCTTCCGCACTGTCCCGCTAACACTAGAAATACGGGCTGAAATGAACATTGCCATCTGCTTTTTGTTTCTGCCGGCTCTGCTGACTGCGGGCGCACCTGCCGCCGCCGGTGATCCTGCGCCGCCGCCGCTTCAGGTGCTGACGCTCGGCGGCGGCCCGGATTTGTCGCACAACCAGACTGCGATTGAAAGCAACGTGCGCTATGTAGACCGCCTGCTGCCGAAAAACGCCGGCAGGCGTGTCTTGTTCTTTGATGGCAGAAAGCAGACAAAAGACGTTCTCTGCGAGGATAACCGCGGACGCCAGTACTACCGGTGTCCGCTCCTGCCCCGGCTGGATGGCCCGGACACGCTGCCGGCCATTAAAGCCGAGTTCCAAACGCTGGCGTCCGGCCCGCCCGCAGCGCCGGTGCTGATTTATGTCACCGGCCACGGCAGCCCCGGCGACGACACGCTGGACAACAACAATTACGACCTGTGGAACAACGGCTATTTGTCGGTGCGGACGCTGGCGGGCGAAATCAAGACCCTGCCGCCGGCGGCTCCGGTGACTCTTGTGATGGTCGAGTGCTTCTCCGGCTCCTTCGGCAACCTGCTGTTTGAGAGCGGCGACCCGAAAGCGCCGCTTGTCAGCCGCGACTTGTGCGGCTTCTTTGCGTCCATTTCCGCCCGGCCCGCCGCCGGCTGCACGCCGGAGGTCAACGAAGCCGACTACCATGATTTCACCGGCTACTTTTTCAGCGCCCTGAGCGGCCACTCGCGCCTCGGAAAGCCGATCGGTGGGGCGGATTATAATCACGACGGCAAAATCGGCATGGACGAGGCGTTTGCGTATACGCTTATCCACGATAACTCTATTGATACGCCGGTCTGTACGTCGGATGTCTTCCTGCGCCGCTTTGTCCCGGCCCAGTTCGATTTTGTCCAGACCCCCTGGGCCGCCGCACGCGCCTGGGCAACGCCCGCCCAGCGGGCGGCTTTGGACGCGCTTTCCGCCGACCTGCACCTGCACGGCGAAAACCGCCTGCAAGATCTGTACGGCGTCTTCAAAGAAACAAAGACCGAAGCTGAAGATCTGCCGAGTGTCCATGTTCTGCGGCTTATGCGCCTGGCAAAAAGCGTTGTTCTTGCTCACCGGCTTCTTTCTTCTACTGTTCCCGCCGATCAGCCCCTTAAAGACCGCTTTCAGCGGCTTCAAGCCGCTGAAGCGCGGAACTGCCTGACGGATGGTTTCTAGAAGTAGGAGCGCACCACCGTTAAAAATGCCTGCGCTGCCGCGCTTTGCGACTTGCCCCGCAGTCTTACCAGATGGAGCGGCCGGGTCAGCGCTAGACCCGGCAGCGGCAGCGAGCAGAGCAGGCCCATCTTGATCTCGGTTTCCAGCGCCAGTCGGGACACAATCGCGACGCCTAGACCTGACGCGACCGCCTGCTTGATCGCCTCCGTACTGCCGAGAGACATCGCGGGCTGAACCACAATTTCCTGACGCAGAAGCGCCCGCTCTACCACTTCGCGTGTTCCCGATCCCAGCTCGCGCATCAAAAACGGCTCCGTGCAGAACTGGGCCGCTGAAACGGCGCCTTCCAAAAATGGGTGGCCGGGTGGCACAACCGCCGTCAGCACATCCTCCGCAAAGACTTCGGCCTCCAAGAGCGGGTCTTCCGCAAAGCCTTCGGTCAGGCCGAGATCCAGCGCGTTGTCACGGAGCTTCTGCTGAATGACCTGGGTGTTGGCGATTTCCAGCCGAAGCGCGATCCCTGGATACTGATTCCGGTAGGCGCCCAGCATCTTCGGCAGAAGATAACCGCCGATGGTTAGGCTGGCTCCCACCGTCAGCTTCCCCTGCGCCAGACCCTTCATCTCCGCCAGCGCCTGCTCGGCTTCGGCCTCCACGGCAAACAACCGCCGGGCGTAGCCGGCCAGCATTTCTCCGGCGGCGGACAGCCGCAGGCCGCGCGGCAGGCGGTCGAACAGCGAGACACCGAGCGCGGCTTCCAGTTCCCCGATCTGCTTTGAGACCGCCGGCTGGCTGATAAACAGCCGCTCGGCAGCCCGGCTCATGCTGCCTTCTTCCGCCGCCGCATGGAAGATCGCTAGGTGGTTGATATTCATAACTTCAGGCTAGGTACTCTAAAACACGAAGAAAAGACGAGGAAGTAGGCTTCTGCATTGTAACTTAAGGTTATCGCAGACATACAAAAGATGTATTTGTATTATACCTAGCACTGAGGTAAAGTCGAGCTATGAAACTGCTTTTTGTTGCCGCACTGCTTTTTTGCCTTTCGCCGTGGGCCTCGCCTGCTTCGGCGCTTGCACTCGGCATCGGGCTGGCGCTGACGCTGGGGAACCCATACCCGCAGGCGAGTAGGAACACCGCGAAGCTGCTGCTGCAAGCCTGCGTTGTGCTGCTCGGCTTCGGCATGAACCTGCATGTCGTGCTGGAAGCCGGCCAAAGCGGGATGCTGTTCGCTGCTGCCAGCATCTTCGGGACATTGACTTTAGGGTACTTTGCGGGGCGGCTGCTGAAAATCCAGCCGAAGACCTCGGCGCTGATCACGGCGGGGACCGCGATCTGCGGCGGCTCGGCGATTGCCGCCGTCGGGTCGGTGATCGGGGCCGCCGAGGGCGAGATGACCGTCTCTATGGGAACCGTGTTTTGCCTCAATGCCGTCGCCTTGTACATGTTTCCGCTGATGGGCCATGCCTTGCACCTGTCGCAGACACAGTTCGGGACCTGGGCCGGGATTGCGATCCATGACATTTCCTCGGTGGTCGGCGCGTCCGCCCGGTACGGCCTGCCGGCCCTGCAAACGGCGACGGCGGTGAAGCTGGCGCGGGCGCTCTGGATTGTTCCTCTGGCGTTCGGCGCGGCGGTTCTCGCAGGTCATTCGCGCCGGGGAATTGCGGCGGCGACAATCGGCTTCGACCCAAATCAGACGCCGCACGGCTCACACGGCAAAGTGCAGATCCCGTGGTTTATCGGCTTCTTTCTTCTTGCCTCGGTCGCCCGGAGTCTTGTACCGGCGATTGCAAGCCTCTCCGTTCCGATCTCACACCTGGCGACGGTCGGGCTGACAGTAACTTTGTTTCTGATTGGCGCAGGCATTTCGCGGGACACGCTGCGGGCTGTCGGCTGGAAGCCAATGGCGCAGGGCGTCGGTCTCTGGCTGACCATCAGCGCCGGCTCACTACTGTTTATCCTGCACACGGTCCGCTGAGGCAAGCGCCGCCGGCAGCCCTTTTTCGCCCGGCGCGGGCGGGGCGATCTTCCACATCTTGTTTCCACGAGGCGGCTTTGTCGGTGGACAGGTACAGGCCGTCCGGCGACGGCCCCCAGTTCGGGTCCCAAGGCATCGAGTTCGCCCCGATCCCCACCACATGGGAAGCGTTCTTCGGGTCTATCGCAAATCCATCCGCCCCGCAAGCGTTTCACCCGACCCTCGCCACGTTCCAGTGCGCCCCGCCGTCGAGCGAGCCGTCGAGGCCGCCGACATCAATCGGCAGCAGCAGGAAAGCTGGATCGGCAGGGCTGACGGCGACCGGCCCGCGCGGCCACTGCGATCCTTCGCCGCCGGGAAAAATGTCTTTCGCTTTTGCGTCCGGCGACAGCAGCGGCATTTTGACCCAGGCCGGGGCGACGGAAGGAACAGGCGCGGCGGAGGCCGCTGTTTCGGCGGTCAGCGCAGCAAAGCACAACGAAGCACGGCAGAAGGCAGCGGACGAGTTTCGTTGGAGGTTCCCCACATCAGACATTTCGCCAGCGGGCAATTTTTTCAGCGATTGCGGCGGCGGCCTCGTGCAGAGCGCGGGCTTCCTCCTGCCAAAGCGGCGGCGCGAGAACACGCACGACTCCTTGATTGGAAACTAAGAGCGGCAGGCCGAGAACCCCGCGAATGCCGTAGACCCCTTCGCCTTCGAGTAGGATCTGCCCGGCGACACTCATTTCCCGGCCTTCCATCATCTGCCGGACCATGTCTACGGTGACGTTCGCTGTCGCCATGACTGTCCGCGACCCCGACAAATGGGTCAGCTCCGGGCGAAGCTGCACCCGGACATCCGGCGGCAGTGTTTCAATCGCTTCAAACGCCAAACACGTCTCGGTATGCACGAGATGTGCGATGGAATTACGGGCAGCCGAGACACGCGCCGGGTAATCGGCCAGTGTTCCCGCGCCGCGCAAAGACTGCACCGCGTCGGCGGTTTCGGGATCGTTGAGGCCGTACACTCGGACACTGCTCCACAGCGGCACGAGGTTTGCACCGTGTTCCCCTGCGACATAGCCGGACACGAGCTGGCGCGGCACGCCTAAATCGGCGGCAATCTCGCGCCGGAATCGCAGCGAGTCGGAGTACGCCCCGATGCCGATGACCCGCCGTGCGCCAAGCTCCCGCGCCATCACCGCAACCCCAAGCTCCACCGGGTTCGTCACCATGATGACGACTTCGTGGCCCTGTCCCTGCGCCGCCAGCGCCTTGGCATGGGCCGCAAAGACCGGAAGGTTCGCCAGCGCCACGTCGTCGCGGGTCATCGTTCCGCCGCCCGCGCGTGGGCCGGGAGTCGCCCCCGCCGCCATGACGACCACGTCCCCGACCACTTCTTCCGGCCCCAGCGCAATATCCATCTGCGGGGCGTTCTCGGCATAAGCGTCGGTCAGGTCCGAGCGCAGCCCGTACAGCACCCGCTCCGAGGCGCCTCCCCGCTTCCCGACAAGCTGCAACCGCTCGGTCGGCTTCAGTACCCGCCCGGCGACAAGCTGGGCCACAATCTCGCGCCCAATCGCTCCGCCCGCTCCAATCACGCTGATGTCCATGTTGCCGCCAATCTATGCAGATGCCGGGGTTGTAGAACCCGGCAAAGAAGCGTCCTTTGGACGAGGAGTGCTGTCTTCGTTTGCTGCTGTCTTTGTTTGCTGCTGTCTTTGTTTGCTGCTGTCTTTGTTTGCTGCTGTCTTTGTCCGAAGGACATGTCTTTGCCGGGGTTTTCTACAACCCCGGTACTTCCTATCCCCACGCCTGCCGCATGGCGGAAAGCGCCGTCTCAATGTCTGCTGCCGACACATCCAAATGCGTTACCGCCCGGACCAGTCCGTAAGAGCCGGACAGGCGGACCCCGTGCGGCTCCAGCCGCTCCCGCGCCTCCTGCCCGCTTCTGCCGCGCACGGTAAAGAAGACTAAGTTGGACTGGACACGGGACACATCCACGGACACATTCGGCATCTCGGCGAGACCTTCGGCGAGACGCCTCGCGTTTGCATGGTCTTCCGTCAGCCGCCCTAAATTGTGCTCCAAAGCGTACAGCCCTGCCGCCGCAAGCACCCCTGACTGGCGCATCGCCCCGCCGAGCAGGTGCTTGGGCCGCCAGGCCGCCTCGATGAAGTCTTTGGAGCCGGACAAGACGGCCCCGATGGGACATCCTAAGCCTTTAGACAAACACAGGGTCACACTGTCGAAGACCTCCGTGATCTCCCGGACCGGCCTCCCTATTGCCGCCGCCGCGTTCATCATCCGGGCGCCGTCCAGGTGCATCGCCAGCCCGTTTGCCCGCGCCGCGTTTGACACATCGGCAAGCTCGGCCTGTGTCCAGACTGTTCCGCCGCCGGCGTTGTGCGTGTTCTCGGCACACACCAGCCGCGTCCGGGCATAATGCGGGTCATCGGGCCGGATTGCGTCCCTCACCTGCTGCCCGGTGAACACGCCGCGCTCCGTGTGGAGCGCGTTCACCGCCGCGCCTGCCACTGCCGCATAGCCGCCGCCTTCCCAGACAACAATGTGGGCGTTGTCGGTCGCAATAAACTCATCGCCCGGCTTCAAATGCGTCTTGAGCGCGACAAGATTGCTCATGGTCGCCGACGGCAGAAACAGCGCCGCTTGTTTGCCGAGCATCTCCGCCACCCGCTCCTGTAACTCATTCGTCGTGGCATCCTCCCGCCGCTGCTCGTCCCCGACTTCCGCGCTTGCCATTGCCCGCCGCATCCCATCCGACGGCTTTGTCGCCGTGTCGCTCGATAAATCTATCAGTGTCATAAACGCTTGCTCTTTCTTGATGAGAATGATCTTAGTGCCAGTCCGAAATGAAGGGGTCTTCCCCAGAGGCCATGCCTGTCAGAGCGGCTTGCACACGCCCCCCGATACTTGGCAGCAGAGGGGCAGCCGGCAGATCCGAAAGCGGAACCCAGTACACCCCGGCCTGCACGTCAGTCGGCGCTTCCGGCTGCTGCGGCTCACTGCCGGGCCTCAAAGTGCAGCGGAAGAACAAACTCAGCTTCTGTACCGCGCCGTACCGATTGCCGTGCCGGGAAGGCACATACTCAGTCACAAAGAGAAGCGGACCGACTTCAACTTCAGCTCCCGTCTCCTCCCAGACCTCACGCTGAACCGCCTCGTGCAGTCCTTCCCCAGTTTTAATGCCCCCGCCAGGGAAATTATAATGGAACTCGGAGCCGTCGTCCGGGTCATAGCCGATCAGCAGCACCGCTCCGTCCCGCACGATGACTGCACTTGCCCCGACCCGAATTTCCTGCGATTGACTCATGTCTCTTTTTTCCTGCGCTGTAGGTATGTTTCGGCAGCCGCCCGGTATTCCCATTCTTCATCTTGCAGCAGGCCACGCCAGCCTTCTTTTGTCTTGGTGATGGCCTCGGCAAATGAGTCAAACAAGGACTCTAAACCCGTCGGCGTCTTTGTAATTTGCAGGGCCGCAATATTCTCCGCGCTCTGTTCCGGCGTCTGCATCGAGACGAGAATACCGTCTATGTTTGGCTGACGGCTGACCCAGTATAGATGCGCCTGCCCTGCCGTGAAGCCGTAAAAGTTCTTGGTCAAGTTGCGGAACCGCCAGGTGTTTGGAAAGCGCACAAACGGCACCCCGCCGACCCAGGCAAAGGGCTGTGCCGCCAGTGTCGTGATGGCTTTCGAGTGACACAGCGGAAACAGCCTGTCCCCGGCGCGTTGGTCCAGATAATTAAATCGCGCGACAATTACATCCAGTGTCAGGATGTCTGACTCAAGCGTGTCCGCCAGAATGTCATACGCATCGTAGCAAGTCGCTCCGACTGACCGAATGTGTCCCGACGCCTGCGCTTCGGCCAGCGCCGTTTTCGCCCCGGCCAGACGCCGGGGCGTGTGCGTTTCAGGCCGGAAGTCATACAGGAGGAACACGTCTAACGTGTCCACGCCCAGCAGTTCACGCTTGCGGGCCACCGCGCCCCGCACGGCTGCCGCCGCGCCGTCTTCGGTGTCCGGGCAGCGGTCCAGCGCATCTCCGTCGGTCGTGCTGACGGTGACCTGGTCCCGCACACCAAGAAGTCGGAGAGACTGTCCCAGTGACTGCGCTTCGCGCTCATAGGCGGCATGGAAATAAGTAATGCCGGCATCAAGTGCGGCTTTGACTGCCGCCGCTCGGTCTTCCGGCGAGGCCGCGTAGATGCCGCTGTCCGGGGAGACGGTGCCGGGTTCCAATCGAAAAGGCCGCTCGCCGTAGGCGAGATGTGTGGATGAGAGTGTGATAGGCATAGATTGGTAAGCCACTGATCACCGGCACTTCCAGTGCCGGTACATAACGGTATTTCAACGTGTCTCCAAAGTGTCTCTTGACAAACACACCGAAACACGCTAGAATGACGGACACACATGGCTAAATCTGCTTATGACATCGTGCCGGATGCCACCTTTGTCGGGGCGGCGCACACGTCTCTTCGCCAGCAGCTTAGGGAGATGATGTCTCACCTCAAAGGCACACGGCAGGGCGACGACATTGAAGCGCTCCACGACATGCGGGTCGCGTCCCGCCGCCTCCGTGCCGCGCTGTCGGTCTTTGCCGCCGCGTTTCCGATGAAACCGTTTCTCGCCCTGGAAAAAGAAGTCGCTAAGACCACCGATGCCCTCGGCGCGGTGCGGGACGGCGACGTTCAAATCGAGTTTATGCAGGCGGCAATAGAGGCCGCCCCGGAAAGCGAAAAAGTCGGCCTGCAAGCGTTTCTCTCCCATTTGCAGGCGGAGCGCGACCGAGAGCGTGTTTTGCTGGTCAAAGAACTGAACCGCCTGCAAAAAAGCGCGTTTATCAAAGATTTCGGCAGGCTGCTGGGCGACGACACGCTTCAAGAGAGTTTACAAGAGAGTCTGGAGGGACAGCATGGCTAAAGCGCTGCCTTTGTACGCCGTCAGCCCGCAAGAAGCGCTGCGCTTTAATGCCCCCTTGATGCTCCACACGCGCCTGGAGGAATTGTACCAGTTTGCGCCCTATATTAGCGACCCTGCAAAAGTTGACGAGCTGCACAATATGCGGATTGCGGCAAAGCGGCTGCGGTACACGCTGGAAATCTTTGCCCCCTGCTTCACCGGCAAAGAGTTTGATAAAGTGTCGGCACAGGCCAAATCTATCCAGGAACAAATCGGCGAGATCCACGACCGGGATGTGCGCGGGCCGCTCTTGCAGGCATTCCTCGACTCCCACGCCGGCAGCCGCCCGGAAATCCGGGCCGGCCTAGAGCGTCTGATCCAAAGCCAGCAGTCCGAGCGGGCGAAACTGTACCGGCAGTTCATCGCCTACTGGAACAAGCTGCAAAAGCAGGGCTTCAAGCGTCAGTTCCTGCAAATGCTGGTCCCTCTTGAAGAAGGCTCGGACCCCGAAAAAATCTTGAAACCCGAAGAAATCCTTTTGGAAGAGAGTGTACCCACCCCATGAGCGAACTGCCAACAAGCGAAACAACGGCCATCCAAACAGTAGCCGATCAGACAGTAGCCGATCAGACAGTAGCCGACAAGCCAGTGCTGGAAGAAGCTGTCCAGACCGCACACGGCGACGATGCCGGCCCGAAGTCTGAGCTGGAAGGCGTTCCGTATCTTGGCGAGACGCGGCGGCAGGCGCTCGCCGAGGCCGGCTTTGTGACGCAGGACGATTTGCGGCGGGCGACCGCCGAGCAGATCGGCGGGGTCAAAGGGGTCGGCATGGGCAATGCTGCCAAGATCAAAGCCTGGCTCGCAGTCCCATCCGCCCCGCTGCCCGCTGCCGCCCCTCAGGACATTGATATGGCGCTCGCGTCGGCCAATCAGAATGTCCAGGACGTGTTCCAGAAGCTCGGCGATGCCGCCGCCCGTCTGAAAGACCACATTCCGGCGAAATCCCGCGACAAGGCGCTGGACCGCCAGCTCGACAAGATTGACTCGGTCGCCTCGGAGCTTGCCGAAGGCCCGGATACCCTGTCCGCCAAGCAGGTGCAGGAAGCCGTCAAAACCCTGGATAAAATTGCCGCGCTCCTGCAAAGCGCCGCCGACGACACGCAGAAGCTGTCCGCGAAAAAGCAGGCCGCGCTGATTGAAGAGCTGCGGACGCGCCGCAAGCGGCTCCAAAAAACGCTGGATGATTAATCCCTGACGTTCAGCTTTGTGTGAACACGAAAGACCCTGTGCAGTCCGCCCTTCTCAGTGACATTCACGCCGACCTCCGCGCTTTAACAGCCGTTTGGAATGCTTTTGACGCCGAGGGCCTCACCGGCCGGCCCGTGCTGAACGCCGGGGATACGGTCGGCTACGGCCCCGACCCGGAAGCCTGTGTTCAGTTCCTGCGCGAGCATCCGAGCTGCGTGTCCGTCAAAGGCAACTACGACAAGAACGTCGCCTTGTTCCCGCAGTGCGAAGCCGAGTACCGCAAGAAGTGGGCCAAGCCGCGCCCCGACAAGTTCCAAACCCTCCGGGACAGCAGCGCGGCAATCACGAACGAAACTCGGCAGTGGCTGTTGGACCTGCCTGGCGAAGCGCATCTTATCTTGGAGGGCTTTCCCATCGTCGTGACGCATTACGCGCCGGGCAGCAAAGAAGGACTGGGGACGTGGACGCCTGACGCGCGGCTTGCCGTCCTTGCCGCGACCACCGACGCGAAAGTTGTTCTCTGCGGCCACACCCACACCCCGTTTGTCCGCCGTGTCGGCGGCATCCTGTGGGTCAACCCCGGCAGCCTGGGCCGGGACTTCAACGGCAAGTCTCGCTATGCCGTGCTGACACTGGAACCCGGCCTGCCGCCGTCGGCGGAGTTGAGGTTTGTTGAGTAGACTAAGAGGTTTGTAGAGTAGACTAAGATGCGTCTTGCCGCCATTGACATTGGAACCAATTCCACCAAAATGACCGTCGCCGATGTCTCGGCTGCCGGCCTGCTGTCGGTCGTCTCGGAAGACTCAGACGTTACCCGGCTTGGCGAAGGCGTAGACCAGGCCCGGCGTCTGAGCGACGCTCCGATGGCCCGCACTCTGAAAGCTGTTGTTCGCTTCGCCGGTGCCGCCCGTGAGCTTGGCGCGGAAACAGTGCTAGGGGTGGGGACCAGCGCCCTGCGGGACGCGGTCAATGGCCCGGAGTTTATTGCTGAAGTCAAAGTGCAGTCGAGCGTCGAAGTCCAGATCATCTCCGGCGACCGGGAAGCGCAGCTTGCCTACGCGGCAGTGCGCTCCGATGCCAGCCTCGGCATCCCCGCCGAGGCATCTTTGCTGGTGTTCGACATCGGCGGCGGCAGCACAGAGCTGATTTTGGGCGACGCCGCCGGGGTAAGGCGCTTCCAGAGTTTAGACATCGGCGCGGTGCGCCTTTCCGAGCGTTTTCTTCACTCCGACCCGCCTGCCGAAACGGAGCTAACACAGGCCCGGCAGCTTGCGTCCGCCGCACTTGCAGCGTTCCCCGTTCCCGCCGGCCCGCTGCTTGTCGCGGGCATCGGCGGCACGGCCCTGAACATTGCCGCCGTCACGTCCGGCTTGTCCCAGCCCACTCCCGCAGCCCTGCACGGCGCGTCGGTTTCTCCTGCCGAAGTCGCCTCGGCGCTCGTCCGCTTCTCCCAGTCCACGCTTGCCGAACGCCGGGCGATCCCCGGCCTCGAACCCAAACGCGCTGATGTCATTGTCGCCGGATCGCTGATCTTAGACACGCTTCTAACCTACTTCGCCGCCGATAGTTTCCACCTCAGCGCCCGCGGCCTCCGCTACGGCCTGCTGGCCGACTACGCCGCAGCGCAAAAATAGCCTCACGCCCCCGAACCCTATAGCCCGGCCACACTGTTAAAGAACGTATGCTTGATGCATTCAAACACTTCTTTAACTGGCAAAGCGATAGTGATTGGTTTTGGGGACCGCTTCTCTCCCTGCGTCCGCCTCGAAACATGCGAATGACGCTTCGGTTTTGGCTGAGGATGATTGGGATCGTCGCCTTGTTCACGATCCCGGTCGAAGCAGTATCAGGCAGCCTTCTCGCGTATTACGATTATGCCGCAGCCAAGCATCACGAGCCAAAAATCCCACCTGTGACTGCCGCTGAACATTGGATGAATATGTTATTGCCCCAGGCTGTGCTGCGTGACACCGCTGTGCTGCTTGCCGTCTGCGTGTTCGGCTGTCTTTGTCAGCATTGGGCCTGGAACCGCCGCGCCGACCGTCTGAACCGGGAAGCTGCGTCACCTGATCAACTTGCTGCCGCAGAAGCACCCGGCGTCTGGCCTCCGCCGCTAAGAACCATGTGTTGATACGAAGTAATGCCGCAGGCATAAACGCACGGCTACACGGCGAAGACGCCACGAAACACCGCTTCGCGGGGTTAAGAACAGAATAATTCCGAGTTGTTCCTAGTGCCGCGCCTTCCAGGTCTGCCCTCCGGGTAGCCAGTGCTGACCAGTGCAGAAGCGGCACTTCGTAGCGTCTGCGCTGTGTAGCCGTGTCTTTTAGGACATGGTTCTTCAACGCATTGCCCCTAATCTGGTAAACTGTTGATTATGTGGGAGCGGTTCTTTAACTGGCAGAGCGACATGGACTGGACTTGGGGACCATTTGTGGGCCTGCGTCCGGCCCGAACTCAGCCGATGCAGCCCTGGGTGTGGGTGCGCCTGTTTACCGCGCTGTCGCTGGCGGGGTCACTCTTTGTTGTCCTGATCGGAGTGGCCTGCGTCGGGGGACCGAAAATTGCCGCTCGGCAGCACTGGAGCCTCTCCCCCGCCGTAACGGAAACGCTGGGGACACTGGCGGCGATGGGGAATGACCCGAACTCGCGGGTGCTGCTGATTGGGATGATCTTTTGCCTGCCACCCCTGTTCTTTGCCGCCTGCCTGCCGTTCCACGTCGCCTGGAACCGGCGGGCGGCCCGGCTGTCACTCACGGGACCAGCCGAAGAAGAGCCGGAACAGGGGGAAGCCTGGCCGCCTGCGCCGCGACAAAAGTAACGAGACAAAGTTAGCCGGGCATTATTGTGGTCCGGCATCGGTTGCGGGATGCGACGACAGATACTTTTGCAGGTCTGCCGGCGGCAGAAGTGATTTTGGGGAAGCGGTACGCGCGGAAGCGGCCCTCGGCGCTGTTCTGGGGGACAGGGGGCGGGCGTGCTGGATGTCCGACACGATCAACGCCGACAGCAATGCGGTCAGCGCCCCGACCCAAAGGTAAGAAGCCGGGTGGAGGGCGGTAAGCGGAAACGGACGCGCCGCCGGGACGGGAAGGACAAGGGTCGGAGGAAGCGGGGCCGTGTATCCGGCACCGGCTGTTTGCAGCGCGGCCCGCATCTCATGCGCGTTTGGATACCGCTTGTTCGGATCTTTTTCCAGCGCCCGTGCCAGCACCGCTTGAAGCGCGTCCGGCAGGCCCGGCACCGGGGCCGGCTCGCCCATGATGACCTGATGCGCGACCATCTGGAAGTTCGCGCCGGTAAAGGGCGGACAGCCTGCCAGCATCTCATACAGGAGGACGCCAAGCGCCCACAAGTCGGACTGCGGGGTGGCCGGCTTGCCCCGAAGCTGCTCCGGGGCCATGTACGCCGGCTCGCCGACCAGTGCTCCCATCAAGGTGACCGTGGTATCCCCCGGCTGCCGGGCCAGCCCGAACTCGACCAGCTTGACCCGGCCGTCGCGCAGCAGCATCACATTGGAGGCGCGAATGTCCCGGTGCAGGATGCCTTCGGCATGAACGGCGTCAAGCGCATCCGCCGCTTGATTGAGAATGTCCAGCGCTTCCGGCATGGAAAGCGCTCTTTGGTCAAGAAGCTGACGTAGAGGCTGGCCGACAAGGTACTCCATCACGAGGAACGGATGGCCGTCCTGAACGCCCATCTCGTAAATCGCCGGAATGCCGGGGTGCGACAGCAGCGACAAGGCATGGGCCTCCCGCTGAAGCCGCGTTTCCAGCACGGAGGCAAGCTGGGAGCTGCCGCCCTCCGAAGCAGGCTTTTCCGGGACCACATGGAGGATCTTCACGACCACCATCTGGCCCCGCTGAGGGTCTGCCGCCTGGTAAAGCGTGTAGTGCGTGCCGCGTCCGATCACACGCACCAGCACATAATTGCCGATTTTGCGGAGTGTAAGCGGTTCAATGCTGTCTGCCATACTTTAATTGTCGGCAGTTGCACCGCGTTTATGCAGACCCCAAGAATGCCAGCAGATCGGCAGTCAGCCGGTCCTTCTCGGTCGCAAACAGGCCGTGCGGAGCGCCGGCATATTCAATAAACTTCGCGTGCGGAATGGCTTTTGCCGCTTCGCGCCCGGTCGCGTCAATCGGCACGGTCTGGTCGGCGGTGCCGTGGATAATCAGTGTCGGCACGGTGAACGCAGCCAGGTCTGGCCGGAAGTCCGTGGTCGCAAACGCCGCCGCGCAGGCAAGCGTCGGCTTCAGGCCCGCCATCATCGCCACGTCCAATGAGTTCTCGATCAGCTCACTGCTCACGGGATGCGAGACCAGGGAAACCCCGTAGAAGCTCTTGAAGAACTCCGCGAAGAACTTGGCCCGGTCCACCTTCATGCCCGCCGTCATCCCGGCGAATACCGGCTCCGGCACCCCGTTCGGGTTGTCGTCGGTCTTCAGCATATACGGCACGACCGAGGAAATCAAGGCAGCCTGGGTGACGTTCTTTCCGCCGTGCCGGGACAAATACCGCGCCACTTCGCCGCCCGCCATCGAGAAGCCGACAATCGCCGCGTTTTCAGCCCCAGTCGCCGCGATGACATCGGCGAGGTCATCCGAAAGCGTGTCATAGTCATAGCCGCTCCAGGGCTGATCCGACCGCCCGAAGCCGCGCCGGTCATAAGCGATTGCCCGGTACCCGGCGTCGGCAAACGCCAGCGCCTGATCGTCCCAGCTATCGGCGGACAGCGGCCAGCCGTGCATGAGGATCACGGGCCGCCCCGTTCCCCAGTCTTTGTAATACAGCTTCGTGTTGCCGCGCGTCGTAATAAATGTCATTATGTTCTCCTATGAAGCGTGATGAGAGAACTGTACCCGCTTCCACGCCCGCTGACGCTACGGGATGAAATTCAGCCATTCCACGACCTGCTGCCGATGATAACCGTCGTGAAAGGCGATGAGCGACGCCTGCGCGGTCAAAGTGATCGGGCCAAGCTCGGTATGGTTTCCAACCCGCTCCCATTCGGCGGGGGTGAGAGTCCGCAAAAATGCGACCAGCGCGGCCCGATTGGCTTTGTACCGACTTAAGCTGCCGGCAGGGTCGGCGTGGGCGTAGTCATTGTCCAAAGCCACCTGGCCCTCGTCAATGCCTTGCAGTGTCGGGTTCTCTTCGCCCTGCGTCTGACGCAAGCGGCCCAAAAACACGGTGTCCCAATCGGCGAGATGGGCGACGACTTCGCGCAGGGTAAACCGCTCCGGGTCGGGGCGGCGGTCGTAGACATCAGGGCCGGCACCGTCGAGTATTTTGCCCAGCACGTCCGGGGCGGAATCGAGATCAATCAGTAGGTAGCGGTACACTCGTTCCGGCAGCATGATTTTCTCCTCAGTTGCTTTCGTTTGGAAGTTGCTTTCGTTTGGAAGTTGCTTTCACTCAATGGGTGCCGCAGAGGTTTCCAGCGTGGTCAAGCGCAGGTGAATGTCGCTCATCTCCTGCTCGCCAAGCTGCTCCGCCGCGCCCGCAACGGTGCGCCGTCCCTGCTCCGCCAGCACCCGGCAGGCGGCGGGATCGGACACGGTGGCCGCGATGTCGCTGAGCGCCCGCAGCATCCGCAGGTTGACAGCAACGTCCGATTTTGCGTACAGCCGGATCTGCTCAAACGCCGACTCTACCAGCCGGTCAAAGCCGAGCCAGGGGATATACACGCGGACCGTGCCGGGCGGGTCGTACAGCCGGGAGTCAAGCGGCTCCCGCGACGCGAAGCGGATTAAAATGCGGCTGAGCTGGTCCACGCAGCTAATCGCCGTGCTGGGATCGTTGACCGCCGGCGAAATCGCTTTCAGCGCAATATCCACGATCTGAAGAATGCCGTACTCGACATCCTGCTGCAAGGTGCGCGTCGGGCCGATGTCGAACACGCCCCGCAGAAGTGCGACCGCACTAGGCGTCAGCTTGTGGCCCTTCGAGACCATCAGAAGCGGCACTCCTGCCGGAACAAAGTGGCCGACCCGCCGCAGAACACGCACGGTGACGCCGCAGCTTTTCGCGATCGGCATCAGCCGCTGGGTATTAATATACCGAACATACCCGGAGGCCCCGCTGAGAACCGGCACTTCGGAGGCGCTTGCTTCAATTTCCTCATCAAGCGCTAAAATCCGGCTCTGCCGCAGGGGACGGGGCATCATCTCGTCAATGATGCTTTCGGTTTCGCTTGCGATCCTGTCCACAATATAGTTGACGCTGACCGCCTGCGAGATATGGTGGATGAAGTACAGCAGCCATGCGACGCACGCCAGCGCCAGCAGCATCGCGCCCAGCACGGTCGCCACCGGCGCGAAGGGGTGAGGAAGAGAGCGGGCCGCCGGCAGCGCGGCCACGCAGTAGGCAAAAGTTCCTAAAAAGATGCCAAGCGTCTGCTGGGTCACGCGGTCCTGCGAGAACGAGACAATGATGCGCGGCGAAAACTGCATCGAGGCCAGCGTCAGCGTCATCAGCAGAATGGCGAACACGATGGAAACAACCGTCATCATGGCGGTCGCGATGCTGCTGAGAATGACCTGCGAAACCTGCGGGTCGGCATGGGAGGGAAACAAGAAATGCGGCACCCAGGCGCTGACGATGGGAAATGCTTCCTCTAAGGAAGAAAACACCGCGCCCAGCAGCCCTAGCACGACGGCGATAATCAGCGGGCGGACCAAAAAGCCGCCCCGCAGGTTGTAGCCGACCTGCTCCAAAAACAGCGGCAGCCGATTGCTTAACAGTGGCAAATTGGTTTCCTCACGGCGAGGATTATAGCATATTACCCAACGCGCTCGATATGCGGCAGGCCGCGCCGGAGGGTGAGGACGGTCAGCTCAGGACGGGTCAAGAACCGCAGGGCGAGGCCGCTGATGCCGATGCCGCGCGTCACATAAAGCTGGGTGCGGCCCGGACGAATGCCGATGGCCCGGCGCAGGCGCTTCCGGCTGTAGTAGCCGTCGCTCATCCGGCGGCCGAGCAAAGAGTGCGTATACAGCGCCCCAAACCAGGGCAGCCGCACCTGGCCGCCGTGCGTGTGACCGGACAGCACAACGTCTACGCCGCGCAGCACCGCTTCGGCAACCGAGTCGGGAGAGTGCATGAGGAGAAGCGTAAAGAGGTCGGCGGGGGCGTTCTGGAGCGCCAATCCGATGTCGTCTTTGTCGTTCACGGGATCGTCAACGCCCGTAAGCACGATCTGCGAGCCGCCGCGCGACAGCAGAACAGACGAATTCATCAGCGGCGTGATGCCGTTCTCAGAAAGGGTCCGGGCCAGGGCATAGGGACGAACGCCGTTTTTATGCTCGGAGTTGCCCCAAACGGCGTACACGCCGTCTTTTGCATGGAACGCCTCGGCCAGTTTGAGGAATGGCGCGATACCGGCGGGGGTATGCACTAAATCACCCGTGACCACCACTAAATCCACCGGCGGCAGTGCGCGGAGCAGCGTTTCCAGCTTCTTCTCACGGCGGCCTCGCTGACGCATGTGCAGGTCGGAAACTTGAATGATGGTGTAGCCCTCGAACGAGGCCGGCAGGCGCGGGGCGAACAAGTCCAGATGGACCGTTTCAATCGCATACGGCTCCACCCCGGCCGCATACGCCAGCAGGCCGAGGCCCGCGCCGCCGGCGGCAAGTCCCAGCCCCCGTAACCGGCTGCTCATGCGCGTGGGACCTTTTTCGCACCGAGGCAGCCTTCGGGCTTCTGCGCGACGCACACGACCGACACGCCGAACGGCAGGTTCACCGTTTGAACAAGGCCGGTCTCCCACTGCGACAGCGACAGCAGAGCGGTGTTGACCGGCCCGGCAAAATTGACCAAGTTCGCTTTCTTCTCGCCGCCTGTCCGCTTCTTCGGCAGCAGGTTGCTGATCTGCCGGTAGGCCCAAATCGGCGGGAACAGGGTGGTCACGGTGTAGGAAATCTTGCCGACATGCAGGCCGACCCGCTGAAACAAGTCTTTAAGGCGAGGTGCGGTATAGCGCCGGTGGTGGTGCAGGGCTTCGTCATGCTCACTCCACAGCGACGGAAACGCCGGGACTGTGACGAGCAGCCGCCCACCGGGTTTCAGCACGCGAAAAATCTCGCTCGATGCCGCTTTGTCGTCGTCAATATGCTCAATGATGTCCATCGCCGTCACGACATCAAACGACTCGCCCGCGAACGGCAGGCGGCGGACATCCGCGCGGGCCAGCGCGGCGGGAGCGCCGCGCGTGACGCAGAACTGGAGGGCTTCGGGGGAAAAATCCGCGCCGACAACCGGGCCGAACGGCCTCAGCTCATCAAGCATCGCGCCGGTGCCGCACCCAATGTCGAGTATCCGGCACTGCCCGTCGCGGGCGTAATGCTGCTCTAAGAGGCTTGTAATGAGGTGGCGGCGGGCGATAAACCACCAGTAACGGTCCTCAAAGCGGTACATCCGCTCGTATTCTTCATGCTTCATAGTGTAGGGAGTGTCATATTTTGGAGACAACTGTCGGGGAGGGGTGTTTGAGCTGCCGGTGCATCCAGCGAATGCGCGACAAATCGGCCAGCATTTTGAGGCCGTCACGCACCATGCTGACTTTGGAACCGTCTTTGTGCGACCACCGGATCGGGACTTCCGCGACGCTGTAGCCGAGCCGCCGGGCGATAAACAGGGCCTCGCTGTCAAACGCAAAGCCGTCGATCCGGCAGCGCGAAAACACCGCCTCCGCCGCATCCGCCGTGAAGACTTTAAAGCCGCACTGCGTATCTTCGATCCCCGGCACGGCGAGAAGCTGGACGGCAGCATTGAACGAGCGCCCCAACTGCTCCCGGTACCAGGGCTGATGCACGAGCAAGTTTGAGTTTCGCAGAGGCCGCGACCCAATCCCAATCGGCGCGTTTTGGATGTTCATCGCCGCCAGTACGACTTCGTATTCTTCCGCTGGAGTGGCAAGGTCGGCGTCGCAGAACACGCGCCGCTCGCCGCTCGCCCGCAGCATCCCGTAGCGTACCGCGTAGCCCTTGCCCCGGTTGCCGCCGTAACTTAAGCACTGCACGTCAATCTCAGGCCGCCGCGCGGCAAACTCCGTGACGACCCCCGCCGTGCCGTCCGTGCTGCCGTCATCTACGACTAAAATCTCAAACGCTTCCCCGCGCGTCGCAAAATAATCCGCCGTCGCTGCCAGAGTAGAGGGCAGGCGCACCGCTTCATTATAAGCAGGTATAATTACGGAAACGGACATTATCCCCCATTATAGGCCGCACGCGGCGCTGATGTCAAGGCGTGACCTCTAGAGACGCAGAGCAAGCGCTTCTTGATCCCGTGCGGGGCTTACGACTGAAAAGCCCCTGACCTGTAAGTCAGAGGCTTTTGTCAGTCGTCACACAGTTTATGGCGTCCCGTTGCTCACGACGGCGCTGTTTGGGGTGTAGTCAATGCCGTCGGCGCTCATTACTGGTGCCGGTGGGGCAGCGCCACCGGCGACGGGAAGGACAAGAGCTAAGTCGAATTTCGCCTTGTTCGTCGCCTGCGGACCACCCAGCAGACATATCTCATCGAAGCGCGCGACCTGCGGGGGAATGCCTTGATTTGCTAGCTTGACCAAACCCTCAACTTGCGGAACTGAGAGTGCAACCGCGAACGCTCCCTTTTCACGGTCTCCCAGCGACGACAAAGTGACACGGCCATCTTTAGCCACTTTAAGGCGCGGTTCCGCCGCCGTTCGCAGTACCCGCAGGGCAGAGGTTGTGAGGGTTTTGCGCCAGGTCATTCCAAGGCCGTTCTCCGTGCTAGGCTGAGATAGTCGTCCGGCCTCCTCTCGCGCGAGATTCTGCGCGACAGCCCGCCGTAGCGGCAGCGGCATCGAATTTTTAATGTCTTCGGGAAAGCCCACATAGTCTGCGGGTATCCGAAGCGGATGGCGGGCCAGCAGCAAGCGATGATCCGAGCGCTCGCGTACCGATAGCCCGTAGACATCCGCCAGCGCTTGGAACAAAGCGGCAGGCGGCGTGTTTTCTGCGCCGAAAAGCGAAACCCGCTTGTGTGCCAGGGCCGCATCTACCAGCATCTTGGGCAAGGCAGCTTCCTTTACAGCCGCGTCGCGGGCGTCCAGATCGCTCATGGCCCGCGCCAGCGAAACACTCTCCACCACCGGCACGGTCTCTGGGCGCAGCGGAGGTTGAGTTGGATCGGGCGGCATCACCGGTGGCTTGCCGTTGACCAGATACAGGGACGCAAAGCCGCTGGTGACAACCAGTGAAGTGTACGTCTTCGTTGCCTCTTTTTTTGCTATGCCCTCGTTTTTTGCTACGTCATCGGAGGTTTCGTAGCCGAACGAGCGCCGCACGCTGTCTTGATGCCAGCAGAAGCGAGGGTCTTTTTCTGCCGCATCGGAGACCTTTTGGGCGTTGAGGCCCAGGGTCGGAAGCTGAACGCAAACCACCATCAGGATTTGCCGGACAACATCGCGCTGCTCCGGCATCAGAGTTGAGAGGGGCAGCCCCTGCGACTGAACCGCAAGATCATATTGCTGATTGGAGTTTGCCTGAATTTCTTCATCGGGGACGATTGCTCCATCTAGTCCATCTACTGAAGGTATGGAGCGTGACTTGTCCCGCATCCGTTCAAGCTGCTCAGGTGTCAGCGACGTGAGCAAGCTCGCGACGGCTTCATTGCTCCCAAGCAAGCCGAAATTTAAGTGCGGACTGACCGCCCCCGTGATTTTTTGGAGATCGGATAGAGCCTCCGCACATTCAGCCAAAGTGACATCCGGCAGATCGGCGGGATCAGTGTAGCGCTTCCGCAGCACGAACACGCTGCCCTGCCGCTCTGCATCATAGTCATACGCGGCAGCGACTTCCGCCGCCATCTGGGACAGCGACTCTCCCTGCGGGTTGAGGCGCGGCGCGTCCTGCGGCCTCAGCATCCCCTTCAATGGTTGCCCTTCCGCCACGAAAGTGACGTGCGCCTGCTGGGACAGCGATTGGAAAGCAGTCCGAAACAAGAGAACTTGCAGAGGACTAAGCGAGACGGCTGGATCAGGTGCCGCCGAGGGCGTCTGGGCGGCAGCCGGAGGCAAAGTTTGAACGGGAGCGGCAGGCGGTGTCTGTGCGAAGGCAGCGCGAAGTAGCAGAAGACCGGTGGCGGCGAGGGAGGCGGACCAGAGGCAGCGCGGAAGTGTGGAATTCCTCATCGAAGAGCCTTTCAAAGTCAAGGCGAGAATCCAGCATCGTTAGGATTCTCGCCGTATGTCCCACAAGAGCTTATTTCGGTGCTCCGAAAACAGCCACCGCCACAGCGGTTGCTTGTGCTTGTCCGGAGGTGTATGCTCTGGCACTCAGGGACACTGAGAATGTGCAGGTATTACCTGAAATCACCCCACCGTTTTGTGCGCTTAACAAGTCAAGAGTGCTGGAGCCAACGGGATGAACATAAGAAGGCGGGGCAGACCCATCCGAGACTGCGTTGAAGCCAGATTGGGGAGCAAAACTCACACTGCTCTCGGTGTGGTAGGAGCCAGACCCTGATCCCCCATCGCCAAGTTTGACCGTAATGTTCAAAGCCGTTTTAGTTGGATCTCCGGAACACACATAAGGCTGGTACGCTGTACCACCACCGGACGCAAGATTGCCGCCTTGAGGAAGGCCATCAACGTACCTTGCGTTGACCCTGAGACTTGTTGCGGGATTATTCCTGTACGATTGCCCAGGTCCTGTGGGCAGAGAGAAGGGGGGACTGACCACATACGCGGTTCCTTCAGTCCAAGTTTGAGCCTGGGCTGCTGTGCCGCCAGTTGCAAAGAGCAACCCTGCTGAGGTTGCGATGACGAGAGCTTTATTTAACATGAGAAGTGTTCCTTTACAAGAGAGTTTTCACACGAAATTGATCGCGCGTCTCATCCGCGCGAGGCCGCCGATGCTCACTGAGCAAATTTCCTCCTTTCATGTATCGCTACGTCTATACGTCACTGTTGATACAAACGTAATATATTGTACAATACGAATACAAAAATTGTTTCTATTTGTTACAAAAGCTTTGAATTTATTTTTCTACTCGCCTTCGTCGGAGACACGCCTCGTGCGGGACAATAAGCGCGAACATTGACGAACGGCGGGCAATCGGTTATAATTAGTCATGCGGCGAACGAAAATTGTTTGTACCATCGGGCCGGCGACGCGCTCGCCGGAGAACCTGCGGCTTCTGGTACTGGCGGGCATGAATGTCGCCCGGCTGAACTTCTCGCATGGCACGCACGCGCAGCACGCGGAAGTGGTGGCTTCGCTGCGGGAGATCGCGGCAGATTTAGGCGTGCCTCTGGCGCTGTTGCAGGACTTGTCGGGGCCGAAAGTGCGGGTCGGAAATGTCGCAGGGGATGGCGTTCTCTTGCGGCCCGGCGCGGAAATCACGCTCACAATGGACGATGTGCCGGGGGATGAGCATGAGATCAACCTGCCGGTGCCGGAGATTTTCGAGGCCGTTACGGCAGGCACACATCTCATGCTGGATGACGGGCTGCTGGAGCTTCGGGTCAAGTCTAAGCGTGGCACAACGCTTGTCTGCGACGTGGTTGTCGGCGGGCTGCTGACTTCCCATAAAGGCGTCAATGTCCCCGGCGTGACCCTGCCGATTGCCGCCGTGACCGACAAAGATTTGGAAGACCTAAAGTTCGGCATTGCCCAGAAAGTGGACTATGTTGCGGCGTCGTTTGTCCGCTCGGCGTCGGACATCGCCGTCCTGCGCGGGGTCTGCGAGGCGGCGCGGGCGAAAATCCCTCTCATCGCGAAAATCGAAAAGCATGAAGCGATTGCGAACATTGACTCGATCATGGAAGCCGTAGACGGTATCATGGTCGCGCGGGGGGATTTAGGGGTCGAAGTGCCGATTGACGAAGGTCCGATTATCCAGAAGATGCTGATCCACAAGTCGAACCGCGCCGGCAAGCCGGTCATCACGGCGACCCAAATGCTGGACTCGATGATCCGCAACCCGCGCCCGACCCGCGCAGAAGTCTCGGACGTGGCAAACGCCATCTTCGACGGCACCGATGCGGTCATGCTCTCCGGCGAGACCGCGATGGGTGCGTACCCGTTCGAGACCGTGCGGATGATGGCGAAGATTGCCACGCATACCGAGTCGTCCATGGACTACGGTAAAATCTTAGACGAGAAGATGCGCTTTGAGACCGGCCAGTCCATCACCGGCGCGATTGGGCAGGCGACCTGCGATATTGCCCACGACCTGAGCTGCGCGGCCATATTGACCGCGTCGGCGACCGGGCGCACCGCGCGGGTGGTGTCCCGGTACCGGCCCCGCGCCCCGATTATCTGCGCGACCAACAGAAAAGAGACCTACCAGCGGCTGGCTTTGGTGTGGGGAGTTCAGCCCGTGATGGTAGACATGGCCGACGACTCGGACAGCATGATGCAGGCGTCTATTGATGCCGCGAGCAAGACCGGCTTCGTCAAAAACGACGATATTGTTGTTCTGACCGGCGGCGTTCCCGTGGGGCGGCCCGGCTCGACGAACTTTATCAAAATCCACCGAATCGGCCAGCCCTTGCGGCCAGAATGACTTTTATGCCTGACGAACTTGCTCCTCGCCGCACTGCCCGCCGCCGAATGCGTGCCAGACGTCCCCGCCGTATCCTCGGCTTGTGGGCGAGAGCCGCTTTGTCGGTCGGCCTGATCGCCGTCACCGCGTTCCTCGCCGTCTGCCTCGTCGCCAAAGCCGTCAAGCCCTACCGGGAAGCGAGCCGCCAGCGTGTCCAGCTTGCCGAAACCCACCGCCAGAGTAGTCTCCTTGCGGCCCAGAATGTTCAGCTAGAACGCCGGATCGTGTACCTGCGAACCTCCGGCGGCATTGCGTCCGAAGCCCGCCGCATGGGTTACCTGCGGCCAGGCGAATATCCGATTGTGGTGGAGGGCCTCAAAGGCCAGTCCGATCTCGGCGAAAGCCAGTTTGAGACCAGTGCCTTTGCGCCCTCTGCCCCCCAGCCCAGCCCGCTGCGCCGCTTCTGGCAGCACCTCACGGGCCAGTAATACTATATCGTCCCCCCAGCCCCAATAATGGGGGAGCAATAGGGAGCGGAAAACGCTCACGGTTGCTCTGACTCCCCCATTATTGGGGGCTGGGGGGTAAGAAAGAATTTGAAAATGGCAAAAGAGATTATTGTCAATGTAGACCACCGGGAGACGCGCATCGCGGTTCTGGTGGACAAGCAGCTCACCGAGCTGCATGTCGAGCGCGAGCAGCGCGTCGTCGGCAATTTGTACAAAGCAAAAGTAGACAACGTCCTGCCCGGCATGGACGCGGCGTTCGTCGAGATCGGTTTGGAGCGCAATGCGTTCCTCTATGTCGCCGACATCCTGCCGGAAGACGACGAAGACGGCGGGCCGCGCCGCAATCGCCGCGACCTGCATATCACCGATTTAGTGAAGCGCGGCGACCAGCTTTTAGTCCAGGTCGTCAAAGGCCCGCGCTCCACGAAAGGCTCCCGCGTCTCGTCGCGCGTCTCCCTGCCGGGCCGCTTCCTCGTTCTTATGCCCGACGCCAACAATCTCGGCGTCTCGCGCAAGATCGAGGAAGGCAAAGAGCGGGATCGGCTAAAGAAGATTGTCCAGAAGTTCCGGCAGCAGGGAACTGGCGTCATTGTCCGCACCGAGTCCGAAGGCCGCACTGCCGCCGAGCTTCGGCTGGACTACTTGATGCTGCTCGAAACGTGGAACGGCATTCAGGCCAAAGCTAAAACGACGCCCGCGCCTGCGCTGGTGCATCAAGACATGGGGCTGGTCTTAAAGATACTCCGCGATGCCTTCGGCTCCGATGTCAGCCGGCTGGTCATTGACTCGCCGATGGACTATGCCGGGGCGCATGAGATCATCGCCCGCCTGTCTCCCGATCTTCAAGACCGCATTGAGCTGTACGACGGCGACAAGCCGATCTTCGAGCAGTTCAAGATTGAAGCTGATGTCGAGCGGCTTTTGCAACGCAAAGTCCCGCTGCCGTCGGGCGGCTCGCTCATTATTGACCAGACCGAAGCTTTGGTCTCGATTGACGTCAACTCCGGCAAGTTTACAGGCAGTGTCGGCCTCTCAGACACAATCTTAAAGACCAACTTAGAAGCGACCGAGGAGATCGCCCGGCAGCTTCGCCTGCGGGATCTCGGCGGCATGATTGTGCTGGACTTCATTGACATGGACAGCGCCCGCGACAAAAAAGCGGTCATGGATGCGTTCGTCAAAGCCCTCAAAGACGACCGCTCGCGCACCAAAATCTCGTCCATCTCCGCGCTGGGCCTGATTGAAATGACCCGCAAGCGCACCGGCGAAACGGTAGACACGGCCATGACCGAGATCTGCCCGTACTGCCACGGCCTGGGCCGCGTAGACTCCGCCGAGACCGTCTCTTTAGAAGTCGAGCGTGAGCTGCGGAAGCTCGCCGCGACCACGCCTCACGAAGCGTTTGTCGTCAGCGCCCACCCGGATGTCTGCGCCCACCTCATCGGCGCCCAGGGCGAGGATATTGAAGAGCTGGAACGTCAGCTTCACCGCTCGATTTATATTCGGGCGGTTCCAAGCTGGCACCACGTCGAGAAGTTCGACATTGACTGCGGCGGTCTGTCCAAGTTCGAGCAGCCGCTCGCCCCACCGCGCCGGGGCCAGATTGTCGAAGTTCAAGTGGGCCGCGACGATCCCCATGCCGACCGCGCCCCGTGGGCGACCGGCCACCTGTTGCCCCAGCGTGCCTACCAAATCGAGCTGACCAACGGCGCCCGCTACGGCGGCCAGACCGTCAAAGTCCGCCTCACCGATGTCCGCCGCTCCGTCGCCATCGGCGACGTTCTCCCCAGCGGCAACGGCAAAAGCCAGGGCGGAGGAGAGCGTCAAGGCCAGGGTTCCGAGAACGGACGCGGTAATAGTGGTGGTGGCGCAAATCGGGAGCGGGTGGGGGTGTAGGCCAGGAGGAAGGGCAACAAAGAGCATGGCAATAAATTGCGACGCTGTGGGGCGAAGCGCCTAATGACCGCCTTCGCGGGCATCGAAACTATCCGAAATCTTCGCCCGCGAAGGCGGGGGCTTGCCTTTTTGAAGCCCAGGGGTTTAGCCCTGGGAAGCTGATGAACCGACACCGGAACCTGGACTGGAATCCGGGTCTTCTCCCAACCAGTGAACAACCTGTGGACATCTTCTGGAGTGAGCTGGGATTTTTTTACAAGCGCAGGGTCAAGGCATGGAGCCTCTTCTATGGCGTCCCTCTCTGCGCCTATGTGTCCTACAATTGGTTTAACTCGCTGCACACATCCGTTGGTTTCATGCACCTCTCCGGTCACTTGTATGCCTCACGGATGGAGTTTTACTCTGACAATGGTTTTATGATGCTTGCCTGGCTGCTTTGCATGTCACTGACTGTCTCGAAATTCATCGCGACGCTCTGGCCCACTGAGATCGAAACGGGCACCAGTATACCCAAGCTAACCGGATCGGACGATCCAACAGTCTGGCCGCCTCGCCCGAAGCCGTCAAAATAGTAAAAACATCAAGAAAAGAGGATAGTCTAATGGCAACAGGCCCATTCCATCACGCGGTTTATTTCTGGCTGAACGAAAACAGCGCAGACGGCGGCGCACAGCAGACCATTGACGCCTGCCGCCAAAATCTGTCTGATATTCCCGGCATCCTCAAGATGACGCTTGGCGCCCCCGGCGGCACGTCCGGCGGGCCGGTGGACAATACTTACGCCGTCGCGCTGCTGATCGAGTTCGAGGACAAAGCCGCTCATGACGCCTATGATGTTCACCCCGGCCACCAGCGCATGATCTCCGAGTGCGGACATCTGTGGAGCCGCGTGCAGGTCTATGACTCGGTTCCAGCGTAGCGCTTCCCCGAACACACTTGACAAACGGCCTCGCGCTGTGTCATACTATCGCCTGTTGTCTTCTAGACACTGAGAAGGCAAAAATTTTACATTCGCCATATGCGGAAGGATACGCTTCATGTACGCAATAGTCAGGTCCGGCGGCAAGCAGTACCGGGTCGAAGAAAAGAACATTCTCACGGTTGACAAGTTCGAGGCTGAAGCCGGCGCAACGATGACACTCGGCGAAGTGCTGTACCTCGGCGGCGATAACCCACAGTGGGGCCGCCCGACCGTCGAAGGCGCCACTGTCACCGTGACTGTTTTGGAGCAGACCAAAGGCAAAAAGATTGACGCCTTTACGTTTAAGCCCAAAAAGAACATCCACAAGCACTGGGGCCACCGCCAGCAGCTTACTCGCGTCCGTGTCGAGTCCATCTCGGCCGGCTAAGACTTTAGGCAGAAAGAAACCGAAATGGCACATAAAAAAGGGGTCGGCTCGACCCGTAACGGGCGCGACAGCAACCCGAAAATGCTTGGCGTCAAAGAGTTCGCCGGTGAGCATGTCAAGGCTGGCCATATTCTGATCCGCCAGCGCGGCACCCAGTTTGATCCCGGCGTCAATGTCGGCATGGGCCGCGACCACACACTGTTTGCGCTCATTGAAGGCTACGTCAAGTTCGAGGGCAAGAGCAAGGAAACCCGCCGCATCAGCGTGTACCCGACCGCCCCGGCCCCCGCACCGACCGGCTTGCAGCTTGTCGATTAGTTTGAGCTTATGAGAGAAGCCCGCTTCCTGTTTATGAGGGGAGGCGGGCTTTTTTGTGAATTACCGGCAGAGAGAAAAAGACGCCACGGAATAAATTCCGAGGCTCGGAAGGAAACACCGTCGAAGCGACGGAAGAGGCAGAGCAGTCGCGTTCGCTCTTGTGTCGCTTCGACACTGTTTACCCTAGCCTCGGAATTCATTTCGTGGCGTCTTTTTCTCTCTGCCTTCGAGGAAAAACAACCCCTGTGGACCATTTAATTGCCGGAATAACTCATCTGATCGCGACGCTCGGCTATCCTGGCGTTCTGCTGCTGATGTCGCTGGAATCAGCCTGTATCCCTGTGCCGAGCGAGGCGATCATGCCGTTTGCCGGGGCGCAGATCACCGCGCCGACCGGCAGTTTCCACCCGAACATTTGGGTTTTGACGCTTGTCGGGGCGCTGGGCAACCTGCTCGGCTCGATTTTAGCCTACTGGGTCGGTCATACCGGCGGGCGGGCGTTTCTCGACAAATACGGCAAGTATGTCTTGATAAGGAAGCGGGACCTCGACAAGTCGGATGCGTTCTTCCACAAGCACGGCGATTGGACTGTCTTCTTCGGACGCTGGCTGCCGATTGTGCGGACGTTTATTTCCCTGCCGGCGGGGATTGCCCGGATGAACTTTCCCAAGTTCTGCGCGTTTACGTTTGTCGGCGCTCTGCCGTTCTGCTACCTACTTGCGTGGCTGGGAACGCTTTTTGGCCGGCACTTGGAGACTGTCACCCATTGGCTTCACGTTGCGGACATTCCCATCACCATCGCCCTTGTCGTCTTGTTTGCCCTTTGGCTGTGGCATCACCTGCGGCCCGACCCCGAAGACGCTGGAACAAATCCAACGCCCGCGTCGTAATCCCATTATCTGGCTAATATCTCATCTCACTATTGGCGCAACTCATGGTATAATACAAGCAGACCAAGTTCAGCGCAGAACGCCGGTTCGGGCCATCGCGCCCGCGCCTGGCGGCACTCGGAGCGGACACTGCTTCGGAACGGACAATGAGCGTCTGTCGTTTCCCCCTCACCCACCTTCACAGGAGAATTGCCTTCAAACGGCAGTTCCGCACGACGAGGCAGCGCAGACGATAGACACGGTAAGACGCAGCAGGCATGAGTATACGGGCGCAGCCTCGGTGATTGTAGACGCTTCTACAGACGCCGAGGCTTTGTCATTTTAAATTCCACTGATTAAATTTCACTGACGCACGAAGTTACAAACGCACGAAAGGATACAGTATGAGCAACTGGGACATTCTGAAACAGGCGGAAGAGCATCGGCAGCTTGCGGACAAGCTGCACTGGGAAGGCACGTTCAAAGATTATCTCGACATTGTCGCCAAAAATCCGCGCGTCTCGGACCTCGCGCACGCCCGGATGTTCGACATGATTGTCGCTGGCGGCGTGGACGACCCCGGCGAAGGGCTGCCAAAAACGTACAAGTTTTTTGAGGGCGAGCTGTTCGGCATGGAGCGAACAATTCAGCATTTAGTCGAGGAATACTTTGCCCCGGCGGCCCGGCGGCTGGACATTCGGAAGCGCATTCTCATGCTGGTCGGCCCGGTCGGCGGCGGCAAGTCCACGCTGTCCACGCTTTTGAAGAAGGGCCTCGAAAAATACTCGCGCACGGACGAAGGCGCGGTCTATGCCATCAAAGGCTCGCCGATGCACGAGGAGCCGCTGCACCTCATTCCCGAAGAATTGCGGGCAAGCTTCAAAGAACAGTTCGGCATTCACATTGAAGGGGACTTAGACCCCGTAGATGCCCACCGATTGAAGCACGAATGGGGCGGCAAGATTGACGACGTTCCCGTGGAGCGCATTTCGCTTTCCGAGCGCGAGCGGCGCGGAATCGGGACGTTCAAGCCCGCCGACCCCAAATCGCAGGACGTGGCCGAGCTGACCGGCTCGGTCAATATCCAAGCGCTGACCGAGTACGGCCTCGAATCCGACCCCCGTGCCTACAACTTCGACGGCGAGCTGAATATCGCGAACCGGGGCGTGATCGAGTTCATCGAAATGCTCAAAGCCGAAAAGCGCTTTTTGTACGAGCTGAACACGGTCGCGGGCGAGCAGACTATCAAAGCCTCCCGCTTCGCTCTCATCTACGCCGACTTGGTGGTGCTGGCCCACACCAACGAATACGAATACAACTCCTACTTCGGCAACAAAGAAAACGAGGCGATGATTGACCGCATCTTTGTGGTGCGCGTCCCGTACAACCTGCGCTTGACTGAAGAAATCAAAATCTACGAGAAGCTGATCGGCCAGTCCCAGCTTCAGGACGAGCGGCTGGACCTAACCGCCGTGCATATCGCTCCGCACACGCTCCGCACGGCATCCATGTTCGCGCTTCTCACGCGCCTGAAGCCGTCCAAGAAGTCGGGGCTGTCGCTGATGACAAAGCTCAAGCTGTACGACGGCGAGAAGCAGGTTGGGGACTGGGACCAGAAGCACATTCGCGAGCTGCAAGAAGAGTTCATGGACGAAGGCATGAGCGGCGTTTCTCCCCGCTTCGTCATCAACCGCATCTCGGCGGCTTTAGTGAAAGGCGGCAAGGGCTACGTCACGCCGATTGACGTTCTTCGAGGGATGCGCGACGGCCTTCAAGAATATACAAGCAGCGAAGAGGAGCATCGCCGCCTGCTCGGCTTCATTGACGAGACCCGCAAAGACTATGACGAGCTAGCGAAAAAAGAGGTCCAGCGGGCGTTTGTCTACTCCTACGAAGAGTCCGCCACCACGCTTCTGGACAATTACCTGGACAACGTGGACGCCTTCTGCAACCGCACGAAAGTCAAGGACCCGATCACGAGCGACGATGTCGAACCCGATGAGCGGCTGATGCGCTCGATTGAAGAGCAGATCGGCGTCTCCGAGAACGCCAAGCGCGAGTTCCGCGAAGGCATCATGCGCTCCGTGGCGTCCGTGTCTCGGCGTGGCGGCTCGTTTGGCGTCGGCACCGACGAGCGCCTCAAAGAAGCCCTAGAAAAGAAGTTGTTCTCGGACCTGAAAGACATCGTCAAAATCACGACCAGCACCAAGACTCCAAACCAAGAGCAATTACGCCGCATCAACGACGTTGTGGATAGATTGGTCAAAGACCAGGGCTACACCGAGCAGTCCGCCAACGAACTTCTCAAATACGTCGGCACCCTGCTCAATCGGTAACGCCATGAAAACCAACCTGATAGTTCCGCTGACGTGGCCTGTTGCGCTATCAGGTTGGGCATTCAGTCCAGGCCCAGAGCAAATGGATGAGCCGACTAACAGCCAATTTGTTGATGAGATTTCTCAGCATCCCGCGAAAAGCATTGCGGCCTCGATCCTAGCCTTTCCAGGTACGGCATTGACACATCCTGCCAATCCTTCCTGGTATCAATGGCAAGCTCGGTGGCATGACAGCGATAGGCTCGTTGACTTGGACATGACGCTATTCGATGATGAGGAAACTTGGGGCGGCTCGGAGATAGAGGCGGATTGTCTGGTAGGGGACGTTATTCAGTTCTGGTCTTTCTTGCAGGCTAGGCATAACGGGGTATGGCTACACGCTCCTGATTGCACAATGCACACGCAGCAGTCATTCTTAAAGGGTTTGATAGCCGCTGAAGCAGAACAAAGCTGGGCTTATATGATGGGTCAAGAGGAAAGCAACAATGGCGACAGCGCTGCTTGAAAAACCGAAAGTTGAGATGCCGGAAGCGGCGGGCATGAATGCGGACCCGATACTGTACCATTGGACAGCTACGGCGTTCAACAAAGCTGCCGAGGCCAATGTGTTCGGGCCTGCCGAACGGCTGGAACTTGTCCAGGGAAGGATTATAACAATCATAGGGCAAGGTCCGCGTCACGCTACCCTCGCGTCGGCCATCGCTGAGATGCTTCGAGAAGCTTTTAGGCAAGACTCTGCAATCCGCGAAGAGAAGCCCGTTCGCCTCGGTGCCGACAGTGAGCCAATCCCGGACATTATGGTTCTGAACGGCAGGCAAGCGGATTACGCCGACCATCAGCCCGTGCCGGAAGATGTGCGGCTGCTTGTTGAAGTGTCAGTCACGACAGCGGAATATGACCTCGGTGACAAGGCAATCATATACGCGCAAGCAGGCATTTCTGATTACTGGGTTGTTCTCGTCAATGAGGTCGCCATTGTGCGGCACCGGCAGCCGTCGTCGGAAGGCTATCAGGAAGTGACGCGGCTGGTTGGCACGGCCACGCTATCGCCACTGGCAGTGCCGAGCGCGGCTTGGGCTATCAATACTTTGCTTGGGCGCGAGGAAGAATGAATGAGCATGACACTGGCACCGCCGGTTACGTCAGCGGAACAAAAGAGCCGGGAACACCACTGGACGGCGGAAGAGTTTTATCAGGCGGCGGCGGCTGGGGAATTCATAGATCCCGACCGGCTGGAATTGGTCCACGGAAGGTTACAACGGCTTATGCAGGGAAATCGTCACGCCAACTTACGTTTTCGCGTATCGCGGCGTCTGCGCCGGGCAGTGGACCCGCCCTTGTTTACCAGGGACGAAAATCCGCTGCATGTTGCTGTGGATTTAGTGCTGATCCCCGACATTATGTTCACCTACCAGGAAGAATATGAGGGTCGTCACCCGGAACCCGGAGATGTGGCGCTTCTCGTGGAAATCGCAGACTCTTCAGCAGACTATGATTTAAGTGAGAAGGCGCTGCTGTACGCGCAGGCGGGCATCGCCGAGTATTGGGTCGTGCTGGCCGAAGCGCAGGCGGTTGTCGTGTACCGGCAGCCGACGCCGGAAGGCTATCAAGACGTAGCACGGTTGGCAGGCGCAGATACGCTCTCGCCGCTGGCAGTGCCGAGCGCGGCCTGGACCATTAATGCACTGCTGGGACGTGAGGAGTAGATAATGAGCGTTACGCTGTCGCCGCCGCTTAACACGACGGAACAAGTCACTCAAGAACACCACTGGACGGTAGAGGAGTTCTA
>JAABUQ010001391.1_pt1 | contig 52399 bp, 51 predicted proteins | sample 5560001 | NCBI WGS metagenome assembly JAABUQ01 (sample SAMN10711888, study PRJNA513371) | rock metagenome | isolation source: Antarctica rocks | place: Antarctica: Victoria Land, Finger Mt nord | collected 2015-12-18
GTTCTTGCTGCCCGAGCCGCGCGAGACCGCGCCCGTGTCCAGCACGATGGCCGCGCGCCCGTGGTCGTCGAGCGAGGCGCACATGTGCTGCACCCAGCCCCAGTCGGCCGAGGAGGACGGCGGGATGCCGTAGCCAAAGCGGCCGTAGTCGTCGTGCTCGTAGAAGGCCTCGCCGTAGCTGTCCTGGTTCCACATCGGATTGGCCACCACGTAGTCGAAGCGCGTCAGGCCCAGGCCGGGCGCGGCGAAGCCCGGCGCGCGCATGGTGTCGCCGATGGCAAAGAGCGAGTCGGTGTAGTCGTGCAGGAACATGTTCATCTTGGCCATGGCGAAGGTAACGGGGTTCAGCTCCTGCCCGTAGAGGCGCGGCGCCCGGCCCTGCTGGTCAGGATGACGCGCCTCGAAGGTCAGGCGCGCCTTGATCAGCAGCCCGGCTGAGCCGCAGGTGGGGTCGCAGACCGTGGCGCGGGGCGTGGGGTCGATCAGCGCGGCGAGCAGGTCGCCGACCTCCTTGGGCGTGTAGAACTCGCCGGCGCTCTGGCCCTGGCCCTCGGCGAACTTGCGCAATAGATACTCGTAGGCGCGGCCCAGGATATCCGGCTCGGCGTTGCGCAGGCCCAGGCGGTGGCGGCTGACGATCTCGACCAGCGCGGCCAGACGGTCGTCGTCGAGGGTGCGCTGGCCGGACTGCCGCTCGTTGTAGTCCTTGACGTCGAGCACGCCCTGCAGGTCGGGGTTATCCCAGGCCACGGTGCGCATGGCCTCGGTCACGAACTCGCCCAGCGTGCCGTCCGTGGGGTGGTTGCGGATGCTGTCCCAGCGGTAGCGGTGATCGACGTAGAAGCGGATGATGGGCTTGCGGGCGTTGGCCAGGGCGTCCTTGTGGTCCTCCTCCACGATGGCGATGGCCGTCTCGCGGTCGCCGTACAGCGCGACGAAGCGGGCCAACTCGTCATCAAACACGTCGGAGAGGCGCTTGAAGAAGACGAGGGGCAGGATAAAGTCCTTAAATTTGGGCGCGTCGGTGGCGCCGCGGATGGCGCAGGCCGCGTCCCATAGCCAGGTCTCCAGCGTGCCGATGTCGAGGCGCCGGTCGGCGTCGACCGGCAGCGGCAGCGCGGGCTGATCGGGGCGTCGGGACGACGGCGCTCCCGGACGATGGCCGTTGCCTGTGCGGGCCACGAGGCGCCTCCCTTTGATAGTTGAACAGTAGTCCTATTATGACATTGCCGGAGGAGTCGTGCAAGGGTATTGTCGATATCGGTGTGCCCCGAGATTGTGACAGTACGTGCGGGCCGCCTGACCTTGAAAGGTCATGGCAGGGGACGGACCTTAAAAGGTCGGCGTGAGAGTCCTGGGCATGCCTGGTGCGCACCGGATGACGGGCCAGGGGAGACCCTTCAGGGTCCATGTTCTGCCATGACCTTTCAAGGTCAGGCGGCGCTCACCCCCGTTACCAGCGACGATAGCGGCGCCATATCCTGGCGAGATCGACAAAGGCGCGGACGGAATCGCTCAGCTTGAGCCGTGACGCCCCCACGTCGCGCCACTCGCGCAGGGGCAGCTCGTAGATGGCCGCGCTGATGTCTCCGTCATGCGCGACCGTGAGCGCCTTGAATCGCGCGATGATTTCGACGTCGAACACCCAACGGGACAGGAATGGGGCGGCGAAGACCCGGCGTACAGCGTCGTCGACGCGAAAGAGTTTCGCTCCGCACTGCGTGTCGTAGATCGGTATACCCAACGTCAGCGCGGCCGCCGTGGCGAAGACACGCCCGTAGTAGTGGCGATACACTTTCCTGTCGATCACGCGGCCCAGCAGTTTGACGCGCGCTCCGAAGACCATTCGCACCGCGGGCCGCGTGTCCAGGATGTCACAAAAGAACGGCAACTCGGTCAGGGGCGTGGCAAGGTCGGCATCCCAGTAGCCAACGTAATCGGGACGGCGCGTCAAGGCTTCGACAACGCCCCGTCGCACCGCCTCCGCCTTTCCGCTGTTGTGAGCGAGACGGACGACGCCGATACGCTCGGGGGCTCGCGCGCGCATGGCTTCAAGAATCCGCAGCGTGCCATCGCGACTGCCATCGTCGACGAAGAGGAACTCGACGCGGCGCCCAGGGGGACGGAAATCGACAAAGGTGTCTACCGCCAGACGATCCGCTTCGTTGTAGCAGGGGATAACGATGATGACGGTAGGGATGGATTGGTCGGTATGGTCGGGTCGGGTAGTGTGGTGCACTCTCAGGCTATCCCTCTCACCACGTAGTGTACGCCATCCGCTCCCTCTCTCAACAAGCAGTGTACGCGATTAGGTGTGCCATCACAACTCGTGCCCTACCTGATGGGCGCGCCCCACGGTTGTAGACGCGGCCTGCGACTTCAGTCGCAGGCTTGCGGCGCTTGCCATCACAACTCGTGCCCTACCCGATGCAGGGACGATCGCGGCCCGACCGGGCTCATGGTCACGGCCGTGGCCTTAAACGAGGCATAGAGCTGCTGACCCTCGTGACACGCCAGGTCGGCCTGCGCCTCCAGGCTGATCTCCGCCGCCAATAAAATCGGCGCGGCTGGAGGCGCCGTCTCTTGCCCCGGCGCCAGCGCCAGCGCCACGCGCACCCGTCCGCCCAGCGGCAGCACCTGGCGCACCCGTCCGCGCAGCACATTGCGCGCCGATCCCACCGGCCGCTCGATGGAGAGGACCACGTCCCACGGGCGCAGCGAGAGCCCAACCGGTACGGGGCTGGGGTCGGCGACGGGAGCTGATCCCTCGGTCGCGACGTAGAGGTCGATCCCCTCCACCCCGGTGAGGCGTACCCGCCGCAATGCTCCGGCCGCGTCCACCGTCCCCATCGCGTCCGTCGTCCCCGTCGCGCCCGTTGTGGCCGGCTCCAGGATGCCTTCGACGTAGTTGACGCCGGTGAAGTCGGCCACGAAGCGCGAGGCCGGGTGCGCCAACAGGTCGGCGTGGGCGCCGTCCTGCACCACGCGGCCGGCGTCCATGACCACGATGCGCTCGCGGAACACCAGCGCGTCGGCGTAATCGTGCGTCACCAGCAGAGTCGGAATCTCCAGGTCGGACAGGATGTCGCGCAGCTCCTGACGCACGCGTGTGCGCGTCTGGATGTCCAGGGCGGCCAGGGGCTCGTCGAGCAATAGGGCGCGCGGATCCAGTACAAGGGCGCGCGCCAGGGCCACGCGCTGGCGCTGCCCGCCCGACAGCCGCGCGGGCCGCTCATTGGCCAGCGCGGCGATGCCCAGCCGCTCCAGCATCGCGCCCACCCGCAGGCGACGCGCTACGGGGGCGACGCGCCGCGCGCGCAGCCCATAGGCCACGTTGTCGGCCACCGAGAGATGCGGGAAGAGGGCGTACTCCTGGAAGACCATGCTGAGGCCGCGCCGTCCCGGGGGCAGGTGGTAGCGACGCGGCGTGTCGTCGAGGACGGTGTCGCCCAGGCGGATCGTGCCCGTGTCGGGGCGCAGCAGGCCGCACACCAGACGCAGCAACGTGGTCTTGCCGCAGCCGCTGGGACCGACCAGCGCCGTCACTCCCGGGCCAAGCTCCAGGTCGACCGCCAGCGTAAAGTCGCGCAGGCGTCTGGTCACGGCGATGGACAGCATGGAGGGGCTACGCTGAGTTGCCAACGGCGTCGCGACCACCCAGGCGAACGAGCAGCAAGACGACGAGGCTGACCGTGACGAGCACGACCGATAGCGCGACGGCCGTATCGATGTCACCCTCCGCGTCCAGCTTGACGTAGATCAGGATGGGCATCGTCTCGGTGCCCTGGTTGTTACCGGCGAAGAAAATAGTGGCGCCGAACTCGCCCAGTGCCCGCGCCCAGGCCAGGATCGCGCCGCTGACCAGGCTGGGCCGTGCGAGCGGGACGGTGATGCGCCGGAAGGTGCCCCAGCCGCCGTACCCAAGCGTGGCCGAGGCATCTTCCAGGGCGCGGTCGACTCCGGCGAAGCCGGTGCGGGCGGCGCGGATGTAGAAGGGGCAGGCCACGAAGAACTGCGCCATCACCACGGCGGTGGTGGTGAAGGCGATGCGCACCCCGGCCGCGTCCAGCGCGGGCCCAAGCAGGCCGATACGTCCGAAGGTAATTAGCAGGGCAAGGCCAGCCACGGCCGGCGGCAGGACGATGGGCAAATCGACCACACTGTCTACGATGCGCCGGCCGGGGAAGCGGCGGCGGGCCAACAGGTAGGCCGCAGGCGTGCCCAGCGCCAGAATCAGCGCCAGCGTGACCGCCGTTGTCCCCAGGCTGAGGGCCAGCGCGCCGAGCGCCTCCGGCTGCTCCAGGTCGGCCAGCAGCGCGGACGGCGTGCTGTGCAGGAACAACGCAAGGAGCGGCAGCACGATGAAGAGCAGCAGCGCCAGAGACGCAGCGACCACGAGGCCCAGGCCAATGCGCCTACCCCACATGCTGGCCCGCCCTGCTCCATAGGCGCCATGCCTTGCGGATAGTGCTCGGAATAGCCTGGGAGCGCGGGCAGCTTGCCCGCTGGGTAGACGGGGAGCGGGGGCACTCGCCGCGCTGCTTGCCCTCCCAGCGTCTCACTGGGAGCGCGGGCAGCTTGCCCGCCCGACGCCTCTGCCAGCCGCTAGACGATAGCAACCGACGTGGTGACGTATCATCGAAGCGGGCAAGCTGCCCGCGCTCCCAGTCTGTCCTACCGAAGCGGGCAAGCTGCCCGCGCTCCCAGTCTGCCTGCCAAGCCTGGCTTGACGGACGACTGGCCGTTTGTCGCGGATTGGCTATGTCGGTCGGAGTCACGTGCTCAGGGCGTCCCCAGCGGCGTCCCCACGGTCACGGCAACCACGTTGCTGACATCCCGGCCGGCCAGCGTGTCGCCGGGGACGATCACACGGACGGCGCCATCCGCCTGCGGGAGCGGCTTGCCGTCCTCCTGGTAGGCCAGGATCACCTGCTCGTGGCCGAAGGTGGGCAGGATCTCGGCCATGGCCACGCTAGCCTCGTAGCCGTCGCTGCCCTTAACGGTGACGAAGTCGCGCAGGATGTCGTTCTTGAAACTCGTGTTTGTGATGGGGATGGACGCCTGGACGACGCTGTTCAGCAGCGCGCCGGCGAAGGTATGCGTGCCCTGCGAGCCCTTCTCGGTGTTCAAGGTCACGCGCACCGTCGTCCGCGGCAACCGCTGCAGGTCGGGCACGCCGAGGGTCAGCGTCTGGCTGACCAGGCCGGTCACGCTGAGCGAGGCGGCGTACCCGCCCGTCGCGCTGTCGCTCAGGGTGATGAATCCGCTACCCTTGAGCACGCTCTGGCCAGCTGGCGAGAGCACGTAGGCCACGAACTTGGCCGCCAGCGCGGCGTTGGAACTGCCCTTGACCACCGCGATCGGATACGTCGCGACCTGGTTGAACGGGGCGGGGACGTCGACGCGGTCGACTTTGGCGGCCACCTGCGGGGTGACATCGGTGACGTAAACCACGCCCGCGTCGGCCTCGCCCAGCACCACCTTGGCAGCCACGGCCTTGACGTCGATCTCGTTGGAGACCGTGTTGGCGGTGACGCGCTGCACAAAGTTCGGTCCAAAGGCAGCGTCCGTGGCCATCACCTGGAAAGCGGCGCGGGCGTACTTGCCCACGGGAACGCTCGGCGCGGCCAGCACCAGGCGCAGACCTGGCCGGCCCAGGTCAGGCAGGCTGTAGACGTGGCCGGGGTTGCTCTTGGGCACGATCACCACCAGGCGGTTACGCACGAAGACGCACGGTTTGGCCGTGGCAATGACCCCGGCGGCCACGGCGCGCTGCATCTGCGCGTTGTTGGCCGACGCGAACACGTCGGCGGGGGCGCCCTGGATCAGCTGCGTGGCCAGCGTGTCCGACCCGCCGAAGCTGAAGCGCACCGCGGCGCCGTTGGCGCGTCCAAACTGGGCGCCGATCGTCGTGAACGCCTCCTTGAGCGAGGCCGCCGCGTAGACCGTTAGCGTCGACGCGGCCGTCGTCCGTGTCCCCATGCTCTGCCTATGAGCCGCTTGCGCCGGATTGCTCCCCGCCGTGCCGAGCGCAACCGCCCCCGTGGCCAGGAGCACCGCCAGCGGTAGCAGACCATTGCGTCGCCGAGTTGTCCGTCCTTGCCGTTGCATCATATCCTCCATACGTTTCTCGTTCCTATTGTGTCGTCGCGCCACGCGGCGCCGACCTGTGATGGCCGTGCCGTGCACTGGTGGTGGGTCGCCTGGACGCCTTGCTACCTCTGCCGGCGCCTTTCGCCTGCTTGTGGCCGCCTCACCGGCATGGCCGCTCAACCTGTCATCGGCGCACCTCCACACGGCCGGACTGTCCGCACGCTGAGAGAGATGCGGGTCGAGCCGTCACGGAATGGCTCTGACGGTGGTATCTGCCGCAAAGACGATGGCGCAACGGTCAAGCCACTGCAGGGCCGCGCGCGTACGCGTCATGCGTCCCTCGCGCATCAAGGCGATGAAGGTCGCGTCGTCATCGGCATCGGCATCGGCGCCGGACGGAGGCAGGCCATGCTCCAACGAGTCCAGGTAGGCGAGGAAGACGTCGCGCTGGCGTCGGATCAGCAACGGGGCACGGGTCGGGTCGAGGCGACGCGCGGCATGGAGCTTGAGCGGAAAGTCCAGGTGCATGTCGCGCGGGCGACGCACCGGCTCGTCGATCCAGCAATCCACGGCGGCGCGTCCAGCGGCGCTGAGTTGATAAACCCGCCGGGGCGGACGGGAGCCGCTCTCCTGGCGCTCGCCCTCGACCAGACCGTCGCGCTCCAGCCGGCCAAGGAGGGCGTAGATGTGACTGGGACTCAGGTGCACCACGTCGCCCAGGGCTGAGTCCGGGCCGAACTGCTGGGCCAGGAGATAAGCGTGGCACGGGCCAGCCAGCAGCAAGGACAGCAGAGCGTAGCGCGTGGGCTCAGCCGCGTCGAGCGCGTGTCGCATGGAGCACCTTACGAGTGGTCAGTGGTCAGTGGTCAGTGGTCAGTGGTCAGTGGTCAGTGGTCAGTGGTCAGTGGTCAGTTGCCAGTTGCCAGTTGCCAGTTGCCAGTTGCCAGTTGCCAGTTGCCGGAAAATCCTTCCCGCGAGCGTTGCTTTGCGGTAAGGTTTTACAATCAAGAGGAGCACATTCACATCAGGAGTAATCACAGTGTGAGTATACAGAACAACGGGACGGTGAGCAACAGCCGCGCCATGAGCATGGGTATGCAGGGTCTGCGAAAAGTCGTTAGCGCGCAGAAGTACTGGGAGCGCGGGCATCTTGCCCGCTCAGCCCCTGTGGGCAAGATGCCCGCGCTCCCAGTCATCCCAGAGTTTGTGATGAGGAGCAGTCACATCAGGCATCAGACGCGCTATCCTTAGACAACAGACGCCCAGGCTATCGTCGTTGGAAGGGAGGAGGTCATGGCGACAGGAAAAGGATCGCCTTCGGGGCCGGATGGCGTCGAGATCCTGACGCTCGACGAGTTGCGTACCGTGGCGGGCGTGGCCCGCGAGGGCAGGACGACACCATGTCCCGTGTGTGGCCGCCCGATCGAGGCAGACCAGGAGGTTGTAACCTCACTGGGCGACGTACGGCGCGGCGCCGTGGGCGTGACGGTACACGCGCGCTGCTTCGACGTCGTCGGCAAGGCCGGGCTGCTACAGGTGATGATCGAGGCCTACAACGCTGCCCGGACCAATCGAGGCTAATCCGCGACAAGCACGCAAGCCCAAAACGAGCGCTTCCGCGTTTCTTATTCGAAAAATACGCCTTCTATTACAATAAGGGAGTGATGCAAGCCGTCTTATTGTGGGCCGCCAACATAAGAGAAAGGCGTTTGCCGTTACCCTCGCTCAGGGGCTATCACGTCCCCGCGCCGATGTGACACCGCGCGACAAGAACAGCAGGGATCTCGCGGTATCCTGGAGCCTGATCGGCTATGTTCCCTGTCGCCCGCGGTTCGCGTATGTGCTCCACGAACAACGCCGCGGCGGTCAGCGCGCCGATGTACGTGGCCAGCGTGCGATGGTAAGCGCCGACTTGGCCTCGCACTCCAGTCGGGTTGTCGGAATGCCATAGTCCCTCGGCAAAATAAGCGCGGACGGCCCGGCTAATAGTGCCGTCGGCATCCTCGATCCAGTGCGACGCAGGCGTCTGGAAGCAGGGGTGGGTGATCGAGAACACAAACCAGCCCGCGGGTTGGAGAATGCGCTGCACAGCGCGGAACGTCGCCTCCACGTCCGGGATGTCCATCAGTGCCATGTTGCACACAACCCCATCGACGCTGGCATCAGGGAGCGTCCCTAATTCTTGCGCGTCGTCTTGCTGATAGGCGATGCCCAACGGGTCTGTGTCTTCATCGCGTCGGGCAATGTCCAGCAGCCTGGCTGAGATGTCCACACCCGTTACCACTGCCCCGCGCATCGCCAGTTGCCGTGACACGATGCCTTGACCGCAGGCCAGGTCGCAGATGCGCTGGCCGTCGATGGAGCCTATCATATCCCAGATAGTAGGGAGGACGAGATCGTGGATGAGGGAGCCTGCGCGAACGGCCGTATCATACCACTCCGCGATGGCGTCGTAGGCCGCCTCCATGATGTATGCTGCTCCATTGGGGCCGCGCCCAGTCGCTCGGCGAGCCCGTCCCCATTGTACGCTGATCGCATGCGACCGGGGGAAATGACAAAGCGACCCGAAGGGGGCGTTAGCCGTGTCCACGATTCACCTACCCCGTCATCGGCCTTACGAGTGACATTGACCGCAAGATGCGCACACGTTTGGTTTCGGCTTCGCCGAGTTAGGTAGGGAGTAGAGAGATGGGACAGCAATGCCTTGGGACACCAGCCGGGCCGCTCAGTGATGGTGTGGCGCTGCTCCGGCTCCCGCACGAGGGCGATAGTGAAGCCGTCTGGACCTATGGGCAAGATCCAGACATCGCGGAGACGCGCTGGCTACCGCTCGTCGAGCCCTGCTCCCGCGCCGCTGCCACCCGTCTCGTTCAGGAGTTCCAGCGCGGCTGGGACGGCCGCTTCGGGCTCACCTTGGTCATCACGACCCCACCCGCACGTGACCTGTGCGGCGTGGTCCATCTGTCCATACGCGCTCAGGGCGTCGGGGAGATCGCCTACGGGATCGCCCCCCAACACCGACGCCGTGGCCTAGCTACCCGCGCCGTGAGCCGGGTCGCCGCGTGGGCCTTCGCGCAGGTGGGGCTCAGACGCCTGGAGATTTGTGTGACGGCGCCGGGCGTCCACGGCGTGGCGTCGCGGCGCGTGGCCGAGAAAGCCGGTTTCTTCCACGATGGGATGCGCCCCTCATACGTCCCGGCGACCGGCGTCGCGTACGAGGACAGGCTCTACGCCCTGGTCGCGCCAGGCATGCCGGAGACTGGCCGACCTGACGCCGCGCCTGCATGGTCTTGTTGCGCCGCTCGCGTGGTACAATAATCAAGACCCTGATCGCATAATATCAGGACCCTGATGATGGCTATACAGAGACTAGAAGTCGCGTGGTGGCAACGCACTCTCATCGATCCAGCGCAGGGCGTGGTCGGGTAATCCGGCGAAGGCATCGCGCGGCAGGCCGCCGGCGGCGAGGTAGGCGAGCATCCGCTCCTCACGTGGGCCGGCAAGGGCATCGAGCCAGGCCCGCGCCTCGGCGCGCTGATCGAGCAGCAGGTGGGCGAGGCCGATGGCCAGGGCGCCGTAGACGGCGGCCGCCTGGCCATTGAAGGCAGGAGCCAGGAGGGCGAGGTCGCCGCGCGGATAGCCCTGCTCGTCGAAGGCGTCGGGATTCCAGCCGCGGCTGACGCGCAAGAACTGCTCGGCTTTGCGGAGCAAGGTGTCGTCGGTGGCCTGGCCGCCCTCAAACCGACGCCGAGCCGCGCTCAGCCAGCGCGCGGCAAGCCTGGCCGCCGGCGAGGGCTGCGACACCAGGATCGCCGCCGGGTCGAGCGGTCCACGCGACAGGCAACAGGTCTTGGCCTTGAGCCCGCTCCCACAGGGACAGGGGTCGTTGCGGCCTGCCTTAGCCACCGGTCTCCCGAGCGGGCGCAATCCTCGTGCTGATATCAACAGTCGCGGCGACAATGTCCTCGTGCTGGCCCTTGCCCATCATGGTCGCGCCCTCGGCCGTGCCCGTGGTCCTGGTCGTCGTCGTGCCAGGCGGCGTGAGCGGCTCGTCGAGTTTACGCTCGGCGCGGCGATGACGCAGCACGAGCAACGCCAGCACGGCGGCGACGGCCACGACGGCAATGGCGATGCCGACGCCGCCCAGCGGCTTGAGGAAGCCCCAGATGCGGCCCAGGTTGTCGCCGACGAAATAGCCGATGATGGTGAACGTGACGGTCCACAGCGTCGCCCCGATCAGGTTCCATAGGAAAAAGGGCGCCGCCTTCATCCGGTTGATGCCGGCCAGCCAGCCAATATAGGAGCGCAGGAACGCGACGTAGCGGCCCAACACCACCGTATACGGGCCCCAACGCGTCATATAGGTCTCGGCGCGCGCCAGGTGACGCTCGGGCACGTGCAGGCGGGTCATCAAGGGCACGCCGCCCTTCCTTCCAGCGAGATAGGAGAGGGTCGCGCCCGACCAGACGCCGGCGATGCAGCAGAGGGCGACCAAAAAGATGTTGATGTGCCCCGTCGCCCGCGCGTAGACCGCAGCCGTGACCAGCATGGTCTCGCCGGGGATCGGCAGCCCGAAGTTCTCGACCAGGACAAACAGAAAAACGGCGATGACCCCGAAGTGGTCGAGATCGCCCCTGACATCGAGGATATTCCCGAACACCAGGCCTGCGGCAATCGCTAACAGCTGTCGCATATCACTCCCTTGTCGCGCACGACGTCGCTACATTCTAGCAAATCGCGCGCATGAGAATGCAAGCCCTCGCCGTTTGCCGTCTGCCCTCATGCCGAGCCGGAGTTGCGCCTCGGGCGTATCCTGGTCTCTTTAGCGGCCGTGGCCGCGATGGTCTTCGTTGAGCTCGGCGCCGTCACGGCGCCGGTAGGCACACCAGTAGTGGCGTTGGCGCGCGCGCGGCGCGTCGCCGTGACGCCGCGGTAGAGCCACCACACTCCGAACAGGAAGAACACCACCGGCAGGCCCAACGTGAGGAAATCCGGATGGTACTTTGACTTGGGCGCGTTGGCCAGATGCAGCGTATTGTACAAGAGGATCGGCGCGAAGACGAGGTACATCAGACCGAAGGTGATCTGATAGCGCGGCCCCGGCTGCCAGCGCGGCTTTGCGGCCTTCTGCACGGCCGCCTCTCCGGAGCGCGCGCGGGCGGACGTAGAGGCCGCCCCTACCTGTCGTGGCGCTGCCTCCATCGCCACGGGCACGACTCCGCGCCTGCGAAGCCGATGTTTGCGTTCCGAAATCTTCATTATGTCGTCTTGCCTGTCCAGCGCCGCGCCTGGCGGCTACCATCATACGGTCATGTTAAGGGCTGCGTAGCGCCCACCCGAAGTGTACCAGTTGCCAGTTGTCAGCCGTCAGAAAGATAGACGCCTGGCACGGTCTGGGAATTCTCGCTTCCATGCCGCTGTAGAGATGGCTCTGGGAGCGCCCGCGCTCCCAGGCTTAGAATTCACAGGCCCTGAGGCGCCTGGCGCTCCACGCCTTGACCGTCCTCTACCTCGTCGCACTTTACTCTGCCCACTGCCCACTGCCCACTGCCCACTGCCCTCTGCCCTCTGCCCTCTGCCCACTGCCCACTGCCCACTGCCCACTGCCCACTGCCTACTGCCTACTGCCTACTGCCTACTGGTCCCGGCAGGCGCGCACCGCGTCGAGCGCCCGCGCCACCGTCGGCACGTGCCGCTCGTACAGCGGGATGAAGCTGCGCTCGTCGCTGTGACGGTAAATCCAGCGCGCGATAATGTTGATGCTGTCGACTTCTTCGCGGCTGATCAGCGCCGGCGGCTCCCGTGACGCCAGCAGGCGCAGGCACAGCGCCCGCAACTCTGCCTGTAGCTCGCGCAGCGGCCGGCGCGCGTCGAGGCGCAGTTGCTCGTGCAGGCGGCCATGGCGGATGCCGAAGACCTCGGCATAGCCCGCCTCGCTGGAGGGGTAGACGATCAGCAGGTTATGGCGCTCGATGGCGCCGGCCAGGAGTTGCTGCGAGACCAGTACCCGCCGCGCCTGGCGCAGCAGGTCGCGCAGCACGGCCGCCTGCTCGAAGCGCAGGCGCTCCGCGGCGCGGTTCATTTCGGCCTCCACGCGGGCCAGCAGTTCGTCACCCGTCCCGCCCAGGAAGCCGCAGACCGCGTCGACGGCCTCGCGGTAGCGCGCCGGGTCGACCGCGCCGTGGCACGGCCCCAGGCAACGGCCCAGCGAGTAGCGCAGGCAGGGGCTGCCATGGACGCTCTCCTTCTTAGTCCCGCTACTCCTGGACCGGCCCGTCCTGACCGCGCCGCTGGCCTCGTCCACGAACAGCTGTTTCGTGCAGGTGCGGATGGGAAAGAGCCGTTGCACCAGGTCGACCATGGTGCGCACCGCCGTGCCCGAGCGGTACGGCCCGAAGTAGCGCGCGCCGTCGGCGGCGATCTCGCGCGTGCCGGAGACGCGCGGAAAGGCGTTCTGCACGTCGACCTTGATAAAAGGGTATTGCTCGTAGCTGCGCTGCTGCACGTTGTAGCGCGGCATGTATCGCTTGATCAACTGATTCTCCAGGATCAACGCCTGCAACTCCGAGCCGGTCTGGATCGTCTCCAGCTCGCGCACCGCCTCCAGGTGCCCGTCGATCTTGCGCTTGTAGCCGGCCGGCTGGTTGTAGTAGGACGAGACGCGCGCGCGCAGGTTCTTGGCCTTGCCCACGTAGATGATCTCGCCGTGCTCGCCTTTCATTAGGTAGACGCCCGGCGTGCCCGGCAGCCCCTCGCGCAGGGTGGGATCAAGCAACCGCTGGCCCGAGCGCCGCGCCGACACGCGCCGCGCGCGGCCCTCGCCGCCGGTGAGGCCCAGCGCGCCCTGCAGGCGCTCCAGCGACCCGATGCCCTGCGCCTCGGCGCGCTCGATCAAACGCCAGAACGCACGCGCGGTCAGGTCGGCGTCGGCCAGGGCGCGGTGGCGCGTCGGCGCGCTGAGGCCCAGCGCCTCGGCCAGACGATCCAGCGAGGGACGGCGCAGGCCCGGAAAGAGCAGGCGGCCCACCGCGATGGTGTCGAGGCTCTCGTTGACGATGGCCGTGCCCAGGTGGCGTTGCGCGGCCTCGCCCAGGAAGTTGAGGTCGAAGCGCACGTTGTGGCCCACCAGCACGTCGCTTCCGGCGAAGCGCAGGAACGCCTCGATGGCCTGGCCGGGGCTCGGTGCGCCGGCCACCATCCCGTCGTCAATGCCGGTGAAGCGACGGATGAAAGCGGAGATGGGGTGGCCAGGGTCCACCAGGGTCGTGAACGTCTCCACGACCTCCAGGCCGCGGCAGCGCAAGGCCCCGATCTCGATCAGGCTGTGCGTGCGCGGTGAGAGCCCGGTCGTCTCCACGTCCACCACCACGTAGCACAGCCCGCGCAGCGACTCCGTGCTCTGCGCCCACGTGGACAGGCCCCAGGTCCCGTCGGCGCTTTGCTGGAAGAGGTCGTGCGGAGAGAGCACGCGGGCCAGCTGGCCCAGCCAGAAACCCGTCTTCTCCTTGTGCATACCCGTCAGGCCGAAGACATGCAGCGCCAGCCGGTCCGCCGCCATGGGCCGGCCATGGGCGTCGAGCAGCGCGTGCGCGCGGGCGGCCAGCGCGCCGAGACCGAGGTCGGAGCCAGAAGAGCTGGAGTCGGTCGCGGTCACGGGACGGGGACCCATAGGGCCTGCGACTGCGGTCGCATGGCAGCGGACGGACACTGCGGTGTCAGGACAGGGGCGTGCGGCCGCGGTCGCATGGCAACCCACCGGTCGGCCGCGATCGGATGCAGGACGTTGGTCACACCCGATCCTCTCCGATGCTGGAACAGCGACATAGGCGGATCGATGGCAGAAGAGATCATGACTATTAGGATACCGAACGGGCAGATGCTTGTGGACGAGTTAGCCGCACGCGCGTAGAATCCGTGGATGATGGACTCCTACCTGCTGTCCTGTGGCAAACCACTGCGCCGGATCGCTGGACCCGCGGATAGTCATCCTTGGCTCTCCTGCACGGTCGCCCAGGCCGTTGGGATAGCCTCTCTCAGCCACCACGTCCAGAACTCGTGGCTTTTCGCCGGGTCGTATTCCCGATCCCACTGCGGGTCCGCGTACGCGGATACGGCGAACATAGCCGCGTCGCAGATTCCAGGATCAAAGAACTTGTCATCCATGTCGTTCTGGCCAATAGATACACCCTCCAGGAAGCCTCCACCGGGCACACCGTACCAATTGCCCCGCACATCGACTAGCATATCGAAGAGAGCAATCACCGCGGCATGGGCTGCAAAGGTGGTCGAATGCTCCATCTTCAAGTTCGTAAGCCAGTCCCAGGCTTGCTCGGCAACGGCCTCATCCAGCGCCCGGTCCCACCGCCCGGACATCATATCCTCGGCCGTGGCAAGCAGGCGCTCCGGAGTATGGTCATCGGGACGCGTGCGCTGCCAGATCGGGAGGACCCGCCGTGCGCTCAAGAGAGCCAAACGGCCGAGCACCTGGTGACTCAGCGGATCGCTTTGCGGGCCGATAGCCCTGTAGATAGCCTGGCGATACACGGGTGGGAGCATATGCTCGGGATGGCGCTCCATCGCAGCGTACGCGCTCTCGATGGCCTGGCTCAACGCGGATGGCAATGTCCCACCATCATTGGGACGGTATCCCATGATGCTACTACCCCAGCGACGGAGGCGGATTGATTACCAGGCAGGTCATGCTTATTAGCATACCAAGCGCACCGGTCACTGTGGCGCAGGCCGTTCTCACCGCCGCGCAAAGCATCAACGCGATAGGTCGAGCACGACGATACGGGGTGGGTCGTTGCGGGTGCGAAATGATGGGGCAGGGACAAATGGCAGCCATCGCCGTAGCCAGTCGGGCTGCCAGGACCAGGCGTCGGGAGCGCACTCGAGCCCTCCGGGTATGCTGACGAATAGGTGGCCGCTCCGTGGGTCCACGGCCATGCTGACGGGTCCCGGAGGCATGCTGTAGGAGGTTGGCGCGCTGCCGATGGTCGCGGAGCGTAGGAGCGCCCCGCTGCGGGCGTCGACCACATGCACCACCGTCGTCTCCAGCAAGCCGCCGCCACAACGCGTCATGTCGAAGTCGGCGATGTAGATGCGTCCCCGTTGCGTATCGACCGTTGCCGCGATAGGCTGCTCGACGCCGCCAGGCGCGTTGAGTCGATAGAGCGGCGTCCCGGTGCGCGTGTCGCGGACGGTTTCTCTATCGACGATATGGTTGAACCGGGCGTCGACGGCCAGCAACGGTTGCCCCATGCCGCGAAAAAGGATCGGGATGGTGTGGAGCACCTGGCCTGTCCGCGCGTCCAGGATAGTCATCGTCGGCGCGCCATTGCCCTCGTTAAGGACGACGACGCGGTTGGCCCGCTCGTCGACCGCGACCGCTTGCGGGAACACGCCCGCGGTCACGGTGCGCAGACGACGGCCGGTGCGCGCGTCCAGCATGCTCAGCGTCCCTGACGCCGTGGATGACCCATCGTTGAAGTCGGCGACAAAGACGCGCCCCGTCCGGTCGTCGACCGCCAGCGCGTTGGTTGGAGCATCTCTCGCGTCGACCCGCGCAACGCCTCGTACACGGTTGTCGCCGGGGTTCAGGGTATAGACGACGCCGAGCGTCGTGGTGACAAAGAGGTGTCCACCCTGTCCATCCATGATCAAACCGGTTGGGTTGGCGGAATCGGGCAAGCTTATGGTACGCAGCACATTGCCCCGCCGGCCATCCAAGACGCTGATAGTCACGTCGCTCCTGTTGCCGACATAGACGGCGCCGGTGCGAGGGTCTATGTCGATTGGACCGGGTTGGGCGCCAAGCGGAACGATGCGCAGGCGCGCCCCCGTGTCCGTGTCGAGCATCCAGGCGTAGCCGGTCGGATCTAGAGGCCGGGAGAAGACGGCGAAGACGCGGCCGGTGCGCGTGTCCACCGCCAGGGGCACGCCGCCGTCCGGCGCCACGAGGGCGCGTATGATCGGTCCGGAGTTGCCGTCGCCCGATAGCGCATGGGCCGTTGCCAGCGCGACCGCGAGGGCCGCCAGTATCACAATAACAGCTATGCGGGACCGTCGCTCCATACTACTATCCCTGCGACCAGCGCCGATCTCCTATCGTTTCCTGTTGTCTACTACGCTACATGATGTACTGTCGCGCCAGGACCATATAGTTTTCGGGGCAGGAGAGAAGGGAACACATCTATCAGAATCAGCCCACGACATAGCGAGCCCATCGCTGGACGTACTCGTCGACGAGACCAGTATCATCCAGCGTGGCCAGCATCCTTGCAGCGTCCAGAAACGCCCGTTCGAGTGTTTGGAAAGCCAGCGTGTGCGGGTTAGAAAATATCAACGCCATCCGAGCGTCCCTGGTGTCGGCGTAGAGCGTATAACCTCTGCCATCGAGATAGAATTGTGGATCGGATGACCAGTAATCGAGACGCTGCAGAGTCGAGACGACCGGGTCATCCCAGTCGCTAGGAACTCCGAGCGGTCCAACTGTCGATAGTGTGGGTGGTTCGGCAAATAGAGTCGATGGTGGATGCTCGGCGCCTTGGGGGTACGTCTTGCGAGCAAACACGCCGAGATGTCGGTCAGGTTTCGCCAGTGTCAGAACGGCCAGGCAAGCTGGCGGCATAAACGCGGGCCAGATCTCGGTGATCCATAAGCTACGAACGGTCGTTTCGCTCACTTTCCGCCCGCTGGCGTCGCGCATGATCCAGCCGCGTTCGTCGCGTCGCACATGCGGTCCTGACCGCAGGCTCTCCAGATTGCAGGCCGCTATAACGCACTGTAGCAACTCAAGATCGATGATGGTGGCGGCCGACAAATTGGGCATGGGCAACTCGCAAAAAGGCTAGGCGGTGAGGGAAGACAGATGACGTGGAGCGTACGTCACGCGTCGTATATGGGAGAGTGTACTGTCGAAGGCCACACGTCGGTATAGGATCTCGGAAAGAGTGATGACACTGGATACCAGTCTAACACGTCACTACATATTCGTTATATTGCCTGTTGACGAGCGGCCTCGATCCATGTCATCATGAGCATATGACTAACTAACTCCTCGCCTTCGTCGGGGTGTGCGTCCTGATCACGCTCGTCCCGGGACTGGATACGGCCCTGGTGACGCGCAACCTGCTAGCGCGCGGCCGGCGCACCAGCGTCATAACCGCGCTCGGCACGTTCTCGGGCCTTTTTATCCATGTCACGGCCGTGGCGCTCGGCGTCTCGGCCATCCTGCTGCGCTTGGCCGTGGCCTTCGAGACCGTCAAACTCTGTGGGGCGGCGTACCTCGGCATGCTCGGGTCTCTCGCCTTGCGGGTCTCCTTCCACCAAGGGCCTGACGCCGATATCGGTTCCGGCCAGGACAATCCCGCGCTGGCGACACGCCCGCGCCTCACCCATCCCTACCTGCAGGGACTGCTGACCAATGTCACCAACCCGAAGGCCACCGCCTTCTTCCTCACCTTCCTGCCGCAGTTCCTGGGGACAGGGCAGGCGCCGTGCCCAAGACCCTGGCTCTGGCCGTTATCCCCGTCACCCTGAGCCTCGCCTGGCTGACCCTCTAACGCCGTGCTGGTCGGGCGCATCACGGTGGTGCTGCGCCGCCCGGCGGTACGGCGCTGACAAGAGCGCCTGCTCGGTGTCGTCTTCATCGGCTTCGGCCTGCGCCTGGCAGCGGAACGACTCTAAGGCGCGGGTTACTGCCCCATAACGCGGTATAACGCGGTGCGCCTCCAAAGAACGTGGAATGCTGTGGCGCGTCTGGGTCTCGTCGGTAGGCTGCCAGGCGAAACATGTGCTATTATTGTTAATAGGATGAGGAGAAAATGAGCACGCCCGTAGTACGACAGCAACAACACATGGAGTCCGATGTGGGTCAGGCCACCCATGCGGCCGCCAGCTATGCGCCCGCCCGCGGCGAGGGCGCTCAACCTTTGCATCGCGCGCTGCGAGCCGCGAGAAAGGTTCCAGAGGTGGGAGTTTACTTCTGGATCATTAAATTATTGACCACCGGGATGGGCGAGACGACGTCGGACTATCTCGTCCACCAGCTCAATCCGCTGATCGCGGTCGCGCTGGGGGGCCTTGGTCTGGCTGCCGCGCTGGTCCTGCAGCTCTCCGTCCGGCGCTATGTAACGTGGATCTACTGGTTGGCCGTCGTGATGGTCGCCATCTTCGGCACCATGGCCGCCGATGCGTTACACGTTGAGTTGGGTATCCCGTATCTTGTCTCGACCGCGTTCTTTGCCGTCGCGCTGGCCGTCATCTTCGTGGCCTGGTATGCGCGCGAGAAAACCCTGTCTATCCACAGTATCGACGCCCGTCCCCGCGAGCTGTTCTACTGGGCCACGGTCATGGCGACGTTCGCGCTTGGCACCGCCGCGGGTGACATGACCGCGATCACCCTCGGGTTGGGGTACTTCTCCTCGGGCGTGCTATTTGCCGCCGTGATCGCTGTCCCGGCCCTGGCCTACCGGCTGTTTGGTCTGAACGCGATCCTTGCTTTCTGGTTCGCCTACATCGTCACGCGTCCGCTTGGCGCATCGCTTGCCGATTGGATCGGGCGGCCGCACAGCCTGGGTGGCCTTGGGCTGGGGACGGGACCGGTCAGCCTGGGCTTGGCCCTCGTGATTGGCGGCTTCGTCGGCTACCTGACCATGACCCGTAAGGACAGTCAAGGGCAAACAAGAGCTGCGTGAGGCATGGTCATAGATACGAAGCTCTACGCTCAGCGCATCTTTCTCAAAGCGATAGCGCTCATGATCCCGCGCCACCTCCCCTGGCGGTTGTCATTGGCGTGGCCGTCGCCGGCCGATAGCGCGCCGCGCAACCATGTCGGACAGTGCGGTGTTATACGAGGTGGGGAAGGCGCTTCCCTATCACGGCCCACGACTGGAGAAAGACATCGTGTTCGAGACACTATCCTCACTGCGTGTGGACGCCCTGCCGCCCAATGACCTCGCGCGCATCCGCGACCAGGACGCGGATGACTTCGGCAACCCGCTGGTCGCGACGATTGTAGACAGCACGGGCGGGACGCCCCTGCGCTGCTGCCTACGCGAGGCGAGGGTCGGCGAGCAGGTCGCGCTCATCGCCTACCAGCCCTCCAAAATCGGCGGCCCCTACGCGGAGGTCGGGCCGGTCTTCATCCATGCCACGGCCTGTGCCGGCTACGCCGCGCCCGACCGTTACCCGGACGACTTCCGCCCGCGCCGCCAGTTGCTACGCGCCTACGGCGCCGACGGCGGTATCGTCGACGCGACGATTGTCGAGAACGGCGACCAAGCCGAGGAGGCGTGCGCCGCCTTCCTTGCGCGTCCCGATATCGCATATATCCACAGCCGCAACGTGCTGCACGGCTGCTATATGTTCACTGTTCGCCGGCCGGCCTGATCCGCGCGCCGCCAACCGGCGATACCTGTCCGCGACGAGTATCGCCGGTCGCTGGTAGGGCTAATGGTGACACGCCGTCCCGTCTTGACGTTCTCCGTTGACGCGCCGATAGTTTAGGTATAAACTAAAGGGGGTAGGGAGTAACTATAACGATGAGTGAGTCGTTGGTCCCGGCGCCGGCGATGGTCCGGCAGCCCCTGCGCACGCCCGCGCTGCTGGCCTGGCTGCGGTTGGCACGCGTGTACCAGAAGGTGGACCGCGCCTCGGCCGAGCATCTGCGGCCATGGGGCCTGACCGTGGCGCAGTTCGACGTGCTGGCGCAGGTGGGCGCGGCTGAAGGTCTCTCGCAGGGGGAGCTGGCCGAACACCTGCTCGTCACCAAAGGCAACGTGACGCAACTGCTGGACCGCCTGGAACACGCCGGACTGGTGGTGCGGCGGCAGGAGGGCCGCACCAACCGCCTCTATCTGACCACGCGGGGCCGCCAACTCGTCGCGGACGTCGTCCCTTCGCAGGAAGAGCTCATCGTCGGCCTCTTCACCACCCTCTCGACCGTCGAGCAAGAGTCCCTCCTAACGACGCTGCGGCGTCTGGACCACACCCTACCCTGACACCCCTTTCTTTTGCCCTTACGTTTAGTCCTAAATGGAGGAACAGAACCATGGAGACAGCGAACACAGCGCCCGCGCTGCCCGGCATCCACCACATCACGGCCATCGCGGGCGACCCGCAGCGCAACGTCGATTTCTACATCGACGCGCTGGGCCTGCGGCTGGTCAAGCGCACCGTCAACTTCGACGCCCCCGATGTCTACCACCTGTACTACGGCGACGACCTTGGCAGGCCCGGCACGGTCCTGACCTTCTTTCCTTTCCCTGGCGCCGCCAGGGGGCGCGTGGGCGCGGGCCAGGTCAGCGCGACCGCCTTCTCTATCCCCGCCGCCTCGGCGGACTATTGGACGGCCCGCCTGGCCAAGCGTGGCATTGCGTCTGGCGCGGAGACGCGCTTCGGGGAACAGGTCATCACCCTGGCCGACCCCGACGGCATGCCCATCGAGCTGATCGCGCACGCAGGGACCGACCCGCGCGGCGGCTGGGCCGACGGCCCCGTGCCGGCCGAGCACGCCATCCGCGGCTTCCACGGCGCGACGCTGCTGGTCGCCGAGCCCGGCCCGACGGTGGCCCTGCTAACCGAAGTGCTGGGCTTCGACTACCTGGGCAGCGAGAACCGGCGCGGGCGCTACGCCGCCAGAGATGGCGGTCATGCGCCGGGCACGCTGGTCGACGTGCTAGAGGCGCCGCGCGGCTCACGCGGCGCGCAGGGCGCCGGGACGGTCCACCACATCGCCTACCGCACGCCCGACGACGCGCAACAACTGGCCTGGCGCGCGGAGCTGCTGCGGCAGGGGCTGAACGTGACCGAGGTGCGCGACCGCGAATACTTCCACTCGATCTACTTCCACGAGCCCGGCGGCATCCTCTACGAAATCGCCACCGACCAGCCCGGCTTCAGCGTCGACGAGTCCCCCGAGCGCCTGGGGACCGCCCTGAAGCTGCCGCCCTGGTACGAGGGACGCCGCGCCCAGCTGGAGCGCGCGCTGGCCCCGTTGAACATACCGGCCGCCAACAACCCGGCGCTCGTCGGGGAGGGCTAGTCGTGACCGTCTCAAGCAATTCCGACCCGAACCCGACCGCGTCCGGCGCAAACGCGGACCTCGGCTTCATCCACCGCTTCGTCCCCGGATCAGGTTCGGGACCAGCCGCGGACGTGACCCTGCTGCTGTTGCACGGCACGGGCGGCGACGAGGACGACCTGCTGCCGCTGGGCCGCCACCTGGCGCCCGGCGCCGCGTTGCTCAGCCCGCGCGGCAAGGTGCTGGAGCACGGCATGCCGCGCTTTTTCCGCCGCCTGGCCGAGGGCGTCTTCGACCGCGAGGATGTGGTGCGGCGCGCCGACGAACTGGCGCAATTTGTGGCCCAGGCTGCCAATGTCTACGGTTTCGACCCCGCGCGGGTCGTCGCGGCAGGCTTCTCCAACGGCGCCAACATCGCCGCCGCCCTGCTGCTGCTCCATCCAGGGACGCTGGCGGCGGCGGCGCTGCTGCACCCCATGGTCCCGCTGGAGCCGGAACGGGCGCCCGACCTCGGCGGAGTCGCCGTCTTCGCCGGCGCGGGTCGGCAGGACCCCCTCGTCCCTCCGGCCGAGACCGAGCGGCTGGTTCACCTGCTGCAAGGGTACGGCGCCGATGTCACGCTCTCCTGGCAGCCGGGCGGGCATATGCTGGACCCGGCCGAGGTCGAGGCGGCGCGGCAATGGCTCGCGGACTGGCTGAGCGCGCGGCTACCCTGAGCCGCCGGCCCTTAGCCGATCCCGACCAATGGCCAGATCACCCCGGCGAGGAACCAGGGGTGGAAGAGGAGCGGGAGCGGGAGAACAAGCCACGCCAGCGTCCACGCCCGGCCTCCCGCTCCCGCGACCGGTTGGCCCCGGCGCTGCGCCGCGCGCTCCACCAGCATCAGCGCGCCGTGCAGCACGAAGTAGAGCATCGGCAGCCCGAACCCGGCGCCGACCGGCAGGCTGATGGCCATTTCGTGGAGCAGCCCCGAGAACAGGAAGGCCGCCGCCGTGGCGGGGCCGCGTCCCACCCGCGCGGAGAGCGGGCGGTAGACGGCGATCGACGTCATCTCGGAAAAGGCCAGGTTCCACCGCCGGCCCCAGAACTCGCGCAGGCTGGTCGAGCGCAACGGCGCGCGGAAGGGCGACCCAACGTCCACCCCGGCGAGCCGCCAGATCCCGGTGAGCAGGTCGAAAACGCCGAAATGGAGCGCGAGGCTCAGCCCGATGAGGGCCGGCGCCGTGGCCAGCAGGGACGAACCCGTCCACACCCACACCAGGCGCGCCAGGAACACCAGGGCGACGCCGAGGGCGAGGCGTAACGCGCCGCCGCGGAGCAACCCCGCGCCGCCCGCGAGGGGCCGATGCGACCGTCGGAGGAAGATTCGCGGCTGCATCCCCGGCCAGCCCAACGCGAAGCCAAGCCACGGCGCCGCGCGCAAGGGCGGCATGCCCGCCGCGCGCGCGCTGGCCAGCACCACCACCTTCATGCCGACCAGGGCCACGACGATGATGGCCGCCATGCGGAAGCCGTCTGGCTGCGCCCGGCACGGCCAGGCGACGGCGATGACCGCCGCGACGGCGAGCAGCCACGCCGCTCCCACGACCGCCCTGGCCGGGCGCGCCTGCCCCAAGGCGTGGCCGGCCAGGAGCAGGACACCGATGAGGCCGGCGACGAGCAGGGCGGGCGCGGCGGAGTGCGGGAGGTAGGCCTGTGTCATCGGCCGCCTCCTGGTGTGACGGTCGCGGCCCCGTAGACGAGAGTCAGCGCGACGAAGAGCGCGACCAAAGCGGCCTCGCCGAGACGGATCAGGGGGCCGGACGGCGCGTCGGAGCGGTCGAAGTAGAAGAATTGCACTCCCACGCGTGCCCCCCAGTACAGCGCGATATAGCCGCATACCGCCCGCGCCAGGGGCGAGCCGTCCAGCAGCAGGCGCGCCCCGAGGAGCGAGAGCAGCCCGAAGAGGGTGTTGGTCGTCCAGATGTAGGCGGCGTAGGTCCAGAAGACCTGGCGCGTGAGAGGGCGCAGCCGCGCGGTGTCCTCGCGCCACCGCAGGATGCGCGGGATGGCGAGGCTCCCGGCCGCGAGCGTGAGCTGGCCGACGCCGGCCAGGGTGACCAGCAACTTCAATATAGCCATGACCTGATGCTCCTCCTCGCACGACGCTTGTCCTGCCCAGCATGGCGCCGCGCAAATAAGTGAATACATTCACTTTCATGATAACGGCGCCCGCCAACTCTGTCAATAGATGGCGTCAATGAGGGCTCGAACGGGCTTTTCGTCCGTGGGCATGCCTATAATGAATGAACTCATTCAGTATCGTATCATGCGGATATGGAGCGGCGACAGACGACGGCCCGAGGCGCCAAGGCGGAGCGCACGCGGCAGCATATTCTCGATACGGCGCTGGAGCTCTTCGCCAGCAAGGGCTACGAGGGCACGACCTTGCAGGCCATCGCGCAAGGGGCGGGGTACTCCACCGGCCTAACCTACCGCTATTTCTCTCGCAAGGAGGATCTGGTGCTGGCGCTGTACAGGCGCCTGACCCACGAGCTCGAGGGGCAGGTGCGCGCGCTCCCGCCCGCCACCATTGCCGAGCGCTTCGAGCGGACCATGCGCGCCCACTTCGCGCAGCTGGCGCCCTACAGGGAAGCCCTCGCGGCGCTCTTCGGCGCCGCGCTCGACCCCGCCTCCGGGGTGGGGGTCCTGGGCGCGCAGGCCGCGGACATACGCGCCGGCGCGCGCGCCATCTTCTTGCAGGTCGTCACGGGGGCCGGCGACGCCCCGCGGACGCGGCAGGCGCGCGACCTGGCGCAGATCCTGTTCGCGGCGCACCTCGCCCTCATCCTCCTCTGGCTGCAAGACCCCACCCCCGAGGCCCACGCCACGTCCGACCTCCTGGCCTACGCGCGCGACACCTTCGGCCGCCTGCGCCCCCTGCTGTGGCTGCCGCCCGTCGCGCGGTCGCTGGCGCAACTGGCGCGCCTCACCGAGCCGCTGTTCGGCGTCGGCACGCCGGATGCGGGAGGAGGATCGGGCAAACCCTTCGCGGCAGAGGCGCAAGACGGCCCGGACGGCCCGGACGACCCGACCGGCCCGGACGGCCCGGACGACCCGGACGGCCCGACCGGCACAACTCCCGCGTGAGTTCCCGCCGGCCATTGCCGCTCGTGTCGTGCTCGCTTGCCCAGCCGTGACTAATGGTCATACCCTCCAGGACCGCCGGCTTCCAGGAAGTTATGTGCACACGTGGATTGGACTCACGCGCCGCGAGCGGCGGCGATGATGGCCTCGAGGGCGGCGACATGGTCGGCGAATGCGGCGCGCCCGTGCAAGGTGGCCGCGTAGAGTGAGTGTGGACGCCGGCCATGATACTCGCGGGACACGTCGGCATAGCCCACCTCGACCAACACCTGGAGATGCCGGCCGAGGTTGCCATCGGTGAGCCCGAGCAGGCGCCGCAGCGCGACGAAGCCGATGCGCCCCTCTAACGGCAGGCCGATGAGCGCGGCCATGACGCGCAAGCGCGCGGTGTCCGTCAATAGCGCGTCGAGCGGCGCTTGCAGCAGGTCTTGCATAGACACGTCGGCAACGTAGGTCTCGCGATCGGTCACGCCTCCCTCCATCCCCGGACGAGACCAAGGAGCGCGGTGCAACCGCCCGCGGACAGACCGAAAAGCGGCGTGGCCGCGGGCGCCACGAGGCGCAGGACGACCGCCAGGACGATGATGACACCCCCTAAAGCCGCGATCGGCCGATCACGGACGACGACACCGTAGAGCGCGTAGGCGACGCCCCACAGCGCGCCGAGCAGCAAGAGAAGCTGATCGATCGTCAGCGGGCCGGCGATCACCCCACAGGCGATCGAGCCGGCCAAGATCACCCACCAGGCGCGCCTGAATGACGTTTCCCAGCCGGTGACGAGCAGGTGCGCCTCGTCGATCCGCAGACGCGGGAGCGCATAGATGGCGAGAGAGGTCAGCGCCCAGAGGGCCATGGCCGGCCAGATCGGCCGGGCGTGAACGAGCGGGTACCCGATCATCCAGTCGAGGCCCCAGAGGACGAGGGAGGCGCGCAACGCGGCGCGGCCCGTGGCGCGCCGGCCGCGCTTCTGGGCATCGCGCGCCATGATCAGCCCCGCCGCGGCCTCGCTCGGGGACGGCATCCGACGGTCCTGGGTCACAATGGCCTCCTCCACGAGCGTCTGCCCTACATACTTCCAGGGTAGCAGACGAGGGAGGCGTAGGTCTCAACGCATGCAGGCGCCGCCACGACGCGCTAGACAGCGCCTTGACGCCCCCCGAACGCCAGCCCCAGGACGGCGACAACGGGGAACAGCAGCACCGCAACGGCCGCGACCGTCCCGCTATGCGCGATGAGGAGCACGGCCAGGTAGAGGATAGCGGCGATGGGCATGGCAATGGAGTAGAATTTCCCGCGCGTCATGGTGAACACCTCCCGCTTCGTAGGGCGCACCCAGCGGTACGCTGCGTCATTATACTCTATAAGATAGAGTATTGGCAAGAGAACTCTACCTTTGCAGTTTTCAGAAAGGTGGGAGCGGGTCGATATGGCCACGACGTGACGCCCGAGCCTGACGCATGAGGTCGCGTATCCTCTCTGGCGGCAATGCAAACAATGCCTTCCGAGCGCCCCTGTACACCTCCGAGCGCCCCTGTACACCGTGGACGCTGCCATCGACGTATCGTCACTCTCGAAAATAGAGAGTAGGACAGGAAGCGCCCGCTCATCGGCAAGGCGCTCCAATCCGGCGAGCGCGGCGATGCTGACGCTCTCCAGGAATGGCTCCCATCGTCGTCGCCGCGGTCGCGCGATGGATGGGCATTGCCACAGTCCGGGCAGGACAGGGTCCACCGGGGTCGGACGAGGGACGGACGTCTGCTGTACTCTAATACAAGACGTGGAGATGAGCCAATGGGATGGGCGATAACAGTAGCAATAAGCGATAGCAAGAAATAGCAAGAAAAGGAGAGGCCATGACGACGCCCCCGACGGGACAGGCGGCACAGGAACCGGCGCCGGCACAGGGTCAGGGTCAGAACGCCGAGCAGCAGCGCCTGGCCGAAGATAGCGCGCGTACCCGCAACTGGAAGCGCTGGGGTCCGTACCTCTCGGAGCGCCAATGGGCTACCGTGCGCGAGGACTACTCCGCCGGTGGCGATTGCTGGGACTATTTCCCCCACGACCACGCCCGCTCGCGCGCCTACCGCTGGGGGGAGGACGGCCTGCTGGGCATCTGCGACCGCGAGGGGCGCCTCTGCTTCGCCCTGACCCTCTGGAACGGGCGCGACCCCATCCTCAAGGAGCGCCTGTTCGGCCTGGGCGGCCCCGAGGGCAACCACGGCGAGGACGTCAAGGAGTGCTACTTCTTCCTCGACTCCACCCCCACCCACTCCTATATGAAGGCCCTCTATAAATATCCCCAGGCCGCTTTCCCCTATCAGTGGCTGGTCGAGGAGAATCGCCGCCGCACGCGCGACGATCCCGAGTTCGAGCTGATCGATACCGGCGTCTTCGACGACAACCGCTACTTCGACGTGACCGCCGAATACGCCAAGAATACTCCCGACGACATCCTGATCCGCCTCAGCGCGACCAACCATGGCCCCGAGGCGGCCGAGTTGCACCTGCTGCCCACGCTGTGGTTCCCCAACACCTGGAGCTGGGGCCGCGACGGTGAGGGCTATTGGCGCAAGGGCAGCATCGAGCGCGCCGGCGACGATCATGGCCATAGCACGCTCGCGGTGACGCACGAGAGCCTCGGCCGCTGGTCCCTGGCCTGCGCGCCCGGCCCCGACGGCCAGACGCCCCCCGCGCTGTTTACCGAGAACGAGACCAACGTCCAGCGGCTCTTCGGCGCGCCGAACAAGGACCGCTACGTCAAGGACGCCTTCCACGGCTACCTCATCGGCGGCGGCGAGGACGCCATCAATTCGTCCGGGACGGGGACCAAAGCCGCGCCGCACTACCACCTCACCATCGCGCCCGGCGCCACCGCCGTGCTGCGCTTGCGCCTGTTCGCCGCCGGCGAGGCGCCGGCCGAGCCCTTCGGCGACGCGTTCGAGGAGGTCTTCGCCCGGCGTATTGCCGAGTGCGCTGCGTTCTACGCCGGGCGCATCCCGGCCGACCTGGGGCCGGAGCGGGCGCTCGTGGCGCGCCAGGCCTACGCCGGCCTGCTGTGGAGCAAGCAGTTCTACCACTACGGCGTGGCCGACTGGCTCGACGGCGACCCCGCGCAGCCGCCCCCGCCGTCTGGGCGGGAGAACGGGCGCAACAGCGGTTGGCGGCAACTCTACAACCGTGACGTGGTCTCCATGCCCGACACCTGGGAGTATCCCTGGTACGCTGCCTGGGACCTCTCGTTCCACATGCTGCCGTTCTGCGAGCTCGACCCCGACTTCGCCAAGGAGCAACTGGTGCTGTTCCTGCGTGAGTGGTACATGCACCCCAGCGGGCAGCTCCCGGCCTACGAGTTTGCCTTCTCCGACGTCAACCCGCCCGTGCACGCCTGGGCCTGCTGGCGCGTCTACAAGATCGCCGCGCGGGGGGGAGAGCGCGACCGCTTGTTCCTGGCGCGCACCTTCCAGAAATTGCTGCTCAACTTCACCTGGTGGGTCAACCGCAAGGACGTGGAGGGCAAGAACGTCTTCGCCGGCGGCTTCCTGGGCCTGGACAACATTGGGGTCTTCGACCGCTCCAAGCCGCTGCCCACCGGCGGCTCGCTGGAGCAGGCCGACGGCACCGCCTGGATGGCCTTCTACTGCGTCAGCATGCTGTCCATGGCCATCGAGTTGGCGCACGAGGATCGCGCCTACGAGGACGTGGCCTCCAAGTTCTTCGAGCACTTCGTGGCCATCGCCGACGCCATGAACACGCTCGGCGGCAGCGGCCTGTGGGACGAGGAGGACGGCTTCTACTACGACCAGTTGCTGATCGACGGCCGCAGCATCCCGTTGCGCGTGCGCTCGGCCGTGGGCCTGATCCCGCTGATCGCCGTGGACACCATCGATGAGGAGATGATCGACGCGCTGCCCGGCTTTACCCGGCGCATGGAGTGGTTCCTGCGCAACCGTCCCGACCTGGGGCCGCAGATCTCCTATATGGAGACCAGCGGCGCCACCGGCCACACGCGCCGCCTGCTGGCCATCCCCTCGCGCGAGCGCCTGCTGCGCGTGCTGCGCTACATGCTCGACGAGGACGAGTTCCTGTCTCCCTACGGCATCCGCTCGGTCTCGCGCGTCCACCAGGACCACCCCTATGTGTTCGAGGCCGAGGGCGCGCAGTATCGCGTGGACTACGAGCCCGGCGAGTCGCGCACCGGGGTGTTCGGCGGCAACTCCAACTGGCGCGGCCCGGTCTGGTTCCCCATCAACTATCTGCTGGTCGAGGCGCTGGAGCGCTACGACCACTTCTACGGCGACACGCTCAAGGTCGAGTGCCCAACGGGCTCGGGGCGCCTGATGACGCTGGCCGAGGTAGCCGCGGAGTTGCAGCGGCGCCTGTCCAACCTGTTCCTGCCCGACGCGAGCGGCAGCGCGCCCTGGCAGGGCGGCGACCGCCGCTACGCCACGGACCCCAACTGGCGCGACCTGCTGTTCTTCTACGAGTATTTCCACGGCGACAGCGGCAAGGGCCTCGGCGCCTGCCACCAGACCGGCTGGACCGCCCTGGTGACGCGCTGCCTCGATCCACACGAGCGATCCGAGGAGGGGAAGGGCCTGTAAATTGTCGACTGGGAGCGCGGGCATGACGACGACTTTTCACAGACCGTACGGGGAGAGGAATTAGGGCGTCACGCCGTCATCTCGGGGTGTTATGCTGAGGGATATGTGGGAGATTGAGGTCACGGACGAGTTCATCGCATGGTACGACGGACTGGACGAGCCGCAGGGTGCTGCTGTCGGAAACGCCGTAGAACGATTGGCGGAAGATGACCCTACCCTGGGACGTCCCCTGGTTGACACGCTTAAGGGAGCGCGGCACGCCAACATGAAGGAGTTGAGGCCGCTCGGTGGCAACTTGCGCATTTTGTTCGCCTTTGATCCGCGCCGCATGGCCATCTTGCTGATTGGTGGGGACAAGACCGGGCGGTGGCGGGAGTGGTATCGAGAGGCCATTCCTCTGGCCGATGACCTGTATGATGCACATCTGGAGACACTGAGGAAAGAGGAGTTGCCATGAGTGGGCACCGAAAGTGGTCGGAGATTCGGCGCGAACGGACACCGGAGAGGGATGCGCTAGCTGAGGCGTTCGCGCGGGCGACGGACGCGGTGCTGAAGCTGGCGGAGATGCGGGCGGAGCGGGGTGTCAGCGATGAGGAATTGTCCCGCGCCCTGGAGGTATCGCAGGAGCGTCTCTCTCAGATCGAGCACAAGACCGACGTGTACCTGTCCACCGTCGAGAGTTACGTGCGCGCCCTGGGCGGTGAGTTGCGCCTGTGCGCGGTGTTCCCGGATGGACAGGAGATACCTCTGGACGCGCCCGCGGTCCCCGCTCGTGTCGCGGTAGGGTGACGAGCCGGAGTGCGATAGGCGACCAGATCGTCGCGCGCCACCGCCGCTACTGAACGGTTTGCGCCGATCCTCTCGCGGGCTAGGCATCTTCGCGGCCGGCGGCGTCGGCGTCTTGCAGCGCGGCGACAATGCGTCCCTGAGCGTCGTGCATGGCGGCCAAGGTCCGCAAGTCGTCGCCGTCGACAGGACCGGGGTGGGTGTCGCGGTGCTCCTCGACCTGATCCACGAATCCCTCCACTACCTCCTCTGCAAAGCGGTTGTAGGGCGTCTTGGTCCGGGTAGGTAGTTGGGCCTTTGCCTGCTCGACGGTGCGGGCAAACTTCCATGCGATTCCCGCCCCGAAGTCCCTCACCGGCCCTATCACGTGTCGCTGATTTCCTCGAGCGTGCTCGTCCCGCTGCCCTCCCGGCAATCCCACGACCATGTCTTGTGCAACCACAGACGGCCGTCGGGCAGAACCTCGATCTCGTCATAGGACTGCTCGGTCGCCGTTTCGCCGGCCTCGTTGACCTGAGCGTAGCGGAAATGGATCCGGGGGGCGCGTCTCCGGGCAGCGCCCTCACAGTTGGGCCTCGTCGAGCACGACGACGCGCGCCGGGACCGGGCGCGTACCCCTGGGCGGCGGCGGCACGAACGGCAGCAGCCGGCGCAGCCACGCCGGCAGCCAGCCCCACGGGTCGGGCACGCGCTCCCGGCCGCCCGCGCTGAGCGCGATCACGTGCCCAGTCGCCTCGTCGACGGCCACGGCCCCGAGCTCCGGCCCGACATACAGCGTGCGCCGCACGGCGCCGCTGCCCGCGTCGAGCACGGTCAGGGTGTCGCCGCCCGCAGCCACGTACGCCCGGGCGGCGCGCGTATCCGCGGCCAGGGCGATGTCGAAGTCCACGTTGGCATCCGTCAATTGGATCGTGCGCAGAGGACGATCGTGGCGCATGTCGAGCACGCGCACCAGCCCATGTTCCGAGTCAGCGAAGTAGGCGCGCCCCGCCCGCGCGTCCGCAGCGACCGTGTCATTGAGCAGGCTGCTGAAATCGCTCGACAGCAGGCGGACCGCCCGCCCGCCGACTTCATGCACCGTGACCCCCGCGACGGAGCCCTGCACGTAGACCCGCCCGTCCGGCCCGTCCACGGCGCAGCGCGGCGCGACGCTAGACGACACGCCGACGATGTCCAGCGACGTGCCGTCGGGAGCGGTCAGCGTGATGGAGGACGCGCTGTCGCGGGCGGACAGGATGGCGAGCCCGCCCTCGCCGACGGCCGCGAAGACGAGCCCGTCCGCGGCGTCGACGGTCACCGGCCCGGCGCCGGCGCTGTCCAATGTGGTGACCCACATCGTGGCACCGTCGTGCGCGTCGAGCGCGGTGATGACCGGCTTGCGCTCGTCGAGCCCGCCGCCCGCTTGTGTGCCAGCGACGACCACGCGCGCGGCCGCCTCGTCGACGGCCATTCCCTCGACGTCGGCGATGCCCGGCGCGAGACGCGCCGTGGACAGGAGGGCGCCGCTGCGCGCGTCGAGCACGCTCACCGTCGGCGCGCAGCGGCCGGCCGCGAAGACCCGGTGGGTCGCGCTATCCACGGCCAGGAGCGTCGGGGCGTAGCCCAGCCGGGCGATGCGCGGCGCGGCGGCGCCCCCCTCGTCGAGTGTCGCCAGGCCGCTGTCGGGCGCGCAGGCGTCGTGGCCGATGATAGAGGTGAAGATGCGGCCATCCGCGGCGTCGACGGCGAGCGGGCTCTCGCCGTCCAGCGGCAGATTCTGGAGCCCGTCGTGGTCTGTGAGCGGACTCTCGCCGCCGAGGTTGATCGTGCGCAGGACGGGGCTGGCCGGACGGGTGGCCGCCGCGTCGCCGAGCGTGCACGACACGGCCAGCGCGCACAGTGCGACCGCCGGAGCGACGCGGGGGAACTGGGGGTGACGCATGGCAGTTGTATCTCCTTTCATAAGGGAGTTCGCGCGGATCTAACCGTTATATCACTGGCAAGGGCTATGCCCGTGGCCCGCACGCTATCGGCGCCCAGCACTCGCATAGTACACCTACGCGACAGCGGCGTGCAGGCGAATGCCTCAAATTCCGCCGACCAAGATAATGTAATGGTACGATATGGTACGATATGGTACGATTCCTCAAAAGGGTTAACGGGCGGCCGGGCGGGGGTGCGCCCCGCGATTGTGATGGTGCGTGCCGACCGCCTGACCTTGAAAGGTCATGGCAAGGACGGACCTTAAAAGGTCGGCGTGGGAGTCCTGCGTACACCAGGGTCGCGTCCGATGACGAGCCAGGGGAGACCCTTCAGGGTCCGTGCCCTGCCATGACCATTTATGGTCAGGCGGCGCTCACAATCGCGGGGCGCGCCCACGGGCGGGGGCGGCCGGAGTCCCGCGCCTCATGACGAGAACAGCTCTCGTAGGTAGCGCAGGCTGTCGGCGGCGAGGGCGTCCTGGGTGGGCGCGAGCGGACGCCAGATGGCGGCGGCGCGCGCGATCTCTTTGACGCCGGGCGTGAACGACTCGATCACGACCAGATCATCGTATCCGATGTCGCGCAGCGCGTCGCGTATGCCTGTCCACCTGGTGCGGTCCGCGCCGACGATGCCGCGGTCGCTTCCGCGGGCGTGGACGTGTGAGCGAGGGCTAGACCTTCTATGTGCGCCTGCCGCCGCACCGCCTCCACCTCTTTGACGGTCCCAGCGGCGATGTGCTAAAAGTAAACCGATGATGCGTATCCTCGACGTGGGCATCGGCGTGGTCGGCGACGAAGACGTCGCATCCCTACATGGACGCCTGGTAGATACCGGACGCCGTCATCGGTTAGGAGCATACCGTGGTACACATGCTGCACCACATCCTGACAGCTGTCGTCGACGACACGCCGGTTGACCCGACGGGCGCGCGACCTTCGAGGGAGGATGGCTGCCGGGCCGCCGTGGTCCGCGCGGCCATCGTGGCGTCGGTGCGCGCGGGACAAAGGGTAGATAGTGAGTAGTGAGAGCATGTCCTAACCACCTTGTCGACCGACAGCGCATAATGACTGACAGCGGATGCTGACTGTAAGGAGGAGATCATGGCACGACCGGTCACCCTGTTCACGGGACAGTTCGCGGATTTACCGCTCGCCGAGCTCGCCCCCCTGGCCAAGAGTTGGGGCTACGACGGCCTCGAGCTGGCCTGCTGGGGCGATCACTTCGAGGTCGATAAGGCTCTCGCCGACTCGACCTACGCGCGGGGCAGGCGGACTCTGCTGGAGCAGCACGGGCTCGGCTGCTGGGCCATTTCTAACCACCTCGTCGGGCAGGCCGTGGCCGACCGGCACATCGACGAGCGCCACCAGGGCGTCCTGCCCGCCCGCCTCTGGGGCGACGGCGAGCCCGAGGGCGTGCGCCAGCGCGCCGCACAGGAGATCATGGACACCGCGCGCGCCGCCAAGGCCTTCGGCGTCACGCAGGTCAACGGCTTCACCGGTTCGCCCATCTGGCACCTGCTCTACTCCTTTCCGCCCAACAACTGGGACACGGTCGAGGCCGGCTACCGGGAGTTCGCCGACCGCTGGAACCCCATCATGGACGTGTTCGACCGCGAGGGCGTGCGCTTCGGCCTGGAGGTCCACCCCACCGAGATCGCCTACGACATCGTGACCACCCAGAAGACGCTTGAGGCCATCGGCCATCGCCCCGCCTTCGGCCTCAACTTCGACCCTAGCCACCTCTACCACCAGTTCGTCGATCCGGTCTTGTTCGTCGAGACCTTCGCCGACCGCATCTACCACGTGCATATCAAGAACGCGGTGCGCACCCTCAACGGGCGCACCAGCATCCTGGGCTCGCACCTCGACTTTGGCGACGCGCGGCGGGGCTGGGACTTCCGCACGCCGGGCCGGGGGGGCGTGGAATTCGAGGAGATCGTGCGCGCGCTCAACCGCATCGGCTACGAGGGACCGCTCTCCGTGGAGTGGGAGGACAGCGGCATGGACCGCACCCAGGGCGCTCCCGAAGCCGCCGCCTTCGTCCACCGCCTCGACTTCGCCCCCTCGCAACAGGCCTTCGACGCCGCGTTTAAAAGTAGGTAGCAGACCTGCGACTGCGGTCGCATGGCAAACACGGGCCGACTGCGGTCGGGTGTGGTCCGTAGGGGCGTATTGTATACGCCCTATCCTGACACCGCAGTGTTCATGGTGTGCCATGCGACCGCAGTCGCAGGCCCGAGGCTATAGGAGGATGTACACATGACCAACCGCTCCGGTTTCGTGACCATGGGGGAGGCGGCGCAGCCAGGGGAAGAGACGCCGACGCTGGGCGTGGGCATGCTCGGCTATGCCTTCATGGGCAAGGCGCACACCAACGCCTACAAGACGCTCGACTACATCTATACGCCGCCGCCGGCGCGCGCCCGCCTGGTGGCTATCGCCGGCCGCAACCAGGAGCGCGTGGAGGCCGCCGCGTGTCGCTACGGCTACGAGAAGGCCGTCACCGACTGGCGGGAGCTCGTGGACGACCCGGAGATTCAGGTGTTCGACAACGGCGCGCCGAACGACCTGCACGCCGAGCCCTGCATCGCGGCGGCCCGCGCGGGCAAGCACATCATCTGCGAGAAGCCGCTGGCGCGCGACGCCGCCGAGGCCCGGCGTATGCTCGACGCGGTGCGGGCGGCGGGGGTGACGCACATGTGCGCCTTCAACTACCGCTTTGTCCCGGCGCTCAAGCTCGCGCGCGACATCATCGCGGCGGGTCGCCTGGGGCGCATCTACCACTTCCGCGCGCAGTATCTGCAGGAGTGGATCATGGACCCTGCCTTTGGCATGGTGTGGCGCCTCGACGCGGCGGAGGCCGGCTCGGGGGTTCTGGGCGATCTGGGCACGCACATCATCGACCTGGCGCGCTTCCTGGTCGGCGAGCCGGCCAGCGTCAACGGCGTCACGGCCACGTTCATCAAGGAACGCCAGGACGAGGGCGGCGCGACGCGGCAGGTTGGCGTCGACGACGCCTTCGTGGCCACGGTCCAGTTCCAGAACGGAGCCATCGGGACGCTGGAGGCTTCGCGCTTCGCCAGGGGGCGCAAGAACCACCAGGTGATCGAGATCAACGGCGAGAAGGGCTCGCTTGTCTTCAATCTGGAGCGGCTCAACGAGCTGGAGGTGTACCTGCCCGAGGAGGAGACGACGCGCAACGCGTAAGGTTTCCGCAACGTGTTGGTGACGGAGCCCCACCATCCCTACGTCGGAGCGTGGTGGCCGCAGGGGCACATCATCGGTTGGGAACACTCGTTCGTCCACGAGATCGGGCACTTCTTCGAGTGCGTGACCACGGGCCGTCCGGTTGGCCCGGAGGGCGCCGACTTCGAGGACGGCTACCGCGCCTCGGTCGTGGCCGACGCCATCGTCGCGTCCGCGAACAGTGGCCGCCGCGTCGACATCGTCTACTAGCCTGCATGATTCACGAGACAACTCCCCCTGGGAGCGCCAGCTTCCAGCCGGCAACCCTCCGTGGCCGGCACGATCGCCGTTCCCAGGCGCACGCCTGCTGACCGGGGCCGGCTGGAAGCCGGCGCTCCCAGGATAGCTGCGCTGTTCGCCCGTCCCATGGTCAACGGTCAACGCCGGGACGGGCGAACAGCGTAGCGGGTGTTCCGCACCCCCAGAGATACCCTTCCCATCACCGCACCGACGACTTTTCACAGACCCCGCGGGCGCCGCTGACAGAGTAGGCGCCCGGTGCGCGGCCCCCTACCCCGCGTGCAGGGCGTCGGCCGTGTGTCGGGCGTCTTCGCGGCCGGCCGCATAGGCGTCTTGCAGCGCGGCGACGATGCGTCCCTGGGCGTCGCGTATGGCCGCCAGCGTGCGTGGGTCGTCGCCATGCTCGGGGCGAGTGTCATAGTACTCCTCGACCTGATCCACGAGCCCCTCCACCACATCCTCCGCGAAGCGGTCGTAAGGCGTCCCAGCCCAGGTGGGCCGTTGGGCCTTTGCCTGCTCGACGGCGCGGGCGAACTTCTCGGGAAAGGTGGGGTCGGCTGCCGTCATCTCCGCCACCATTTCCTCCACGGCGTCGGGCTCGTCGCCGTAGGCGGCCAGGATCTCGTCGCCGTGCTCGATAAGGAAGGCCTCGTCAATCACCTGCGGGTCGTCGGTCACGCTCACAGTCACTGCTCCTTGTTGCGCTGCAATTCCAATCCTCGCCGCACCCAATCGGTAAGGCGCTGCTCTGCCAGAGCGATCTTTTGTGGTGGTGTCCGTGGCGTCTTCTTGGGGAAGACCTCCAGCGAGAGTAACACTTGAGAGAACCGCCCTACCGGCGCAAACAGTACGCGGTAGGTATTGATGTCGTGGTCGACGCGCACCTCATAAATGGGACCACGCACGTGACGCGCCGCCCAGGTCCCCTGCTGGCGCACCTTTTCCATCTCGGCCAGGATTGCCGCTCGGTCGGTCTCGGGCAAGCTGTCCAGGTAGTCGCGGACCGGGCGCGCCCCGCTCTCAGTGCGGTAGTATCGCCATTGCCGCTGATGCTCTCCCACGTCCCCAGCCATCGGTCCCTTCCTTTACTCTCATCAGGCTTGTGGTAGGGCGCCCCGCCCCGCAAGCCGTAGCAAGCGTAGAGGACGGATAGGGAGAGGATAACCGGCAGCTATCTGGTCGCCAGCATCGTTAGCGCCATCTATAAACGCTTTCGCTGTCGATGACAGCTTGGGATTGGCGAATATGTACCAGATGACCGCGTGTGTGTCGGCCACTCCGACGAGCATCAGGCGATGTCCTCGCGTGGAAAAGTCGCCCACATGGCGCGGCGAACCTCGGCGATGTCCTCATCTGAGGGGCCAGGACCCAAATCCGCGCAGAGGCCATACAGGGATGGGCGGGTTGTCGCTGGTCGTTCAGACGGAGCTGGCTCCTTCCTCGACGTCGTGTCCAACCACTCGGCGAGGCGCGCTCTATCCGCTCGCGACAGTGTTGTCGCGAGGTGCTTGACGTGCTCTAACCGTGTCTCGTTCATCTGCCGTATCCCTCCTCATTGGTCATAATTCAAGTGTAGATCATTGGGCGGCCAGCGTCGCCCCCGTCACTTGATCGGCTCATAGGTATCCATACACCGCTCGCCTGTGGCCCAAAAAGTTTACCGGCTTTGATGAAACGCATCTCTACCTTTTGCCCTCGAAGCCCTCGGTACCGGGCTGATAGAACCGCTCGCCGGCCAATTCGTCGGGGAGATGCTGCTGCTCGACGGTGTGGCCCTCGTAGTCGTGGGCGTATTTGTAGCCCTTGCCGTAGCCCAGGTCTTTCATCAGGCCGGTGGGGGCGTTGCGCAGGTGTAGCGGCACCGGCAGATCGCCCGTGCGCTCGAACGCCTCTTTGGCGCGTCCGTAGCCGGCGATGACGCTGTTGCTCTTGGGGGCAGTGGCCAGGTAGAGCGCGGCCTCGCCCAGCGGCAGGTAGCCCTCGGGCATGCCAATGACGTGGACGGCCTGCTGCGCCGCCACGGCGATGGACAGCGCCTGGGGGTCGGCCAGGCCCACGTCCTCGGCGGCCAGGATGATCATGCGCCGGGCGATGAACAGCGGATCCTCGCCGGCCTCGAGCATACGCGCCAGGTAGTACAGGGCGGCGTCGGGGTCGGAGCCGCGCAGGCTCTTGATGAAGGCAGAGATGACGTCGTAGTGCGACTCGCCGCCCTTGTCGTAGCGCGGGCTGCGCTGCTGCACCGCCTCTCCAACGGTCGCGGACGTGACCACGACCCGCCCCGCGTCGTCGGCCGGCGCGGCGGCGACGGCCAGTTCTAGCGCTCCCAGCGCGACGCGGGCGTCGCCACCGCTCAGGTCGACGATGCGCCCCAGGGCTTCCGGCTCCAGGCCGATGTCCCGCGCGCCGAGACCGCGCGCGGGGTCGTGCAGGGCACGCTCCACGATCAGTCGCACGTCGTCACCCGAGAGCGCGCGCAGCACGTAGACGCGGCAGCGCGACAGCAGCGCGGCGTTGACCTCGAACGAGGGATTCTCGGTCGTCGCGCCGATCAGCGTGACCGTACCGTCCTCGACGTGGGGTAGGATGACGTCCTGCTGGGCCTTGTTGAAGCGGTGGATTTCGTCGACGAAAAGGACGGTGCGCGTGCCGTGGGCGCGTCGGGTTTTGGCCTCGGCCACCACGCGCCGCAGCTCGGCCACGCCGGCCGTCACCGCGCTCATGGGGCTGAAGTGGGCTTTGGTCGTCGCGGCGATCACGGCGGCCAGGGTCGTCTTGCCGGCGCCGGGCGGTCCCCACAGGATCATGGAGGGCAGGCGGTCTCCCTCGATGGCGCGGCGCAGGACGCGGCCCGGCCCCACCAGATGCTCCTGGCCCACGAACTCGTCCAGCGCGCGCGGGCGCATACGCGCCGCCAGCGGCGCCGACGCGGCCGCAGCGGCGTCCGCCCGCGTCTCGTCGGACTCGAACAAGCTCTGCTGCATCGGTAACGGGCCTCCTCGTTCGGCCGAACGCGGGTCAACTGTGCTCATACAACCACGATCGAAGCGGCCGGTGGCGGCATAATGCCGTCCCGTTTTTTGCACAACGTCAAGACAGCATTTGCACGTCGTGGGGCTGGCTCTCGCGCATGCCCGCGCCGGTGATGGGCACGAAGGTGGCGCGCTCGTGCAGCTCGGGGATGGCGCGCGCGCCGCAGTAGCTGAGGCCCGAGCGCAGGCCGCCGACGAGCTGATAGACGATATCGGCCACGTCGCCGCGATAGGGCACCACGGCCTCCACGCCCTCCGGCACCACCTCGTTGAAGCTCTCATCGGTCGCCGCCAGCTCCGGCTGCTCGCGCTCCCGCCGGCCGATGGTGGCGCTGAGCGAGGCCATGCCGCGGCAGATCTTGTAGCGCTGGCCGTTGCGCACCACGGTATAGCCGGGGCTCTCGCGCGTGCCGGCCAGCATGCTGCCCAGCATCACCGTGCTGGCCCCGGCGGCGAGGGCCTTGGTGATGTCGCCCGAGGCCTTGACGCCGCCGTCGGCGATGATCGGCACGCCGTCCCGCGCCGCCTCCTCAGCGCACTCCAGCACCGCCGTGAGCTGCGGCATGCCGAAGCCGGTCACGATGCGCGTGGTGCAGATGGAGCCGGGGCCGACGCCGACCTTCACGGCGTCCGCCCCCGCGTCGATCAGCTCGCGCGTGCCCTCGGCGGTGGCGACGTTGCCCGCGATGACCTCGCCCGTGCGCGCCTGCGCCTTGAGCGCGCCAAGGGCGGCAAGCACCTGGTCCGAGTGCCCGTGCGCGATGTCGATGACCAGGATGTCGGCTCCCGCCTGCCACAGGGCCTGGGCGCGCTCCAGATAGTCGCCCACCACGCCGATCGCGGCGCCGACCAGCAGCCGGCCCTTGCCGTCGCGCGCGGTCTCGCCGAAGCGGTTTGTGCGCAGCACGTCCTTGCTCGTGATCAGCCCGCGCACCATGCCCTCGCCGTCCACGAGGGGCAGCTTCTCGATCTTGTGCTGATCGAGCAGGGCCTGCGCCCGCGCCGCGTCCACGTCCGGCGGCGCCGTGACCAGGCGCTCCCGCGGCGTCATCAGCGCGGCGATGGGCTGGCCGGGGTCGGTGGCGAAGCGGATGTCGCGCGCCGTCAGGATGCCGACGAGGCGGTTACGCTCGTCGGCCACCAACACGCCGCTGACCTCCCGCTCGGCCATCAGCCGACGCGCCTCGGTCAGCGTCTGGCTCGGTAGCATGGTGTAGGGTTGCTCCACCACTGAGCCCTGCGCGCGCTTGACCTGCTGCACCTCCCGCACCTGCTGCGCGACGGACATGAAGCGGTGGATGATCCCGATGCCTCCCTGGCGGGCCATGGCCACGGCCATAGGCGCCTCGGTCACCGTGTCCATGTTCGCGCTGACGATGGGGATGCTCAAGCCGATGTGGCGAGAGAGGGGGCTGGCGGTCGACACGTGCCGGCGCGAGGCCACCCCCGAGTGCTTGGGGACCAGCAGCACATCGTCATAGGTCAGCCCCTGGGGGCGAAAATCAACCATGTCATTCTCCATCGATACAACGTGGACGGCCGCGACGGACACGCCGCCAGCGCCCCAAGACAGGGCGCGACACCCTTCATTCTATCCCCTGCAACCACTACCTCACCTCCTCACCTCCCCGACGGCCTCGCAACAGAGGGAGGAGCCGCCTTGAAGTACGCGTCGAGGGCGTTCTTTATGCCCTGGGCGATCGCTTGCTGGCCCCGCTCGCTCGCGGCGATGTCGGCTTCTTGCGGATCCGTCAGGAAAAGCGGCTCGCACAGCACGCTGGGCATGGCGCTGGGGTGGTCGAGCCACCCGGATGCGGCAGGCCCCAGTTCCAACAGATGCCCGTAGGCGGCGCCCTCGCTGGTCAGCGCCGGCGTGCCGGCGACGCTGTCGTCGACGATACCACGATCGGGCACGGCCCAGCCAGCCGCCTGCAAGGAAGTGACGATACCGTGCTGGACCGACGCGGCCAGGCGCGCGTTGGCGGCGCTGAACGGGCGCGCGGAATCGTACAGGGTCTCGGCGCCGCCAACCGAGGGATCATCGTAGGCGTCGAAGTGGATCGACAGCAGCGCCTGGGCATGCGAGGCGTTGGCGCAGGCGATGCGCGCCTCCGTGTCCAGGTGATCGCCCAGCACGGTCATCGCCCCCTCGGCCGTGTCCTCGGGCTGCAGGCGCACCACGGCCGTATCGCTCTGCCGCGATAGGGCCACGCCGTACCCGGCATCGCGCAACAGCGGCAGGAGAGCCTGCGCGGTGGCCAGGGTGACATCTCTCTCATAGACCGTTGTGCCCGCGCTGGTCGTTCCAGACGCGCCGGGGTCGGGTCCGCCGTGTCCCGGGTCGACAAACACCGTGACGCGCCGGTCCCCATGCAGCGGACGGTACCGCACACAACTGCCCGTGGTGATGCCCTGCGGAAAGTCGGCCGCGGCGGGGACGACCGGGACACTATCGAGCGCGCTGCTCGTGGGGGAGACGGTATGGCCGATGACAGATAGCAGGACGTAGCCAAGGCAAAGGATCATGGCCACGAGCGCCAGGGCGCGCCGCACGGACCACGCACGCCGTCGTTGTCGCCGGCGTCGCGGCGGGTGCTGTCCCGCCACCGTGGCCATGGGTCGGCGTCCCTGGCCAACCGTGCTGATCCGATCCCTACCCGCCCGATCCCGCCGACCGGGGACTCGTGCCGTGTTACCAGACATACGCGCCGCGCCTCACTCGCCCACGCCACGATGGCGTTACCCCCGCCCGCCGCGCGCCGCCGGTCGCCGCGCGCTGCCCCCACCTCTCTTAAGTATCCCCCACGTCGACCATCGGGGGTAGGGGCAAATCGACTACTGCACGTAGTGCTCGACGATCTTGGGGTCGCGCGCCCTGGAATCGTCGGGGTCGAGGCCGGCGTCACGGCGCGCGCGGCGCTGGCGCAGCAGGTCCCAGCACTGGTCAAGCCCGACCTCGAGCTCCTTCATGCGGCTATGTTGAGCGTCATCCAGGCCACCCCCGTCCCGCTGCTGGAGGAGTTGGTGCTCCTCGTCGACCAGGTGGCTGATACGGGTCATAATCTCTGCATCGTTCATCGTTCGCTCCTTGCCGGTTGCCGTGGGTCCTGTAGCGGCCAATTGTTGGCGGGCGCCACATCCTCAGTGTACGATGCGCGTAGCGACACGGACACTTGATAGCGGTCGGATCAACGGAAAGAGCAGGGATGTGAACACGAGCAATGAGGCAACGCGCTTGGTGGGCGGCAGGATCGTGCTGCGCGACTGGCGCGCGGCCGACCTCGACCGCTGGGCGGCCTGGCTGACCCCCGGCCACCGCTGGAAAAGCCTCGACGGCCCCTACTACGTGCTGCCGACGCCCGACGAGGTACGGGACATGGTCGAGCGCCGCCGCGTCGCCATCGCCGAGCGGGCATGGCCGACGCCGCGTGGCAGTCTAGTCATCGCCGACAAGGAGGCCGACGAGCTGATCGGCCTCGTCACCTGGTACTGGGAAAGCGAGGAGACGGACTGGCCCGGCGTGGGCATCGTGATCTTCGACCCCGCCCACTGGCGCGGGGGCCGCGGCTACGACGCGCTGGGCCTCTGGTCGGACTATCTGTTCCGCTCGCTGCCGCGCATCGCGCGCCTTGACCTGCGCACCTGGTCCGGCAACACGGGCATGATGCGCCTTGCGGAGAAGCTGGGCTACCGCGAAGAGGCGCGCTTTCGCCGCGCCCGCATCGTCGACGGCGCCTACTACGACGGCCTGGGCTACGGCATCCTACGCGAGGAGTGGGAGCGGTTGCATCCAAACGGCTTCTCCCCGCGTTAAGGACAGCGGCACGTTCAACACCATAATCCTGCGTGTTAATTCTGTGACTTTTTCATGGTCGGCGCCATTCCCCGGCGCTACACTGGAACACAGGCTGGACCGACCGCGACGGGCGCCCCGAGGCGCGCCGCGCACATCCTGCTCGTTCCATCCAGACCAGGCCGCCGACCGCGGCCATGACAACAACAGTTCACGCGCAGTAAAAGGAGCATGACAGTGCCAATGACAGTATCGACGGTGACGACTCGACGCCTGATTGCCGGCCTTGCCGCGAGCAGCGCGCTGCTGGCAGGACTGCTGGTCCCCCTGGCGCCGGCACACGCGCACGCAGCCGTGCCGCACCGTAGCGGCGTGCGGGACGACGGCTCGAGCGACTTCTATTACGATCCCGGCAGCCCCTGCGACGCCTCGATCTGCGACTCGACCGCCTATAGCCCGAACACGGACTATTACTACGATCCAGGCAGTTCCTGCGACGCGTCAATCTGTGATGCAGGCCTGTACAATCCATCGGGCGACTTCTATTACGATCCGGGCAGCTCGACCGACTCCAACCTGATCGACACGTCGAGCACCGATAATTCCGGGGGCGACACGGAAAGCTCGGCGAGTGCCGCACGGCACGGCCCCGTCAGCGCGGACGTGCTGGGACGCCTGATCTCGGCGCGCCTGATGATGCGATCCGGCCGGACGGCCAGGTCTGTCGCCACGCACGCGCTGCTCGTCGTTGATGCTCCCGCCCTCGTGACCCCGGCCGTGCGGTCGGCGCAGACGGAAGCAGCAGGGGACGCGTCGGTGCGCATCTTCGTCGACTCCTCGCGCTCCTACAAAGTGACGTACCCGGCCGCGTGGCAGCACGGGGCGCGGCAGGGGGCCGACCTGGCCGTGAAGTCGCCAAACCAGAACGCGGCGGTGGTGAGCCTGGCCGCGACGGCGCCGGGCGGCGGCAGCTTGATGATCAAGGACGTGCTGCCCAATTTCTTTCAGTCGCTGGGGGGCGTGCCTGACGCGGCGACGTACAGCGCGTCCAGCGTGCATGGCGACACGGTCGAGGTCTCCAGGGTGCGGTTTCACTGGACCGATGGCAGCGGCTCCGGCGGGGCGGTGGTCGTGCTGACGCGCAACCACAACCGCGAATACCTGATCGCGGGGGTCGTGGCCGACCTGAGCAGTGACACCGCGCGCGACGATGCGCTACAGGTATCAGCGGTCGTCTCCAGCCTCGACGTGCTGCACACCATCACTGCGGCGCCCACGCACATCGTGGGCTTCAAGGACGCCACGCACACGTATGCGCTGGCCTACCCACGGGGCTGGACGCAACTCAAGACCACGTCCGGGCTGAACCTCGCGCTACGCTCGCCGGATGCGGGAGCGGTGGTGGGCGGCGTCTCCGTGCCCGCGCCGGCCGGTATGCGACAGGTGACGCCCGACGCGCTGCGGCAGGTGCTCGGCGGGATCGGCCAGAGCCTCGGTACGATCCAGGGCGCGCCCGTGTTTCACAACGTAGCCTATCGCGGCGTGGTGGCGCACGCGACGGTCTTCTCGTTCCGGCGCGGCAACGGCAGCATGGGCCGGGCCATCCTGGTGGTTGCACTGCACAAGGCGCACCTCTGCGCCGTGGCCGGCATCGTGGCCGACGGCCACGCGACAAACGCGGACCACGATGCCGCGCAGCTCTCGTGGGTAGTCTCCAGCCTGCGCTTCCGTTAGAGAGACGGCGATAGAGGCGATCCCGGGAGCCAGGATGAGCGCCCGGGATCGCCTCTATGGCGTGTTGAGGAGCCGACGGAGACCGTACCCCGGTTGTACGTCAGGTCGTAGGCGTCATAGCGCACCGCCCACTCCCGCGCATGGCTCAGGAAGTCACGCCCATTGACGGCCTCCCGGCTCCAGGTCCGTCCGCCATTCCTGAAAGTACTGATGTAGACAAGTGCCACTGTATGTAGTACCATCGTAGCGACGGGAAGGACGGTGGCTAAACGTGACAAGCGCATTGAAGCCATGCGGCAAAACCCAAGGAACGTCCGCCCCAACGACCTGGATGCCGTGCTAAAGGCCGCGGGATACCAGGTTCGCAACCAATCGGGGAGCCACAAAAATTATCAGCGTGGCAGCGACAGCCTGGTCATCCCGCAGCATAAACCCTTCCTCAAGCCTGTCTATGTCTGGGCTGCTCTCGACGCTCTGGCACAACATGCCAGTACCGACAACGATGAGGAGGATAACTGATGGTTTCGGATAGCGTGGCGCGTGAGGTTGAGCGGTACATGGCGCTCCCCTACCGCATCGAACTGATCCCCGACCCCGAGGACGGCGGCTACGCCGTCGCCATCCCGGACCTTCCCGGGTGCCTGTCGCAGGGAGACACCGCGGACGAAGCAATCGAGATGATTCGCGACGCGCAACGACTCTGGATCGAGGCGGCCGTCGAGAATGGCCGCCCTGTCCCCGAACCCCGCCCCATGGACGAGTACAGCGGCAAGTTCAACGTGCGCGTCCCCCGGCGCGTGCATCGCGCCCTCGCGCGGGTAGCCAGGGACGAGGGCGTCAGCCTCAACCTCTTCGTGGCCTCCACGCTGGCCGAAGCCGTCGGGCAGCGCGCCTCCTGAACACGGGAATAGGCCATATATACGCAGGGTTGCCCTCGCCCTACGGGGTAGCGGTGGGCGTTGCCGTCATGGGTGGGAGCGGCGCGACGGACGTTGTCGTTGGGCTCATGGCCAGCATCGTGGCCGTGGTGGCGGGAGCAGATGTCGCGCCGCCGAGCGCCGCCAGCGTGATGGCCCGCAGCGACGGCGGGAGCGCCGCGTACCCCGCGCCTAATAGCGCCGCCTGACCATCCGTGAGCGTATAGCGCGCGAATTGGGCTACCACCTGCCCCTGACGGTCCCGAGCCCCCCTCGAGCGGCACAGGTCGGCCAGGATCAGGTGCGCCAGCGGGTAGGCCGCCGCCGCCGCCCCGGCGAGCACGACCGGCTCACGCCCGCCCAGCGCCGTGCCGCCCACGCCCTGTGCCGCCGCTCCCGCCCCCGCGACCGAAGCCTGCACGTAGGCCCCCGCACGGTCGCGGATGGCCGCGACGGGTAGCCCGGCCGCCCGCGCGTCGGGCAGGTCGAGGTAGCCCAGCGTCCCCGGCGCGCCCTGCAGCGCCGCGACTTCCCGCGGCGCCCCCATCGCTCCCGTCCCCACCGGCCAGCGCACCGTTGGGCCGTCGCCCGGTCCGGCCCGCCACTCCGCGCTCTCGGTCGTGAGGTAGGCCCGCAGCAGGGCCGTGGCGCGGGCGCCGTCGCGTCGGTAGACCACGCGTACCGGTAGCGCGGGCAGCGCCACGCCCGGATTGAGCGCGCGCAGGCGCGGGTCGTCCCAGCGGTCGATTCGGCCGAGGAAGAGCGCGGCGAGCACGGCGGGAGTGAGGCGTACCGCCGGGCGCAGGCCGGGCAGATGATAGACCACGCCGACGGCGTTGACGGCGACGGGCAGGTGCAGGACCCCAACGGGGCAGGCCGCCGCCTCCGCGGCGAGCTGGCGCGCCGAGAGGGGACCGGAACGGAGGGCCAGATCGGACCGGCCGGCGGCGAGCGCGGCGATCCCGGCGGCGCTGCTCGAGGGGACAAAGCGGACCGGGACGCGGGGGTGCGCGGCTCGGAAAGCGGGCGCCCAGCGGTTGGCAAGCAGGGAGCCGGCGAAGGTGTAGCCGCCGGCACGCACCCGCAGGGCCACGGGCGTAGGGGTCGCCGTCACCGTGGGGGTTACGATTGCCGCGTCGGAGGGCGCATCATTCCCGGCGATGGTTGTGAGGCGGCCGGTCTTGGGATCGTACGCCAACACAACGCTGTTGCCCGTGTCCGCGATGTAGAGGATGCCCCGGCTGTCCGTCGCGATGCTACCCAACACGAACGACTGCGCGTCCCACCCCGGTCCGATGCCCGTGCCCTTGTCGACGCCGGGACGGACGACGGTCACGATGCGTCCAGTCTCGGGATCGACCGCCCGCACGACGTTGTTATCTCCGTCCGCGATGTAGAGGACGCCGTCGGGGCCCACGGCGACATCGTACGGGTTGGACAGGGTTGCTCGTGTGGCCGGACCGCCGTCGCCGCTATATCCTCGCCGTCCCGTCCCGGCGACAGTCGCGATGACGCCCCTGCCAAGGTCGATCCTGCGCACGGCGTTGTTATGGCCATCCGCGACGTAGAGCATGTCCTGCGCGTCCATGCGCAAGTCATAAGGAACCCCGAGGGTTGCCGCTGTTGCCGGACCGCCATCGCCACTGTACCCGTCCTTCCCGGTCCCTGCGATAGTCGAGATGTGTCCGGTCTCAAGATCCACCGCGCGAATCGTCGGCCTGCCCAGGTCCGAATAGTAGAGCATTCCGCCGCCCACCGCGACGCCACCGAAAGTCTCGTCACTGCTTGAGTTTGCTGCGACGATCGTCGAGATGTGGTGAGTCCGCAGGTCGATCGCCTGCACGTTGGAGGGAAGCCCCTCATTCCCACGCCACTCCGCTACGTACAGCCGGCCGTGCTCGTCGGCGGCGACGCCATTGACCTCCCCGTCCAGATCGGCTACGGTCGAGATGCGATCGGTCGCGAGGTCGACCGCGCGCACCGAATCGCCGGCTCCGATATAGAGTGTGTCATGCGCGTCGACGGTCAGGCCGCCGAGATCGTCGAGCTTTGCCTGCGTGGCCAGGCCGCCGTCTCCATCGGACCGGACGATGCCCGCAGAGCGGCCCACGGGCAGCGCTCCGGCGCCTGCGCCGACGTGGACGGCTGGCGGTGCGACCACTGCCGTTAGCGTCATCAGGATACCCAGCGTCACCAGCCGTTCCCGCCATCCCATCGCGGTCGTCCCAGCGTCGCGCTGGCGAGCGGTACCTCGCGCTCCGCGTCGGGATCTATTCGCCCTATCCACCGGTATAACCGTGCTCTCCTGTCCGTCCATCGTCCCGTCCCCCTCATGTACGCGTTTGGCCGCAGCGCACAGCGCGTCCGCCTGACGACCGGCCAGTCCTGGATCGTCTTGTCCCAGTTTGTGACACCTGGAGACCACGCGCTATAGCCATAAAGTGGACCTACGTAACCGCCGCGTAACACCCATGTCATAGGCGCGTAAACCGTTGCCGCTACTCGCGGCGCTCTTCGCGTAGCGGACGGACGTGGGCCGGGACAACCCCGTTGGTCAGGTCCTTTTCAGGACCCACTGAGGCGGTTGCGCCGCAGGGCTTGCTCGGCGCGCTGGCCGAGGGCCTTGATGGACACGGGCAGCAGGGCGAAACGCTCGTCCGTGCTGTGGCCGGCCTTGTAGCGGGCGTAGATCTGCTGCGCCACCACGGCGTTCTTGAACAGGCCGAAGACGTAGTAGAAGACCATACGCGCCTCAGTTACGTCGCGCCCGCTCTGGGAGGCGTAGCGTTGTACCAACTCGTCCCGGCGCAGGTTGCCCGGCAGCACCGTCAGGCCCAGTTGCAGCGCCTGGAGCGCGTCGCCGTCGGCCGGCTCGACCCAGTAGGCCAGCGTGGTGCCAAGGTCCATCAGCGGATCGCCGATGGTGGACATCTCCCAGTCCAGCACGGCCAGGATGCGCGAGAGGTCCGCCGGGTCCAGCACCAGGTTGTCGTATTTGTAGTCGTTGTGGATCAGCGACGCTGCCGGCTCCGCCGCGGACTCGGCCGGCCGATGCTCCAGCAGCCACGCGGCGGCGCGCTCGATCTCGGGCACGTCGTCCGTCCTGGCCTTCTCGTAACGGCCGGCCCAGCCGGTGATCTGCCGCTCCACGTAGCCCCGCGGGCGTCCCAGGTCGCCCAGGCCGGCCGCCGCGTAGTCGACGCCGTGGATTGCCACCATGTTGTCGACAAAGGCCTCCGATATGGCGCGCATCTGGTCCGGCCCCAACTCGATTCCCGCGGGCGGCGTCGCGCGCAAGATGACCCCGCGCAGCCGCTCCATCACGTAGAACGGCGCGCCCAGCACCGACTCGTCCGCACAGTAGGCGAGCGCGCGTGGTACCTTGGGGTAGACCGTGATCAGGTGCGAGAGGATGCGGTACTCGCGGCCCATGTCGTGCGCCGACCGGATATTGGCCCCGAACGGCGGCCGCCGCAGCACCAGTTCGCGATCGCCCGCGCGGATCAGGTAGGTCAGGTTGGAGAAGCCTTTGCCAAACTGATCGACCTCCAGAGGCCCCTCCAGCCCGGGGATCTCCCGCGTCAGATAGGCCTCCAGGGCCGCCGTGTCAAGCTCCTCGCCCGGCCGCACCGCGCGCGGCTGGTCGATGATGTTTGCATCAGTGGTCATATGGTATATCCTCCATCGACCGTGTAGACGCCGCCGGTGCAATAGGCCGCCGCGTCGGAGGCCAGGAAGACGGCCAGCGCGGCGGCCTCCTCGGGCGTGCCGATGCGGCTGATGGGCTGCGCGCCTAGCACGTGGTTAAGGATACCCTCGTTGCTCCACAAGGCCCGGCTGAAGTCGGTCCGGATCAGGCCGGGGCACAGCGCGTTGACGCGGATGCCGTCCGGCCCCCATTCTTTGGCCAGCACCCTGGTCAGGCTGATCAAGGCCGCTTTGCTGACACTATAGATGCCCAGTCCCTGGCCGGGGGTAAGCCCCTCGACCGAGCTGATGTTGACGATGGAGCCGCCCTTACCCTGCATCACGGCGTGGGCGCGCTTGCACAGCTCAAACGGTCCCTTGACGTTTGTATCCATGATCTTGTCGAAGGCGGGCTCCTCGACGTTCTGCACCGGACCGAAGACGGGGTTGGCGGCGGCGTTATTGACCACGATGTCCAGCTGGCCGTAGGTCTCGACGGCACGGTCGACCAGCCCGCGCGCCTCTTCCATGCGGCTGACGTTGGCGGCGATCCCCACCGCCTCGAAGCCGTCGGCGCGCAGACCCTCCACGGCGCGGTCGACCGCGTCCTGCTTGCGGCTGCTGACCACGACGCGCGCGCCGAACTCGGCCAGCCCGCGCGCGATGGCCTCGCCGATGCCGCGGCTGCCCCCGGTGACGACGGCCACTTTGCCGTCCAGGCTGAATCGCTCGCGTAATCCCTCTGCCATCCGCTCCCTCACTCTTCCCTCACTCTCCCCTCGGGCATCGCGGCCCTCTCCGGCCATATGGTCACATGATAGCGTAGCCGCCTCCCCCTTGACATGGCCGACCTCGCGCGCTATTATCTTATCAGGCGATAAGCAGTAGAGCGCCGAGGGGCATACGGTCGAGGAAGAGGGTGGGACGTGGCTCGCATGAAGAGCGGACATCCGCCGGCTGAGGATGGCGGCGAGACGCGGCGGACGATCCTGCGGGAGGCTCATCGCCTGTTCATGGAGTTAGGCTATCGCGCCGTCTCCACGCGCCAGATCGCGGACGCCTGTGGGCTGACGCAGCCCGCCCTCTACCATCACTTCGCCGACAAGCAGGATCTCTACGTGGCGATGCTGCGGGACAATCTCGACACGATCCAGGGCGGCCTGGAACGCATCGCACGGCGCGATGGGGATATCGGCGAGCGCCTGCGACAGGTCGTGCGCTACCTGCCCGCCACGCGTTCGGACATGGGGCAGATGTTCCATGACATCGAGCACGAAGTAGGGGCTGAGGCGCGTCGGGCGCTCGAGGAGGCGTTCCACCGGGGTGTCGTCGCGCCGATCGCCGCCATCTTCGCGGACGGACTGCAACGCGGCCTGCTGCGCGACCCGCGCCACAGCGGCGCGGACCCGGTCACAGCTGCCTTCCTGCTGCTCAGCATGCTGCGCTACGCGCCTGCGAGCGAGGATCGGCAGACGTCGGCCAGTGACGCGCGGCATGCCGAGACCATCGTCGACGTGTTGCTGCACGGCCTGGCCGTCCCCAATTCTTCCCATGGACGCGAGCAACACAACGAAAATTGGAAGGGGGTGGACATCCATGACGACGTGATAGGATAGTCGAGCATCTTTTTTGTTGCTTGCTACTTATCAACTGATAAGTAGTACATGGTAGACAGTAGGTAGTTAAGACGTAGGAGGAGGAAGCTATGCCAGCCATGCAAGCAGTCGTCGTCGATCCACAAGCGCCCGCGCGCCTGTCGCGCCGCACCGTTGAGTCGCCCACGCCCACGGCCTCGGAGGCATTGGTACGGGTCAGCGCCATCTCACTCAATCGCGGGGAGGTCACGTTTGGACTGTCCGGCCCGGAGGGCACGCGTCTGGGCTGGGACCTCGCGGGCACGGTGGAGCAAGCCGCGGCGGATGGATCGGGACCGCCCGCTGGCACGCGGGTCGTGGGACTGTCCTCGGCTCCTGGGCCGAACTGGCCGCCGTGCCGACCAACGCCCTGGCCGCGTTGCCCCCGGCGGTCACGTTTGCCCAGGCCGCGACGCTGCCCGTGGCCGGGCTGACCGCACTGTTCGCGGTCGAACGCCACGGCTCACTGCTAGGCCGTGCAGCCCTGATCACCGGCGCCTCGGGCGGCGTCGGCTTGTTCGCCTGCCGGTTGGCGTCCCTGGCGGGGGCGCGCGTCGTGGGCCAGGTGCGCCGGGCGGAGGCGGAGGCGGTCGTGCGCGCCGCGGGGGCGCGGCAGGTTGTCGTCGGCGAGAGCGTTGCGCCGGCGGCGGCCTCCGGCCCCTACGACCTGATCGTCGATCCGGTCGGTGGCGGCGCCCTGGCGGAGGCCGTGGCGCTGCTGGCCCGCTGGGGAACGTGCGTGTCCGTCGGCGCGTCGGCGGGCATGGTGGGCATGCAGGTCCCACTGGATCTCGCGAGCGTCTACCGGGCTGGCAGCGTCAGCCTGCACGTCCTGTCCCTCTTCGCTGAGCTGACGCGCGAACCGGCCTCCGTGGGCCTGGAGCGTCTGGCCCGACTGGTCGCGGATGGGCAGTTGACGCCCCACGTCGGCGTCGAAGAGGACTGGGGCGAGCTTGGCCGCGTGGCGCAAGACCTGATTGCCCGGCGATTCTCCGGCAAGGCCGTGCTACACGTGCAGCGCTGAGGCATGGTCGCGACAACGCGGCGCCGCGTCGCGCTACCTTTCTTGACGTGGTACAGGTTTCAAGGATGATGGAGGAGGAAACGGCGATGGACCGTTCGATGCAAGCCGCGGCGCGCGAGCCCGGCGACATACCCAATGGGAAAGCGGCCTTGGCCGCGTCAGACGGCGCGGACGATGCGTCCTATAAATGGAAAGTGCTGGCCTCGGTGGTGGTGGGCCTGTTCATGGTCATCCTCGACGCCACCGTGGTCAACGTGGCGCTGCGCGCGCTGCAACAGAAATATGGGGCCTCGACCAGCGACGTGCAGTGGGTGATCAGCCTGTATACGCTGGCCCTGGGCATCGCCACCCCGCTCTCGGGCTTTCTGGGCGACCGCTTCGGGACCAAGCGCGTCTACATGGGCGGTCTGGCCCTGTTCGTGCTCGGCTCGGTGCTGTGCGGCCTGGCCCCCGGCCTCCCGCTGCTGATCGCCGCCCGCGGCCTGCAGGGCATCGGCGGCGGCATCGCCCTGCCGCTGGGCACGGCCATGCTCTTCGGCGCGTTCCCGCCCGAGCAGCGCGGCGCCGCCTTCGGCGTGTTCGGCATCGTGCTCGTCTTCGCCCCGGCCAGCGGACCGCTGCTGGGCGGCTGGCTGGTCGACCACAACCTGATCCCCTGGATCTTCTTCCTTAACCTGCCGATCGGCCTGTGCGGGCTGGCCGTCAGCGGCCGCTTCCTGCGTCAGAGGCGCGAGGGGCGGAGGACGCGAGCCGACATCCCCGGCATGGTCCTGGCGCCCCTGGGCTTCGGCGCCCTGCTCTTCGCCGCCTCGATCTCCGGCGAGTCCGGCGCCGGCTGGACCGATGGCCGCGTCCTTGGAGGGCTGGCCCTCGGCGTCGCGCTGCTCGCCGCTCTGGTGGCCGCCGAGCTGCGCGCGCCTGAGCCGCTACTCGACCTGCGCCTTTATCGCACGCGCAGCTTTGCGCTGGGCAGCGCCGTGGGCCTGATCGGGACGGTGGCCCTCTTCGGCGCCGAGTTCCTGCTGCCGCTCTACTTACAGGTGCTGCGCGGGCGTACCGCTTTCGAGGCCGGCCTGTTCCTGTTGCCGCTGGCGATCGCCTCGGGCATCGTCATCCCGCTGTCGGGCGTGCTGACCGACCGCATCGGGCCGCGCGTGCCCGTGGTGGCCGGCTTCCTGCTGCTGGCCTTCAACACCTACCAGCTAGCGCAGGTCACGCTGGCCACGAGCCTGACCTACATCACCATCCTGGTGGTGCTGCGCGGGATCGGCATCGCGCTGGTGGTGCAGAACGCCCAGGTCGCGGCGCTGACCGATGTGCCGCCCAACCGCCTGACGCGGGCCACGCCGCTCTACAGCGCGACGCAACAGACCTTGCAGGCGATTGGCGTGGCGGTGCTGGCCACCATCCTGTCCACCGCCGTCACGATCACGCTGCCCAAGGGGATCGGCGCCGGCGGCGCGCCGGCCAACCTCTCCCGACTGCCCGCCCCGGCGC